>ENA-ORNG01001783-ORNG01001783.1-human-gut-metagenome-genome-assembly--contig:-NODE-1783-length-14504-cov-3.458924_pt1 | contig 14504 bp, 15 predicted proteins | sample MGYA00242113_ERZ509018 | MGnify/ENA primary metagenome ERZ509018 (study PRJEB26280, sample SAMEA2338711) | human gut metagenome | biome: human gut; feature: human-associated habitat; material: faeces... | reverse complement strand
ATTTTTTACTACTTGTTTTTAAGTCGGCCCTTTTTGCGCATTTTTATTCACACTTGATATCTCCATATTTTTTATCATGAATGCATCTGCATTTATAACATCCAGAACAAATAGCAGGCATAAAGATAAGCACGACAAAATAACAGCAAATACTGACTCAGATCTGTCATACAATGATACCTCTCCTTTAAGCAAACGAGTCACTATTTCTGTACTTGTAACCAAATATATTTAATGCAGTAATTGAATCCATTGGATCTTCATTACAACGATCAGCATTCTATTTCACCTCCCACAATGTCATCTCTTTCAATTTACAAATATCATATGGTTTTCACACGAACAATCGAAATGGCATAAATGGAAGCATAATTAGTATATTGTGCTTGCCCGAAGCTTTGTGGATCCTGCCAGCAATTTTCTCATGAGTGCGTTCATGTTCCCTTTCATATCATACAAACAAGCGTTTAAAACGCATAGCCATTTTGGGAATATGCAGAAAAAGGAGCAGATCCTTTTCACGTTGCTGCTGATCCGGACAAAGACAGTGAAGCGATCGCTCTAGCTGCAGCTCAGGCTATAATGACGAAAAAAAAGGAGATGATCCTGATGAGAAAGATCATGCAGCTGACGATAATTATGCTGACCGCCACACTACAACAGATCCGCTTCCCGCGGCAGAAGCACAGATCGAACGTCCCACCGTGGTCATCGATCCCGGTCATGGCGGTGTGGATGGCGGAAGCATAGGCAGGGGCTATACTGAAAAAGACATCACCTTGCAGATCGCGCTGCAGCTTGGCGCTGCGCTGGAACAGCGCGGCTGCACGGTCATCTATACGCGTTCCACCGACACAGCGCTCTCTGAGCTGGTCAGCGAAGATCTGTTCCAGCGCGTGATGATCAGCAATGACGCGCAGGCAGACGCGTTTATCTCCATCCATCTGAATTCCTCTGAATACATAGCCAGCGGCTTTGAAGTGTGGTCGTCGTTTTCTGACACACGGTCATATTCGCTTGCCCAGGCACTGAACGATACGCTCAGCGCATTAAATTATACCGAAGCGCGGGAGATGCGCGATCAGGATGAATCCAACCTGCTCGTGCTGGCGCTGAATGAAGCGCCCTCTGTCCTGCTGGAACTTGGCTTCATCACCTCTGCCGAGGATATGCGCATCCTCGCTGACGCCGCCTTTCAGCGTGAGCTCACTGATCAGCTCGCGGACACGATCCACGCTTATGTCACGCAATAACGCAGGCAATCAGATCGCTCTGGTCGCCTGCTTCAGCCACGTCCTCTCCGCATCGTTCAGATACGGAGAGACTTTTTCGTATACTTCCGCATGATAGGCGTTCAGCCACTGCCGCTCATCCGGCATCAGCACGTTCGGGTCCACGCCATCCAGGTCGATCGGCACGAACGTGATCGTCTCCAGGTACATGAACTGGCCATATTCATTCTTTGTTCCTTTACGCACTACCGTCTCATTCTCGTGACGGATGCCATATTTCCCTTCCAGGTATACGCCTGGCTCATCGCTTTGCACCATTCCTTCTTCCAGCACGCAGCTGTCATTGCGCTCCGGCACGATCTGCCAGCGGAATCCGTTGGGCGCTTCATGCACATTCAGCACATGCCCGATGCCATGTCCGGTCCCGCATTTATAGTCCAGGTCAAGGTCCCACAGCGGTCCGCGCGCCAGGATGTCCAGGTTCATCCCCCGGCATCCATACAGGAAGCGTGCCTTCGCCAGACGGATCATCGACCGCAATGCCGTCGTGAAGTGCAGCTTGCATTCGTCGCTGAGCTCCCCCAGCACGAAGGTCCGTGTGATATCGGTCGTTCCTTCTTCATACTGTCCGCCGCTGTCCACCAGCAGCACCCCTTCTGCTTTCAGCTCCGCATCGCTTTCCGGCGTAGCGATATAATGCATCAAGGCCGCATGTTCCTGGTACGCAGAAGCAGTCTGGATCGGTTCAATGAAATGTTCCTGTTCCTGCCGGAAAGCCAGCAGCTGATCGCTCGCCGAGATCTCGGTGATCTTTTCTTTGCCCACATGTGTCTTCAGCCAGTACATGAAGCGGGTCATCGCCACCGCGTCTCGGATATGGCAGCGCCGGATGTTTTCCAGCTCCACCGGATTCTTCTTTGCCTTCATCAGCACGATCGGATTCGGTCGGTCGATGATGGTCACATCCTGCGGCAGGGAAGCCGTGATGCGATAGTTCGTGTTGGCCTTGTCCAGCAATACTTTGCTGGAAGCGGGGATATGCTTCACCTCTTCATAGATCGCGTCATACGCTGCCGTGCGCACGCCGATCTGTGCAAAGGTCGTCTTCAGATCATCGCTCAGCCGCGCGTCATTGAGATAAAGCACGGCATCCTGCTGATCGATGAGGATATAACATAAGGCTACGGGAAAACATGGGATATCATCGGCGCGCATGTTGAGCAGCCAGGCGATATCATCGACACGGGTGATGATATGGATATCTGCGCCGGCCTCGGCCATGGCTTCGCGCACCTCACTGAGCTTTTGCGCCGCGCTCTTGCCCGTATAACGCTGTGCCAGCTCAAAGGTCTTTGACGCAGGCAGTGCCGGACGATCATGCCAGATCGCGCCGACCAGATCCATGTCACAGCTGATCGTCACTTCACTGAGCTGAGCGCACAGGCGCTCGACCATGGCGGTGTTCATGACCCGGCCGTCAAAGCCAAGCGTGGCATGAGCGGGCAGGACATCGCACAGATAGGCTTCGATCGTTGGGACGCCCTCGTCGCCCATACGCATCAGCTCGATGCCGCTGCCTTCCAGCTGCTTCGCGGCCTGGATGAAATAACGGCCGTCGGTCCACAGCTTCGCCGCATCGGCCGTGAACACACAAGTGCCGGCCGAACCGGTAAAGCCGCTCATGTACTCTCTTGCCTTAAAATGATCACATACATATTCGGTTTCGTGGAAATCGGATGTCGGAACGATATAGGCATCTACGCCATGCGCCTTCATCTGGGCGCGCAGCTGCTCCGCTCTCGCTTTGATCTCATTCATCGTATTCACTCTGCTTTCTCTCATATATCATATTTACCAGGCCAGATGTCGTGCTGACGCGCAGCAGCTTCAGCCTGCGCATGGGTCCATCTGACTTGAACAGCGGGATGCCTCCGCCTAAGATGAGCGGCAGCGTGGTGATGTGATATTCATCGATCAGATCGGCTCGCACACATTGATCGATCACATCGGCGCCGCCGCAGATCCAGATGTCCTTCCCCTGTTCCTGTTTCAGCGTATGGATCAACGCCGTCACCGGCTGACAGACAAAGCGGATGCCCTCTTGCGCGGACCGGGCCTGATGAGTGAGCACATAGCTTTGCATACCGGCATATGGCCAGATCGCAGGCGAAAGTTCGTCACGGATCTGGCAGTATGTCCGATGGCCGAGGATCACGGTGTCGATGGTCTTTGCAAATGCCGCATATCCCGCATCTTCGGCTGGCGCTTCATCCAGCCAATCCACCTTGCCATGGGGATCGGCGATGCAGCCATCCAAGCTTTGCGCAATGTATAAGATGACTTTTCTGCTCATGCGCATCCCTCCCTTGTCCGGCGCATCCGCTGTTCGCTCACTTTCTTTACAGCGGACGTGCGCTTGCTCTTGCGGCAAGTCAAAGCAGTCCGGCAGAAGTTCAGGTCAAGCTGCTGTGCCAGCAAGACGAAGCGTTCTCTATGATACCCGCATATCTCTTCCGACTTCATTTCTTTTGTTTCGATCATGGCAACGTCGTTTCGCATGAACTGAAGCTTTCCATCATGATCCAAAAATCCTTGAACAGCTTTCAGTTCATCTTTGATCAGCTGAACATGCAGGCGGATCTCACGGTTGCATTTGTCGATCTCTTCCTGCGGGCGCTGCACCTGCGCTGCGGGCAGAGGCTGTGTCATATATTGGCGCACGCTGTACCGCGCGCGCATCGCTTCCAGAATGTCCATATCATGCTCCTTCCTGAGGCCATTATACCCGTTTCCCGAAGAAAAAGCACCTGCGCCGGGCAGATGCTTGTTTCTTACATCAGTTTTCTGAACAATGCCTTCAGGTCTTCTTCGCTAGCGTCTTTCGGATTGCCAGGGGCACAGGCATCTTCGTGCGCGGAATGCGCGAGGAAATCCAGATCCTCTTCCTTCAGCGCTTCCAGCTTGGTCGGGATGCCGACATCGATGGACAGCTGACGCACAGCGTCGACAGCGGCCTTACGATATTCTTCCTGGCTCATCTCATCAACGTCTTTCACGCCCATCGCTCTGGCGATCTCGCGGTATTTTGTACCAGTGCATTCAGCGTTATATTCCATAACGATCGGCAGCATCATCGCGCAGGCGACGCCATGCGGCGTGTCATAGACCGCACCCAGCGTATGAGCCATAGAATGCGCGATGCCAAGGCCGACGTTGGAGAAGCCCATGCCGGCGATATACTGGCCCAGCGCCATGCCTTCGCGGCCTTCCTTTTCATTGGCCACGGCGCCGCGCAGCGAACGGGAGATGATCTCAATGGCCTTGAGGTGGAACATGTCGGTCATTTCCCAGGCTGCCTTGGTCGTATAGCCTTCAATGGCATGGGTCAGCGCATCCATGCCGGTCGCGGCAGTGAGCCCCTTTGGCATCGATGCCATCATATCCGGATCGATGACCGCGATCACCGGCATATCGTGCGGATCCACACAGACAAATTTGCGTTTTCTCTCCACATCGGTGATGACATAGTTGATGGTCACTTCCGCGGCGGTGCCGGCCGTGGTCGGTACCGCGATGATCGGTACGCTGGGCTTGCTTGTCGGGGCAATGCCTTCCAGGCTGCGCACATCCTCGAACTCCGGGTTCGCGATGATGATACCGATCGCTTTGGCCGTATCCATAGAAGATCCGCCGCCGATGGCGATGATATAGTCGGCACCAGCCGCCTTGAACGCGGCAACGCCCTTCTGCACATTTTCGATGGTCGGATTAGCCTTGATGTCAGAATAGATCTCATAGGCAAGGGAAGCCTGATCGAGGATATCGGTCACTTTTCCGGTCACTCCAAAGCGGATCAGGTCCGGATCGGAGCAGACAAGGGCTTTCTGATATCCTCTTGACTTCGCTTCCGCAGCGATCTCCTGGATCGCCCCTGCACCATGATAAGATGTCTCATTCAGCATGATTCGATTGGTCATATTGCACTCTCCTTTTCTTGTAACTGCTTACATCTTCAGTTTATCAGCTTAGCGCATTCAGATAAAGTGACAGAAAACCTGATCTGTCACTTCAGTTCTAATCTGCGAAAAGTCTTTTCAAGCTCAGCGGGCATTGCGTCACAAAGCTGCCGAGCCAGCTGCAGCGGAGCGAGCTGCGCACCTTCCATGAGCCATTTCACGGTCATATACACCGATCCCTGGCAATACATCTCCAACTGAAAGCGCAAGGTGTCGGAAAGCGGGCAGATGCGGGTGATCCGGTCGGTATAAAAAGCCAAGATCAGCCGGAAATCATGCTCACGCAAGCTGTTCTGCGTATCACAGCGAAACGCGGCCTGAAAGAAGATCAGCTCTTCTCTTATATAGGTGAATTTGTTGACGAGCGCTTCATAAACGGTCTTGCCTTCTCCCATATGCGCAAAAGACTGCATCAGGATCTGATCAAATACCCAGTGGACCAGATCATATTTATCCTGAAAATGACGGTAAAATGTCTGTCTGGTCGTTCCGCATGTCCGGACGATCTGCGTCACTGTGATCTTCTCCAGCGGCACCTTTCTCATGCACTGTTTCAGCGCCTCGGCCAGCAGCATCTTCATCTCTTCTTTCTCTGTCACCACACCGCCTCCTCATCCCCATGATTATATCATGAAAAAAAGCGCTCACCCTGATCGATCTTTCTCCTGTCAAGCTGACAGACGAAATATTCTAAGAAATGCTAAAGACCGTCGCCTGAGCACGATCGCCGACAAGGCTCTTGCGATGACACGCAAGCTCTCTAACCCATGTGGGGCACAGCCACATCCCTTTACAGATTGGAAGATGGCCCTAAACGAATCAGAACCGGCGTGGTGCAACATGCCGGTTCTGACCAAAATCTGTTTACTTCCTTATGGGATGCTGCTTAAGCGCACCGATCCTCTCCGTTAATGTGTCCTTCTTCTGCGATTCAAGCAGAGCACACCTGCGGCAGATGCCAGGAAAGCAGCCGCCAGCAGTCCCATGCCCGTGGCTGCGCCGGTCTCTGTATCATCCGGCTTGTTCTCTCCGCCTTCAGAAGGCTGCGGATCTTCCGGCGCCTCGCTGCCGCGCAGCGTCAGCGCTGCCTGTGCATCCTTCAGCGCCTGTAAAGCGGCGTCGACCTGCTCTTGGTCCACATTCGCTTCCAGCACGGCCTTGGCATCAGCCAGCGCCTGCGCGAATGCCGCCCATGTGTCCTCTGTGTAGTCCTCTTCCTGCAATGCCATCGCATCATCAATGGCCGCGGAAAGCGCAGATTTATCCGTGTCATAGACGAGCAGCTCCATAAGCGCGTCCATACGTTCATTCAGCGTGTTCGTGCTCTCATCGATGACAGACTGTGCCAGCTTGTGCGTCAGCATCGTATTCTGCGCATCAGCCAGCGCTTCGTTCATCGCAGCCAGCGCTTCCTTGGCAGCCGTTACGGACGCTTCGGTAAACTCGCTGAGATCCAATGCTTCTGCCTGTTCGATGGCTGTCTGCAGCGCCTGCTTGTCCGGATCTGGAACGAGCGAATCATAAGACAGCCCGTGTCCCAGCGGATAGACGATCTCATCTGAATATGTTCCGGTACCGGAAATATATCTCGGGATATCGACCGGCAGCTTTCCAGACGCGCCGAACGTACCCAGGATGACTTCCACGCCAGCCGTCAGGTTCGGGCTGAACGCCGCATTCGCGCTGATGGTTCCACCGCCGAATGATTCCGTGATGTCCAGCCCTGCGCTCGTCGTGCCATAGACGGCTACGATGGCATCTGCCTCTGAGAACGCCTGCACATCATAAGGCTGATTCAGCGAGATGGCCACGGTATCCTTGCCCAAGCCTTCGCAATAGTTGATGAACAGCTGCGGGCAGGTCACGCGGTAACCATCGATGTTGGATGCGCTGGAGATCTCAGATGCATGCACGAGCACCGTGCACCAATCCAGCAGATCCTGGTTCGTGCCATAGAAGTTCGTGCCATCCGAGTTGATCGCGCTGTTGACCTGATCCGGCAGGCCGGTCCAGTTATAGTGCTGGAGGATCTTGTAATCCGCACCCTCCGGGATCAGTCCGGCTTGTTTTGCCCGTTCCCATGCCAGAACGAAACGGTTGTTGTTGCGGGAATACGTTGATGCAAACAATACCCTTGAATGCTCATCCAGCTTCAGCGGCAAGAGATCGTTTTCATTCTTGACGACCGTAACGGCATTGGCGGAGATCAGTCTCTCGCTCTCACGATTAACCACAGAGCCGACCACTTCCTCAGCCACGGCCTTCTTCTCTTCCAGCGTACGCTCGTCTTCTGCCAGATCCATGATGCCGCGGTTGAACTTCATGGTCAGGATGCGGACGACAGATTCATCCAGCTCATCCTGAGAGAGGGTAATGCCCTGATAGCCGTCTTCTTCTGTATATGCCTGAACGAAAGCGTCGATCAGCGGGATCAGCTTGCTCTCCATGTCTGCCCATGAGCTCATGTCATTGAACGGGATGTCGAGGATGTCGACGCCTGCCTTGACGGCCAGCAGGTTGCGCTCATTCACATCAAAGTAATTGGCTACGCCGTCCATCGTCATGGAATCGGTCACGATGACGCCGTCAAAGCCCATCTCTCCTCTGAGCAGGTCGGTGAGGATCTCGCGGGACATCGTCGCCGGCGGGCTCATCCATTCATCCTGCAGGCTGGAATACAGCTGTTCCGTCACGATGTTGGGGAACTGGATATGCGCGGTCATGATCATGTCCGTTCCGGCATCGATGGCCGCCTGGAACGGCACCAGTTCAGTCGAATACAGCTCTTCCTTCGTGGAATCGATGGAAGGCAGCCCGGTGTGGGAATCCGTGGACACATTGCCATGGCCCGGGAAGTGCTTGGCGCTCGTTGCGACATTTTGCTTCTGCACGCCTGCGATGTATGCGGAGGTAAACTCAGCGGCGATCTGCGGATCACTGCTGAAGGAACGCAGTCCGATGACCGGGTTGTTCGCATTATTATTCACATCGGCGTCCGGCGCGAAGTTGGCATTCACGCCGACCGCGCTCAGCTCGCTGCCGATGATCTCTCCGGCCATGACGGCATTGTCCGTATCCCTGCTCGCTCCAAGCGCCATATTGCCCGGCAGCGCCGTTCCGCCGGTCAGCCGGTACACGATGCCGCCCTCCTGGTCAGCGCCGATCATCAGCGGGATGGCGTTTTTGCCTAAGCTCTCATCCATCGCCGCCCGCTGCAGGCCATCCGTCAGCTCCACATTGACGGTGGCATCTGGATCAAAGTTGGCGGCAAACAAGATCACGCTGCCGATATCATAAGTGCCGATGATGTCATAGATCTCATCATTGATCGTCGTGACGGCGGAAACGCTCGTGCCGTCCCGCATCGTCCAGCCGCTGCGGAAAGAGAGCATCAGCTTCTGGCCGATCTTCTCTTCCAGTGTCATGTCCGCGACGATCTCTCTTGCCTTTTCCTCATTGGTCTGCGCACGAACACCGGACACGCTCATGCCGGATACAGCCGTGACGCTCATCAACAAAGCAAGCATCGCGGAAATCATTTTCCTCTTCTTCATGTTAACCTATCATTCCTTTCCTTACTTGTGGATGCCGTATCTGCATGAAAACGCGGCTGATCAATGATGATACAGCTCCTTGACGATGATACGCCCGCGCCGTTGTCCATGCATAGATGCCATTCGCATAAGGCAGAGAGCGGTCCTTGCTCATTTATATACATCTGGATATGTTCGCCTTCGCACACCACCTTCCTTCCTATTGCCACGTTTCATGTCATCCTCATTATACCACTCAGGGGTAAGCGCTTTCAATCAGGCAGTCTCAATTTTTCATTCAGCTGAACATCATGAAAAAGCAGACAGAGACCGGGATGATCATCCGTTGTCCCGATCTCTGTCCGTTCAGGATCGCTCGGCCCATCTCCAGCCGCACTTTCCTGCACCTTGTTCAAAATGATATTTTACGATGCCCAGATCGACCTTCGTATAGAAACCCATGCCGTCCTTGACGCTGACCTGATTTCCCTTCAGCGAAAAGAAAAACTTTTGCTGGTTCATGGCCGTAGGGGCAAGCAGCGCTGCCTCGACGCCGTCACGATACCATTTCGGGATCTCGCCATCTGCTTGTGCCACCTCATGGAACGCCTTGACCGGATGCGGACTGCCAGCTGTTTCTCCATAGCCAAGCGCGATGACGACACACAGCTTTTCGCCGCGATCGAGCGTGAACGCTGTCTTGATCTTGCGGTAAGTCATCGCCACCCAGCATGTATTCAGGCCAAGCTGCTGCGCCAGCAGCACGAGCCGCTCGCCATAATAGCCGCACAGCTCATCCAGATCCGCGCCTTTCTTTCCGATCATGGCAATATAGTTTCGCACGCCGCTGAACTTTCCATAATGGGCCATGAAGCCGTCAAAGGCCTTCGGTTCATCGACGATCAGCTGGATGTGCAGCCCGCTTTCCCGGTTGCAGGCATCGATCTCTGCCTGCAGGCGTGCGCATGCGCTTTGCGCCAACGCGCTGTCCTGATACTGACGCACGCTGTGCCGCGCACGCATCGCTTCTGTGATATTCATTCGTCTACCTCCATCGTCTGTTTCACTCATCATTGGTGCGCTCCGGCAATACAGCCATGACCTGCTTGGCATGTTCCAGCATCTGGATCAGACTGTTCATCGCTTCCATGTCCGCATCGAAATAATAATAGTTTTTCGTCCCTTCACGGCGCACCTTCAGCAATCCGGCCTGTTTCAAGATCTGAAGGTGATGAGAAACGGCCGGACGGGAAAGGCTCGTCTTTTCCGTGATGGCGCCGACCCGGCAGCCCTCACACTGCCCCATCTGCATCATCGACAGGATGAGATGCTGACGTGTCTCATCGCCCAGCGCCTGCAGGATATGCCGGCAGCCTGAAAATTCCTGTGCCAGCGCCTGAATGTCTGCTTCAAGTTCACGCATCGCGTTTCCTCCTCTCATTCTCCTATATTGTAATACCGGTTCTTCCCTATGGTGATGCGGCGGAATTCCACGGCCGCCTTCGGGCACTGGTGGATGCAGGCCATGCAATGCGTGCACCGTTTTCCCCATTGCGGACGTCCCTGCACCATCTGGATATTGTTCAGCGGACACACCTGGGCGCATTTCCCGCAGCCGACACACCGTGAGGTCACATCAAATCCGCTTCTGCCGATGATGAACCGATAAAAGAACGGATTAGCGGCCATGCTCATGAACCGATCGAGCAGGCCGACACGAACAGGATCAAGCGGCTGGCAGGCATTGATCCGGCAGACGAGCTTTCGCAGCTGGATCCTGGCGCGCTGGTTCATCTGCCGGGCATGCGCCACATCCGGATCTTCCAGAAACGCCACATAGCTCCCCGGCATATAAAAGGTATGCCAGCCCATCCATTCCATGCCGATCGATCGGAAAAACCGCGCCGCATAGCTGCCTGTGTTCCCGCTGGATTCGCATGCGCTCACCAGCAGATAGATCTGCCTGCTGCCCTTCAGCTCCGTATGGCACAGATGCTCTTCCACGATGCGCGGGATGCGCCAGGCATATGTCGGGCAAACGAGGACATAAGGCCGCGCTGATTCCAAGGGATCATGCTGATCAAGGCGGATGCGCGCATTGAGGCTGCACGCTTCATCCTCCAGCAATGCCGCCGCATGTTCGGCGATGAAGCGGCTGTTGCCAGACGCGCTGAAATACAGGATCATCCTTTTCCTCCTCAAGCGGATCCGTTCATCCGCTTAAACCATTATACCCGTTTTTCCACAGGCAGCGCATTGGTAAAGAAAATCGAGATGAATGCGCGAAGACACAAAAAAACGCCCCGCAAGGAGCGTCTGCAGGCTGAAGATGGCCTTGTTCAGCGCAGGATGATGTAGATCAGATCGCACACATAAGTGATGACCATCAGGATGCCGATGGGGCGGTCAAGCTTATGATGCCGGCAGATCAGCCAGAAGATGAGCGTCACAGCCAGAAGAAACGCTGTGTCATAAAGCGCCGTGATCTCCACCTGGATCGGATCGAGCAGCGCCGATACGCCGAGGATGCACAGGATATTGAATAGGTTCGACCCGATGACATTGCCCATCGCGATCTCGTTCTCGCCTTTGCGCGCCGCAACGAGCGAAGTGACCAGCTCCGGCAGCGAGGTGCCGACGGCCACGATGGTCAGGCCGATCAGCGTCTCGCTCAGCCCGAGGATGCGCGCAAGCGATGTGGCTCCATCCACCGTGATCTGTCCGCCGATGACGATGGCCGCGATGCCGATCACCAGAAACAGCAGCAGCCTTCCCATCGGACGGGTCTCCGGCGCTTTCTCTTCCGTCTGCTTTGCGCCCTTCAGCTGCATGAACAGCACTGCACCAAACATCGCCAGCAAGATGAGCGCCTCTCCGCGCGAGATGCGCTGATCCCCAAACAGGAAGATGCCCAGCACGAGTGCGGCAAGCGCAGACAGCGGCCAGTCCCGCTTCAGCAGGATGCGGTCGCAGGCCAGCGGATACAGACAGGCGCTCCCCCCGGCGACGACCAGCAGATTGAAGATGTTGGAGCCGACGACATTGCCGAGGGCGATCTCATTCGCGCCTTCCAGCGCCGCCGTCACACTGACCGCCAGTTCCGGCATCGACGTGCCGAACGCTACAATGGTCAGGCCGATGACGACCGGTGATATGCCCAGCTTCCCCGCTATGCCTGAGGCACTATCCACAAATAAGTCTGCCCCCTTGACCAGAAAGAAAAATCCGGCAATGATCATGATCAGCGCCATGAGGATATCCATGACAGCTCCTCCCTTCCTTCGACATGATTGAACAGGATCATTATACCATGCCCCTTCACACAAGCCCATTCCCTGTCCAAAAACAGGTCGGTCAAGACGCACGATGATACCTTGTTTTGAGGAATGATTAGGATATGTAAAGCAGAAATGGGGAACGATAAAATGTCATTGAGGTGATTCATCATGCCAGAGCAAGCCATCAAGGCATTCGGAGAAGCGATCAGACAGGCCCGAAGCGAAATGAGATTGAGCCAGCAGGATCTCTCAGACCTGACCGGGATCTCCAAGCGGCACATCGCAAAGATCGAAAACGGGATCGCCAACCCTTCGCTGGAGATCGTCGCCATCCTCGCTTCATCGCTGTCTATTTCCGTAGACAAGGTGCTGGCAAACAGCACGGGCGCTGATGATGACGAGATCAGCGCGCGATTCGCCCTGACCGTCGCGCCTTGCAGCCTCAAGCAAAAGGAAACGATACTCAGGATCGTCAAAGAGATCGTGAGCGATTTCTGCAAGAACAGGCAAAGATAGACACGGCTTGATGTGTCTATGCCGCCTGCTATGATCGCTCAGCCGGTACGATGTCCCGGCTTTTTCTATGTCTGCCTTACGCCGAAAGTGCGATGATCCTTTGTTCATCCGCCAAGAGATCTGCTCACCATTCTGTCCTTCTTACAAAAAACACGACATGAAAACACCCCCTCTGTGAAGAGAAGGGTGCAGGATGGAAATAGCGCTGACGCAAGCATGAGACAGGATCTTATCAATATTGTCCCTACATCGATCCATGCTTTGACGTGCATCATTCGTTGATGAATCTCACATCTGAATCTGGGATCCCTGCATCATCTGAGATCAGTCTTTCCGCGCGCAGATGAAGATCATATGTTTTTCGAAGGTCGATGATGGTCCTCATCATGGAAGACGCATGATGGGCATCAAGAGATGCCTGATCCTTCCAGCGATCGACCAACAGGACCGTTTCCGGATCATCCATCGAGACAAAGTAAGCATATCCCTCATTCCCCGGCTCTGCACGGATCAGGTCCGCTGTTCCGCCCTGTTCCATTTCCTCGGCAAACCTGCGGGCATTGCCGTTTTTGCCGGCATAATAAAGGTGCATCGTTATGCTCATCGTCTCTCCTCCGTTCCGGTTATTTTTTGACATCCAGCAGCTTGACGCCCTCTTCCGGATTGTGATCGATCGCGCCGACGATCCGATGCGGAACATATGGCTCTTCCAGATAAGCGATATCTTCTTCTGAGAGCTTGACGGCAAACGCGCCTGCCGCATCATCGAAATGAGACGCTTTCGTTGCGCCGATGATCGGGGAAGTCACGCCCTTTGCCCATTCCCAGGCCAGTGCGATCTGCTGCATCTTGACCCCATATTTTTCCGCGAGCGCATGCACCCTGCGCACGATCTCCATATCCTGCTTCTGGGTACTGTCGTATTTCCCCATGGCTGCCTTGTCTGTCCTGCTGCGGATGGAGTCCGAGTTCCACTCCGGGCGGGTCAGATGCCCCGCTGCCAGAGGGCTGTATGGCATCAGCGAAACATTCATCTGACGGCAGATGGGGATCAGCTCCCGCTCATCCTCGCGGTAGAGCAGGTTGTAGTGGTTTTGCATGGAAACAAATGGCGTCCAGCCGTTGTCCCGCGCTGCAAGCTGCATGTTGAAGAATTGATAGCCGTACATCGCGGAAGCGCCCAGCGCACGTACTTTTCCCGCCCGTACAAGGCTGTCCAGCGCCTCCATCGTCTCCTCGACGGGCGTGTCTGCGTCAAAGCGGTGGATGATGTACAGGTCCAGATAGTCTGTGCCCAGCCGCTGCAGCGTGCCGTCGATCTCGCGCAGGATGGCCTCCCGGGAGAGGTGCCCCTCGTTGAAGTAGACCTTGGAGGCGAGGATGACCTGGTCGCGGGGGACGTTGCTGCGGATGGCACGGCCCAGGTATTCTTCGCTGGTACCCGCTGAGTAGGTGTTGGCAGTATCGAAGAAGTTGATGCCCAGCGAAAGCGCGTCCTTCACGATCTCTTCGCTTTCAGCAGGGTCCAGCGTCCAGGCGTGCATCCGGCTGGCCGGGTCGCCAAAACTCATGCAGCCTACGCAAAGGCGTGACACCGTGAGAGGTGAATTACCGAGCTTTACATATTCCATTGTATTTTCTCCTTTTTAACAATAGGGGGCTTCCTGTTGCACAGGCAGCTTCCGAGCCTTTACGCCGTTGTGGGCAGACATGCCCGCCCATAGCGGCCTTGCAGGAAAAAGCTTATCATATGGAGTTCGCTCCAAGTCAAGCGAAATCGGAAAAAACACATTTTTGCATTACAGCCGGTCCGTTTTGCGGCGGGGCGGAAGGAGTGTCTGATGCAGGCAGCGTGAACCAGAATACAGTGCCGTGGGGGTTGTTGTCACGCACGCCGATCTGGCCGCCGTGGGCTTCCACGATGGAACG
>ENA-ORNG01001779-ORNG01001779.1-human-gut-metagenome-genome-assembly--contig:-NODE-1779-length-14515-cov-2.776694_pt1 | contig 14515 bp, 16 predicted proteins | sample MGYA00242113_ERZ509018 | MGnify/ENA primary metagenome ERZ509018 (study PRJEB26280, sample SAMEA2338711) | human gut metagenome | biome: human gut; feature: human-associated habitat; material: faeces... | reverse complement strand
ACATCCTGCTTCTGGAAAAATTCCAGCGTCTCTCGGGCGTCAGAACGCACCACGTCGCTGAGCAGGATCAGCGCGCAGGGTCGCAATCCCGCCGGAAGGCCCATCTCCGGCAAATTTCCCGGCGATGACACTGTCGGCAATATTATATAATTGCTGAAATATGACACTGATAAACATTGGAATTGTAAACCGCCATAGAACTTTCTGCGGGTTACCTTCAGTCAAATCTTTTATCATGTTCTTCATCCTTCCCTTATTGCTTTTATTTCCGAAGGGAATTATACTATAAATTAAATAATAAATAAAATTAATGAATTTTATGTACTCTATTAATATAATCTATAAACGAGGTATATTTTTATGAATTTTGATTTTTATCGGACCTTTTATTATGTCGGAAAATACCAAAGCATTACCGCGGCAGCCAAAGCGCTCTATGTAACTCAACCCACTGTTACCCATGCCATCCAGTCACTGGAGCGGGAGCTTGGCTGTTCTTTATTCATCCGCTCTCAGAAGGGCGTCCGTTTTACACCGGAAGGAGAAAAATTTTATACCGCGGTTGCTGCCGCCTGTGAAACCATTTTTCAGGCGGAAGCCCGGCTGGAGGCCTCAAAAAATCTTTCAGAGGGCGTCATCGCCATCGGAGCCAGTGAAACAACACTGCACCATTATCTCATACCAATCCTGGCTGATTTTCGCAAAAAACATCCCGGAATCCATATGAAGCTGTTTAACTCCAGCACCCCGGAAATGCTCCGGGAAATACTGGACGGACATATCGACTTTGCAGTTCTTGTCATGGACAGTAATTACCGGCATGAAAACTTATCCATCACACATCTCACAGATTTTGAGGATATTATGATCGGAGGTCAGGCATTTTCTGAATTGAACGGGCGCAGCATTTCTCTAAAAGAATTCATCGATTACCCTCTTGTTTCTATGGAAAAAGGAACTATGACCCGTCAGTTTTTTGATCAGTTTTTTCATGAGCACAATCTTTTCCCTGAACCGGATATTGAACTGGCGACGACGGACTTAATCGTTCCGGTGATCCGGGGAGGTCTTGGCATCGGCCTGGTACCTGAACCCTTTGCCAGAGAAGCCCTAGCCCGGGGAGAAATTTTCAATATTACCCTGAAAGAAAAAATTCCCCGCCGGGAAATCTGCCTTATAAAAAAGAAAAAGGCTTCCCTTTCCCTTATCGGAGAAGCCTTTATTCAATATCTTCTGTCAGATGATCGATGAGCTCCTTAATACCCTCGCCGGTCATACTGCATATTTTAAAAATCGGACGGGCGCCGGCCAGAGTCAGACTTCTCTCTGCCCGAATAAGCTGCGCTTCATCCCTGATTAGATCGCTCTTTGTGATGACGCCCACCATCGGTTTCTGGAACATGGCCTGAAGTCCCGGCGGCAATGTGAACGTCATGTCTGTCGGGTCCTGCAAAAGCAGCACCACATCCACCCCCAGGGACGTGACCGCCAAAGCCTGGTAAAACTGGCGCCGTTCCACATATTCCCCCGGTGTGTCAACGATATTATCCGTCACTTCCAGAGCCTGGGTCTTCTTATATTTAATCGCCTGATTTGTCAGATACTGGCAAAGTGTCGTCTTACCACAGGACACCTTTCCAATGAGCATTATTTTTTTCATGTCAGGCCTCCCATCAGGTCCGGGTAATCTTTGCCGGACTGAATCCGAGAACATCGGACAATGTGTCATTGACCGCAATGAGCGCGGCTTCCACACTGGAAACATCGCCGCAGATGACCAGGGAACCACTGAAACGATCCACAAAAACAATATCTACTGCGGCCGCCTTCGTCGCCACATCGGCGCCGATAATCGCCGCCTCGCTCGGCGTAATGGTCATAATTCCCAAAGCGCCCCGGTTTTCTGTGATGACCCCCAATTTCGCGTACAAATCCTCCTTCGGATTGGCAATTAAATGGGCCATGGTCGTCTGTTTGCCGGGTACGTATTCCTGGATGACCCGCTGTTTATCTTCAAAAACATTTTCCACGCTGTTCACCTCTACATCAGGCTTTCAAAAATCTCCGGACGAGGACTCGGTATGACAACGCTGGAGACAAGTAAACCATTGTTCTTACCTTCTTCACTTCCGGCCTCCACCGAAGCCTTCACAGAAGCCACATCCCCAGCCATGACAACAAAGGATTTTCCGCCGAGACCCATACCGAGACGCACGTCGAGGAGGGTTACATTAGCCGCCTTTACCGCCGCATCGGCGCCGTAAACAGCCGCCGTAATGCTGAAGAATTCCATAACGCCGATGGCTCCTGTGCCATGAAAATCCGTCGCCTGATTGATTGCCTCAACCACCTGAGGATGGACTCTTGGAATGACAGTGGAATCCACCACATGGCTCTCACCGACAGCCATTCCCGCATCCAGTGACGCCTTTACCGCCGCAACCTCGCCTGTAAATAATATACTGTATTTTCCCGGACATACCGGTTTCGCAAAGGTCAGTTCCACCTGGGCAGCCTTTAAAATAGCATCGGCAGCCTCTACACCTTTAGCAATACTATTCAGCTCAAGAAAACCTACCGTTTCAATCATCGTCATCTCCCCGTCCTTTCAATGATAATCCGCCCTCCGACGGAAACCACTTTTCCGGAAATGCTGGCATGGATATTCGCTCCCATGGCTCCCTCCGGAATCCGTGCGATCAACTGGCCTTCTGTCACCTTATCGCCGACTTTCACCACCGGCTCCGACGGCGCACCGATATGCATACTGACAGGGATTTCCACCCGCTCCGGGCTTCCTTCCTCACAGGAATCAATCTTCAAATCATACCAGGCTAATACGCCGACGCGGGCTGCCACCCGGCCCGCCGGAATCTTCCGGCCTTCCCGGTTTCTATCCACTTTATATTCGGCCCCTTCTCTCGTGTAACGAATGCCTGCTTCTCTGAGGGCGCCTTTGAGCACCTGATTGACCCGTTTCGGCTGCAGACCCATCGGACAAGCATATTCCTCGCAAATACCGCATTCACAGCAGATGGCCGCATTCTGTACATCTTTATCATCCAATATCTTTGTCACAGCTTGCGACATAGCAAGCTTACGCATGATTTTATGAGGTTGGAGCGGATGACCGATTAAATGTCTCGGGCACATCTGGGTACAATAGCTGCACTGGATACAGGCCGAGCGGGCCCGGTTCAGCATATGCTGCAGGGAAATCTGCGTCTTACGGGCAATGCTGCTATCCTCCGGCAAAATAAGTATACCGGAAGTCGTTTTAGTCACCACCGCGGCCTTTGCCTCTTCCATCGTCATCCGGGCGCCCATCATCGGTCCGCCGGAAACAACAAAATATCTGGATTTCAATGCTCCCCCGGCCATTTCAATACAAGTTTCAAAAGAAGTTCCCACAGGCACATGAAGCACCGTCGGCTTTTTCACCTCGCCCGTCACTGTCAGATATTTTTTCGTAAAAGCTTTGCCTTCCATTGCATCGCTGATACTGAGCATCGTTGCCACATTGGAAACGACGCAGCCCACATCCAGAGGAATTCCCGCAGGTGGAACAACCCTCCCCGTCACCTCATAAACCATGGTCTGTTCATCCCCTGCCGGATAAAAGCTGTCCATTTTTGCCAGCGTCACTTTAGAAGCCCGGTCTTTTAACACCTTTTCCAGGGCTTTAATTTCTTCCGTATATGTTTTTTTAAGGGCTATCCGGCATTCCTTCGCGCCGAGCAGCTCGCCGACAGCTTCCACCGCGGAAACTACCCGGTCCCCCAGATGCTTCATAATGTATCTGTCAGTACGAAGCAGCGGCTCACACTCAGCACCGTTGATAATGAGATATTCCACCGGACCGCCCGCATATTTGACATGCGTCGGAAAGCCGGCGCCTCCGCAGCCGACAATCCCCGCCTCCTTAATGCAATTCAATAAGTCCATGGACTCACTTCCTGTTCTTATTTTCTTTCATGATTTCCATAGAATCGATAATGCCCACGATGGCGCTGTCTACCGGAACGCCTTCCTTTCCGGCGGCCCGCCGGGCCGTACTTCCTGTGACAACAAGAACATCCTCGCCCACACCGGCGCCGACCATATCGGCGGCAACAAAGACTTCCCCTTTCCCCTGGGCCGTCTCCGTCTCCTTCACAATCATAAGCTTCTGTCCGTTTAAGGCTTCCTGCTTCTTGGTCGCCCATACGTGTCCGATTACTCTGCAAATAAGCATACAAGTCCCCCTAAAGGATTTCTATTTTTTTATGTCCGGCTTTAAAAATGTCCCTTGCGGCCGGAGTGATGATCGTTCCCTTCGCAAAACACAGTGTCCCGCAGGTACAGTCATGAATCAGCGCCTTCGCCAGCTTTTCCGTCACCAGTTTTTCACGAATGATATCATCCTTACATCCGATATCCGAAATCGGCTCTTCATTCAAAACGGCACAGACATTTTTTACCACTTCATTAATTAATTGTTCCATATCCACTGCTGACACCCCCCTATTTTCAGATGGCGCGCCATAAAGGATAAAGGCTTCGGTTCCCACCCGATACCCGCAGGCATTGGCCTCGTCGAAGTCAATGTGCATGGCCGGAGCAAATTTCTCGCTGACTCGAATCGGCACATCTTCAAAGATGACCTTCCGGTCGCTCTCCACCTCTACCCGGACCTTGTCGCCGTCATGGACGCCATATTCCTCCGCATCCTGGGGACGCATATGAATATGATTCCGTGCGACGATGACGCTCCCATTGGCTTTCATCTCTCCATGGGAACCGATAATCATCACATCCGACGCCCCGTTAAGATTGCCTGACAGGTTGACCGGCGCCGTCAGTCCAAGCTTTCTGCAGTCCGTCTTGGACAACTCCACCTGGACAGACGACCTCGGCGGTCCGAGAACCGCCACATTTTCCACACAGCCGTCTTTGGTTACCAGCTTCACTCTCTGTTCGCTTAAATACTCTCCGGGCTGGGATAAATCCCGTCGTTTTTTCAGGGCCGCCCCCTCACCAAAGAGGGTTTCAATGGCGGCCTGGGTTAAATGGACATGGCAGCCGGATGCTTCGATTAAAATCTTCTTTCTCTCTACGCTCATCACTTTCTGCCTCCCTCATAATACCCTGCCAGCCACCGGCAAAATACAATATAAACGCCGCTGCTCAGACGATTCAAATTCTGAATAATATCCGGCCGCTCTACAACGCCTTCCACCGTCATAAAGGCATGGGCCGCGGAAAGCTCCACTTCCCGCACCTTTGCCCGGAGATGGTTTAAGTCCGCCGCCATCCGCCCCATTGTATAGTCGGGAATCGGATGGTCCATTCCGAGATATTTTTTCACATTGTGGGAATTCTCCCGCAGCTCCTTATCCGTCATGCCGAGAAGCTTCATCGGCTCCAACGGTTCTTCCTTTACTTCGGCGCCGAGAATACACCGGACACCGTAAAGGACATCCCCTAAATCCGTCACCAGCTTTTCCTGCTTTTTCTCGCAGGCTTCGGCCTGAAGACAGATAATCTCCGCCTGGAGACTGTCAAGCTGTCCCCGGAATTCAATACGCGGATGGGTTTTCGGCACGAGAAGATTTCCCCGAAGATGGGTCATATGCTCCGGCTTTTCGCCGTAACCTGCACCGGTCTGGGCATCGACATATGTATGTTCTCCATGGCTGGGAAGAGGTGTCCTGGTCATTACCGCCGGCTGACGTTCCATGATTACCAGAGAAATATGCCGATCCCGGAGATATTCTTTGGCAAGAGGCGTCACAAATACGTCCGGCTCAACGCGATATTCGGTTGTACTCTCCGCAAGGGTGGCGGCTCTCAGCATGGTTTCTGTCAAAATTTTCATAACCAAACCTCTTCTTTAATCCGTCCGACTTATTATTTTAAAGTAGGAAGGATGTATTCAACTTCTTCGTGTGGACGTGGAATTACATGAACACTGATCAGTTCGCCCACGTTGGCTGCTGCTGCCGCGCCTGCATCGGTTGCCGCTTTTACAGCGCCTACATCGCCGCGTACCATAACCGTTACAAGTCCGCCGCCGACATGAACCTTACCGATCAACGTAACGTTCGCTGCCTTTACCATTGCATCGGCCGCCTCAATTGCTCCAACTAAACCTTTTGTTTCAATCATTCCTAAAGCCTGTATAACATCTGCCATAATAAATATCCTCCTTAAAATTCATTAAATATTATTAACCTCTTAATTTTGCCAGCACCGCCCGGGTAATGGCTTCCACATCCTCCGCCGTCAATCCGGTGGTCGGCACGGCGCTTTCCGCTGCATGACAGCAAGTTGTCTGCTCCGGTGACGGAACATTATATTTCTTCCGGATATCGGAAAGTTCAGTAACCCCACAGGCTACCCGACGGATATTGATGAGATTCATCGGCGTAATATTATCCGATGTGGCACTGCCGCCGACAGCGCCGCAACCCAATGTCAATGCCGGAGCCAAGTTGGTCGTTCCGCCGACGCCGCCTAAAGCCCCCGGAGTATTGACAAGCAACCGGGATACCGGTTTCTTTAAGGCAAACTCCCGGATAACGTCCGTATCCTGGGAATGTATCGTCATCGTATGTCCGGCCCCTTCATTTTGAAGAATCTGAATACTCCGCTCGCAGGCTTCCTGCCAGCCTTCTTCAACGAAAAAGGCTAAAAGCGGACAAAGCTTTTCGCGGGTATACGGATTTTTCTTAGATACCTCCGTCTGTCTGGACAAAAGCACTCTTGTCCCCGCAGGAATCTGGATTCCCGCCATATCCGCGATGGCCTGGGCTGATTTTCCGACAATCTTCGGATTCATCGTGCCGTTATCCCGAAGGATAAACCGCGCCACCTTCTCTGACTGGATTTCATCCATGAAATATCCGCCCTGACGCTTCACCTCTTCCACAACTTGGGATTCAATGCACCGTTCCGTCACAATAGACTGCTCGGAAGCGCAAATCGTTCCGTTATCAAAGGTTTTACTGTCAAATATCCGGCGAACCGCCTCCGGTATATTGGCCGTCCGTTCAATAAAGGAAGGTCCGTTGCCGGGACCAACGCCGATGGCCGGATTTCCCGAGCTATAAGCGGCATGAACCATCGCTTCGCCGCCGGTGGCTAAAATCACACCGATATTCGGATCTTTCAAAAGGGCGTCCGTCGCCTCAATGGTTGTCAGGCGAATAACGCCAATTAGTCCCTCCGGCGCTCCAGCCCTTCTGGCCGCATCCTGAATCACATTGACCGTCTCTAAAATACAGTTCTTTGCTCCCGGATGCGGACTGATGACAATGGCATTTCCTGCCTTTAATGCTATTAATGTTTTATACATGACCGTGGAGGTCGGGTTGGTGGAAGGAATCAACGCGGCGATAACGCCCATCGGAACACCGACTTCCATAATTCCCTTCGCACCGTCCTCATGAATCACGCCAATGGTTTTCATATCCTTGATGGATTCATAGGTAATGGTACTTCCCAGAAGATTTTTCAGCACCTTGTCCTGCCAGACGCCAAATCCGGTCTCTTCGACCGCCATCTTCGCCAAAGGCTCCGCATTGGCGGCACAGGCTTCCGCAATGGCTTTGACAATCTGGTCCACCTGACGCTGGTCAAAGGTTCCGAAAACTTCCTGGGCCTTTTTTGCATCTCGAATCAAATCCCGGACTTCCTGGATTGACTGCAAGTCCATATCAAGTCCCATATATATTCTCCTTTCCGGCTTATTTCATTTTAATATATCAACGGATGATCCGCAATATTATTCACAGCTTCCGCAAATGCTTCGCAGGCCGCCTTACATGCCGCCTGGTCTCCCGTAAGCAGTCCTCCGGCAAAGTTTGTCTCTGACGGCGGTCCGTAAAATACTTTCAGTTCCACCTGGGCCGCCTTTAAAGCCGCATCCAGACCAACCATCGCCTCCAGGGGCGGTGCGATCAGATAGGCCATGGCCGTCCCCTCCCGTACCCCCGCCGCTTCGGACAAATAAGTCCCTGTTCTGGAAATACAGTGGGCGAAGTAGACGATGGAATCATCATCATTCGCACTGTAAAAACAAGCATCCTGTTCAATGTACAAAATCGCCGCTTCCAGGCCGCTTCGCACCTCCGCCGGATTTCTTCCGGCCAGAATACCGATAAACTCTCCGGCCAGCTTTGTACTGGCGTTGGCCGCTCCCGCATACATACTCCGGGCATAGGCCACCCGGACCTCCGCCTTTTTTGTGGCTTCATCCATGGCCGCATAAGATACATCATCACAATCTGTCGTAATCAGGCCGAGACTCCGCTCATCCTCCTGCAGCTTTAAAGCTTCCCGGAGCATCGGGTCCACATTCGGAATCATTTTAACACTGAGGACCGTCGTTTTTATCTTATCATGCTTCATGTGACGTCCCCCTATTTTTTTAGCTCCACACCGCTGGCCTTAGCTTCCAGGATTTTCTCAATCACATCCACAATGTAAGCTCCCGCTTCCACCGCTGGAATACCTCTGGAATGGATGTTGGAAACAACGGTCCGCCGGGCCTCCGGCATTCCCACCGTCGCTCTGTAAGCAATGTAGGCGCTCATACTTTCCGCCGTGGCCAGTCCCGGCCGCTCACCGAGCAGCACGCAGGTCACAGTGGCATTTAGGGCTTCCGAAATCTGGTCCATGGCCGCCACCCGGCCATTTTTTACAAAAAATGGAGTTCCGACTTTTAAGCCCCGGGCTTTCAAGCCATCCATAATAATCGGTAATATATTTTCAAGATTGGCTTCCACCGCCGTTGACGACAAACCGTCGGAAACGTAAATCTGAACATCGATATCATGGACACATTTGGATTTTATCCTTTCCATCCCTTCCGGCGGAAAAACTCTTCCCAAATCCGGCCGGGTTAAAAACTGGGTTTTATCCGTACACCGGGTTTCGACAGTGAAAAGATTCAGCCCGTCCAAAAGCTCCGGACTCACATCCATAAAAACCGCATCCCTGGCCGCCGCATGATCTGCCCTAAGGGTGAGCATCGTCCTGGTCTTTAATCTCGGCCCGCAGTTACCTACCCCGATTCGAGCCGGGGTCCGGGCCATCATCCGCTCCAGTCCTTCCCTGTCCTGTGCATGGTCCAACAATGGAATGGCTTTGACTTCCGGGGATGTAATGTCCACCAGGCCCTCCCCATTCGTCAGGCTGCTTTTTTCCGGAGACACCAAAGCTTTTTCCGTCATAAAGGAAGCATCCATCGGAAGGACCTCGGAAGCTTCCACCGGCCGATCCTTCGGCATTCTTGTTTCTTTCGGGGCCGGCGCCGGTTTCATGCTTTGAAGCACCGCTTCGGCGATGGCATCAATCTGACTTTGTGTTAACATTGGCATCCTCCCCTATTTTCTGCTTAAGAATATGGTCGGATCTCCGGCCCTATCGGTCAGATGTCCGTTTTCCATAATTCCCATCTTTTCCAACCAGAGCTCAAACTCTCTGATCGGACGTTTTCCTAAAGTTTCCCGTACCGCATTGACATCATGATAGGCATTTGTCTGATAATTTAACATAATGTCGTCACTGCCCGGTACGCCTAATATGTAGTTCACACCGGACGCTCCTAAAAGCAGAGCGAGATTTTCTATATCATTCTGGTCTGCCTGCATATGATTCGTATAACAACAGTCACAGCCCATCGGCACGCCGGAAAGCTTGGCCATAAAATGGTCCTCCAGACCGGCCCTTATCACCTGCTTGCTGTCATAAAGATATTCCGGTCCGATGAAGCCGACCACCGTGTTGACCATAAACGGCGCGAATTCTCTTGCATAACCGTAACAGCGGGCTTCCATCGTTACCTGATCTGCTCCGAAATGGGCGTCCGAGGAAAGCTCTGAGCCCTGGCCCGTCTCAAAATACATCACATTCGGCCCGACGGCAGTCCCCTGTTTTTTAAGGAGGGCTTTCGCCTCCCGAAGCGTGTCCGTCGTAAAACCAAAAGCCGCATTGCCTTTCTCACTGCCTGCAATGGACTGGAAAATCATATCGCAGGGCGCTCCCTGCTTCACCGCTTCAATCTGGGTCGTTACATGACCGAGAACACAAATCTGAGTCGGTATTTCAAATTTATTTTTTACTTCATCGAATCGCCGCAAAACCTCAGCCAGACTGGATACTGTGTCATTTACCGGATTCAGGCCGATGAGAGCGTCGCCGCATCCATAGCTTAGGCCTTCAAACAAAGAAGCTGTAATCCCTTCCACATTATCCGTCGTATGATTCGGCTGCAATCTCGTCGCCATCGTCCCCCGAAGACCGATGGTCGTATTACATCTGGCAGGAACCTGAATTTTCTGGGCCCCGTAAATCAAATCGAGATTCGTCATCAGCTTGGCGACCCCGGCCACCATCTCACTGGTCAGGGCGCGGGACATATCCCGAAGCTCACGCTCCGTCGTGGAGTAGCTTAAAATCCACTCCCGAAGATCGCTGACCGTCCAGTTTTTAATTTTACTATAAAATACTTCATTAATACTGTCCTGGTTTAACCGGGTCACATCATCTTCTTCATAAGGAACCGCCGGATTCTCTCTCAAATCCTTCAAAAGCATGTTGGAAAGGACTTCTTTGGCGGCAATCCGCTCCAAATCCGATGAGGCAGCCACCCCGGCTAAAATATCTCCGGACTTTTCTTCATTGGCCTTCGCCATGACTTCCTTCACCGAATCAAAGGTGAAAATCTGTCCGCCTAATAATGTTTTGTACGCCATACTGCACCACCTTATCCAAATATCAAGGTTTTAACCACCACCGGAATGACCAAGCCATCCACCAGGGGCTTCCCCATATCTACAAAATCATTCTGATCCACCTGGACCGAATCAATACAGATTACATCCCTCGGATGCTTTGTCGAGAGCTGCATCATCATCTGTCCCAAAGCCTTTGCCATATCGCATTCAAGGACAACTAACATCGGCTGGCCTTCTGGCAAAAGGGCATCCAGCGCGCTCACCAGGCTGGCAGACAATCGCTTGATCTCCATATAAGTAGGGTTTGGCTTTCCCTTCATCGCCAAAATGAGCTGCTTCGAATCGCTCTGGCTCTGCATCCACCGAAGCTTTTCCGTCAGACCTTCCGTCTGCCCCAAAAAGCAGGCCTGCTGCTCCACAGCATTTAATTTCAGGACCGGAATATTTTTCAGCGGAAAAACATCCCGGTTATATGTAATCGTACTTCCAGACACCGAGGTCGTATAGCTGCCTGCCCCGACCACCGTCGCCCGTATCGTTTCTTTCGCTTCAATGACCTGGAAATCAGAAAACAAACGGCTGGCCCGTATCGCCTCGCCGAGAATGACACCCATATCCCCGTACCGCATCCAGGAACCATCCGTCGGATGATAAATACAGTCCGCCACGCCACCGGAAAAACAAAGCGCCCGAATCGGTTTGTGAAACTCAAATTGTGAACTTCCCGGTGTTGTGATGGCTGCCAAAAGCCGGTCATCCTCTCCCTTTAGCCAGCGGTACAAAAGCTCCGACATGACTTCCCCGATCCGGTAAATCGTCGAATACTCTGCTTCTTCACCGATACTTAATGATAAACCGTCGGCCTCCAGTAGCTTCTCCACACTGTCACTGATATATTCCGCACGTCCCTCCGGCGTCACTTTCACAAGACGTCCTCCGATATCCACACAGCCCTTGGCGATGACCTCCCCCGAATCAAAGAGGACTACATTGGTCGTACCGCCGCCGATGTCCAGATTTGCCACAGTGCATTGATAATCGATGGAATACTGCCTTGCGCCGCTGCCCTTTCCGGCAATAATCGCCTCCAAATCCGGCCCTGCTGTGGAAACGACAAACTCCCCGGCAAAATCACTGAGTTCCCGGAGTACAATCTCCGAATTTTCTTTTCTGGCCGACTCACCGGTAATAATAACAGCCCCTGTTTGGGTATCCGCCGGCCTGTAGCCTGACTTTCCAAACTCCTCAGCTACAATGTCCCGCACCTTTTCACCGTCAATCATCACCCGATTTTTAAGGGGTGTCCTATGGATACCGCTTTTATAGACAACTTCCTTATCCACGATGGCAATGTGAGGCACAGCAAAATATCCGGCTGAATTTTTAAATGTCAGCCGACTGAAAATCACCTGGGTTGTAGAAGTGCCAATATCAATACCGACACTTAGAATGGTCGATTCTTCGCTCATGACTTTATGCCTCATGTTTTCTAATGCTTCTGTTTTTAAAAAGCGGAAATATATTCCGGCGCCTTCACCAGAGATATTTCCGCTCTATTTCTCCATAAATATCATGGTACTATTTTACCTTGTTTTTGGAATTTATGCAAGTTATTGTACCAATATTCTGAATTTATTTTAGAAAACCCCACCAAACAGTCTTTTCTCTGTCGGTGGGATTTTCATTTTAACTTATTTATCTACTTTTGGAAGTCCGGCAAAGCCTACGGCCAAATCTTCATCCGTCGGAATATAATCGGTCATTTCACCGTTATTATATTTTTCATAGGCAACAAGATCAAAATAGCCGGTTCCTGTCAGGCCAAAGACAATCGTCTTTTCTTCGCCGGTTTCTTTACATTTAAGGGCTTCATCAATGGCCACACGAATCGCATGGCTGCTCTCCGGTGCCGGAAGGATGCCTTCAACCCGCGCGAACTGGGTTGCCGCAGCAAATACGGCCGTCTGTTCAACGGATACGGCTTCCATTAATTTATCCTCATATAACTGAGAAAGAACAGAACTCATGCCGTGATATCTCAAGCCGCCGGCATGGTTCGGAGAAGGAATAAAGCCGCTTCCCAAGGTGTACATCTTAGCCAGTGGACAAATCATTCCTGTATCACAGAAGTCATAAGCATATTTACCGCGGGTAAAGCTTGGGCAGCTGGCCGGCTCTACGGCAATAATACGGTAATCATTTTCTCCCCTCAGCTTTTCTCCCATGAACGGAGAAATCAGACCACCCAGGTTGGAGCCGCCGCCGGCACAGCCGATAATAATATCCGGCTTAATACCGTATTTATCCAGCGCCGCTTTTGTCTCCATACCAATAATAGACTGATGAAGGAGTACCTGATTCAAAACGGAACCAAGAACATAACGATAACCTTCATGACTCGTCGCATCCTCAACCGCTTCGGAAATCGCACAGCCAAGGCTGCCTGTGGTTCCCGGATGCTCTGCCAGAATCTTACGGCCCACATTGGTCGTTTCCGACGGAGACGGCGTTACATTGGCGCCATAGGTCCGCATAACCTCACGGCGAAACGGTTTCTGCTCATAGGAGCATTTTACCATATAAACTTTACAATCCAAGTCAAAGTAAGAACAAGCCATAGAGAGGGCCGTTCCCCACTGTCCTGCGCCCGTTTCTGTCGTCACGCCCTTTAAGCCCTGTTCCTTTGCGTAATAGGCCTGAGCAATCGCCGAATTCAGCTTATGACTTCCGGACGTATTATTCCCTTCAAATTTGTAATAAATTTTTGCCGGCGTATCCAATGCTTTCTCCAGGAAATAAGCGCGAACCAGCGGCGACGGACGATACATTTTATAAAAATCCTGAATTTCCTGAGGAATATCAATATATGCCGTTGTATTATCAAGCTCCTGCTTTACCAGCTCATCACAAAATACGCCGCCCAGTTCTTCGGCTGTCATCGGCTGTAATGTGGCCGGATTTAAAAGCGGAGCCGGTTTATTTTTCATATCTGCGCGGACATTATACCACTGTGTCGGCATCTCCTTCTCTTCAAGATAAATTTTGTAAGGGATTTTTTGTGTGTCTGCCATCTTTTTCCTTCCTTTCTCATAACCTCCGCGTCTCATCGCGGAATATCTGTGTTACAGAAATTCTTTTCCTGCAACAAAAAATCCTGTCCTTATGAAAATCTCATAGGACAGGATAAACCTGCGGTGCCACCTATATTCATTCCCTTTCAGAATGCTCTCAGCCATGTACGATCATACATGTTCCACAATAACGGTTGGATTCCGTCGCTCCTACATCCTCTTTTGAGGATTTCAGTTTGCCCTCACAAGTCCATTCACTCTCACTCATATATCACGGTCCCACCATCCCGCGACTCTCTGGGAATACATCATAAAAGTTACTACTCTTGCTCATCGGTTTTTATAATTATTTTTATTATAGTTCTTATAAAAAATATTGTCAATGATAAGTTTTTAAATTTTCTCATTTCGCGGCGTCGCCCCGTTCTGCGACAATCCGGTATCCCGTCGACAAGACTCTCCGCTCAAGGCATCCGCGGCATTCGGCAGCTTCTTCACCGGTACAAATCTTATTGTCATATAAATCATATTGTTTCCGGTTTTTCACCGGGGAAAGATTTGGCATGACCACATTGGCTCCCGCCGCCAGTCCCTTTTCCCTTCCCAAAGGGTCCATCGTTCCGAGAGCCGTTGTGGCCGGAAGTAAAACCTTTGGAAGCAGTATTCGGATAACCGATAAAAGAAAGAGGGTCAGTCCGACGCTGCCCGCCGTTTCTTTGGCAA
>ENA-ORNG01001769-ORNG01001769.1-human-gut-metagenome-genome-assembly--contig:-NODE-1769-length-14581-cov-2.541236_pt1 | contig 14581 bp, 17 predicted proteins | sample MGYA00242113_ERZ509018 | MGnify/ENA primary metagenome ERZ509018 (study PRJEB26280, sample SAMEA2338711) | human gut metagenome | biome: human gut; feature: human-associated habitat; material: faeces... | reverse complement strand
ATGCCTCGCCTACGCTCTTCTTCAAGATCTTCATAGGCCTCACCTACCAGATCCCGCGCACACAGCGATAGACATCGCCATGGCTGTATTCATAGATCGCCACGGCCTGTTCCTGATCATACATGCAGATCCGTCCCTTGGGGACAGCGGCGTCCAGGTGCACGCTCTTCCCATTGTAGATATCCTGTATCGGGGCATAGCTGACCCGCGGCAGATGGGTCAGCAGCGTCTCCACGGGCAGAAGGGAGTAATCCCCCTCTTCCACCTGCTGCAGCGTACAGCAGTCATCCAGAGAAAAGCGGCCGACGCGGGAGCGGACCAAAGAGGAGAGACAGCCAAGATTGCCGCTGGCTTCCGCCATGTCCCGGCAAAGGCTGCGCACATAGGTGCCGCTGCTGCAGAAGACACGGAATTTCAGCGCCTGTTCGTCCAGCGCCTCCATCTCATAGACATCGATCGTCCGCAGCGGCCGTTCCACCTCTTCATGCGCTCTGGCATACTCATACAGCTTGCGGCCGTTGACGCGCACGCTGGAGATCATCGGCGGGAGCTGCTGCTGTATGCCGATGAAACGATCGCACAACGCCTGAAAATTCGTGATCGGCGTGACTTCCTTCGTCTCCAGCACCTCGCCCCAGATATCATCGCTCAGCGTGCGCTGCCCCAGGGCCATCGTCGCGATATATTCTTTATCCGTATCCGGAAGGAAAGGAAGCACCTTGCACGCCTTGCCGATGAGGACGAGCAATACGCCTGTCGCATCGGGATCCAAGGTCCCGCTGTGTCCGATCCGTTTGATATGCAGGATCCGGCGCAGACGGTTCACGACATCGTGAGAGGTCATGCCGGCTTCCTTATTGATGAGCAATACTCCGTTCATGTTCAATCACCTTTTCCTATTATAGCATAAAACTTTCATGCCGCCTGCCTTCCCTTTGCTTTCACATCATTTCACAATTGCCGCGTCATTGTAATTTTTCCGCGATTTGGCTATAATGTTGCGGAAAGTGAGTTGACACGATGGATTTACAACACATACTGCGCGCCATGCGCAAGGCCGACCTCGACAAGGTGAAAGCGTTCATCTCCCGGCAGGACGACAAGTACCGGGCCAGCTTTGGCCGCCGCGTGACGCCGTATCCGGCGGAAAGGACTCCATGGTCCTGCTGACGGCACTGCACATGTATTCCAAATTCCGCGAAAAGCGATTCCGCGCCGTCGGCATTCATATCGAGATGGGCTTCCCGAACATGGACTTCAGCGAAGCGGATGCGTTCTGCCAGGAACATGGCATCGAACTGCATCACTTCCCCTCTTCGATCTATGAGATCCTCAAGCGCAATCCCTCGCGCAGCGGCAGCATCCAGTGCTCGCTGTGCTCAAAATTCAAGAAGGCGAGCGTCATCACTGCCGCGCAGGAGCTGGGCTGCACGAAGGTCGCCTTCGGCCATCACTGCGATGATGCGATAGAGACGCTCTTCCTCAACATGATCCATGGCGGAAAGATCGCCACTTTCCTGCCGAAGATGTACATGAGCCGCACGGACACGACATTCATCCGTCCGCTCATCTATGCGCATGAGGAAGATATCCTGAGCGCCCAGCGCCGCAATGCGATCCCCTATGTGAAAAGCACCTGTCCCAATGACGGCTTTACCCAGCGGCAGGATGTCAAGGAAATGCTGCAGCGGATGTATCAGGAATATCCGGCGGCCAAGAAGAATTTCGTGCATATGCTCTACAATGAGAAGCAAGTGGCACTATGGCATAAAGAAAGCGATGAAGACTGAGCCTCATCGCTTTTTTATCGGTCAGTGCCCTGGAAAGCGAGATCTTTTCTCTGTAATTACAGGTGGGCAACCTGTGTAAATTTTTAGGATTCCTGCCCGTAGCAGGCGTTCACACCAAATCACAACGTCCGGTCTCCCGTATCTCAAAGTGTCGGAAAAATTAGAACTTCCCAAGGCACCTTTAGTATAGCAAAATTTTTTTCAAAGTATACTCTTGACATTCTGTTTTTTGATCAAAATGGCAATTTCCGGAAAAATACGCTAAAATAGTGGTAAGGAATGGAGTGATCGGATGAGCGGAAAGGAACGTTTTATCGAAATTTATCAGGCGCATATCCGGCGGCCGGGGTCACAGCGGCTCCTGGAATATCTGCAGTCGCCGGCCTCGGATTTTTTTGAGGCGCCGGCCAGCACGCGCTTTCACGGCGCATACAAAGGCGGGCTGGTCGATCACAGCCTGAATGTCTATGACTGCCTGAACGATTATCTGAGCCGGGAAAGGGTCAAGCGCGTCTACGGCCTCGATCAGATCAGCGATGAGACGATCGCCGTGGTTGCCCTGCTTCACGATCTGTGCAAGATCAATGTCTATCATCCAGGCAAGCGCAACGTCAAGATCAACGGAGAATGGCAGAGCGTGGATACATTCGAATACCACGATGCGCTGCCTTATGGACACGGAGAGAAGAGCGTTTACATGATCACCGGATTCATGCGGCTGAGCCGGGATGAGAGCTTTGGGATCCGCTATCATATGGGCTTTTCCAGCGGAAATGACGATCCCCGCAGCATCGGCTACACCTTCGAGCATTTCCCGCTGGCCTTCGCCCTGAGCACGGCCGACATGGAGGCGACTTACTTTCTGGAATCAAGCGGCGAACAGCGCTGATCCTGCGTACAAGACGACAAAAGGATAGGACCTCAGCGCCTATCCTTTTTGTTGTCTGTTCGTCTTCTTACTGTGTGACGCTGATGTGCAGCTCCTTCAGCTGTTTCTCATCCACTTCAGAAGGTGCTTCGCTCATCAGATCAGATGCGCTGGCCGTCTTCGGGAATGCGACCACATCGCGGATATTATCGGTTCCCGCCAAGATCATGACCAGACGCTCCAGCCCGATGCCTACGCCGCCATGCGGAGGGGTCCCATAGCGGAAGGCCTCCAGGAAGAAGCCGAAGCGTTCCTGTGCCTCCTGCTGCGTGAGCCCGATGGCTTCGAACACCTTCTCCTGCAGCTGCTGATCGTGGATACGGATGGATCCCCCTCCTACTTCTACTCCATTGCAAACCATATCGTGAGCAGCTCATAGCCGTTGAGCACGAGGTCGTAAGCGCGGGAGCAGCAGTTGGCCTGATCATCCATCAGCTTGTCCACATCCTCCGGCTTAGGTGCGGTGAACGGATGATGCGCCGCCACATATCTGCCTTCCTCCTCGCTGTATTCAAACATCGGGAAGTCGGTCACCCATACGAAATCATAACGCTGCTCATCGATCAGCCCGAGCTCCTTGCCCAGGCGAAGACGCAGTGCGCCCAGCGCGCTCTGCGCAGTCTTCCGCTGATCCGCCACGAACAGGATGAGATCGTTTTCCGTGATGTTCAGCTTGTTTTTCAGCGCTTCCTTCTCCTCGTCGCTGATCACCTTGGCGATGCTGCCGCTGAACGCGCCCTCCGCGTACTTCAGGAAGGCCAGCGCCTTTGCGCCATAGACCTTCGCATATTCCTGCAGCTGATCCAGCTGCTTGCGGGAATAACGCCCCGCGGCGTTTTCCACGACGATGCAGTCCACCTCGCCCTTAACGTCCAGGACGCTGCGGAAGATCTTGAATCCGGTGTCCGCAAAGACGTCATTGAGGCAATGCAGCTCCATGCCGAAACGCGTATCCGGCTTATCTGAGCCATAGCGCGCCATGCATTCCGCATATGGGATGCGGACGAATTCCCCAAGCTCGATATCCTTCGTCTTGCGGAACACTTCGCGCATGAGCCCTTCGACGAGCGCGAACACATCCTCTTCGTCCACGAAGCTCATCTCGATGTCGATCTGGGTGAACTCCGGCTGACGGTCAGCACGCAGATCTTCGTCACGGAAGCAGCGCGCGATCTGAAAGTATTTTTCCATCCCGCCGATCATGAGCAGCTGCTTATAGATCTGCGGGGACTGCGGCAGCGCGTAGAATGCGCCTTTGCTGATGCGGCTGGGCACGAGGTAGTCCCGGGCGCCTTCCGGCGTGGATTTGCACAGAATCGGCGTCTCGATCTCCAGGAAGCCCTTCGCGGACAGATAGTTGCGCACGCTCATCGTGACCTGATGGCGGAGCATCAGGTTTTTCTGCAGGCAGGGACGGCGCAGGTCCAGATAGCGGTATTTGAGACGGGTATCCTCCAGCGCGTCCGTCTCATCCGCGATGATGAGCGGCGTGGTCTCCGCGCTGTTCACGATCTCCACCTGATCCACCCTGATCTCGATGTCGCCGGTAGGCAGCTTCGGATTCTTGTCCTGTCTTTCCACGACCGTTCCCGTAACGCAGAGCACATACTCATTGCGCACTTCCGTGATCGTCTTGGACAGCTGCTCGTCAAAGACGAGCTGTGTGATGCCCGCGCGGTCCCTCAGGTCGATGAACACCAGCGCGCCGAAATTGCGGCGCTTGGCCACCCAGCCTTCGAGAACGACGGTCTTCCCGGCGTCGGCGAGCCGCAGCTCTCCATTGTTATGCGTACGTTTCATGTTGATCCTCCCTATTCATGATGATGCCCGCAGGCACATTCTCCCTCTTCGTGTCCGCCTTCGTCAAACAGGCGGTCCATCACGGCCACGATGTCATCCATCGGCACCTGATGCTGCTTCTGAGTATCGGTCTCCTTGAGCGAGAGCGTTCCTTCATTGATCTCCCGATCTCCGATCATGATGGCGATGCGGGCGCCGCGGCGGTCCACGGTCTTGAACTGCGCCTTGAACGAACGGCCCAGATAATCCATCTCACAGCGATAGCCATTGCTGCGCAGCTCGGTCGTGATCTGCAGTGCCTTCAGCTTGGCGGAAGGATCGAGACAGAGGATATAGGCATCCAGCGGATTTTCCTCTCCCAGCTCGATGCCCTCAGCTTCACAAGCGAGGATCAATCGCTCCAGGCCCATCGCCCAGCCGATGCCGCTCATGCCCTGCGGACCGCCGAAATACTCGACCAGCCCGTCATAGCGTCCGCCGGCGAACACGGTAGACTGTGCGCCCATCTCCTCGTTGACCGAGACGACCTCAAAGACGGTGTGCGTGTAATAATCGAGCCCGCGGACGAGGCGGTCATCGATCTCATAAGGGATGCCCAGCGCATCGAGCCCCTTCAGCACTTCTTCGAAATACGCCTTAGATTCCTCATTCAGATACTGTTCCATCTTCGGCGCGCTCTTCATGATCTCCTTTTCCCGGTCGATCTTGCAATCGAGGATGCGCAGCGGGTTCTGCTCATATCTGCGCTGGCAGTCCGGGCACATCGTGTGGATCTCCTCCTGGAAATGCGCCTTCAGCGCCTGGCGGTAAGCCGCTCTTGAGGCATCGTCGCCCAGCGTGTTGATGAGCACCTTGAGATCGCTCAGCCCCAACGCGGACACGAACGACCATCCCAGCGCGATCGTCTCGACATCGAGCAGCGGATCCTTGGCGCCGATCACTTCCACGCCGAACTGGTTGAAGATGCGCATCCTGCCCTTCTGCGGGCGCTCATGACGGCACTGCGGACCGACATAATACATTTTGATCGGAAGATCCGGCTGTCCATACATCTTGTGCTCCACGAAGGCGCGCACGACGCCAGCCGTTCCTTCCGGGCGCAGGGTCAGCGATGTGGAGCTGTTTTCCAGGCAGAATGTATACATCTCCTTGTTGACCATGTCGCTGGAATCATTTCCGCGCTTGAAGACATTGGTATGCTCAAAGATCGGCGTGCGGATCTCCTCATAGTCGTAAACGTGGCAGAACTGCCGGATCAGATCTTCCAGCCGATGCCATTTCGAGATATCCTTGGGCAGGATATCCTGGGTCCCTCTCGGTACTTGATAGCTCATAGAATCCTCCTTTTGACCATAAAAAAACGCCCTGTCTAAGGACGTCTGTAACGCGGTGCCACCTTAGTTCATGCAATATGCATGCCCTCTTTTTTCATAACGCGAAAAACACGATCATCCATTTCCTGATGATTCCTCCAAAGTGTCACCCTGACCATGGGACAAAGCGTCTCAGCAACCCGCTTCTCTCTGCGCTCCCAGCGATCAGTCTTGCTTCTTCATCGGATACATGTATAGTTTATCCGCATAGCCGCGGTTTGTCAATCTTTTTCCACGGCCGCGCTGCGTCTTTGCGCATAGTATTCTTCCAGGCAAAGATCCTGTTCATGCAGCTCAGCGGCCAGCGCAGTGCCGACATAGCGGTAATGCCATGGTTCATAGATGTATCCGGTCAGCTCTTCCTTGCCTTGCGGATAGCGCACGATCCAGCCATAACGCCAGCCGTTTTCCGCCAGCCATTCGCCCAGCGAAGAGTTCTGCAGGTCGTCATGCAGCTGAGCATCATAGCTAATGTCTACGGTCAGTCCCAGCTCATGCTCGCTCGTTCGCGGATAAGCGCTGTATGAGGCAGCATCTGGATCTACAGCCAGATATCCTTCAAACAGCGTACGCTGATATTCTTCGGTCCGAAACGAGCTCACTACATTGATCGCGATGCCGTCCTCCTGTGCTGCAGAAAACAATTCGTTCCAGGCCGCTGCCGCTTCCTCTCTAAGCACATGTCCGCTGTCTGCGGAGTCATCGATCGCCGTCAGATCGTCCGGCTCCCATCCCTGCGGCAGACGATGCTGCGCATTGAGGATCAGCGTAATGTCATCCGGCCTCTGTTGAAGGAAGAACTGCGTTCCTGTGGAAGCCGGTTCTGCATCGTCGCTGACTTCCACCGTGATCTCACAGGTCGTCTCATTGCCGGAACTGTCCTTGATCCGCACCGTGCTCTGCTTCGTGCCGGCAGCTGCGGTGTCCACCGGATCCATCGTCAGCGAGTCAAGCACGCTGACATCATAATTGTCATAGACCTGCACGTTCAGCTGACTCTGGTCAAACGGCTCGCCTGTGCGCGTATGGTATACGGGGTCTGCCTGCATCCAGGGCGCCTGGGTATCCACGACATGCACATCCACCTGCAGCGTGGTCTCTGCCGCCTGCAGATGATACGTGAACGTATAGGTTCCCAGATCGACCATCTCTTCGTCCGGCTGCTCTGCCTCGAGATCCTCACTGACATCTTCCCCGTCCCATTCTGCGCGGACGCTGATCTGTTCAGCGAGATCCTGCATGCGCATGCCGTTTTCGTATTCCACATCGATGCTGCAGTGCAGGTCCGCTTCTTCCCCGTTGACCAAGAAGGTCACGGTCGGCCGCATGCTCATCCACAGCGCCACGACGCAGCCAGCCGCGATGAGGACGGCCGCTGCGGTAATGATTATTTTCTTCATATGATCACCTTCTTTTATCTTACCACATTACGCCTTGCGCGAAAAGCGAAAAAAAAGGCCCCTTTCGGGAGCCATCGCTATGCGTTGATATTCTTGACATTGTGGTAGACGTTCTGCACATCGTCGACGTCATCGAGCAGCGTGACCAGGCGCTTGAACAGCTCCAGATCTTCTCCTTCCAGTTCGACATAATCATTGGGCAGCATCGTGTCTTCCATGACCTTGAATTCCACATCCGGGATCAGCTGTTCGACAGCTTCCTTTGTCTTGGACAGATCAGAAGGTTCGACAGTGATCGTCATGACGCCGTCTTCGACCTCGATGTCCTTCAGGTCGACCTCTGCCATGATCAGCGCATCCATCATCGCCTCTTCATCATCATAGTCGATGACGATCAGGCCAAGGTGCTCATAATTGAAGGATACCGATCCGCCTACGCCCAGCTTGGCATGCGATTTGTTGAAGCATGCACGCAGGTTAGCGATGGTACGGTTGGGATTGTCGGTCAGACAGTCGATGATGACCGTGGATCCTCCGCCAGAGCCAAATCCTTCATAGCGTGCAGAGGAATAGCTCTCTGTATCATTGCTCTTCGCTTTTTCGATCGCGCGCTTGATGACGTCAGCCGGCACGTTGTTGGCCTTAGCGCGCTCGATGACCTTCTTCAGCGTCTGGTTCATGTCCGGATCTGGTTCACCGTTCTTGGCTGCCACCAGGATCTCCTTGCTGTAGCGTGAATAGATCTTCGCCTTCTGATTGGCGGTCTTCTGCATGGCTGCAGCACGCACTTCAAAATGTCTTCCCATTTTTTTCACCTCGTAAATTCTTTAACAGTATAGCATAAACCATTTCGCTCTTCAATATTTTTTCATCCGGCCAAAACAAGCAAAAAAGCGGCTGCTGCCGCTTAGCTGCGCGTGGTCTGACGCGGGATATAGACATAGCTGAGCTCAAGCTCCTTGTTGAGGACCTCATCCTCATCGTGAAGCATCTTGGTCAGCAGGCGCATCGACATTGCGCCCATATCATAGTCCGGGATCTTGAACGCTGAGATCTGCGGACGCTGCATGGCATTGTATTTGCTGTCCAGCACACAGACGAGCTCGGTGTCATCCGGCACGCTGAATCCTGCTTCCTTTGACGCGTTGAGCACGGCGATCGCCTGTGAGTCACGGTAAGTCAGGATCACCTGCGCCGGCTTATGCGTCTTATAGTAATCGGTCAGGAACAGATAAGATGAGCGGTATTCCTTCGGAATGCGCACGAACTTGGTGAACTCCATGCCGTTTTCGCTGAAGGCGCGCTCCAGGCCGCTGCGGATCTGATTGATCATGGATGGGTTCTGTCTGTCCTCCACCAGGGAGATATCGGTCTTTCCCGCCTTGATATAGTCGCACGCAAACTCATAAGCGAGCGTCGCGTAATCGATGTAGACCGAACCGATGGCCTCTCCGGACATCTTATTTCCGATGACAACGATCGGCACATTGTAATGATTGAGCGTGTTGAGCTCCTCGCTGTTGAGCTTGTCGTTGAAGATCACCACTCCATCCGCATGCGATTTGATGATGTTCTCGATGACATCGGTCATCTCGCTGATGCCGGCAGATGTGGAGTGGAGCATGATATTGTATTTGTAGATCTTTGCCGTGTCCAGCAGACCGTTGATGATCTGCCCGGTGTAGAAGAAGCTGGCTGCCGGCATGACGATCGCAATCGTCGTCGTCTTCTGCAGGGCCAGTCCCTGTGCGATCGCATTGGGCTTATACCCGAGCTTTTCGATGGCTTCCTGCACCTTGATGCGGGTATCTTCTCTCACCACTTCTGATCCGTTAATGACTCTGGAAACGGTCGCCAGCGAAACATCCGCTTCTTTAGCGACATCATAAATCGTGATACGCTTCATACTTTTGCTCCCTTCTTTCACCTTTTTTTATTGAAGAAGCGCTGGATGCGCTCAGCGGTCTTCCCAGCCGTATCCCTGAGCTTATCCATGCCTTCCTGCACTCTTTCATCTTCCCTGATCGAGTCGAGCTTCTCACCGGCCTTGTTCACGACGGAAGCGATCTTCTCGTTTTCCATCATTTTCTCTGTTCCGCTCTGCAGGCCCTGTGAGATCAGCTTGCCGCTTTCATTCAGGAAGACCTTCCCGCTCTCCAGCGTCCTGCGCACCTGCTCGTGCTCGCCGATCTGCTCTGCCTTGTTCCGTACGGCGCCTGCGACTCGCTCGCAGCCTTCCACGGTCTCTTCCAAGATCTCCCGTATCCTGCCGCCTTGCTGTTCAGGATGGATGCGCTCGCGTACAGCGTCTGCCGGCGGCATATGGGAATCACGCCTGTTCATGTCCGGCCTCCTGGACCGCTGCATCCTCATTCGGTCCCTCGTTCTTCTTGGCAAAGATCCAGTCCTTGATGGATGAGGCATTTTCGATGATCGTCACCAGCGCAGAACGCACTGCATTGCGGCTGGCCTCATGCACGAGATCCACCGTTTCGCTCAGCTCATTGACGGTCTGCAGCGGCCTCTCCAGCTTCTGCAGATCTTCATCCACGGTCTTCAGCGTGCCATTCACGTTCTTCAGCACACCGAGCAGACGATGGACGAACACGATCAGATAGATCAGCAGGATGACCACAGCAACAGGAACGAGCTTCCATGCCGTGTCGCTCAGCAATGCCACAAAACTGTCCAATGTCATACTAACACCTCAATTCCTATCTCATTCTAGCATACCTTGAAAGCGGATACAATGTTTATTGAAAATTTTTCAGGCGATTCTTCAGCTTATAGATATCCTTGCTGCTCATGAACACATAGACTGCCGGTCCGCGCTCAGCGAGGGTGCGGGCAGCCTCATCATCCTCAGCGATGACGACAGCGTTCTTGCAGCGCGCTGCCAGATCCTGGATGCACACATCCACGCCGTCTTCCTTTTTGGCGTTCGCTGGAAAATCACACAGGAACACCTCGTCCGCCTCATTCAGCGCATGCGCGAAATCGTCGAGGAAATACGCGATCCGCGAATAGCGGTCAGGCTTGAAGATGGCGATGATCCGGCGGTGCGGACAGCGGATCCGCGCTGCCTCGATCAGATAACGGACAGCGGTAGGATGATGCGCATAATCGTCGATATACACATTATCACCGTTTTCCTCCAGGATAAACCTGCGTTTTACGCCCGGGAAGCTGGCGATGCCCTGCTGAAGCAGCGCGGCGTCAGCGCCGAGCATGATGCCCAGCGCGATGACACCGATGCTGTCCCACAGCATCGGCATGCCGACGAAGGGAAGCTCAAAATGGCCAAACGGCTTTCCCTTGTACAGGATGTCGAAGCGCATGCCATGCTCTCCCTGCTCCACATTGACGGCCCGCACATCGTTTTGTTCGCCCAGGCCATAAGACAGTGCAGGAACGGGATAGTCCAGCGAAGGCAGATATGGATCGTCGCCGAAATAGACGATGCCCTTCTTGACCTGACGCGCAAACGCGCTGAAGGCCGAACAATAATCCTCGATGCCCTGGTAATAATCCACATGGTCAAGCTCGATGTTGGTGATGATGGCATAATCCGGGCGATAAGCGAGGAAATGGCGCTGATACTCGCATGATTCCAGCACGAAATTCTGCGCGCCAGCCGGCATCTCGCCATGGCCGTCACCGATCAGAAAGCCGGTCGGCGCCATGTGTTCGAGCACATGGGCGAGCATGCCGGTCGTCGTGGTCTTCCCATGCGTGCCTGCCACGGAGATCGAACGATAATGGGTGAGCAGCTCCCCGAGGAACTCATTATACCAGTAATGCTTCACGCCCGGCGTGTGCAGGGCCTTGTATACCTCCGGGTTGCTCTCATCGAAGGCGAGGCCGATGATGACCGTGTCGCCTTCATGAATGTTGTCTGCGCTGAAGGGATAGATGGGGATCCCGCGTTCCTCCAGCGGCTTTTGCGTAAAGATATATTTTTCGATATCGGAACCGCTGACTTCATCTCCGCGGTCTGCCACGATCTCCGCAAGCGAGGCCATACCAGATCCCTTGATCCCGATGAAATGATAATGCATGCGCGTCACTTCCTATTCTTCTTCATCCGTCAGATAGACCTTTTCCAGGTCCTCCTTTTCTGCCCGCACCGGCGTGCTTTCGCCAAACAATGAGATCTGCACGGTCTCTTCGCGCTCATCGCGTCTGCCCTTCATCAGCATCTCGTCCAGGGAGAGCACTTCCTCCTGCGGCTCCTCCCTGATCTGGCTGCGCTGGGCATGGCGCGGCTGTGCCTCGGCTTCCCGGCTCTTTTTCTGCGGCTGCGCGGCGCCGTACATCGGTGAGAGCACCGTGTTCAGCGTGCTGCGCGTCTTCGCCTTGGGCAGATGGACAGCGTCATGGACATCCTGCGGCTTGCGCTCATCATCTGCGGTATTTCCGTAGATCGGTGAGAGGATCGGTTTGAATTCAAACTCCGCGTTGGCGTCCGCATACAGCTCCTTCTGCCGCTGCATGCGCTGTTCGTTCCTTGCCTTGCGCTCAGCGCGCAAGGCCTTCTCTTTCTCATCATCGGCAACGATGCCGGTGAACGGCTGTTCCTGCTCTGCCTGTTTCTCCTCTTCTGCCGCTTTCTCCGGCTGCGGCTGAGGCTGGGGTTCAGGCTTTGGCGGTTTCGGCGCTTCAGGCTCCGGTTCCTTCTTCGGCAGCTGGATCTCCTCCAGTTCCCCTTCTTCGCTGACATCGTCGATATCGGTATTAAAGATGAGTCTTTTCAGCCCCTCCAGCATGGCTATTCCTCCTTATCCTTCTTGCAGTGATGAAAGAAAATCGTCGATCTGCGTCTGTGTCTTCCGGTTCTTCGAAACGAAGCGTCCCAGCTCATGGCCGTCCTGAAACGCGATGAAGCTGGGGATGCCCATCACGCCGAGCTCGGCACAAAGCGGCATCCACTGATCGCGGTCGATATACCAAAAGCGATAGTGTGCGTATTTGCGGATCAGCTCTGGCATGAACGGTTCGATGAACCGGCAGTCCGGGCACCACGCTGCGCTGAACAGCGCCACGCTGATCTCCTTGCTGCTGCGAATCTCTTCCAGCTGCGCAGCATCCTTCAGCTCATTCATCAGATCCTTCATCCTCGTCTCCTCCATTTTTGATCCAGACAGCGCGGTAGATCGGCTGTCCCAGCGTGAGGAAGCGCTGTTCATACTCGGTGATGACATCTTCCTCATGTTCCTCTCTGCGGTAATCGACACTGAACTCGCTCAGCTTCCATCCGCCCTCCTGAAACTGCAGCACAGAATACTCAAACAGCGAGGAGTTGTCTGTCTTCATCTGGATGCAGCCATCCTTTTTCAGGATCTTCTCATAGCGGGCGATGAAGCTCTGTGAGCTCAGCCGCTTCTTATGCGCCCGTTTTTTCGGCCAGGGATCGGAAAAGTTGAGGTGGATGATGTCGATCTCATCCTCGGCAAACCACTCATCCAGCTTTTCGGCGTCTCCCCAGATGAACCGCATCCGGTTCAGATCGTTGTTCATCGTGTCAAACTTCCGCACGGCAATACCGGCGACGCTGACGTTCTTCTCGACGGCGATCCAGCCGTCCTGGGGCTGTTTCTGCGCCATCAGGTTCCAATAGTCGCCCTTTCCGCAGCCGATCTCCAGGTGCACGCGTTCTCCTTGAACGATCTCGCGCCATCTCCCCTTCATCGCGGCGGGATCCTTGACGACGACCTCGGCCTTATCCAGATATTCTTCTGCCCACGGCAGTCTTCTCATTCGCATCGGCGCACCTCTAGGCAGCCAGCGTTTCCAGCGCCGCGGCGTAGATCGCCATGGCGCGCAGCAGGTCGTCGATCTTGATGCCTTCATCACGCTGATGCGGTCCGCCTACAAAGGCATCCGTCGTCTTTTCGCTGTGCGGGAATTCCGGTCCGAAAGCCACGAACTGCTCGAACTTGCGGGCATATGTCCCTCCGCCGATCGTCTTGGCCGGTGATTGCTCATCGCCGGAATAACGGCGGTAAACATCCATCAGCGTCTTCACCAGATGAGAGTCCGGATCCACGAACAGCGGGACAGAATCGCTTTCCATCACCGCTTCCAGATCGTACCCGCGCGTCTTGCATGCGCGATGGAAGCCCTCCATGATGGCGTTGACATCGGCGTCGTTCGGATAGCGGATATCGATGGTGATCTCGCAGGACCCATCTTCGTCCAGCGAGATGATGCCGGTGTTCATCGTCAAAAAGCCCATATACGCGCCGTATTGGTCGATGCCCAGCGGTTTTCCCTGCCAGTCATGCAGCATCTCATATGTATCACGTGCGAATTTGTCATCATATGCGCAGCCGGCAAAGTTCAGCAGGTGCAGCGCGGCATTCACGCCGTTATACGGTTCGGCCGCATGAGAGAACACGCCGTCGATATGCAGGATCACATGATCGCCCTTGCGCTCAGCGCTTCCCTGCAGCTGATTGCTGCGCAGATAGAAATCAAACTGCGCCGCCAGCGTTTCGTTCCACTCGGCCATCTCCATCTCCGCCTTGCCGATGACGATATTCGGGCGCGTGCCGGCATGCATGGAGACGATCTTCGTATCCGCCTTTCCTTTCAGCAGCACATGCAGTCCGCCCTTTTCGCCATAGGTCACCGGGAAGTCCGCATCCGGCACGATCCCGCACTGCGGGATCTCCCCATGTTCCTTATAGTAATCCATGCACTCCATGCCGCTTTCTTCATCGCAGCCCAGGATGAGCATGATCTTCTTGTTCAGCGGGACATGGTTGTCCTTCAGCATCTTCATCGCATAAAAGCCAGCCAGCGCCGGGCCCTTGTCATCCAGCACGCCGCGGCCGAACAGATAGCCGTCTTCCTCCGTGCAGGCAAAGGGATCCTTCGTCCAGCCTTCGCCGACCGGAACGATATCCAAGTGTCCGAGCACGCCTACGCTCTGCTCGCCTTCGCCCATGGAGATGACGCCGGCATAGCCCTCTGCGTCCTTCGTATCAAAGCCGGACGCGCTGCCCAGCTCCAGCATATAATCGAGCGCCTGACGCGGTCCCTCACCAAAGGGCGCACCTTCGCGCCGCTCTTCATCACAGCGCAGGGAAGGGATCGCGATGAGCCCCTTCAGGTCGCGGATGAGCGCCTCTCTATATTTTTCAGCTTCTTCAAACCAGTTGATCATATCTCATTCACCTCTTATCTATTCTATCATAAAGGCCACAAAAACCATACTGTTTTTTTCATTTTCTTTCATGAAAAGAAAACGCTTGGTTACTATTCACAGTCAGCCAAAACCTGTCAAGT
>ENA-ORNG01001767-ORNG01001767.1-human-gut-metagenome-genome-assembly--contig:-NODE-1767-length-14604-cov-4.170940_pt1 | contig 14604 bp, 17 predicted proteins | sample MGYA00242113_ERZ509018 | MGnify/ENA primary metagenome ERZ509018 (study PRJEB26280, sample SAMEA2338711) | human gut metagenome | biome: human gut; feature: human-associated habitat; material: faeces... | reverse complement strand
TATCTATTGATATAATGCTAGCAATATGTTATAATATATACAGAGGTTAAGAAAGGAGTAAAGAGGTCAAATCCACTTGTAAAGGTGGTGATGTAGTGCAATGGTTTGAAGTGATTACATTCTGGACGTTCGCAAGTCCTGCCGTAGTCGCACTTATAAAAATAATGAAGTGGCTCACTAAGGTTCGTAAGTAAGCCACTTCTGTACACAAAAAATATCATATTAGCAAGGTTTTAACCTCGCCTTGTCTTATATGATATCATAAATTTTATGTTTTGTCAAGTGAAAGGATTGATATTATGACTATTGAACAGATGAAGGGTATTGCTAAGGAACGCATGGACGAACAAATTTCATCTCTTTCTTTTGGTGAGATTACTTTTTACGAAGCTCTTGGTTTTTTGTCTGCTTTAAAGTCTGTTGGTTTAGTTACTGATGTCGAATACTTTGATTATTGGCGTCGTATTTATCAATTAGAAATGAAAAAGGGGGTGTAATTATGAAAAAGGGTGATATTATTAAACATGCTGATTTAGGTGAAAAATTTTATTTAGTTTTTGATGTTACGGATTCATTTCATGAAATTGAAATTGGTTTTGCATATGATTTGCATGAAGCAAAAAAAATTTGCAAAAATCATTCAAATGATTTTCCTGGATGTAAGTTGCAGATTTATGAAGTTGTAAGAGAATAGATTGACAAACAGGTCTTTTAATGATATAATACTGATATTGACATTCGATTTCACTAAATAAAAATTTAGTGAAACTTAGAGAAGTGATAAATAAGGAGAATAGATATAAATGAAACAAGCATATGTAGATGATTGCCCATATTATCTTGACGATTTTCTAACTAACATGAAAGTTGTCAAAGACCGTTCTGACCGCACTGAAGAAGCTTATTTTATTGATATCCGAACATTTCTGCGATATCTTAATGTCAAGCACCATGCAATTCCAGCCGAAACGCCTTTCAATAAAATAAAAATAAAAGAAACGCCAATAGAATGGCTCGAATGCTTTTCACTAAACGATGCTTATGTTTATTTAAAGTATCTCAAAGATGAGCGCAATAATTCCACAAAAACCCGTGCAAGAAAATGTTCAGCTTTGAAACAATTCTATGTTTATCTTTGCCAAAAAGCCAAGATTATTTCAAACAATCCGCTTGATGATCTTGAATTGCCACATATAAATCAAGCCTTGCCTAAATATCTGTCCCTTGAACAAAGCCTTGAGCTTCTGCGTAATATCGACTCTAAAAATCAGGTGCGTGATTATTGTATCATTACTCTGTTCCTTAACTGCGGTATGCGTCTGAGCGAGCTTGTGGGCTTGAATTTAAGCGATTACAGCCGAGATAACAGAACTCTACGTGTCCTCGGCAAAGGCCGCAAGGAGCGCATTATTTATCTTAACGACGCTTGTGTTTCTGCACTTGATGAGTATATTGACACTACCCGTCCCCATGTGGAACAAACTGCCATTTTTTTGTCAGCTAACAAAACAAGGATAAACAAGCGACGTGTTCAACAAATAGTAGATGAACAGCTCCAGCGTGCAGGACTTAGTAATTTGGGTATTACCACCCACAAGCTCAGGCATACAGCCGCAACCCTAATGTACCAACACGGCGGTGTAGATACTCTTGTACTGAAAGATATACTCGGTCACAAAAGCATTGCGACCACTGAGATATACACCCATTTATCTGATGAAAACATCAAAAAGGCCATGGAGTCGAATCCATTGTCTGAAGAAATTGAAAAGAAAAAGAAGTAAACAAAAGCCATGTGAGGAAAATCACATGGCTTTTTTGCTATTTTTTCATACGAATTATAGAATGTTCTGGGAATGTCAGATCTGATCTTATCGACATCTTCATAGCTGCATGGTTTGCAGTATCTATGGAGTTGTCGTATTCATCAAACATTTCCTCCACGGTGAACTTCACAGGGCTACCAACAGGTGAAAGCACTTCAATCTCGTCGCCCTTGTTGAATTTGTTTTTTTGAGTACAGTATATTCTTCCACCGCTACAACCGTCAACCACAGCCACAACATCATATTCACGAATATACCCGCCGTTTTCGTAATACTGGCTCTCCTTTGGGTGACCAAAGAAAAATCCTGTACAGTATGCTCTGTGGCTTACCTTGAAAACTTCATCCTTAAGCCACTGTGGCAACTCAAAATGCTTCGGATCAGACTTATAGATATCCATAGCCTTTCTGTAGGCATTTGTGATAACGGACACATAATACGAAGATTTAGCCCTGCCCTCGATCTTAAAGCTGTTCACGCCTACCTCTGCAAGCTTATCAATGTGGTTGAGCATACACATATCCTTGGCGTTGAGGATATAAGTTCCTTTTTCGTCCTCAAAAACAGGATAAAACTCATTGGTGCGCTTTTCTTCCATAAGGTGGTATCCCCAGCGGCAAGGCTGTGCGCACTCGCCACGATTTGCGTCACGGTTTACAAGGTACTGGGAAAGCAAACATCTGCCTGAAAAACTTACGCACATTGCACCATGTACAAAGCACTCAATTTCAAGATCTTTAGGGGTCTTTGCTCTTATTTCGGCGATCTCCTCGAGAGAAAGCTCTCTTGCAAGCACTACCCTCTTAGCACCCATGTTATAAAATTCATTTGCAGTAACATAATTTACTATACCAGCCTGTGTGGAAACATGAATCTCCATATCAGGTGCATATTTTTTTATCAGTGAGAAAACACCGATATCGTTGGCTATCATAGCGTCAACGCCTGCCGCAAGAGCGTCATTCACAAACTGCTCTAAATGCACTATCTCGTCATTATGAGGAAGCGTATTGCAGGTCAGATACACACGCTTACCCCTACTGTGAGCCTCGTCACAGGCTTTTTTCAGAAGCTCAGCGTCAAAGCTTGCAGAGGCGGCTCTCATTCCGAAAGCCGTACCTCCAAGATAAACTGCATCAGCACCAAAATCCAGCGCCGCATACAGACGTTCCATATCTCCCACAGGAGCAAGAACTTCAAGCAAATTATTTTCAGTCATTAAAATTTCAATCCTTTATTACTTTTTCTTTGCAAGTCCAGCCTTAACAAGATTTTCCTCATGCTCGTCAAGTCTCTTTGCATAGAATGTTTCGCCCGTCTTAAGATTATTACAGAAGTAATAGTAATCAGTCTTCTTAGGCTCAAGAACAGCGTTTATTGCAGCCATACCAGGGTTGCATATTGGTCCTGCCGGCAAGCCCTTGCACTTATAGGTATCATAACACTCGGTATAATGCTCGATAGAAGCTGTGTTGTCAGCCTCGGTCTTTATAACATTCTTAATATAATTTGTTGTTGTATCAGACTGGAGCATAGGATAGGTGTCAGGGTCGTCAAGTCTGTTCAGGAATACCGAAGCTACCTTTGGCATTTCGTCCTCAGAAGCGGCTTCAAGCTGAACAATAGAAGCAAGGGTCATAACTTCGTTAAGTGACATACCGGAATTTTTGATCTTAGCTTTGACAGTTTCGTATTTCTTTTCAAACTGCTCTCTAAGCTTCTTGGTAACGTTTCCTGCGCTGTCATTCACATAAAACTCATATGTATCAGGATAGAAATAGCCTTCCATGCGATAGAACATATCGCCGTTATCATCAACATCATTTTCAAAGTCAAAGCCTTGATTTTTATTGAATTCAAACAGGAAGTCGTCAGCAGTGCAGACCTCATTATCTTCAAGCTTTTTAGCTATGTCAAGAAGATTTTCTCCCTCTGTGAATGTAATGCTTACAGTCTTGTATGACTCTCTCATTTGTGAAAGTTTTTCGATTATTTCAGAATATCCGCTTGATGGCTGAAGTGTGATATCACCAGGATATATAGCTGCAGGCTTTTCAAATTTCAGAGCAAGCATAAACAGCTTTTTGTTCTTTATAACTCCCTCATTTACAAGTATATCAGCTATCTCACTGTTTGTTGAGCCTGCAGGGATATTAAATCTGATATCCTCGTCAGTTTTTCCGATACCATAATACTCCATGCCAATAGAAATGCCGCCCACTGCAAGCACTAAAGAAACTGTAAGAATTACTATAACAAGTATAATTCCGCCAAACACCGAATTATTCACCTTGCTTTTCTTTCTTTTTTTCTTTTTCTTCTTGCCGCTTTTTGACTTTTTTTCTTGCTTTTCGGGCTTCTCAGGCTCTTTATCCTCGTCTTCTTCGCCATTGTCTTCCTCTGACTTGTCCTCGTGAAAAGCTAGGATAGGTTCAGGCTTGTCATCGGTCGCTTCTGGAGTTTCCTGTGACTGTGGTTTCTCGTCAGTATTATCTGCCTGTTCACAGGCTTCGGAACTGTTCTCAGTGTCAGCGATAAGCTCTGCTTCAACGCTTTCTTCGTCCGCTTCATTTTTCTCGGCAGACTTTATCTTTGCGTTGACATCATTTATTATATCGTCAACATTAAAATTCAGATCGTCCATTATTTACTTCCTTTCCTTTGTGTTTATAGTATATATATCCTTATCAGTAAATACCTTATCTACAGAGATATCATAGCCGTCATGACAAAAGCTTTCTGACATACAGTTATCGTAACATAAACCTAGCTTCATGCCATTATAATCAGCCAAAAATCTGTCATAAAAGCCCATACCAAAGCCAAGCCTGTATCCGTCTTTATCATACGAAAGCGCAGGCACGATACACAATGCATTGTCAAAAACGCAGTATTTCTCACAACTTTCATCAGGCTCAAAAATGCCAAACCTACCCTCTTTGAGATCATAGGTGCTGTTTATTCTGTAAAAATACATAATATTGCCGTTTTTTTCACATCTCGGGCATAGCACTATCTTGCTCTTTAGCGCCTTTCTTACTATCTCCGCCGTAGACACTTCAATATCAGAGGAAACATATGCAAGCACAGTTGTGCAGCTTTTATACTCCTCGCTGTCAAGGAAAGCTTGCTGAACAGCCACATCTGCCTGTTTTCTTTCTTCCGCAGACATACTAAGACGTATCTCTTTGAAATGCTTTCTTAAAGCTTTTTTATCTGTCATTTGCTCTGCATTCCTGATTCAAGGGTTTCTGCCTTTTCTTTTGAAACAAGAAGCTCTACAAGCTTGAGTGCAAACTTCATGCTGCAGCCTGCGCCCTTTGCAGTGATGAACTTACCGTCAACAGCCACAAGTCTGGCAGAATGTATCGCACCTTTAAGATCTTTCTCATAGCCTGGAAAACAAGTTGCATATCTGCCGTCAAGAAGACCCTTATGACCGACTATGGACGGAGCGGCACATATTGCGGCAATGTATCTGTTATTATCAGCACAGTAATCAACCGCACCAAGCACATCAGGGCTTGCTTCAAGATTTAAAGTACCCGGCATACCACCTGGGAGAACTATCATTTCGAGCTCGTCATTAAGAACTATCTTATCCACTGTTGTATCGGTCTTGACAGGAATGTTGTGTGAGCTGACTATCATATCAGAGCCTACACCTACAGTAAAAACTTCAACGCCTGCTCGTCTGAGCAGATCCACAGGGGCAAGAGCCTCCATTTCCTCAAAACCATTGGCAAGAAATACATAAACCATAACAAATGACTCCTTTCGATCATCTGAAAGTAATTACATTTTTATTCAAAAGAAAAGCAGGATTATAAGAAAGCTTTGACTTTCTAAGACCCTCTATTCCTAGATCCTCTTCCCTGTTGATGAAGCTGAGACCCTTTGCATTATGCGACGCAAACTGATTACACAGCATAGGATATGCACCCTGAACGTCAGCGAGTGCTTTTTCTATATGGACCACAAAGGTATCCGAATTTATTTGTTCACCAACCGTAAAGCCTGTCATTTTATCATTTCTGTAAAGCACAGCGCCTTTAAGTCCGAGCCTATCCATATTCGTAAGAAAAAGATCAATAGCATATTGCTCAACCACCGCCGAAGGATCGTCAGCGTTGTCATTCTTATTATAAAACTCAGCCGAAAATTCAATACAGCTGTCTATTTCCTTATCAGTAAGCTCTCTGTATTCCCAAGGCTCGTCCATGAAACGCTTTATGTGGTTACGCTTGCCGTGATACTTTTTGCCTTTAAGCTCGATAAGGTCGGAAGCATTGTAAATATAGTCTGAACTGTCCCTATCATACTCGCAGACGATTTTATCACCATAATACTCTTTTATCCAGCTTAGGTTATCATCTGTTACAGAAGATACGATAAGCGGCTTTCCCTGGGCGGAAACATATTCTTTAAGCTCATCAAAAAGCCTGATATATTTTTCTTTGCCCTCAACGTCTATTTTAACGCCCGCAGGAAATGTAAAATACGGCTGACCGTCCTCAAAGGAACAGCTTATATAAAAATCACCATGATGTGTTATTACAGTGTCATTAAGTCTTTGCCACGCCATATTATTTGCAAAGCAATATTCTGCTCCTCTGAAATCTGATACTGCAAGACACTTGGTTATCCATTCTTTGTCCTCAAAACTTATTTTTCTGAAATCAAACATTAAACACACATTACTTTCTATTGATTAACCCCAGAACCTCTCCGAAAATCTTATCTTTTGTATAAGGCTCGCTGCCGTCGCTGCAAGGAATAATATCCCAATCCTGTTTCTCAGCGGTAAACAAAGCGGCTTCACGGCATTTTTTCAGATACTCCACATTTGCTTCATGGATATCCTTTTTGCTTTCATCTCCGCCGTATCTTCCCGACATCAGCTTTTGAGATATCTCTATTGGCATATCCAAGAATATCACCTTGTCAGGTCTTGGAAGCCCAAGCTTGTCATACTCGTAATCTTCAAGCCAGCCTATAAAATCTTCCCACTGCTCTTTCGGCAGTTTTGTCATCTGATAAATGCAGTTTGACGTAACATATCTCGCTGCAAGTACAAGACTTCCCTCTTTATAGTCATGCTCCCAAAATTGTTTGTAGCAAGCGTATCTGTCAACAGCGTAAAAGCTTGAAGCTGCGTAGGCATTTACGTCAGCAGGCGTTTTGCCTATCTCACCATTAAGATACATTTTTACCAACGCAGACGACGGATTATCATAGTCAGGAAAGCTTATAGCCTTATGCTTTATGTCATTTTCACTGAAATAAGCAGAAAGCCTTTCAAACTGAGTTGATTTTCCACTTCCATCAAGTCCCTCAAGAACTATAAGTCCAGATCTACTCAACATTATTCATTTCTCCGTAAATTTTCTTTACTTCAGCCATTTTTCCACAGCTCATTGCGCCCTCTGGACACTTGCCTTTCATTACACATGACGGACCTGCGTTCTTGAAAAGCTCAGGAGCGGCCTGCTTGCAAAGTCTGAGCATTTCATCAGCCACAGCCTTTATCTCCCATTGTGCTCTGTTACAGCATCTATGCTGGAAGAAATTAAACAGTGTTCTGACGTTCATTGTCACAACTATCTTTGTTTCACAAGCGTTTGGAAGAACAAATCTTGCGTCCTCATAGGCTTTTTTCTTAGCCTTGTTAAGTGCGTCTTTTTCAGACATACCCTGCTCTAAAAATGCCTTCTCATGAGTTTTGGTAAGTATGTCAGCAATCTTATTATAACACTCAAGGAGCTGATCCATTTGCTTGTCAAATTCAGCCTTTGCTTCTGGCACAGCCTCTATTGATGGTGGCGTGATAAACTCAAAGCCGCTTTCATTTACATAACGCTGGCTTTTTTGAGAATAAGACGCAATTCTGTGTCTTACCAACTGATGAGAGCAGGCACGGGATATCCCCTCTATGCCAAAAGTAAAAGAAACGTGTTCCATAGGGCTTTCGTGACCAATAGATACGAGCCTTTCAATAAAGCTCTTTGTTTTTTCTTCCGTAAGGCCCTCTCTAAGCGAGGCGATATCACTGCTTGAATAGCAAAGTTTTGCAGCAGTAGCAACCACCTTTTCAGGCTCAGGTGTATGGGTAATAAGCTCAACTCTCATCATATATGATCCTTTCCACATATTTTTTATATTATACCATTAAAAAGCCTACAAGTCAACATTTTATTTTAAATGGCTATTTCAACTTCCGTGTTGATGTTAACAAGCATTTAACAATCAACTTATGTAAAATGAAATAATTTAGAACGCAATATTTGTTCAGCTATACAAAAATCTTGTGCATATGAGAGAAATATGCAGAATATAGTGACTTTTGTTGTTATATGTGTTAAAATAATGTATGCATAGATAAAAAAGTCTATTGCAAAAAATGTGATAAGCCCAATGAAGATGTGAATATTTATTATGCACAATTACCCGTTGTAATAATTGTGTGATATGATGAAGTTAAATTACTCTGCAACAAAACTTGAAGAAAATCACACCTATATTATGAAAAAACGTTTAATATGAAAAATATCGTTAAGAGGATCGCAGCTATGGGTGCTGCTGTTATGATGATGAGTTCTATGGCTATTGGGGCTAGTGCGGCAGATAGTAAAGCATTTAGTCTTCGCAACACGCCGGGAGCACCTTCAAGCGATAACGTGACTTCCAAAACACTTAATTTTAAAACAACACAATCTGGTAAATACACTACATATACCAAATTGACTGCAAGTAAAAATACTACAGTTACGACCAAGTGTTATGTTTGGAAAAACAACACTTGGAATTTGATCACAACATCTACGGGTACACAGAAGACTACAGGCTCGTGGTATCAGATAACAGTTGGCATGAATGCTAAAAACGTTGTTTCTATAACTAAAAATGCTTCAAAAGCAACATCTGCTTCTGGAAGTACTTTTGGTTATTAATATATGCACTTAAAATAACATATGAGCGACATATTGTCTGAAATTTATCAGCCGATAGTCGCTCATAATATTAGTAAAGGTCGTGAAATAATGAAAAAAAATTATGGCGTTGTTATATCTCTGCTTTTTCTTTTCCTTTTTGGTTGTTCATCTCAGGACAACAAATCCAATAACCACAGTACAGATGATGCAAGGCTTGAGCCTGTGGAACAGGCTTATGACGGCTGTAATAAGTTGCTTGGCAGCGATCACGGCAGTTTTAAGCTGCCAGAAAAGATAAGCAAAGTGGACTTTAATAAGGTATATTCTTTGTCCTGCAATACTTTGAAAAATGATGATATGACCAATGCTGAAAAGTTATTCAAGACTTTTTATGGCGACGATTTCGACGAAAGTGCACTTTCAACTGACAATGGCGGAATAGTTTATCAAGCTGGAATAAACACATCTGCATACTTGGGTATGGATATTGCACTTTATTCCGCTGACTATGAGTTTCAAGAAAACAGCAGCGGACAGACTTATGTTGTTGGGCTTGACGAGGGCGGCATTACTTTAGGTGGCAAAGCCATTGATGTGACTGATATCGACAGTGGATTAAACAATTATATTGCTGATTTTTATAAGGATTTTACGATCAATACCAAAGAGTTTTCGGTGAATGACACTGTAGGCAGAATTGATTTTACGGCAAGTCTTGACTATGAAAATGTGCCTTTTCAGTATTCGCCCTCTGCATACAGTCGGGCAGACAACGAGAATAATATGAGTTACTGGACGTTTTTGCAGGTGACAGGCTCTATTGGGGAGGACGGCAAATTTGATTTTATCAACGCAAATGCGCCACTTAACATACTTGACAAAACAGAGAAAACTGAGATGATACCATTTGACGAGGCGGTGAAAATTCTTGAGACGGAGCTTGCAAAAGGGTCATATTATGAGTTTTCAAATGTTGAGCTTATGTACTGCTGTCTTACAAATCAGCCTGCATTGGATATGACCGAAGAGGACAATGTTGCTAAGGCTGAACAGCTGGCGGAGGAATACAACAAGACACCAAAAACCTTTGAGCCTATGTGGTGTTTCGAGATAAATGGCGGCGAGGGTGCAAAGGAATATATCAAGGTGAATGCTCTCAGCGGCGAGGTCTTTATTGATGTTCAGTAGGTCAGAACGAAAGGTGAATAGCATGATCACAAAGCGGATTTTTTGTATTGCTGTGATAGGTGGAATCATCTGTCTTACGGCTTGTGGAAATAGTAATAATAACAGCGAGAATAATTCATCTGCGGTGGTGGTATCAGCTGTGGGAAGCAGAACTGACAGCCTTTTGGACAGCAGAGTGACATTGCAGGCTGAGGCTGTGGCTTACGATAACGGACAGCTCACCTTTGTTTATGACGGCAAGGAATACACGCTTGCAATGGACAGCGAGCTTTTTGAACATGATGAAAAATATGTGAATGGGAAAAGCTTATCCCAAGCAATAATAAACAACGATATCGGCGAGGTCATTTCTGCGGAGATAGTTACGGACGAGGGTATAACAAAAATTTATAGTTGTGATGTTGTAAGTCCTAACGGCGAGAAATACGCTTCGGGAATGTATGAGGACATCAAGGCGGACGTGCCTGCGGAGGAATATGACTACAAGCTTTGCCACAAGAGCGGCTCTGTCTATGAGCTTAGCAATGCAAATCGGACTATCACGGCTGACTTCAACGATCTTGAGGAGTGGCAGAAAGGAAAATATCCTGAAAGTGCTGATGATGTTATGTTCGGCGGCTATCTTTTTACCGACGGCAAGTTTATTATTGAGGATATCAACTTACTTGTTGCGGTGAATGATGACGGCTCAAAGACGTATGAGCCGCTCACGACCAGTGACTACCCCAACTTTTTCGGCACAGTACAGACCATAGGCGACAACACAGCCGAGATAAAGCTCACAGACGGCAAGACAGTTTGCACAGTTCCAACATATTACTGTGACGGAGAGCTGAGCGAGGGTCTTGAAGTTATGGTCACCCTTGACTGCTCCACTGATCTTTTCGATAGCGGAAAGTCGGAGAGTTTTGATTACGCCGTTATCTGCACAGACCCTGCGGAGTATGACCCCTCAGGGCATGAGTTTGGAAATCTCGCCTACGCCAAAGCTGACAGCAATAATCTTGGTAGGTTTATCTACACCGAGATCGGAGATATAGAGAAATGAAACTAAAACTTCTAAACACAATAAAATGTGACCTGAACAAAAGCATAATAAACATAGGCTTTGCAGGGGCGGTGCTGCTGACGACAGTGCTTGCTTTCACCGCCTCAGCCTATACAGACTCAGCTACCGAAAGATCATATTCGGTGTTTGAGTCACTTTTCACCCTCGATAAAAATATCCTCCGCACCGACCCAATGCTGTCCTCAGTGCTGGTTTTCAGAAACGGGCTTTCGGGATATATCACAATGTTTTTGCCTATTGTCGTGGCATTCCCATTCATGGTGTCTTTCTGTGCAGAGCGAAATAACGGACTGATGCGTTTCACCATATCTCGCACAGGCAAGCTAAGATATTATCTTTCAAAATTCATATCCGCACTTATCTCAGGCGGATTTGCCGTTATGCTCGGTATAGCTGTTTACGGCATAGCCTGTGCAGTGCTTTTTCAACCACTTTCGGAGTTTGACGTATCAGCCGACCAGCTTCAATACATAATGCAAGACAGCACAGGTAAAACCATAATCAAAATGCTTGCGGTAGCTTTCGCATATGGTGCAGTTTCCACACTGCCTGCGTTTTTCCTAAGCTCTTTCTGCAAAAATCCGTATATCATAACCTGCCTGCCCTTTATGCTCAACTATGTCCTCACAACAATGCTAAACAGGATAATAGACGCAAATCTTTTTAACGATAACTTTGATTTTGATAGAGCAAACGCCTTTTATCCAAGCTCTGTGACGAATTTTCTGTATATACAAAGCTTTGACAGAAGTGCAAAGTGGATAACTGGAGTGAACTGTTCGGGGGCGATCGTTACCCTGCTGGGATTTATTATCGTGATGAATTTGCGCAAGGACAAGGGGGTGTAGGTCAGCTATGATGAAAAATTTCAGCCTTAAACAAAGCTTTTTCTGTGCAAGAGCGGAGTTCATAAAGTGGGTATGCGACGCACGAATGATAATCCTAGGAGTGCTTCTTATCTTCATTTACAGCTTTGCTATCGAGCCTCTTAAATCAAACGCAGAGCTTATGGGCGAACCGCTGAATATCCTTGAGCCTTTTATCGCCATAGCAAATTCAGGTGCGATACTTCTTATCATACCGCTGGTTTTCCTCACACTTATCGCAGATTTTCCGAAGATAGACACCAACACAGTTTTCTACATAATGCGTGTGGGCAGGCTGAACTGGCTGTTCGGACAGCTTTTGAAGCTCATTTTTATGGCTTTATCTTATCTTGCAGTGATATTCTTGGGCGCAGTGCTCCCAATGCTTTCAGACGGTTTTTGGTACAACGGCTGGAGCAACGTGGCGACAAAGTTCGCTTCACGCTTTCCTGAACATTCGGGCAATTTCGGTGTGCAGCTTCTCCCTGAAAATCTCTACAATCAGCTCACAGTATTTTCAGCCGCAGTGCAAAGCTATCTGCTGGTGTTCGCATACCTTATGATAATAGGGCTTATCTTGCTGAGCTTTTCACTTGTAAAAAGAAAAACAGTCGGCTTTGTTCTTTGCGGTGCGGTCATATCATTAGGCACAGCGTTCTGCTCCATAAAGACCACGCTTATGTGGACAATGCCAATGGCGAACAGCATAATATGGCTGCACTACACAAAATATTTCCGTGAGCCTGTTATGTCAATGAGTTTTTCGGTCAGCTATCTTGCCATATTTATAGCGGTACTGCTGGTGTTCTGCTTTATCGCCATAAGAAAATTCAATTACGACAATGTTGCTGAGATAGCAAGTTAGGGATTAGGGGGACAAAATGGATATCATCAATGTAAATGACGTATGCCTTACGCTTGGCAAAACGGAGATACTAAAGCATATAAATGTGTCCTTTGAGGAGGGCAAAATACACGGACTTATCGGACGAAACGGCAGCGGAAAGACAATGCTTATGAAGTGCATATGTGGTTTTATCAAGCCCACGAGCGGTGAGATTATCGTTGACGGCAAGCAAGTGGGCAAGGACGTTGACTTCCCGAAAGATATGGGTATCATTATTGAAACACCTGGGTTTATACCATATTACAGTGGATACAAAAATCTCAAACTTCTTGCGGGGCTTAACAACAAGATAGGCAAAGAAGAGATAAGAAACAGCATGAAGCAGGTGGGGCTTGACCCTGATTTAAAACGTCACGTTCGCAAATACAGCCTTGGTATGCGGCAGCGTTTGGGACTTGCACAAGCTATCATGGAAAACCCGAAGATACTCATTCTTGACGAGCCTTTCAATGGTCTTGACAAGGACGGCGTAAAAGAAATGCGTGAGTACCTACTTTCATACAAGGAGCAGGGCAAGACTATCCTTATTTGCTCTCACTCAGCGGAGGACATTTCTGTGCTGTGCGATACTGTGCATGAAATGGATAAGGGAGTGATTGAGGAGGTAAGGTGACATAGACTGAGTAAGTATGGATTCGTACAAACAGATATCAGGAGCCGATATTGATAGGTTAAAATTAGGACTATTCTAAATAGGATAAGCTGCCACAGAATTTTTCTGTAGCAGCTTATTTTTTGTTTATGCTATTCCTTCTTGCAAAGATATCCGTCATCATCATATTTCTTAGCTATATGCTGTGCAGCTTGCAAATCGCCCCATTTGTCTACAGCCTTATTCCAAATTGTCATATATTACAATATGTTTTCTGAAAAAGTTTACATTTATCAACATGGAAGTTGAAATAGCCTTTTAAATCACGCACTATTGCCATTTTAAATGCACAAAAAAAGGCAGCAAGCTAACCTACTGCCTAAAATCATTCAATTCACGCCTATCACTGTTAGTAGAAAAAGTATCATCATCACCGCCGATACACTACTAAGAACAAGTCCAAATATCACACAGCAAACTGCATTCAGGTCAAAAACTTCATTTCTTTTGCCGTCATATCTGAGCCTACAGACCTTATCGGGTATGTATATCTTTGAGCGCATTACTACCTCATATGGGAATACGTTTGGATACTCACTATCACTAACCTTGTAAAACGCTGTATCAAATTTCTTGCCCTCTGCCCTGCCGAAACGCACAAACTTTCCTTTCACGCTTTTCGTTCCAGTAAGTTTTACAGCAGAGTATACAAAGAAACCAAAAATAGCCAGTAGCAGGACGACAAGAAAAACAATGAACATTATAGGAACTATAACAAAGTCTGCGCCAAGACACATGGCAAGCACAAGAACAACCGTGGCTATGATAACAAATTCCATGACTGTACCCTACAAAAGACTTCTGTAATAGTCGCTAAGACGCTTAGCGTTAGCTTTTAATAGCTCGTCAGCCTTGCTTTTAACGCTTTCATCTGCAAAAATACCACGCTTTGAAAGTTCAGAAGCCTGCTTGGCAAGGTCTATCGCCTTTTGAAGATCCGTGGCACTGTCAGAGCCTGAATACTCCCTAGCCACCATAAGGCAAGCTTTCGCCTTAAGCGCACATATCTCATCTGAAAATTCGTCATCAGTGCCATACTCTATAACAGCCTTATAGTTCTTGTTTATAAATTCTTTCCGTATACTGATATAGCCCTCTGCGTCAGGGGCGTTTTTGGAGTCGTTTTCATCAGGCAGAAGGGTATTAGGCTCTATCTCCAACACC
>ENA-ORNG01001766-ORNG01001766.1-human-gut-metagenome-genome-assembly--contig:-NODE-1766-length-14608-cov-3.457019_pt1 | contig 14608 bp, 13 predicted proteins | sample MGYA00242113_ERZ509018 | MGnify/ENA primary metagenome ERZ509018 (study PRJEB26280, sample SAMEA2338711) | human gut metagenome | biome: human gut; feature: human-associated habitat; material: faeces... | reverse complement strand
TCCCTGAAAATATAAGGTTTTAAAGAAAAATAGGACTGTAAAACTTTACAGTACCGAAACGCCACAGGGAGGGAATACATGAAGGCTAAATTTATTATAAATCCTTCGTCTGGAAAGCAAAATTTTTTAAAGAGTATTGAAAGTGTTGTCGGTTGCCTCGTGTTAAACCAGGTTGTCAGTCAGGTGGATGTGGTTTACACAAAACAGCAGGGCGACGCCCTCTCAGAAGCAAAAAATATAAAAAAAGGGGAGTATGATTTTGTCGTATCCGTCGGTGGCGACGGCACCCTGAATGACGTTGTAAACGGCTTGATGGAAGGCGGCAGTGAAACGCCTTTAGCCTTGATTTCCGTAGGGACGGCCAATGATTTTGCCCAGTATGCCAAACCGCCCCAGACACCGGAAGCCTTCTGTAAGATGATTATGGAATTTAAAATCCGTAATATTGATGTGGGAAGGATTAATGACCGCTATTTTATCAGCCGGGTCAGCGGCGGTTTCGGTGCAAATGTGGGGGATAAGGTTTCCCAGGAATCAAAGGCCGTTCTCGGAAAATTGGCCTATTATATGGAAGGGGCTCTGGATTTTTCAAAGAAGGGTATGGAGACCTTAAAGGTCCGGTTTGATTCGATGCAGTTTAAGGGGGAGCGGGAAGTCATTTATTTTATGGTACTCAATACCTGTGCCGGTTTTGGGATGTACCGCGGACTCCCGGAAAAGGATCCGGAGGACGGCACTCTGGATGTGATGTTTGTTAAAAAAATGGATTTGGGTCAGATGCCTGGGCTAGGCATACAGGCCTTGACGAAAAAGATGGCAAAGCACCCGAAGGTGCGCCATTTCCGGACTGAGCGGATTCGCATTGAATCCGCGGAAGATACGGATATTGTTGTGGATTATGACGGCCAGGTTTTCGGCAAGCTTCCGGTGGAGCTTTCGATCATACCAAAGGCCATAAAACTGATCATACCTTAAAAAGCGCCGCGGGCTGCGGCGCTTTTTTGAACCGTGAATATTATATTAGCAGTCTTTTTTTCTGCCGAGATTTAAGATAAAATGACAAACCTCTTTCCAAGATTTTTGACATTGGATACAGCATCGGTCAAAGGCTTTATGATCATAGCAGAGAACAGAAAACCTTTTGTTTAAGTTTTTTTGATTTTTCATAATAATCCTGCTTAAAAGGGCTTATTAATCAATATATGCGCCGGGGACGGCGATGTGCGCCGGCGGGTTTAGCGATGTGCAGTCAGGCGGTGGATTGGATGACCGAGGGCTGAAAATTTGGCTTCATATTCGGTCATGACGTTGCCTTCGGCATAAGAGCTGTGATGAAGGTCATAGGTGACATTGTCCAGGATCCAGCCGGCGGCAGTCACTTCCTCCAATGAAAAATCAAAGAGGGGGCGATTGTCTGTTTTAAAGATGACCTGTCCTTCCGGTTTAAGAATCTGGCTATAGCGGTTCCAGAAATCTCTGTAGGTCAGGCGGCGTTTGGCGTGCCGGTCCTTTGGCCAGGGATCGGAAAAATTCAGATAAATACCGGAAACCTCAAGAGAGGCAAAGACTTCGGTGATTTCTTCTGCATCCATACGGATAAAGCGCAGATTGTCGCCTTCGAAGGTTTCGCATTTTTCCAGGGCACGGACAAGAACGCTGGAATATTTTTCGATTCCTATAAAGTTCTTATCCGGATTTCTCCGGGCCATCTCGAGAATAAACTGGCCCTTTCCCATACCGATTTCTATATAAAGAGGCTTTTTATTTCCAAATACTTCGTGCCAATGACCTTTTTTCGCTGTAATGTCCTGAATAACCAGGGGATTGGCTGCGATGGTCTCCCGCGAACCCTTAACATTTCGTAATCGCATCTGTTTATCAACTCCTTCTTCGTAAGAATATATCATAAAATTGACTTTTTTTCTACTTTCGTTTACTATCATATATTATAATAAAAATATTCAGGTAAAGGAGAGTTTGATGAAACGATTATTAACCCTGATTATGATTTGTGTTTTATCCCTTGGATCCGTTCTTATGGTTTATGGGGAGGAGGATATTCCGGTTTATGAAGGCGAAGGCCTTTCGGTCGGGGAAGGACAGGAAACGGTGCCAGAGTCGGAAACAGAGACGGAGGCGCCGCCGGAGATTAAACCGGATGACGAAGTTTCAACAGAGGATATTGTTTTATATTCGGAAGGCGTCGTTGTTCTGGATATGGATACAGGCGCTGTTCTTTACAGCAAGAATAAGGACAGAAAGCTTTATCCGGCAAGTATAACGAAAGTTCTTACGGGCTATTTGGCATGTACCCATCTGGATCTGAATGGGGAGATTACCTTTACCCAGGAAGCGTTGGACGGTATTGATATATGGATGGACATGAATATCGGGATGGAGGAAGGCGAAGTTCTCACCGTCGACCAGGCGCTCCATGCATTGATGATGGTGTCGGCCAATGAGGTGGCCTGCGGACTGGCCGAGGCAGTCTCTGGCTCTGTGTCAGCCTTTGCTGATCTGATGAATCGGACGGCGGCGGACATCGGATGTGAAAATACGCATTTTGTCAATCCAAATGGTCTTCACGATGATAATCATTACACAACAGCCTATGATATGGCGCTGATTGCCCGGCTGGCTTATACAAATGATAAATTCCAATCCCTCATTCAGGAGCCAGTATATGTGATCGAAAAGACAAATAAAAAAGAAGAACCCATCGAGCTGATTCAGCAGCATAAAATGTATATGGATTCGGAATATACTTATGAGGGCTGCAAGGGTGGAAAAACCGGCTTCACCTCGGAAGCCCAGAGTACATTGGTAACCTATGCTGAGAGAAATGGCCTGCGCCTTGTGTGTGTGACAATGAAGGCAGAAAACTGGCACCATTACACGGATACGATTCAAGCTCTGGATTACTGTTTTAATACATATACAAAAACGACAGTAGCAGACCAGACGGATTTAGCGCTCCGTCTAAAGGCCGAATATTCGGAAATAGAAGATATGTGGAATTATAACCGTCGGGTCAGCGGGTGGAATTTTTTTCTGAATACAGAGGCATTCGTGGATGTGAAAATGGATGGTTCGCTGGCCGACTGGACAGAAAAATTTATCCCGGCCGAGTCGGTGGAGCTTGGTATCGCGCCCTATGATTTCTATACCGGCCAATGCGGCACAGTGGAATATTATGACGGTGAACGTTTTATGGGAAGTGTTCCGGTCTATATGGCCTTGCCGAAGCTGACTTCAAGCGATCAATTGTCAATGCAGACCCAGGTGTCAAATGCCCGTCTGATTGATATGCTCCGGGAAAAAGACGAGACAAGGGCGACGGCAAAGGATTCGGTGGATTCGGCGGCCGGCATGTTGTATGCACGACTGAATCAATTAGAAATTTCCCCGATATGGTTTGTTGTCATTGCTGCGGCAGTGATTGTGGCGATGTTTTTGCTCAGTCTGTTATGGCAGATGTTTCGGCGGAAGCGCCGTCGGAGAAACTATGAACGGCTCAGAGAAAAACGCCTGGCAGAAAAACAGCAGAAAGAAAGTAATGAAAGATAGAAAAATAGGACAGTTGTCGGTAAGCGGCAGCTGTCCGTTATTTTTAGTTTTCTGGTGGAAAATCATCATCCTCAAGATTCATGGATTCAAATTCTTTTTTAAATGCTTCATCGACCGGGACAGCCGAAGACTGATAATCTCTTGTATTGCTTAAATCCGGTTCAATATGTTTCTTTTTGAGAATATAATTTAATAGCTTGTTGATCAGGTAGGTAAGTACGGCAACAATCGGTACGCCGAGAAACATTCCGACAGGACCTGCCAGGGCGCCGCCGACGGTGATGGCAAAGATAATGGAAATCGGTTGGAGGCCGGTGGATTTTCCAAGAATTTTTGGACCAATGACAGAACCGTCCAGCTGTTGGATCGCCAGAATTAAAACTGCAAATATGAGAGACGATTTTGGGCTGATAATTAACAAAATCAGAATACCCGGAATGGCTCCGATAAAAGGTCCGAAATAAGGAATCATGTTAGTAATTCCGACAATCAGGCTGATAATAAGGGCATAAGGCAGTTTTAAAATCGTCATGCAGGCAAGGCAGAGGATACCAATAATGGTGGAATCCAAAGTCTTTCCGATGATGTACTGGCTGAAAATCTGATTACAGTCTCTTAAAGTATCAAAGAGAGTGAGACAAATATCTTCCGGGAAAAGGGCATAGGCCACCCGTTTTAATGATTTAATCAGTTTTTGTTTACCAAATAACAGATAACATGAAATGACAAAGGCCAGAATGATATTAATAAACCAACTAATGAGCGAAAGTCCAGCGCTATATAAAAACGGAAGAACCGTATCGGACATAAATGTGCGGAAGTAATTAAATATATCCGGCATCACATTTTCTGCCGCTTCATAGATAAAGGACAAGTCCAATGCTGGAAATTGTTCATTTAGAGAGTAAAGCTGATCCAGTACATTTTGATAGAGGGACGGGGAAACCCGAACAAGCTGGCTAATGCTGTTTATGATCTGAGGTACGATAAAAATAAACACAAGGCTGATCGCACCAATCGCAATAACATAGGCCAAAATCATAGAAAGCAACAAATGTCCCCGCTCAAATTTATGTTTCAGAGTTTTCTGAAAAAGAAAATTATCGATATGCTTTACCATTGGGTTAATAAAGTATGCCACCAAAAAAGCCAGTAAAAAGGGTGAAAATACAGACAGTATGTTGCCAATCTGAGTTTTGGTCGAATGCCAGTTGTTTGTAAAGCGGTAAATGAGCAGGCAGATGGCAAAAGTCGCAATGGCATAGATACTGATGGTAAAGTAAGTATTATTGGATTCGAAACGTTTCTTTCGTTTCGGTTCTTTTTGAGGTTCATCCATTATTCTCATCTCCTATCATGTGAATATTCATATGCGGGTAATCCATGGCAATATGATGTCGATCAAAGGATTTTTTAATTTCTTCCATTAATGTGTAGTAGGCATCCCAGTATAAGCCCGTAGGCACCCAGGCGTGGATAATATATTGTATGGAACTGTCCAAATAATCACGGACATGAACCGCAGGCAGGGGATCCTGGATTAAATCAGGAAAAGTGCGAATCGCCTCATGGAGCGCCTCCTTGACGTCATCAACAGGTGCATTATATGAAGCGCTGACCAGAATCTCGATGCGCCGTTGGGTCTGAGTGGTATAATTGATGATTCGGCCTTCAGAAACCTGGCTGTTCGGCAAAAACACTGTTTTATTTTCCGGTGTCAGAAGCTGAGTATAAATAAGTCCGGTTTGCGTAACCTTTCCGGATAGGCTGTCCAGTTCAATATAATCGCCCACAGCAAAGGGACGGGTAAAGAGAATCGTCAATCCTCCGGCCACATTGGATAAAAGGCCCTGGACCGACAGAGAAATCGCCAGACTGACCACACTTAACAGCGCCACAAGGGAGGTGGTCGGTATGCCGAGATATTCGGTAATAATGATGATAGAAATAAAAATTAACAAAATTTTCAGACCGCTCATCAGGAATAAATGGATGGAGCGGTCTAAAGAGCATCGTTGAATAATTTTTTTTACAATTTTCAAAATGATTTTGCTCACGATATAACATAAAAGTGTCAGGAGCAAAACATAAAAAACCTTTTCTACCGAAAGAGAGCCTATCGATAATTTTAAAATTTGGGATATTGTATCTGTGTTCATAAGAGTCGGGTGTTAGGGGAAACCTAATCTTCCTTTCTTTAAATAAAATAGTAGCTTTATCTATTATAGTACAAAAAAGCGACAGGGGATACTGAAAAATCTTAAATATTTCAAAAAAATTTCTGTAAAATTTGTAAAAAGTACTTGCATATTTTTATAAACAAGTATATAATCTTATTTGCATTGAAAAAACATCATATATGCGCTTTTAGCTCAGCTGGTAGAGCACCTGACTCTTAATCAGGGTGTCCAGGGTTCGAGCCCCTGAAGGCGCACACAAAGCACTGTTTTTGCAGACGTAAGAGCTGCGGGGACGGTGCTTTTTTATTTTTATTTTACAAAACGGGGAAATGGCGTATAATATTAAAATATGGGATAATAGGGGGACAAAAAATGTTTCAGAAGAAATCAACGGATATGCTGGAGGGATCGCCGCTCTGGTCGATGGTCTTTTTCGCCATGCCGATGATTATTGGAAATTTGTTTCAGCAATTTTATAATATGGCGGATTCAGCCATTGTGGGAAAATTTGTCAGTGAAAATGCGCTGGCGGCGGTTGGCGCCAGTTATTCGTTGACAAATGTATTTATATGTATTGCCATCGGCGGCGGTGTCGGAGCGTCCGTATTGACAAGTCAGTATCTTGGAAGTAGGGAATATCGCCTGATGAAAACATCTGTGAATACGGCGCTGACTAGTTTTTTTGTGATCAGCGTCATTCTGGCTGTTTTCGGCGCGGTGGCCAGTCCGGCCATTATGGCGTGGCTTCGGACACCGGAAAATATTTTTGCCGAGGCGGTATTGTATTTGCGGATTTATTTTATCGGTTTGCCATTTTTATTTATGTATAATGTGCTGGCCAGTGTGTTTAATGCGTTGGGAAAATCAAAAATTCCATTGTATTTTTTGATTTTTTCTTCTATATTAAATGTCATCATGGATCTCTTTATGGTCATCGTTATGAATCTGGGTGTTGCCGGCGTGGCGTTGGCAACGATTATAGCCCAGGGGATTTCCGCAGTAATTTCTTTTTTGGTGCTTGTCCGGTATTTGAAAGGGCAGCCGGAGCAGGGGCTCTTATTTGACGGAGGGATGCTGGTCCGCATGGCGGGAATTGCTCTGCCGTCTATTTTACAGCAGTCGATTGTGTCCATCGGCATGATGCTGGTACAAAGTGTGGTCAACAGCTTTGGCTCGGCAGCGTTGGCGGGATATTCGGCCGGAATGCGGATCGAGGGCATATGCATTGTGCCGATGTCGGCCATGGGCAATGCGGTTTCTACCTTTACAGCCCAGAATATTGGCGCAGACCAGAAGGATCGGGTTGTAAAAGGATATCATGCGGCTTATGGTATAGTTGTATTCTTTGGAATACTTATACTGGCAGTTCTGGAAACGTGCAATCGGGAAATTATCAGTACCTTTCTCGGCGCGGATTCTACGGAGGTCGCCTTGTCTACCGGTGTGTCCTATTTGAAATTTATGGGTCTTTTCTTTACGATGATCGGCCTTAAAATGATTACGGACGGTCTTCTTCGGGGAGCCGGAGATATGACGATATTCACAATATCTAATCTGGTCAATCTGGGGATTCGGGTGGTGTTTGCCTTTTTAATGGCTCCGATTCTGGGAATGCCGGCGGTATGGTATGCTGTGCCGATCGGATGGACGGCCAATTATTTAATTTCCTTCTGTGAATATCGCACAGGGAAATGGCGGCGGAAGCAGATTCGATAAGAGAAAAATATATAAAGGAGAAATAAGTTATGGAATGCAGAAGATGCGGAAAAGAAGTTGAACCGGGGGATCGTTTTTGTAGATCTTGCGGAACACCGGTAAGAAGAGAGGAAAGCAAATCCGGAGAAAAACAGCCGGGTTATAAGGATGATATAGAAAGCACTATGGGACGTTTTGACGGAAAATACATGCTTATTGCAGGCATTGTCCTGGGAATCTGTATTTTGCTGGCCGGAGGCCGGAGGCTTATTTATATGCAACAGATGAAGGGAGAAACAGCGGCGGAAACAGCGGTTGTGGAAGAGACACCTGAAGATACGAAAGCCCTGGAGACGATGAAGTAGGACGGGAGAAAGTAGAGAAGAGCAGATGCGGGCAAAACGTTATATTGGAGGAATTTTGATTCTTCTGATGTTAATTTTACCAATTGAGAGTTATGCGGAGATCGCCGGAGATGATGCTTTTGAAGGTTTGTCCTGGGAACTGGTTCATGAGGAGGAGCTTCATGGCGGCGTTGTTCAGTCCATGTGTGTGACGGATAATTATATTATCTGGATTGAAAATGTTGCCGATGATGCGAATACATTGGATATTGTTTCGGCTTATTATCGTTATGATAAGGACGCCGACGGAAATCCCGTGGAACAGTACTCTCTGGCAAATCGTGTTCAGGACCGGGAGTGGGAACACGGAAACGGCATGACCTATAATTCAAGAACAAATGAAATATACGTGGCTCTATATACAAATCTGATTGCAGAAAACAGAGGGAGTCTCTATGTGATGGACCCGGATACTCTGTCTTATAAGCGGACGGTTAAGATTTCGGATGATTATAATATTCTTGGGATTGATTACATATATGATAAGGATCAATATCTGATTCTGACGAATGTGGACGGCGGATACAGTTTTAAAATCCTGGACAGAAATTTTGAGGTGGTTGAGGATCTGGGGAGATATGAAAATACTACGGTGGGTTATAATTTTCAGGATTGTATCGTGGCGGAGGACTATATTCTTACATTTCCGTTGACCATGGATATGGGAATTGGGGATTATCTCAGCGTCTATTCTATGGAAAGGCAGGCTCTGGTCAAAGAGGTTAAAATGGATTTTGGTCTGGATGAGGGGATTTCGGATGAGCCGGAGACTCTGTGCCAGATCGGACCGGATGAATTTCTAGCCGGCGTTAATATTTATACGGGAAATGACAATCATGTGTTACGGCTCTATAAAGCGACGGTTCCTTACTATTATCATATAAGTCTGGAAGGCGAGTTTGGACAGGTCAGCAGCGATTCGATTCAGGTGCTTAAAGGAGCGAATGCTTCGTTTGATTTCACTCCGGATGAGGGCTATGAATTTGCTTCTCTGACGGTAGACGGCGCCGAACAGGAAGTGGAAGAAGGGGCGGCCAGTTTTACGTTAAGTAATGTTCAGGCAGACCATAGGGTAAAGGTGACGTTTACAAAAATACCTTTCCCGGTATTCAGGGCTGTAATGATCGCCATAGGTACGCTGGCAGCCATTGCCGCAGTACTTTTAATCTTCCGTTATATTGAGGTGAATCTGAAACGTAAACGGCGCCGGGAAATGCTTGCGAAGCGTCGTGAAAGAAGTCGGCGGAGAGAAAAATTACTTGAAAAAGAGATGGATCAGTTGGAGGAACTGGAGGATATTATTGACAAATTTTATTGACTTTAGCCGGGAGGTATGCTACCATGAAAACGTAATTGAATAGGTTATGCCAATATAGGTTTGGATGTTTGGCCCAAACGTTTCTACCGCACGCCGTAAGTTGCGACTATTGGTACTTAGTAGCATGAAGAACGCGTATTTGGCAGCAGACTTAAGAAATTAAGTCTGTTTTCTTTTTCTTTTTACGGGCCGCAGAAACAGGATAGGGATTTATAAAAAACGGAGGTATGAAAAAATGAAGTTGAAAAAGTTTCTTGCACTTGCTCTGGCAGTAACCACTGTATTGTCTATGAGCGTACTTACCGGATGCTCTTCGGATTCCGGCAGTTCTTCTACAGACACAAAGGCCGCGGAAACAACAGCAGCCGGTGAAACAACAGGGGAAGCAGCAGGTATAGAAAATATCAAGATTGGTTTTATTTTCCTTCATGATGAAAATTCTACTTATGACAAGAATTTCATTGATGCTGCAAATGCTGCAAAGGAAGCGTTGGGACTTTCTGATGAGCAGGTGATTTTTAAAACAAATATTCCTGAGAGCAGTGAATGTTATGAGGCGGCAGCAGATTTGGCAGACCGGGGCTGTAATATCGTATTTGCCGACAGCTTTGGTCATGAGCAGTATATCGCGCAGGCCGCTGCAGAATTTCCGGATGTTCAGTTCTGCCACGCAACAGGAACGACCGCACATACAGCCGGTTTAGATAACTTCCATAACGCTTTTGCTTCAATCTATGAAGGTCGTTATCTGGCAGGTATCGCTGCAGGCATGAAATTAAATGAGATGATCGCTGACGGCGAGTTTACTGAAGATGAAGCAAAAATGGGTTATGTAGGCGCTTATACATATGCTGAGGTTATTTCCGGATATACATCCTTCTATCTTGGCGCGAAATCTGTATGCCCGAGCGTTACAATGGAAGTACAGTTTACTGGAAGCTGGTATGATGAAACGGCTGAGAAGGAAGCGGCAAACACTCTGATTAGCCGTGATTGTAAACTGATTAGCCAGCATGCCGATTCCATGGGCGCACCGACAGCCTGTGAGAGCGCCGGTGTTCCAAACGTTTCATATAACGGAAGCACTGTTGCTGCATGCCCGAACACATTTATCGTATCTTCAAAGATTGACTGGGCGCCTTATTTCGAATATATTGTAAACTGTGTAGCCAATGGTGAAGCTATTTCTGCTGACTGGTGTAAAGGTATTGAAGAAGGCTCCGTCGTTCTTACAGAATTAAATGATGCGGTTGCAGCAGAAGGTACTGCAGAAGCAATTGCAGAAGCCGAAGAAAAATTGATTTCCGGCGAATTACATGTGTTTGATACATCCGTATTTACTGTTGATGGTGAGACCGTAGAATCTTACATGGCAGATGTGGACACAGACGCGGATTATACACCGGATACAGAGGTTATCTCTGATGGATATTTCCACGAGTCTGAAATGCGTTCAGCTCCGTATTTTGATCTTCGTATCGATGGAATTACAACACTGAATGAAATGTTCTAAGCGATTATATTTACCCAACCGGGCGGGGCATTAATTGCCCCGCCTTTCTATATTGACGGTATATAGGAGGAATTATGGAGGAACAAAAAAACGCGGCTATTGAGTTACGTAACATTACGAAGACCTTTGGAAAGGTCGTTGCGAATAAAAATATCAGTCTTTGTGTGAACCGCGGCGAAATCCTTTCCATACTTGGAGAAAACGGCAGCGGTAAAACAACGCTGATGAATATGATTTCAGGAATTTATTTCCCGGATGAAGGACAGATTTTTATCGATGGCAATGAGGCGGTGATTGCTTCTCCAAAGGATGCCTTTGATTATAAAATTGGTATGATTCATCAGCATTTTAAGCTTGTGGATGTTTTTTCAGCGGTGGAGAATATCGTACTTGGCTTTGACGAGGAGGGCGGCTACAATATCCGCCGTTCAGCGGAACGTATTCACGAGATTAGCGAACAGTATGGTTTTCATCTGGATCCGATGAAAAAGGTTTACGAAATGTCCGTTTCCGAGAAGCAGATGGTGGAGATTATCAAGGTGCTGTATCGAGGCGCTGATATTTTAATCCTGGATGAGCCGACGGCGGTGCTGACACCGCAGGAGACACAGAATTTATTTAAGATTCTTCGTCGTATGCGGGAGGATGGCAAAGCCATTGTTATTATCACACATAAGCTTCATGAAGTTCTTGCTTTGTCAGACCGGGTAGCTGTTTTGCGCAAAGGCGAGTATATCGGTACCGTTGAGACCGCAAAGACAAATGAGGCGGAGCTTACCGAGATGATGGTCGGTAAGAAAATTTCTCTAAATATTGAGCGGAGTGTGCCGGAAAATCCGGTGCGCCGTCTGCTTGTCCGCGATGTCAATTGCAAGGACCGAAGCGGGGTGCAGATATTAAAGAATGTGTCCTTTGAAGCCCGTTCCGGGGAGATTCTGGGCATAGCCGGCATTGCAGGAAGCGGACAGAGAGAGCTTTTGGAGGCGATTGCTGGACTTCAGGCGCTTCAAAGTGGAGAAATCCTTTATTACGACCCGGAAAGCGGTGCGGAGAGTAATTTAAGAGATAAAACACCGCTCCAGATTCGGGATATGGGCGTGCGTCTTTCCTTTGTCCCGGAGGACCGTCTCGGTATGGGACTTGTGGGAAATATGGATATTACAGATAATATGATGCTTCGGAGCTACCGCAGCGGCCGTTCGGTATTTGTTAAACGCAAGCCGCCGAGGGATCTGGCCGAGCATATCATTGAGCAGCTGGATGTCGTTACGCCGAGTGTTAATACGCCGGTCCGTCGTTTGTCGGGAGGTAATGTACAGAAGGTTCTTGTGGGACGTGAGATTGCTTCATCGCCGACCGTATTGATGGCGGCCTATCCGGTTCGAGGATTGGATATTAATTCTTCCTATCTTATTTACAATCTGTTAAATAAGCAGAAGAAGGCGGGAGTTGCGGTTATTTTTGTTGGAGAGGATCTGGATGTACTGTTAGAGCTTTGCGACCGTATTATGGTTATCGGTTCCGGAAAAATTACCGGAGTTGTCGACGGTCGGACAGCAACAAAGGAACAGATCGGTTTACTGATGACAAAAACAGATGGAGGGGAAACGCATGAACAATAAGAAGAAACATGAGCCAAAGTTTCATATCGCCAAACGGGATGCGCTTGTGTGGTGGAAGTCGTGGCTGATTCGAATTTGTGCGGTTGTGGCTGCTCTGATTGTATGTGCATTGGTAACCGTTGTTCTGACCGGGGAGAATCCAATCAGCGTTTATGTGAAAATGTTTGACGGTGCCTTCGGAACGAAACGAAGAACCTGGAGTCTTTTTCAGAATATTGCCATGCTTTTATGCGTATCGCTGGCTGTGACGCCGGCGTTTAAAATGCGGTTTTGGAATATCGGCGCCGAAGGTCAGGTTCTGGCCGGGGGACTTGCCACGGCGGCCTGTATGATTTTGTTTGGAAATAAGCTGCCAAGCGTCGCGTTATATGCTTTAATGATCGTCACAAGCTGTCTGGCTGGCGCTATTTGGGCGGTAATTCCGGCATTTTTCCGGGCAAATTGGAAAACGAATGAGACGTTATTTACATTGATGATGAATTATATTGCGATTCAGATTGTTTCGTATTTTACTTATATCTGGTCTGTGCCAAAGGGGTCCGGTCAGATCGGTGTCATCAATCAGTCAACCCGCAGCGGCTGGCTCCCGTCTCTGGGCGGCTTTGATTATCTGTTGAATATTATCATTGTTGCGGCTTTGACGGTATTTATGTTCGTATATTTGCGGAGCAGCAAACAGGGGTATGAAATCGCTGTTGTGGGAGAAAGTGAGAATACGGCCCGCTATGTAGGAATCGACGTAAAAAAGGTCATTATCCGTACCATGTTTCTTTCAGGTCTTATCTGCGGTATTGCAGGATTTTTGTTGGTCAGCGGAACCGACCATACTATTACAAGAGATACGGCGGCCGGGCGTGGATTTACAGCAATTATGGTTTCGTGGCTTGCGAAGTTTAATCCGCTGTACATGGTTCTGACCTCCTTTTTAATCGTATTTCTTCAAAAGGGAGCCATTGAGATTTCGACGACCTTTGGTTTGAATAGTTCATTTTCTGATATCATTACGGGAATTATTATTTTCTTTATTATCGGAAGTGAGTTTTTCGTCAATTATACAATTAAGGTTCACAATTCTAAGAAAGGGGAGAAAGAGTCATGATTGCAGCTTTTATTCAGCGTGCCGTTGTTCAGGGTATTCCGCTTTTATTCGGTTCCACCGGAGAGATCATTACCGAAAAATCCGGTAATCTGAATCTGGGAATTCCGGGTATCATGTATGTGGGCGGTATCAGCGGAGTTATCGGGGCCTTTATGTATGAACGTACTTTGACGGATACTTCTGCGATAAATCCGTTTTTTGCTGTGCTTATCCCCCTTTTATCCTGTTTGTTAGGTTCGCTGTGTATGGGATTGATTTATTCGATTTTAACGGTAACACTTCGGGCAAATCAGAATGTGACAGGCCTTGCACTGACAACCTTCGGAACCGGCTTCGGTAATTTCTTCGGTGGTTCCCTGATCAAGTTGGTGAAAAGTGATATGCCGTCCATCAGTTTGACGGCGACGAGTAACTGTTTCCGAAAAACACTACCCTTTGCCGGGGAACTTGGTCCGGTGGGACAGGTACTGTTTTCCTATAGCTTTCTTGCCTATATGGCGATTATACTGGCATTGATTACATCCTATGTATTAGGACGGACCCGGGTGGGGCTTCATCTTCGGGCTGTGGGAGAAAATCCGGCGACCGCTGATGCGGCAGGAATCAATGTCAATCGTTATAAATATGTGGCAACCTGTGTCGGCAGTATGATTGCGGGGCTGGGCGGCCTGTATTATGTCATGGATTATGCCAATGGCGTTTGGTCCAATGATGGCTTCGGTGACAGGGGATGGCTGGCGATTGCGCTTGTTATCTTTGCCATCTGGCGGCCGAATTTAAGTATTTTGGGTTCGATTTTATTTGGCGGTTTGTTCATTGTGTATAACTACATACCAAATCTGGGAATGAGCGATCAGGAGCTGTTCAAGATGCTCCCTTATGTGGTAACGATTATTGTATTGATCATTATCAGTATCCGGGAAAGTCGAGAGACACAGCCGCCGGCGCATTTGGGAGAATCCTATTTCCGTGAAGAAAGATAAAAGGTAAAATAAAGGAGTGACCTGAATTGTTTTATATTGCAATTTGCGATGATGAACAGATGGACAGAGAACAGATTCAGAAATTGACACAGAAAATCTGTGAATCTGAAGCAATTCCCATAAAAATTGTGTGTTTTGAAAATGCTCAGGAGCTTTTTTTGTCGATTCGGTCGGGGGAGACTGTCCGAAAACTAAGATGAATGTTCATCGAAATTAAGATTGAGCCA
>ENA-ORNG01001765-ORNG01001765.1-human-gut-metagenome-genome-assembly--contig:-NODE-1765-length-14613-cov-22.542039_pt1 | contig 14613 bp, 8 predicted proteins | sample MGYA00242113_ERZ509018 | MGnify/ENA primary metagenome ERZ509018 (study PRJEB26280, sample SAMEA2338711) | human gut metagenome | biome: human gut; feature: human-associated habitat; material: faeces... | reverse complement strand
GGTTGTCAAAATCTCGCTTATATTGTCTCGTCAGTAAAAAACAAGTTCCTCATTATAAAAAAGGCAAATCAACCTACTTTAACAAAAAAGAATTAGAAAACTGGATGCTTCAAATTAGAGTGTCTACGGATGAGGAAGTAAAGCAACAAGCCGCACAATATGTATATAATAAAAATTGAGTATATTTGTTGTGCGAGATTTGTGTAGCAAAGGGTCTGTTGGATACTTTTTGTTACTCGTTTGTTACCTGATTTCCTCAAATATAATCTAAGTGTTTGATTTACATTATATATAATATATTATCTACGACAACTTCGGCTCGTAGCGGTGCGGTGATCCGCTGAACGCCGCAGGCGCATAAACGGGAAGGGGCGAAGATTCGAAGTGTTTCGAAGGCTTCGCTCCTTTCCGTTTGTCGTTTCCGCAGGGCGGGGAGTGCGGAGCTGCCGGGATTTTTTGTGTTGCATATCGGCCCGTCCGGAAATGTACACTTTTCGGGATAAATTATTATATTTGTACTAATAACCGATTCGACAAACTCCAAAAACCTTAATTCTATCGAAATGAACATTCCATTGATTTTCTGGATCGTCCCCGCCGCCGCTGTCATTGCCCTGGCCGTAGCCTGGGCATTTTACCGCAGGATGAAGCGCGAGGACGAAGGTACCCCGCGCATGCGCGAGATCGCCGAGCACGTGCGCAAGGGCGCCATGGCCTACCTGCGCCAGCAGTACAAGGTCGTACTGATCGTATTCATCATCCTGGCGCTGTTCTTCGCCTACCTGGCCTACGGCGCCGGGGTACAGAACCCCTGGGTGCCCTTCGCCTTCCTGACGGGCGGTTTCTTCTCGGGGCTTGCCGGCTATTTCGGCATGAAGACGGCGACCTACGCCTCGGCGCGTACGGCCAACGCCGCACGCCAGTCGCTCGACCGCGGCCTGAAGGTCGCCTTCCGCAGCGGCGCCGTGATGGGGCTCGTGGTCGTGGGGCTCGGGCTGCTGGACATCTCGTTCTGGTATATTATCCTCGAACGCTTCGTGGAGGTGTCGGGGCCGCAGAAACTCGTGGTCATCACCACGACGATGCTGACCTTCGGCATGGGCGCCTCGACGCAGGCCCTCTTCGCACGTGTCGGCGGCGGTATCTATACCAAGGCGGCCGACGTGGGTGCCGACCTGGTGGGTAAGGTCGAGGCGGGGATCCCGGAGGACGATCCGCGCAACCCCGCGACCATCGCCGACAACGTGGGCGACAACGTAGGCGACGTGGCCGGTATGGGCGCCGACCTCTACGAGAGCTATTGCGGTTCGGTGCTCGCCACGGCGGCGCTGGGCGCGGCGGCGTTCGCCACGGCCGACGGCATGGCGATGCAGCTCAAGGCCGTGCTGGCGCCGATGCTGATCGCGGCCGTGGGGATCGTGCTCTCGATCATCGGCATCTTCCTCGTGCGAACCCGTGAGGGCGCCTCGATGCGCGAGCTGCTCCGCTCGCTGGGCGTGGGTGTCAATTTCAGTTCGCTGCTGATTGCCGGCGCGACGTTCGGCATCCTCTACCTGCTGGGTATCCAGAACTGGCTCGGGCTGTCGTGCTCGGTCATCACGGGGCTCGTCGCCGGTATCATCATCGGGCAGGCTACCGAATATTACACTTCGCACTCCTATAAACCGACGCAGAAGATCGCCGGAAGCGCCCAGACCGGGCCGGCCACGGTCATCATCGCCGGGGTCGGGTCGGGCATGATCTCGACGGCCATCCCCGTCCTGACGATCGGTGCCGCGATTATCCTCGCCTATCTGTGCGCCATCGGCTTCGACATGGAGAATATGATGGCTCCGATGAATATGTCGCTGGGGCTCTACGGCATCGGCATCGCCGCCGTCGGTATGCTCTCGACGCTGGGCATCACGCTCGCCACGGACGCCTACGGCCCGATCGCTGACAATGCGGGCGGCAATGCCGAAATGAGCGGCCTCGGCCCCGAGGTGCGCAAGCGCACCGATGCGCTGGACGCGCTGGGCAATACGACCGCTGCCACGGGCAAGGGCTTCGCCATCGGATCCGCGGCGCTGACCGCACTGGCACTGCTGGCATCCTACATCGAGGAGATCCGTATCGGGTTGCTGCACAACGGCATCACGATGCTTGACCTGCCCAACGGCACCTCGCAGCTGGTCGAGAAGGCTTCGATCCTCGATTTCATGGAGTATTACCAGGTCACGCTGATGAACCCGACGGTGCTGATCGGCATCTTCATCGGCGCCATGATGTCGTTCCTGTTCTGCGGCCTGACGATGAACGCCGTGGGACGTGCCGCCGAGAGCATGGTGAACGAGGTGCGCCGCCAGTTCCGCGAGATCAAGGGCATCCTCACGGGCGAAGGCACGCCGGACTATGCCCGCTGCGTGGAGATTTCGACCCGCGGTGCACAGCGCGAGATGATGTTCCCCAGCCTGCTGGCCATCGTCGTGCCGCTAGCCGTCGGTCTCGTGTTCGGCGTGGCCGGCGTGATGGGCCTGCTGGTCGGCGGCCTCAGTTCGGGTTTCGTGCTGGCCGTGTTCATGGCCAATGCGGGCGGCGCGTGGGACAATGCCAAGAAGATGGTCGAGGAGGGGCATTTCGGCGGCAAAGGCTCCGAGTGCCACAAGGCCACCGTGGTGGGCGACACCGTCGGCGACCCGTTCAAGGACACTTCGGGCCCGTCGCTTAACATCCTTATCAAGCTGATGTCGATGGTTTCCATCGTCATGGCCGGGCTGACGGTGGCTTGCCACCTGTTCTGACCCATGTGACGATAAAGGCAATAAGAAAAGCCACCCGGGGAAGGTGGCTTTTTTTATGGCCTTGCAGCGGGGCTATTTCTTGCTCGCGCCGCTTTCGAGGATCGAGACGATGGAGTAGAGCGTGAAGCAGATGGCTCCGAAACCCGTCAGGACGCGTGCGGGGACGAAATATTTGGGTTCGGAGAGCGCCGCCTCGTAGAGGAATGCCGCGAGGAACAGGCTGGCCAGGGCCGTAAGCACCGGGATGATCGGGATGCGGTTGGCCAGCGGGAAATCGGCGTGCCAGATCTTTGCCAGCAGGATGACCTTGCTCGATATGCTCCAGCAGATCAGTGCCAGCCCTATGAGCACGAAGCCCACGAAGCTGATCGCCTCGCCCCGGAGCGTGAAGAGGAGGATCAGCCCCAGCACGAAGGCCAGGCCGCCCATCGCGAGCACCAGCCCCATCCACCGGCGGCGTTCTTCCATCGTATAGCTGCCCCGTGCCTGGCGTGCGATGCTGGCCACCAGCGCGAAGAGCGACGTACAGACGCAGGCGATGCCGAACATGACGCTTCCCGCCACGATATGCGCCGGGAGCGTTCCCAGCGCGAAGAGCAGGATGCACCACACCCATGCCCCGGCGGCTATGGCCGACACGATGAAGATCAGCAGCGAACTCTGCCCGCGGGTGAAGCCTGCGGGGTTGACCGAGAAGGTGCTGTCACCCGAGTTCTTGGGGATCAGGCTGAAACGCGTCGAGGAGGTGGCCGCCGTCGAGACGCACGCCGTGATGAGCCCCAGCCCGCAGACGACATGCCCCGTGACGAACGCCCCGGTCATGTGCGACTGGATGATGAAAAGCCCGCAGATGACCGTCATGGCGGCGACCGCATAGCCGATGGCCGGGAAAAGGTATTTCGCGGCGGCGGTATAGGTGCCGATGATCTGGCGGATGATGGTGGCGGCGGTACAGTAAAGCGCGACGCAGATCGAGCCCAGGAAAAAGAGCACGGGGCCTGCCGTGAGCCGCGAGGGGTCGTCGCCGGCGGCGAAAACGTAGGCGCCGTAAGCGAAACAGAAGGCTGCCATCGCAAGGGGAATGGCGCGGAAGAGGATGCTTATGCCATAGTTCATAATCGGAGTTTTTGTTATGCGCCAGCCTGCAAATCATGAACCAAACGAAAAAATGGCTATCTTTGCCCCATGGAAAATATCGTTTTCGACCTGGGCGGAGTGCTTTTTGCCCGCGACAGAAGCAAGTGTACGCAAGAATTCCACGACTTTTTCAGTTTCATCCGTTCGGAGCCCATGCCGGCTTTCTGGGAGGACTACGACCGCGGGGTGTCGACGCTCGACGAGGTGACCGGCATCCTTTCCGGGATCAATGCCTGCCCGCGCGCGAAATGCGAGGAGTACCTGCGTCTGTCGATCGACATGCAGGAACCCGTGAAGCCCACCGAGCAGCTTGTCCGCGACCTGAAGGCCGCCGGCTACAAGTTGTATGTGCTTTCGAACATGTCGCGCGAGTTCATCGACTTCCTGCGCCGTTTCCCCGTCTACGGGCTTTTCGACGGTGAGGTGGTCTCCTGCGAGGAGGGCGTGGTGAAACCCGAGCCGGAAATCTACCGGCGACTGCTCGGCCGTTACGGACTCGATCCTGCGCAGACGCTCTTTATCGATGACCGCCCGGCCAATATTGCCGCCGCAGCGGCGCTGGGTATCCGCGGGCAGCTGTTCGACCATTCGGCGCCGGCCGCAACCTGCGACCTGCTGCGCCGTCGGCTGCTGCCCCGAAAGTAGGGTAGCGCGTCAAGACCATATCCGGGTACTCCGTCCGTATAGCCGTACCCGCAGGCCGTTCGCTCCGCCCGCACGAATCGTCGGCTTCCTCTTTTGCAGCAGTTTTCCCTGTCCCGTGATCCGATCCGTCCGATGATTGAAAAATAAAAAGGGCCACTCGTTAGAGCGGCCCTTTGCTTTGGATCGGATTCCGTTATTCGAAGTTGGCATCCTTCATCAGTTCATACTCCGGCGAGAGTGCGTACATGCGTACGTATTCGAACTTGCCGGTGTCGACGAGCTTGAACTCGAATGCGTGCGTCACCTTGCCCGTGCCCGAGCCGATGTGCTGCGTGTAGAGCATCATCTGTACGGTGTAGATCACGTCGATGCCGGAGATCATCTTGACATCGGGGTAGAGCGTACCCAGGGCGGCCGACATTACCTCGCCGAAACGCTTTTCGACTTCGTCGTAGAACGCCTGGTACGATGCGCGCATGGCGTCCTTGTCTTCCGACCCCCAGTTGTCGTAGGCTGATATGTCTTCACCGGCTTCGCTCCAGTAGTATTTCGGAAGCGTGTTGATACGCCAGTTCAGGTTGGTGTAGCTTGCCGCGCAACCGCTGTAATACTCCGCATCCGTGAGGCGGCTGCCGCTGCGGTTGTCCGTCGTATAGGCGGCGTCCTTGTTCTGGAGTACCCAGTCCACGCAAGCCTGGTAGAAGCTCTTGCTGTAAGCGCTGCGGTCGGGGGCCACGACGAGCGTCATGCTGGGGTCGAAGTTCCATTTGCCGCTGACCTTCTTGAACGGGCCGTCGAGCGTCTCGGTGTCCTCGGTCTTGATCCAGTCCGCACCGTCGTAAGTGTACTCGTCGGCGAAGAGCAGGGTTACCTTGTCCGTCGAGTCGTAGAAGTGGTATGCCACGTTCATCTTCTCCTCGGCCAGGGCGTAGGGATATTTGTACTTCAGGTAGAGGGGCAGGTAGGTGTCCTGCGAGAACGACGAACTGAAGTTGGGATTGGTGGCGCCCATCTGCGTGTAGTCCTCGGGGTTGACCATCGTGGTGTTTTCTGCGGCTGCCCACGACGTGCCGTCGAAGGTGTAAATCGCATAGCGGTTCTTGGTCACCGCGGCGCGGGTCATGCCGAAGGAAGCTGCCGAAGCATTGGCTGCCGGCTTGACAGAAGTGACCATCGTATTGAGGAACTTGCTGCCCGATACGCCGATCGCATAGCCTTCCACGACGACTTCCTGTCCGTCGAGTGCTGGGTCTACGGCGCCGTCCAGGACATACGAGAGGCTGCCTTGTGCCGTCAGCGCTTCGTCGTTGATGACGTTGTAGTAGTTGCCGTCAATTTTCAGCGTACCCGTGTAACGCACGTACTGCGCCGTGGTCAGCGTCAGGTAACCGTCCATGTCGGTACCGTCCATTTCGCGGATCGCGGGGTAGGTGAACTTATTGGCCTCGGTATTGAGTTTGGTGACGGTCGATGCCGGGGGGTACTGGTTCAGCCCGGCATAAGCCGAAGTGGTACCTTCCACGCTGACCAGATCGCCGATGGCATAGGTTCCGGTCGGGTCGACATTGGTATAGATGAGGATCGACCCCGTGCCGTCGTTGATGAGGAAGCCGCGCTTGTAGGTCGCAGCGACCTGCCCCTTTACGCTGAACGTGCCGGGATCGGCCGATGCGACGATACCTACGGGCGTGAATTCGGGCTGCGAACCCTCCTCGGCGATCGTGGCGACGATCATGTTGGCGAATTTGGGTGCGCCGCCGCTCTTGCTGACGGAGAAGAGGTAACCGGTCGCGGTGACCTTCTTACCGTCCAGGCTCCCGTCGATCTGCCCCTTGTTGGGGAAGGAGAGGCTGCCGGTGGCCGTCGCGGCACCGTCCACATTGAGGTTGTAATAATTGCCGCTGATCGAGAGCGTACCCGTCAGGCTGACGAATTTGATCGACGCTGCGGTCAGGTAGGCGTCGAGCTCGCTGCCCGACATGGCCTGTGCCGTGGGGAAGGCGAAATTCTTGGTTTTCTCCACGAGCGTGATCTCGGCCGTGTTGCCGAACTGCATGCCGCTGTTGTATTCCGTAACGGCACCCTTGACCTTCACTACATCGCCCAGCGAGTAGTTCGACGGGGCGTTCAGATATACCAGAATAGCCCCCGTGGTGTCGTCGACGATAAAGCCGCGGGCATAGGCAGCCGAAACGGTGCCCTGCACGGTATAGTCGCCGGGGGCAATGATTTCGCTGATCTTGTTGATGGTCTCGGGGATTTCGCCGCCTCCGGTCGAAGGCTCCTGTTCGGAGTAGGCGTATTCGGCGATGACGTAGTCGCCGGCCTCGGCGTTCTTGACGGCCTCCTTGAGGATGCGCGGCAGGTAGTTGGCTGCCGGCTTACCGGGTGTAAAGTAGTCGGCCGTGATCTCCTCGCCCCAGGCTACCTCGTAGTCGGCGGCCTTGAGCTCGTAGGTCGAGGCGGAAGCGATGCCGGTGATGGCCTCGGATATCTCGCCGCGCTGGTTCTTATAGGTAACGGTGACAGTCGAGCCGTTCGAGAGGTAGCTGTCGTAACCTGCAGCCAGGAAGGCGGGCAGGTACGTCGTGGCGGAAGCGGCTTCGGAGAAACATTTTGCAGTGCCTACGGCGGCCAGGGCTGCCACTGCATCGGGCCCTGCGGCTTCGGCGATCGCCTTGTTGGCGGCGTTCGACGCGACGCTGGCGTAGTCGGCGTCGGTCATCGTGTATTTCAGCACCTGGACGTCGGTGATCTCCTTGTCGGGGTTGAACCCGTCCAGATACTCCTCGTTGTAATCGTCGACATTACAACCCCCCCCCACGAATGCTATCGTCGCAAGGGCCAGAAGGTATTTTACAATATGCTTGTTCATATGGTTCGCTGTAATTAGAAGTTAATTTTCAGTCTTACGGTATAGGTACGACCGAACGAGTACATGACGGCATATACGTTCTGCCAGATACCTTCGTCGGCTGCGGCGCACTGCGCGTCCATGATGTAGTTGTAGTCGTAGACGTTGTTCACGTTGCCGTAGATCGTGGCGCGTACGTTGCCGATCTTGAAGGCGTAGCTGGCCGAGAGGTCGAGCTGGTGTCCCCACGGAATTTTCCACGGGTCTTTCACGTCGACGGTCGAGTTACCGTTAAGGCTGGTGTTCGAACCGATGTAGAAGTCGGCGTAGTTGTTGCCGTAGGCGTTCCAGTCGGCGCTGACGCGCAGGCCCTTCATCGGGCGAACCGTGACGCCGAGGGCTCCGGTGGTCTGAGCCGAACCGCCGACCTTGATGCCTTTCTGTTTGAGGTTGAGCCATGCGTGGTCTTCAGCCATGATGCCCGAGGCGACCGTGCCGTCCAAAGCCTTGGTCAGGGGCTGCCCCTGCGTGTCGTAAATGTAGCCCTTCGAGTCGCTGTCCCACTGCCAGTCGCCCAGCGAAAGCATACCGGTCACGTCCAGCCAGCGGTTGGGGCGCAGGACGAAATCCAGTTCGAGGCCCATGTGGCGTGCGTCGACACCCGAGAGGTTCACGCGGGCGTAGTCGCCGTTGGCCATCGAGCTGGAACGTACGACCGACTTGTCCATCCAGAGCGTGTAGTAACCGTTCAGGTTGACCGAAAGGATGCCCGAGCGGAATCCGTAGCCGATCTCGGCAGAGAATACCTTTTCGTTCAGCGGGTCGGGGTTCTTGACGTTGCTCGTGGTGCTCTGCAGGAATGCGCCGCCCGAGAAGAACGGGGCGCGGCTGATGTAGCCCAGGTTGGCGAATACGTTGTGTTTCTCGTTGATGTTGTAGTTGGCACCGCCCTTGACCGTGTAACCGATGAAGTTCACGTGCTCGGACTCGGCGTGTGCGGCGTCGTAGTAGAAGCGGTCGTAGCGCCAGTAGCCGGTGTTGGAAACCGAACCCGATACGAAGGCGTTGAGGTTTTTCTTCGTCCACTCCAGCTGGGCGAATACGCCTTCCTGGTGTACGTGGCCGTCGTAGTCGCGGTAAACCTTGTCGCCGACCTGCAGTTTTTCATACACCCAGTTGGGGTCGGCCGCGGCGGCGTTCTGCTCGGGCTTGACGTTGGCGCGGCTGCTGTCGTCGATGAAATACTTGCCGTCGTAGAGGTCGATGATCTCGTTGTTGTGCTCGCCGATGTAGTAGCGCACGTCGATACCGGCCGACAGTTCGAGCGACTTGGAGATTTGGTTGGTGTAGGTCGAGAGCAGTCCGTACCACATGTGGTTGTTGTTGCTCTTCGACATGATCATGCGCGAACCGTCGGGGCTGGCGGCGTTCATCTCCTGGATCTTGTCGTAGGCGAACGTGCCGTCGGGGTTGCGGAAGGTGGTGTTCAGCACGCCGTAGTTGGTACCTTTCCACATGTTGCGGTCTGCCGAGGTGCGGCCCTGGCCCGAGTAGCCGCTGCCGCGTCCGATCGACATGTAGAGCGCCGTCGAGAGCGACGACTTGTAGTCGATCTGCCACTGGTGGTTCAGCGAGATCTGGGGCTTGTGGTATTCGTTGAAGTGCGAGTAGCGCTGCCTGCCGTTCTTGTCGAAACCGTACTCGGCGTTGTAGCGGTACATGTCCTTTTCGCCCATGAAGTTCTTGGCCTTCTGCCACTCCTCGATCTTCAGTCCGTCGTCGAGGGCATGGCGCTGCGCGTGCTTCTGCGGGGCGCCGAAGGCGGTCAGCGACAACTGGTGGCGGTCATTGATGCGCTTCGAGATGTTGACGAACCAGTTGTAGCCTTCGAAGTTGGTTCCCTGGATGTAACCGTCGCCCCAGCGCTTCGCGCCGAGTACCGACAGTGCCCAGCCGCTCTTCGTGAGGCCCGTCGAGAGGCTGAACGAAAGGCTGTAAAGGCCATCGTTACCTACGCCGAACGAGAACGTGCCGCCCTGCTTGGCCTCGATGCCGTTGGTCACGATGTTGACCGAACCGCCGACCGAGGGAGACGAGATTTTCGAGGCGCCCAGGCCGCGCTGGGTCTGCATGCTGCGCGTCACGTCCGAGAGGCCGGCCCAGTTCGACCAGTATACGCCGCCCCACTCCATATCGTTCACGGGGACGCCGTTGACCATCACGGCCACGTTGGCCGCCTGGAAACCGCGCATGTTGATCTTCGAGTCGCCGAAGCCGCCGCCGTCCTTGGTCACGTAGACGCCCGGCGTCGATTTCAGGATTTCGGGGAACTCCTGTCCGCCGAGTTTGTAGCTGATCTCCTCGGCGTTGACCGTCGATACGGCTACCGGGGTTTTGCGCTGCACGGCCACCGACTGCATGACGATGACATCCTGCAATGCCACGGCGTCGGGCTCCATCTGGATGATGCCCAGGCGTGCGTTCGGGCCCGTGACGGGTTTTTTGGTCGGGACGTAGCCCACGTAGCTGATCTCGATCTCCTTGGCATCGGTCTTCAGCGTGAAGTTGCCGTCGACGTCGGTGCTGACACCCTGCGATGTGCCGGGTACGGTCACAGAGGCACCGATCAGCGGTGCGCCGGTCTCATCTACGATTTTACCCGTAACTGCCGATTGCGCGACAGCGGCGGACACTCCGAACAGGATCAGGGCGGCCGTCATGAGGAAATGTTGTAAATGTTTTCTCATACTTTTTAATGGATTAGTAAATAAAAGAGTGTAATGGATATTTCGGTTTCTTCATAGCGTGGTGTCGTGGTTCGCGGCACTAAGATCGGGGATTTTTCCGCTCCCGCCGGTGGGGTGGCGGAAGTTTCACAGGATTTTAACCCCCGGCAGCCTTTCGGGAAGGCTCTGAGATCCATGGTATGCCGGGGTTTGTATAAAGTTGCGAGGGATACTCCGCGTGTGAGATACCCCTCGTTGTTGCGTATCGCAGGCCGTGCCCGGCGATAGCCGATGTCCGGTTTGCATACCTTCTCCCGCACCGTATCGGTGATGCAGGGTGCCGGTGGAAACCGTTATTTCCATAAAGCCGTCCATAATTTGCTTATACAAATTTAAACCAAATATTTCACAGCCGCAACAGAACACCGCAAATTTTGTTCAAATATTTTTCAACCTGTTGACGGGCACTGCCTTGCACGTGCGGCACGTTCCTTGTGCAGCTGACTCGCATGCAGGCTTTCAAGGAACTATACTGGCGTTATTCGCTTTTCGTGTTGATCCTCGGACTGGGGGTCACGATCTTCATCGAGCTGACCCCGTTTCTGGGCGGGGTGCTGGGTGCCATGACGATCTACGTGCTGCTCCGGCGGCAGATGCATTACCTCACGGCCTGCCGCAAATGGCGGCGCAGCCTGGCCGCGTCGCTGTTGCTGGGCGAGGCGGTGCTGTGTTTCCTGGTGCCGATCAGCCTGATCGTCTGGATGGTCGTCAACCAGGTGCAGGACATCGCCCTCGCGCCCGAGTCGGTCGTCGAGCCGCTCAAGCACATCGCTGCGCTGATCCACGACAAGACGGGATACAACCTCTGGCAGGAGAAGAACATCACGTCGCTCGTGGGCGTGATCCCCCGGCTGGGGCAGTGGGTGCTGGGCAGCATCATGGATTTCGGCATCAACATCATCGTGCTGCTGTTCGTGCTCTATTTCATGCTCATCGGCGGCCTGCGCATGGAAGGCTACTGCCGCGAGATACTGCCTTTCAACCGGGACGTGGGCAGCAGCGTCATGCGCGAGGTGCACATGATCGTTCGTTCGAACGCCATCGGCATCCCCCTGCTGGCCGTCGTGCAGGGCGTCGTGGCGTTCGTGGGCTACCTGGTCTTCAACGCCCCGAGCCCGCTGTTCTGGGGCGTGCTGACCTGTTTCGCAACGATCATCCCCATCTTCGGGACGGCGCTCATATGGCTGCCGCTTGCGGGTTACATGGCGCTGACGGGCGACTGGGGGCCGGCCATCGGGCTGCTCCTCTACGGCGGGCTGGTCGTGACGCACGTGGACAACGTCGTGCGGTTCATCATGCAGAAGAAGATGGCCGATACGCATCCGCTGGTGACGATCTTCGGCGTTTTCATCGGGCTGTCGCTCTTCGGGTTCATGGGCGTGATTTTCGGGCCGCTGATGCTGGAGATGTTCGTCTTCTGCGTCAATATCTTCAAGAAGAAGTACCTCGACGGGACGTCGTACAAGCAGTTGTTCGTCCCCGAGCAGGATATTCAGGCATAGCCCGCCGGGCGCTTCCGGGCGGGGCGCTTTTACGAAAAGTAACCGTTTCCGGTGTTTTTTGTGAAAAATCCCTGTAAAATGGTTGGAATTTCAAATTGTTTATTATCTTTGTTATTGGAATAACAGTAAAAGCGGCAACAAGAACCCTTAATCAAAAATATCACAATGGCGAGAAATCTCAAAATCAGAGACCTTACGTTGCGCGACGGACAGCAGTCCTCGTTCGCGACGCGCATGTCGCAGGCACAGGTAGACCGTTGCCTGCCCTTCTACAAGGATGCAAATTTCTATGCGATGGAGGTCTGGGGCGGTGCCGTACCCGACTCGGTGATGCGTTATCTCAACGAGAACCCGTGGACGCGCCTGGAGACGATCTACAAGGCTGTGGGCAAGGTGTCGAAGCTCACGGCGCTTTCGCGCGGCCGTAACCTGTTCGGCTACGCGCCTTACCCCGACGACGTGATCGACGGCTTCTGCCGCAACGCGATCGAAAGCGGGCTGGGCATCATGCGTATCTTCGATGCCCTGAACGATGTGGACAACGTGAAATCGACGATCAAATACGTCAAGCAGTACGGCGGCATCGCCGACTGCGCCGTATGTTATACGGTCGACCCGAAATATCCCGAACCCTCCTTCATGCAGCGCCTGATGGGCAGGAAACAGCCGCAGCCCGTCTTCACGGATGCCTATTTCCTCGACAAGGCCAAACAGATGGCCGCACTGGGCGCCGACATGATTACCATCAAGGACATGTCGGGCCTGATCCCGCCGCGCCGTGTCGCCACGCTGGTCAAGCTGTTCAAGAAGAACATCTCGATTCCGGTCGATTTCCATACCCACTGTACCCCCGGCTACGGCCTGGCTTCGGTGCTCGCGGCCATCGTGGCCGGCGTCGACATCGTCGATACCAACTGCTGGTATTTCGCCGAAGGCACGGGTGCCCCGGCCATCGAGCTGATCCACGTGTTCTGCGGCAAACTGGGTGTCGACACCGGCGTGAACATGGAGGCCGTGGCCAAGATCAACACCCAGCTGCGCGAGATCCGCAAGGAGCTCAACCAGTCGGTGTTCGGTGCGGACAAACCCGAACCCAAGGCATTCAACCCGCTGACTGACAAGCTGCCCGCCGAGATCGACGCTCTGTTCGACAAGGCCATCGCGGCCGCCAAGGCCGACGATGAGGACGGCACGATCGACGCCTGCCGCAAGATCGAGGCCTATTTCGGTTTCCCGGCTCCCAACGAACTGGTGCAAAAGGCCGAGATACCCGGCGGCATGTACTCGAACATGGTCGCCCAGCTCAAGCAGCTCAAGGCCGAGGACATCCTGCCGCGCGCCATGGAGCTGATCCCCTCGGTGCGCCTGGCCGCAGGCCTGCCGCCGCTGGTGACCCCGACCTCGCAGATCGTCGGTGCGCAGGCCGTCAACTGCGCCCTCGACGAGAAGGCCGGGCGTCCGATGTACACCAACAAGAGCTCGCAGTTCGTCGGCCTGGTCAAGGGCGAGTACGGACACACGCCCGTGAAAATCGACCCCGAATTCCGCTTCAAGATCTGCGGCGTGCGTGAGGAAACCCCCTACGATACGTCGAAATACCAGATGCAGCCCAACCCCGAACTTCCCGAGGCCGGAGGCGTGAAGCTCGCCGCCAACGAGAAGGAGGTGCTGCTGCTCGAGTTGTTCCCGATGGTAGCCAAGACATTCCTCACGGACATGAAGGTCAAGGCTTACGCCGCGGCCAAACCCGCCGAGCCCAAGGCCGAGGAGAAGAAAGCCGAGGAGGTGAAGAAGATCGTCATCACGGGCAATGCCGTGACGGCGCCGCTGCCTGGCCGTATCATCGAACTCAAGGTCAAAGTGGGCGATACGGTCAAGGCCGGTGACGAGATCGCAGTCCTGGAGGCCATGAAAATGGAGAATTCCGTGACGACCGATTACGCCGGCACGGTAAAGCAGGTGCTGGTACAGCCCGGCGAGAACGTGGCTACCGACGCCGTACTGGTCGAGATCGGGTAATCCCGTCCGGCACATTCGTCCGGAAAAAGGGCAGCCGGTATACAGCCGGCTGCCCTTGCTTCGTGCGATTTCCCGGAAAAATAGTATATTTGCACCATCAAATAATTAAACCTCAGACTTATGGCATTTCTAAAAGAATTCAAGGAGTTCGCCCTCAAGGGGAACGTGATGGACATGGCCGTCGGTGTAATCATCGGCGGCGCGTTCGGCAAGATCGTGTCGTCGCTGGTGAACGACATCCTGATGCCGCCGATCGGGGCGCTGATCGGCAATACCGATTTCTCGCAGCTGCGGCTCGACATCTCGAAAGTCCGCGACGTGACGTCGAACGCCATGCACTCTGTGGGCGACATGGTGACCGGAGGAGGCGATCCCGCGCAGGCTGCCGCAGCGGCAGAACCGATCTACTGGAACTACGGCGCATTCATCCAGCAGTGCGTGGATTTCACGATCCTGGCGCTCTGCGTGTTCCTGATGGTCAAGCTGATGAACCGGCTGATGAAGAAAAAGGAAGAGGCTCCGGCTCCCGTTCCCGAACCGCCCGCACCGACGAAGGAGGAGCTGCTGCTCACCGAAATCCGCGACCTGCTGAAAGAGCAGAAGAAATAAGCGGGAAAATCCCGGAACCAAACAGCCCGGCTTTTTGAGGCCGGGATATTTTCTTATATTTGTTTTCACCTTACTTGATTAGTTTGCAGAGGCATACAACCAACTAACTATAATTTATGATATGAACATTCCTTCGATTTTCTGGATCGTGCCTGCCGCGTCCGTCGTCGCCCTGTCCTTCGCATGGGCGTTTTACCGCCTGATGAAGCGCGAGGACGAGGGTACGCCGCGCATGCGCGAGATCGCCGAGCACGTGCGCAAGGGCGCCATGGCCTACCTGC
>ENA-ORNG01001764-ORNG01001764.1-human-gut-metagenome-genome-assembly--contig:-NODE-1764-length-14631-cov-9.660469_pt1 | contig 14631 bp, 18 predicted proteins | sample MGYA00242113_ERZ509018 | MGnify/ENA primary metagenome ERZ509018 (study PRJEB26280, sample SAMEA2338711) | human gut metagenome | biome: human gut; feature: human-associated habitat; material: faeces... | reverse complement strand
TTCGCAGCCGCCGCACCGGACGAGCCGGTGTTTGCCGCCGTGCTCGACAAATTCTTCGGCGGGCAGCCCGACACGCGCACGCTGCAGATCCTCGGCCTGTAAGGAGGCGCGCCATGGACAACCTGACTGAAACGAAACTCAGATCCGAGAAAATTTACAGCGGCTGCATTCTCGACTTCTACCGCGACACCGTGCGCCTGCCAAACGGCGGCACCGCGCCGCGCGAGCTGTCGCGCCACGTGGGCGCGGTATGCATCGTGCCGCTGCTCGACGACGGCCGCGTGATCGTCGAGCGGCAGTTCCGCTACCCGGTGAACGAGGTCATCACGGAGATCCCCGCCGGCAAGCGCGACAGCCGCGACGAGGCACCCGAGGCCGCCGCGCGCCGCGAGCTGCGCGAGGAGACCGGCATCACGGCGCGGGAGCTCATCCCGCTCGGCCCATTCTACCCCGCCGCGGCGTACTCGGACGAGGTCATCTGGATGTACCTCGCCCGAGGCCTGACCTTCGGCGAGCAACAGCTCGACGACGACGAATTTCTCAACCTGCAGGCCGTGCCGCTCGAAGAGCTGGCGCGCGACGTGCTGGCCGGGCGCATCCCGGACGCGAAAACGCAGGCGGCTATCCTGCGCGTGTACTGTATGGAGCACGGCTACGAGCCGAAATAATGAAAGCTGCACGCGGCGGTCAAATGACCGCCGCGTGCAGCTTATCTCACCTGGCTATGCTCAATGCCGGTGGAACAGGCCCTTTTTTTCATACGGGGCGCAGGCATAGCCCGTGAGCTCGTAGCCCGTCTTGGCGATGACCGGGCGCAGCTCCGCCTCCGGGATCTCCGTCTCGGAGAGGATGACCGTCTGGCCCTTGCTGTGCGAGGACGAGACTTTTTTGACCGGAAAAGCATTGCGCACCGCATCGTTGATGTGGCTCTCACACATGCCGCACATCATGCCGTCGATCCCCAGTGTGATCTGATACATGGAAATACCTCCTTGAAAAGCCGGCTGGTTAGATATATTTAACCTAACCTGCATGATAGCACCGCCCTGCTCGGGTGTCAAGCCCTGCGGGACAGAAAAAAGCGGACTTCCGGATACAGAAGTCCGCTTCCTTTTCATGTATCGATTTACGCATTCGGGAACACGACGCGGATGGTCGTGCCCATGCCGGGCGTGCTCTCGAGCTCGATGCGGCCGTGGTGATACTGCACGGCGTGCTTGACGATCGACAATCCGAGGCCCGTGCCGCCGGACGCCTTGGAGTGGCTCTTATCCACGCGGTAGAAGCGCTCGAACACGCGGCTCTGATGCTCCGGCGCGATGCCGATGCCGGTGTCGGCGACGGTGATGCTGCTGCCGCCGGCATCGGCGGCGACCGTCACGTCCACGCGCCCACCGTCGCGGTTATACTTGATGGCGTTGTCGCAGAGGTTATAGACGACCTCGTAGAGCAGGCGGCGGACGCCGGGAATGACGGACGGCTGGCCCGTGACGCTGACCGTCACATCGCGCGCGGCCTCGGCGTCGTGCAGGTTCTCCGCCGCCTCCTGCGACACGGCGAGCAGATCGACCGGTTCCGTCGGCATGGCGTCACCCTCGTCGAGCTGGGACAGGCGGATGATGTCATCGATGAGTGTGACGAGGCGCGCGGCCTCGGCGTGAATGTGGCCGACGAAGCGCGGCAGGTCGTCAGGGCGGACCATGCCGTTTTCGATCAGCTCGGCGCTGCCGATGATGCCCTGCAGCGGCGTTTTGAGCTCGTGCGAGACATTCGCCGTGAACTCCCGGCGGTTGCGCTCGGCAAACTCCTGCTCCGTGATGTCGAAGGCCAGAATGACCGTACCGAGCAGTTTCCCGTTGGACGTGATGCGGCTGATGTCGAACTGATACACGCGGCCCGCGCGCTCGGCGCGCACCTCGCTGTGGCCGTCCGTGACGGCGGCCTGAATGGCAGCGCTGATCTCGTGGCTGCGCTCGATGGTGAGAAAGTCCCTGCCCACGCACTGCGCGTCTGCGCCGCAGCGTTGATGCTCAGGATGCTGCCGTGCTCGTCGAGCAGGATGAGGCCCTCGCGCATGCTGCCGGTGATCTGCGTGAACTCATCGGTCTTTTCGCGCAGCTCGCGCAGCTGCGTCTGGATCTCGACGTGCTGGCGGTGGATGCGCTTGAGCAGCGGGGAGAGCTCCTCATAGGCATCGTTGTCGAGCGGGTGCTCAAGGTCGAGGCTGTTGAGCGGGTCAACGATGCGCCGCGACAGCCGCCTGGCCAGCAGGCCCGAGAGGATGAGCGCCACGATGAGCACGATCAGCAGCGGCTGGATCATGCCGACGGCGATCATGCCGACCGTCGCGCGGCTGATGGAGATGCGCAGCACCGTACCGTCGTCCAGGCGCTGGGCATAGTACATGGTCTTTTCCATGAGCGTCGAGGAATAGCGCGTGCTCTCGCCGGTGCCGGTGGTCAGCGCCTGGCTGACCTCGGCGCGCGAGGCGTGGTTCTCAAGGCTTTCGGCGTCGGTCCTGGTATCGTACAGGACGCTGCCGTCAGCCGCGATCCACGTCAGGCGGCAGCGGTCGGCCGTCAGCCGGGACAGATAGTCCGTGCCACCGTCCTCAACGGCCGCCGCGGCGAGGCTCAACTCGTCGCGCAGCTGGTTTTCCTCCACGCCGCCGAAGTAATCGTACAAAAAGCCCATGATGATCAGCAGGCTCGCCAGCAGTACGCACCCGGCCACGAGCAGGATCGATTGAAAAATCTTTTTGGTCATGTCGTTGCCTCCATGCGGTAGCCAACATTGCGCACCGTTTCGATCCGCCGTCCGTAGGGGCCGAGCTTCTGCCGGAGCGTCCGGATGTGCATGTCGACCGTGCGGGTCTCACCGCAGTAGTCCATGCCCCAGATCTCCTGAAAGAGCTGGTCGCGCGTGAACGCCATGCCCGGATGGGACAGAAACAGGCGCAGAAGTTCAAATTCTTTATACGTAAGCGCGACGCGCGCGCCGTCGACCGTGACCGTGTGTGCGTTCAAATCCACGACGAGCCCGCCGCTGCGCAGCAGATGCGCAGCCTTTTCCGGCTGGCAGCGGCGCAGCACCGCCTTGACGCAGGACACGAGCTCCATCACGCCGAACGGCTTGACAAGGTAGTAGTCCGCGCCGAGGTCGAGGCCGCGGATCCTGTCATACTCCGCGCCCTTGGCCGTGGCCATGACGACCGGGATGGTGCGCAGCTCCGCAGACGCCTTCATGCGCTGCAGCAGCTCGATGCCGTCCACGCCGGGCAGCATCACGTCGAGCACGACCAGATCGGGCTTCTCCGTCTGGAGCGCGGCCCAGAACGAGACACCGTCGGCAAAGCCGCGGGCGTCAAACCCCGTGGACGAGAGCGTATAGACCTCAATGTCGCGGATGCTGGCGTCGTCCTCCACACACCAGATCATGGCTTACCCCTCCTTGTGCACCCCGGTGACCGAGAAGATCACCCACTCGGCGATGTTCGTCGCGTGGTCGCCGATGCGCTCGAAGTATTTGGCGATCATGAGCAGGTCGAGCGCGTACTCCCCGTCTTCGGGGTGGGCGGCGATCTTGTCGATCAGCCGGCGCTTGACCTCGTCGAAGGCGTTGTCCACGACATCGTCCTCGGCAATGACCGTCTCTGCCAGCATTGTATCACGCTGAACGTAAGCGTCAACACTTTCCGTGACCATATGGATGGTCGAGCGGGCCATTTCGCGCAGCAGATCGTCATTTTCCGCCGAACGTCCGGCGAGAAACTGGATGATCTCCGCAATGTCCTCGGCCTGGTCACCGATGCGCTCCATGTCCGTGATCATCTTCAGCGCGGCCGAGATCTGGCGCAGGTCGCGCGCGACGGGCTGCTGCTGGAGCAGGAGCTTGAGGCACAGCGACTCGATGTTGCGCTCTTTCTGGTCGATCTCGGCATCGAGCGGCGCGACCTTCTTTGCCAGCTCCGGATCTGCCTCCGTGAGGGCCTTGGACGCGAGTGCGATGACTTCCTCGCACAGTGCGCCCATCTCGATCATCTCCTTGTTCAGGAGCGCGAGCTGTTCATCAAACCGGCTTCTCATCAGCCAAACCTCCCTGTGATGTAATCCTCTGTGCGCTGATCCTGCGGCTGCGAGAACAGCTGCTGCGTGTCGTCGCACTCGACGAGCTCGCCGAGCAGGAAAAACGCCGTGCGGTCGGAGATACGCACCGCCTGCTGCATGTTGTGCGTGACGATGACGATCGTGTACTGCTCCTTGAGCTGCATGGCCAGCTCCTCGATCTTCGACGTGGAGATGGGGTCGAGCGCGCTCGTGGGCTCATCCATGAGCAGCACCTCCGGCTCGACCGCGAGCGCGCGGGCGATGCACAGACGCTGCTGCTGGCCGCCGGAGAGGCCGAGGGCATTTTTCTTCAGGCGGTCTTTCACCTCGTCCCAGATGGCCGCGCCGCGCAGGGACTTTTCAACGATCTCGTCGAGCTTTGCACGGTTTTTGATACCGTGCGTGCGCGGGCCGTAGGCGATGTTGTCGTAGATGCTCATCGGAAACGGGTTCGGCTTCTGAAAGACCATGCCGATCTCGCGCCGCAGCTCGTTGACGTCCGTGCCGGCGGCAAAAATGTCCTGCTCGCGGTAGCGCACATCGCCCGTGATCTTCACGCCCGGGATGAGGTCGTTCATGCGGTTGAGCGTTTTGAGAAACGTGGATTTGCCGCAGCCGGACGGCCCGATGAGCGCCGTGATGCTCTTTTCGGGGATGTGCATACTGATATCGCGCAGCGCCTGATGGTCCCCGTACCAGAGGTTCAGGCCCTGGACTGTCATAATGTCACTCATAGACTTCTTTTCCTCCTGAAGTATCGCTCAACGAGCGTGGCCGCGCCGTTGATGAGCAGTGTAAGGAGCATCAAAATGGCGGCAATGGCAAAGGCCACATCGAACTGGCCCTGCTCCTTGGCGTAAACGTAAAGCGCGACGGTGAGCGTGGCGCCCGCGCTGCTCAGCCCCTCAAAGAAGCCGTTGAGCGCGTGGGCAAAGCCCGCTGTGAACAGCAGTGCGGCCGACTCACCGAGGATACGGCCGACGGACAGGATGCAGCCGGTGATGACACCGTCCACGCAGCCGGGCAGCACCACGGTGCGGATGACGCGCCACTTGCCCGCGCCGAGACCAAAGGCACCCTCGCGGTAGCTCTGCGGCACGGTCTTTAAGCTCTCCTGCGTGGTGCGCATGATGGTCGGCAGGTTCATGATGACGAGCGTGAGCGCGCCGGCCAGCAGCGATGTTTTCATGTTCAGAAACTGGCAGAAAAACAACATGCCCACAAGGCCGTAGATAATGGACGGGATGCCGGAGAGCGTCTCGGCCGCATACTCGATGGCGCCGATGAGCCTGCGGTTCGTGGCGTACTCGGTCAGGTAGATGGCCGCGCCCACGCCGAGCGGCAGGACAATGAGCAGCGTGGCGATGACGATATAGAGCGTATTGAGAATGTCCGGCAGGATGCCGATGCGGTCGGAGAGGTAGCTCGGTGCGGTGGACAGCAGCGTCCACGACACGTTCGGCAGGCCCTTGATGAGCACATAGGCGATCAGAAACAGCACAAGCGCCGCCGTGATGACGGCCGCCGCGCCCATGAGGATGCGCATGGTGAGGATATAGGCCCTGCGGCCGCCGGAAATGGCTTTCTTTTTCATTTGTCCCCCTCCTTATTGCGCTTGAGGAAGAAATTGAGCGTGGCGTTGATGAGCATGATGAACAAAAACAGCACCAGCGCGATGGAAAACAGCGCCTGCCGCTGCAGGCCGCCGGAGTAGGACATTTCGCTCGCGACGGCGGTGGTCAGAAAGCGCACGCTCTGAAACAGCGTCGGCATGTTCGGCACGTTGCCGGACACCATCATGACGGCCATGGCCTCGCCGATGGCACGGCCGACGCCGAGCACGACGGCGGCGGCGATGCCGCTCCTGGCCGCCGGAACGGAGACCTTGAAGTACGTCTCGATCGGCGTCGCGCCGAGTGCGAGCGACGCGTCCTCATACTCGGGCGGCACGGCCTCGAGCGCGGTGACGGATACCTTGATGATCGACGGCAGGATCATGATCGCCAGCACGATAATGGCGGCGAGCAGGCTCGCGCCGTCCGCCAGGTGGAACACCTTGCGGATGCCCGGTACGAGCACGAGCATGCCCACAAGACCGTAGACGACCGACGGGATGCCGGCGAGCAGGCTCACGGCTGATTCGAGCACGGTCTTGAGCCGTGGCGGAGCGACCTTCGCCAGATACACGGCCGTCAGGAAGCCCAGCGGCACGCCGAGCACGATGGCCCCGGCCGTGCCATATACACTTGTCAGAATGAACGGCAGAATGCCGTACGACGGCTCTGCCGCCGTGGATGCCCACGTCTTGCCGAACAGGAACGGGACGAGCCCAATCTGCCGGATGGCGGGGATGCCGGAGACAATCAGGTACACACTGATGAGCAGCACACACCCGACGGTGATGAGGCCAAGGAGCAAAAACACGCCATGCACGACCGTCTCCAGAACTTGAGATCTCTTTTTCATATCAGCACCTCTGTATATGCGAAAGGCGGCTGGTCTCCAGCCGCCTGTACGCTTGTCTGTGGCTCAGGCCACCGGGACTGCGCCCGCCGCGGAGATGATGGACGCGGCGTCCGCAGAGGTCGCGAAGTCGAAGAACTTCTGCGCGGTCTCGCTCAGGGCAGCGCCTTCCTTCGTCACAAGGACGAACGGACGCTGCACGAGATAGGTGCCGTCTTTGACGGTTGCTTCCGTCGGGGCCACACCGTTGACGGTCAGCGCCTTGACGCTGTCCTTGATGGCAGCCAGGGAGGCATAGCCGATCGCGTTCGGGTTCTGGGACACGGTGGTGATGACATCGCCCGTGGAAGTCAGCTCCTGACGGTACTGGCAGGCGTCCTTGGTCTTGGTGATGGACTCGAAGCCGTCACGCGTACCGCTGCCGGCCTCGCGGCCGATGAGGACGATCTCGGCATCCTCGCCGCCGACATCCTTCCAGTTGGTGATCTCACCGGTGTAGATCTTGGCGATCTGCTCCAGGCTCAGATCCTTGACCGGGTTCTGGGGGTTGACGATGATGGCGATGCCGTCGAGCGCAACGATGGTCTCCTTCAGGCCGGAGGCCTTCTCGTCGTCCTTGAGCGCGCGGCTCGACAGGCCGATGTCGCAGCGGCCTTCGGAGACGGCCTGGATGCCGGAGCCGGAGCCAGTCGGGTTATAGGTGAAGGTCGTGCCCGAGTTTGCCTCCATGAAGGATTCGCCCAGCGCGCCGATGACTTTTTCCATCGAGGTGGAACCGTCGGTCGAGACTGTGCCGCCGGTGGTCGTGCCGTTGTCATTCGCCTTCTGGCCGCAGCCCGCGAACAGCGAGAGCGCCATGACGGCAGCACACAAAACAGTGATGATCTTTTTCAAGATGAAGTGCTCCTTTCGAACTTCAATTTTGATTCTGGTTTTTTGTTCCCTACGCTTCACAGAATACGCAGGGGATGTAAAAACGAAAAGAGCGCTTATGTAAAATGCGTGTAAAATTGTAAAATACCGCAGCGATGCGTAATTTTCTCTTTGTTTATGAACAATTCTAGGCATATTGTATATAAACGGGCGAATCCGGAACATCCGTCAGCGAAAAATTGTGAAGAAAACTGTGCAACTTTTTATCCCCCCAGGGTGCTTACGCGGCTGCTGCCCGTCCGGTATACTGGTGGCAGCGCTCCGGAAACGGGGCAAACAACAGAAAATGAGGATGGAATGTATGAAAAAACGCAACATCATCTGCCTGCTGCTGGCAGTCCTGACGCTGCTGTCCTGCGCAGCCTGCGGCGGGAAAACAAATACCGGCGACACTGCCGGCACCCGCACGATTACAGACGGCAAAAACCGCACCGTGTCCGTCCCCGAAAAGGTAGAGCGCATCGTGTGCGTCGGTGTCGGCGCGCTGCGCTACAGCTGCTATGTCGGTGCGGCTGACCGCGTGGTCGGCGTGGAGGACTATGAGACCAAGGCCGGCATGAGCCGCCTGTATAACTATGTGAACTTCGACAAATTCAAGGACCTGCCCGTCACCGGCACGAACGGCGAGCCGTATGTGGAGCAGATCATCGACGTCGCGCCGCAAGTCATCGTCATGAGCGCCTACGCCTCGTGCGACGCGGACGAGCTGAGCGCGAAGACCGGCATCCCGGTCTTTGTCGTGCCTGGCAGCGACACCACGCTCGACGATGCGGCCTATGAGACCATCCGTCTGCTCGGCGAGCTCTACGGGCTGGAAACGCGCGCGCAGGAGCTGACCAAGTACCTCAAGGGCATCCAGACCGACCTCGACACGCGCACGGCCAAGATTGCAGACGATCAGAAGCCGTCCGTCTATGTCGGCGGCGTGTCCTTCAAGGGGCAGCACGGCTTTGAGGGCACGGAGGCAGGCTACGGCCCGTTTGCGCTCATCCACGCCAAAAACCTCGCCGACACGACCGGGCAGACCGGCGCGTTCAACATCGACACTGAGCAGGTGCTCGCCTGGGACCCGGACGTGATCTTCCTGGACTTTAATGGTATGCCCCTGATCAACGAAGATTATCAGGCAAACCCCGCTTTTTATAACAGCCTCACCGCCGTGCGCAGCGGCAAGGTCTATTCGCAGATCTCGTTCCGCTCCTCGGCCTCCAATCTGGAGACAGCGCTGGCCGATGCCTATTACGCCGCCTGTGTGCTGTATCCGGAGCAGTTTGCCGACATCGACCCCGAGACCAAGGCCAGCGAGATCTTCACGGAGCTGCTCGGCTCCGACCCCTATCCCGATCTGAAGGAGGCCGGGTATGCATTCCGTGCCATCACACTCGGCGCATAAGCCGCACGATTCCGACTACAGCCGCAACCGCGCCAGAAGCATCCGCTTTCTAATCCTGCTGGCAGCCATTCTGGCGCTCGCGTTCTTTCTGTCACTGCGCGCCGGGTCCTACAACACGCCAGCCGCCGAACTCATCCGGGGCATCTTCGGCCGGGCATCGGACGCGAAGATCAACCTCATCATCCGCAACAACCGCCTGCCGCGCATCTGCACTGCCATGGTCGCCGGCGCGGGGCTGGGGCTGGCCGGGTGCATTCTGCAGGCCGTGCTGCGCAATCCGCTGGCCTCGGCCTCCACGCTCGGCGTATCGCAGGGCGCAACATTCGGCGCAGCCGTCGCCATCATCGGCCTCGGCCTGAGCCAGGCCGGCAGCTGGGCCATCCCGCTGTGCTCATTTCTCGGCTCGCTGCTCGTCGCGGCCGTCATTCTGGGGCTGAGCCAGTTCAAGCAGATCTCCTCGGAGGGCATCGTGCTCGCCGGCGTCGCCATCAGCTCCATGCTGACCGGTGCGACCACGCTGCTGCAGTACTTTGCCGACGAGGTCGCGCTCTCGTCGCTCGTGTTCTGGACGTTTGGCGACCTCGGCAGTACGGACTGGCAGTCTCTGCGCGGCATGGCGCTGGCCGTGCTGGTGCTGATCGGCTACTGTTACCTGCACCGCTGGGACTATAATGCCCTGCTCTCCGGCGAGGAGACGGCGCTGAGCCTCGGCATTCACGTCCGGCGGCTGACGCTGACGAACGTCGTGCTCACGTGCTTTGTCTGCTCGGTGATCGTGTCGCACGTCGGCCTTATCAACTTCATCGGCCTCGTCGCGCCGCACATCGTGCGCATGGTCGTCGGCAACAACTATATCTATCTCATCCCCGGCTCCGTACTCGCCGGCGCAGCGCTGCTGCTGCTGAGCGATCTGGCCGCGCGCGTGGTCATCATGCCCGTCATTCTGCCGATCGGCGCGCTGACAGCGTTTCTTGGCGGCCCGCTGTTTTTGTACCTGCTGTTCAAGGGGAGGGGCCGGACATGATTTGTGTGGACCATCTCTGCTATCACTACAAAGGCGGGCGGCCAATCCTCCGCGACGTGAGCTTCGAACTGGAGGACGGGCGCTTTCTGGCCGTGCTCGGCAACAACGGCGTCGGTAAGAACACACTGCTTAAGTGTATGAACCGCATCCTCACGGCTGACAGCGGGCACTGCTGCATCGACGGCGAGGATCTGCTCACACTCTCCCACCGGGAGATCGCAAAGCGCGTGGCCTTCGTGGCACAGCACGTGCCCGACACGCAGATGACCGTGCACGACATGGTCATGCTCGGGCGGCGTCCCTACATGACCTGGGGCGTGACGGAGCACGACCACCACGTCGTACACGAGGCCATGCGCTATCTGAATCTGGAGGATATGCGCGGCCGGTTCCTCAACCGGCTCTCCGGCGGCGAGCGGCAGAAGGTCATGCTCGCCCGTGCGCTGGCGCAGGAGCCGACGCTCCTGCTGCTGGACGAACCGACCAGCAATCTCGACATCCGCAATCAATATCAGGTGCTGCAGATCACGCGCGATCTGTGCCGCGAGCAGAATCTCACGGCGATGATCGTCATCCACGACCTGAACCTCGCGCTGCGGTTCTGTGACCGCTTTCTGCTGCTGCGCGAAGGAGCAGTGTACCGCTATGGCGGCGCGGAGATCTTTGATGCCGACGCCCTGCGGGACGTCTACGGCGTGACGGGCAGCATCGTGGACGTGCAGGGGCAAAAGCTCGTGCTCATCGACGACGAAGAAAAGGAGACAAGATCATGACCAACTGGGAGACCTGCGTACAATTTCACGGCCACGCCTGCGGCGGGCTGACGATCGGTTACAAGGCCGCGTGCTACGCCGCCGAGCTGCTGGAGCTGAGCTTTTCCGGTGACGAGCAGGTCGTGTGCATCGCGGAAAACGATGCCTGCGGCGTGGACGCCATTCAGGCGCTGCTCGGCTGCAGCATCGGCAAGGGCAACCTGCTGTTTCACATGCGCGGCAAGCAGGCGTTTTCGTTCTACAACCGCGCCACGGGCAAGTCCGTGCGCCTGGTGCTCCGGCCGCGGCCGGAGGGGATGACGCGCGAGGAATCGTTCGCCTACTATCAGGCGCAGAAGCCGGCCGACCTGTTCGACATCAAGCCGGCGGCTATCCCGCTGCCGGAGCCGGCCAGGCTGTTTGACTCCTACCCGTGCGCGTGCTGCGGTGAGGTGACGGGCGCCAACTGGATCCGTCTCGTCGGCGGGCAGAAGCTGTGCCTCGACTGCGCCGGGAGCTACGACCGGTTCGACGTATAAACGCAGAAAGATCCCCGGCTTCCGTTTCGGAAGCCGGGGATCTGCATTTCAGACATCGCGGCCGCGCAGCAGCGCGAGCTGGTAAAACGCAACGGCGCTCGCCGCGGCCACATTGAGCGAATCGACCCCGTGTGTCATGGGGATGCGCACCGTGTAATCGCACGCAGCGATCGTGTCTGCTGCCAGCCCATCCCCCTCCGTGCCAAGCACGATGGCGAGACGCGGCACGGCGCGCAGGCGCTTATCGTCGATGCGCAGCGAATCGTCCCGCAGCGCCATGGCCGCCGTCTGAAAGCCGAAGGCGTGCAGCGTCTGCTGCCAGTCACCGTCCTCAGACAGGTACGTCCACGGCACCTGAAAGACCGTCCCCATGCTCACGCGCACGGCGCGGCGGTAGAGCGGGTCGCTGCCCGCCGACGTGAGCAGCACGGCGTCCACGCCGAGCGCCGCCGCCGAGCGGAAGATGGCGCCGATGTTCGTCGGGTTCATCACGTTTTCCAGCACGGCCACGCGCGCAGCGTTCGCGCACAGGGCGGCAACATCCGGCAGCGCCGGGCGGCGCATGGCGCAGAGCATGCCGCGCGTGAGATGAAAGCCCGTCAGCTGCGTGAGCACATCGAGCTCGGCCGTATAGACCGGGATGTCCTCGGGGCAGCGCGCCAGAATGTCACGCGCCTTGCCGTCGATATGGCGGCGCTCCATCAAAAACGACACCGGCACGCACCCCGCGTCAAGCGCGCGGCCGATCACAAGCGGGCTCTCGGCAATGAAGAGGGCGTTTGCCGGGTCGGCGCGGTTGACGAGCTGGTTTTCCGTCAGGCGGGCGTACACGTCCAGCTCCGGCGCGGAAAAGTCCGAAATATCAAAAATCTTTGCCATAGCTGCATCTCTCTTTTCCATAGGGTCAGCCCGATTATAACCGATTTTGCGTGCGGACGCCACCGCTTTTTTCCCGCCGGTGTATGCCCCGCCGCGCCGGTGGGCATACTGGCACTGAGGTGATATTTATGCAGTTGACCCCAAAAGAGGCCAGTTTACTCAAAGATCTCAAAGGGCAGGAGCAGCTGTGCGTGGACAAGTACAACCGCCACGCCGCCAGCGCCAATGACCCGCAGCTGAAAAACCTGTTCGAACAGATCGCGCAGGTCGAGCAGCAGCATCTCGACGCGATCACGCAGATGGAGGGCGGCACCGTCGCCGCACCGGCAGACTCCGCGACCGTGCCGACGACGTTCACGGCGACCTACAACAACACCGAGACCCCGCAGAAGCAAAACGACTGCTACCTGTGCACGGACGTGCTCGCGATGGAAAAGCACGCCTCGCACCTGTACGACACATGCGTGTTCGAGTTTGGCGATGCCAACGCCCGCAGCGTGCTCAACGACATTCAAAAGCAGGAGCAGCACCATGGCAAGGTCATCTATGACTATATGAACACCAATGCCATGTACGCCTGACACCATCCACGCAAAAACGGCGCCCCCGAAGGCTCGGGGGCGCCGCTTTCTGTTTGCAGGATTTACTTGGAGAGCCCGTAGCTCTCAGCCAGCTTCCGGAACGCCGGGAGCGAGCGCTCGAGCTGGCTGCGCGCCACGCAGTAGGCCAGACGCGCATAGCCGGGGCAGCCGAAATCGTCGCCCGGCACGAGCAGAATGTCATAGTCCATCGCGCGGCGGCAAAACGCCCGGGCGTCCGGCTCCGGCGACTTGAGGAAGAGATAAAACGCGCCGTCCGGCCGCGCGCACGCATAGCCCATGTCCGTGAGCGCGCCGTAGATAAGTTCGCGGTTGGCCGCATAGGCCGAGATGTCCGCCGTCTGGCCAAGGCACTCCGCCACGGCGAGCTGGAACAGCGACGACACACAGATATACCCCAGCGCGCGCCCCGCGCCGAGCACGGCCGCGTGCACGGCGGCGTAATCGTCCATGGCCGGGTGCAGGGCGAGAAAGCCCACGCGCTCACCGGGCAGGGACAGCGTCTTGCTGTAGGAATAGCAGTAGATCGCGTTCGGGTAAATTGCTGGCAGGAACGGCACCTCCACCCCGCCATAGACCAGCTCACGGTACGGCTCGTCGGCAATGATGTAGATCGGGTGGCCGTACCGGGCCTGCTTTTCGCGCAGCAGGGCCGCCAGCGCCTCAAGCTCTGGGCGCGAGACAACGACGCCGGAGGGGTTATTCGGGGAGTTCAGAATGAGCAGCGCGGTCTTTTCCGTCACTGCGGCCGCGAGCGCCTCCAGATCAAGCGCAAACGTGTCCGCCCGGCACGGCACGACGCGCACACTGCCGCCCGCCGCCTCGGCATAGACGGCGTACTCCGGGAAGTACGGTGCGAACACGATGGCCTCATCCCCCGGACCCATGAGCGCACGCGTGAGGATCGCCAGCGCACTCGACGCGCCGTCGGTCATGTAAATGTCCTGCGCGCGGTACGCCTCGCCGAAGGTGTCCGTCAGATAGGCCGCGACCTTTTCGCGCACGGACGCCATGCCCGGCGCGGGCGCGTAGGCGTGCAGCTGCGTGGGCGGCACGGTGCGCAGCAGGCGCTCGACGGCCGCGTACACGCAGTCCGGCGGGTCGATGCTCGGATTGCCGATGGCGAAGTTATAGACGTTTTCGGGGCCGATCTCGGCCGCGCGGCGCTCGCCGTAGGCCGCGATCTCGCGGATGGAGCAGCCGCTCTCACCCCAGTCGATCATTTGTTTCGAGATCATGCGTTTTCCTCCTCCAGATACTGTTTCAAATACAAGATCGCCTGCCGGTAGCCCTCAAAGCCGAGGCCCATGTACGTTTTCACGCACGCCATGCCGGCATAGGAGATCTGGCGAAAAGGCTCCCGGGCGCTGACGTCCGACAGGTGCACCTCCACCGCCGGGAGCGCCACGGCCTTGAGCGCGTCGAGAATGGCCACGCTCGTGTGCGTATAGGCGGCGGGATTGATGACGATGCCGTCCACGGTGCCGTAGGCCGCCTGAATGGCGTCGACGATCGCGCCCTCGTGGTTGGACTGGAACAGCGCGACCTCCACGCCCGCCTCGGCGGCGGATGCGCGGATAAAGTCCTGCAGCGCGGCAAAGCTCCGGCTGCCATAGATGGCCGGTTCGCGCAGGCCAAGCAGGTTCAGGTTCGGCCCGTTGATGACGAGAAACTTCATGCCAGCACCTCCAGAATTTTCTGCACCGTCTCCTCCGGCGTGCCGTTGTTGTCAATGACCGCATCGGCGAAGCGGGCGTACAGCGGCGCGCGCTGCGCATAGAGCGCGGTGAGGTCGCTGCGCTGGGAGATGGGGCGGCAGGGGATCTCTCCCGCCGCTACCACTGCGGCGGTGGTGGCCAGGGGCGTGGGGGAGGACGTCCGGCGGATTTTGACGGAGCTGGCCCTTCAGGTGCGCTATGTGATGTTGCACGCCTCCGGCGGGG
>ENA-ORNG01001763-ORNG01001763.1-human-gut-metagenome-genome-assembly--contig:-NODE-1763-length-14634-cov-4.293436_pt1 | contig 14634 bp, 12 predicted proteins | sample MGYA00242113_ERZ509018 | MGnify/ENA primary metagenome ERZ509018 (study PRJEB26280, sample SAMEA2338711) | human gut metagenome | biome: human gut; feature: human-associated habitat; material: faeces... | reverse complement strand
CTCTACATAGTCTCCAGGCTTTGCGGCGGCATAGTCGAAATCACCCAGGGTGAAAATTTCTTTTTTCCGGTAGGCCATATCAAAGCAAAAATTGGCCGAATATAATAACAAAATTTACTTGAACAGAGTTGTAAAATCTGACTGAATGAAATATAATAATAGCACTGAATGATGGAGGTGACCTCCGTGGATAAACAGAAGTACAAGCCACGCATGATCGACTGTCAGGTGGAGGAATACCTGTCCGCTTTTGGCGCCGTCTGTATCGAGGGGCCGAAATGGTGCGGCAAGACTTGGACCTCCTCCTATCACAGCAAAAGCGAGATATACATCGGCGACCCCGCCGGCAACTTCCAGAACCGCCAGCTGGCAGAACTGTCCCCCGCCCTGGTGCTGGAGGGGGAGACGCCTCGTCTCATTGACGAGTGGCAGGAGGTGCCGCCCCTTTGGGACGCCGTACGCCACAAGGTGGATCAAACACCCCAGAAGGGTCAGTTTATCCTCACTGGCTCCGCCACACCCAACCACAAGGGCATCCTCCACAGCGGCGCGGGCCGCATCGCCCGTCTTCGGATGCGCCCCATGTCCCTGTGGGAGTCCGGGGACTCTAGCGGAAAGGTGTCGTTGGAACAACTTTGCCATGGAGAACTGACCCCCGCCATGACCGGCGAGGTGGACTTGAAGAAGCTGATCGAACTGATCATCCGAGGCGGCTGGCCGGGGAGTCTAGGTCTGCCGCTGGAACAGGCGGCATTACTCCCTGCTCAATACCTGGATGCCGTTATTGACGATGATGTGTACCGAATCGACGGGGTGAAGCGGGACACCCAGAAAATGCGCCTGCTCCTGCGCTCCCTGGCCCGGAACGAGAGCACCACCGTTACCAACAAGACGCTGATGCGGGACATCAAGGCGGTGGACGACGAGGACATCGACGCCAATACCGTGGCGGCTTACCTGGATATCTTCAAGCGCCTATTTATTACGGACAATCAGCCGCCCTTCTCCTCTGGCATCCGCTCCTCTGTACGGGTGAAGCAGGCGGAGAAGCGGCACTTTGCCGATCCCTCTCTGGCCTGCGCGCTGTTAAAAGTTACTCCCGCCGGACTGCTGGGGGATTTGGAGACCCTAGGTTTCCTTTTTGAGGCTCTGTGCGAGCGGGATCTGCGCATCTATGCCGAGTCCTTCGGAGCGCATCTCTATCACTATCAGGATTACAAAAATCAGGAGATTGACGCGGTAATTGAACTGCCCGACAGCCAGTGGTGCGCCTTTGAGATCAAGCTGGGGGCCAACCAGATCGACGCCGCGGCGGAGAGTCTCCTGGAAATCAAAAAGCAGATCGAGGCGGACCCCAAGGGCAAGCCCCCCGCCGTGCTGTGCGTCCTGTGCGGGATGGCTAATGCGGCTTATCAGAGGCCGGATGGGGTGTTCGTGGTACCGGTGACGGCAATAAAGCCCTAGTAAAAGTGTCCGGGCTGGATGATTTCTAGCTTGTCTGTTTCCTGGTGGTGCGGTAAAATGGAGATGTTCTGATGCTGAATTTTTCCCAGTCCGCCGCCTTTGGTCGGCGGTTTCCCAAGCAGAAATTCTATGAGTATCTGGAGGTGGCCACCGAGGTCAGGTGGCTGTTCGTGGAGCAGGTGAAGATGATCACCTGGGCGTACAAGATATCCCCCCAGACCATGAACATCGCCCCCCGGGCAGCGGGTCCGGGAGATTGAGGTATTCCAGTTTAAACTGACGGGGCTGAAGCTGGACGGCCGGGTGCTGGAGCTGCTAGACCGGCAGATCCCCTACCACCTGCTGTTCCTGCTGGAGCGGCCCGACGGATTACAGCAGCTCCAGATCACCAGGAGGCCAGCCAGAGCGGCCACAACGCCTTCCAGCTGCAGCAGAGATATCACACCGGCTGGACAAGGCCGGAGGAGTTGTCCCTGGACCTGACCGCCCTAGATATGGACGGCCTGTACGAGCCTATCGTCCGCCAGATCACCAGGGACGCCATTTCCGCACCTTAGGTGGAACCCTTGCAGGAGGCCGTGGCCCAGACCCAGGAGCGGGAAAAGCTGGAAGAGCAGATTGCGGCGCTGAAGGCGAAGATGAAAAAGGAAAAGAGGCTGGCGAAGCAGATGGAGATTCGGCGGGAGATTATGAGGTTGGAGGGAACACTTTGGAATGGTTAGATGTTGGAAAAATTGCCCTAGCTGCAATTATCAGTGCAGGCGGAATTGGTGGGATTATCATCGGCGTCATCCACTTTTCTGCAAATCAGATTGCTGATAGATTAAGCAAAAAGTATGAAGCAAAGCTATCACAAGAACTCGAAAAGTATAAGTCAGAGTTAAGCAAAAAGGAATATGTTTCAAAAACTCGTTTTGACGCAGAATTTGAGATATACCGCGAACTGAGCCGGGCATTTTTCGATTTAGTGAAAGACATAAATGGACTGATTCCATCTGGGCTACATCATAAGCCGGCCGAGAGGGAAGATGCGGAAAGGCAGGCAAACGAGATATTGCAAAAATCCTTTGACGCGTCTCTCCAGGCGCAAGATGCGCTTAATAAAAATGCCCCGTTTATTCCAGCAGAGTTCTACGATGCATTTAATAATATTTTGCGGTTGTGTTTTATGCAAATCGATGTGATTCGAGAAAAGAATAATGTGCTAAACTTTGACCCTCAAAAGGGGATTCCACAAAGAGAAGATTATCGCCGTACAGATGAAATCAACAAAGAGCTGAAAGAAACTAATCAAAGAATCAGAGATTATTTGGCGTCTCTTGATGTAGCAGAATAGGAGAATCTATATGGACCACCTGAAATTTGAGACCCCCGACCTAGTATCGGACAACATAGAGAAGATCTTTCAGCTGTTCCCCTCCGCCATTACCGAGATGCGGGGCGAGGGCGGCGAGATCCAGAAGGGTGTCAACTTCGAGGTCCTCAAGCAGTTGCTGTCCCCCAATGTGGTGGACGGGGACGAGTGCTATGAGTTCACCTGGGTGGGTAAGAAGGCTGCCATGGCCGAGGCGGCCCGGCCCATCACCAAGACGCTCCGCCCGGTGAAAGAGGACAGCCGGGACTGGGACACCACGGAGAACCTTTACATAGAAGGGGACAACCTGGAGGTGCTGAAGATCCTCCAGGAGAGTTATCTGGGCAAGGTGAAGATGATCTACATCGACCCGCCCTACAACACCGGCCACGACTTCATCTACAATGACCGCTTTGAAATGGACAAGCAGGAGTACGACCAGCAGATCGGCCTGTTTGACGAGGAGGACAATAAACAGTTTGCGGAGAACTCTGAGAGCAACCCACGGTTCCACTCCGACTGGTGCAGCATGATGCATCCACGGCTGATGCTGGCGAGAAATATGCTGGCGGATGACGGGGTTATTTTCATTTCGATTGACGATAATGAGCAAGATAATTTGAAAAAGATTGCAAACGAAGTATTTGGAGCGAGTAACTTCATTGCAACTATTATTTGGCGGAAAAATTATTCTCCAAAGGGTACTGCAAAACATTTTTCAGAAGATCATGATTACATTTTAGTGTTTGGAAAGAATGCCGATATTTGGTTCCCACACAAAATGCCACGTACGGAAAAGCAAAATCAAGCATACAAGAATCCGGATGATGATCCACGTGGATTGTGGAAATCGAGTGATTTATCTGCAAGGAATTTTTATAGCAAAGGTACATATGAAATCACAACACCGTCTGGACGAGTTATTCCTGGGCCTCCACCTGGCTCATACTGGCGTGTCGCTAAGGAAAAGTTTTTAGAATTGGATAAAGACAATCGTATTTGGTGGGGTAAAGATGGTAATAATGTTCCCTCAATAAAAAGATTCTTGTCAGAGGTTTCTGATGGCATTGTCCCGCAGACCTATTGGCCTTATGAAGAAGTAGGTCATACACAAGATGCGAAAAAAGAAATTAAGGATATTTTTGGTGGGGAGATGCCATTTGATACACCAAAACCTGTTCAGCTTATTGGCCGCATTTTACAACTTGCTACGGACTCTGATTCGATTGTCCTCGATTTTTTCTCTGGCTCTGCCACCACTGCCCATGCTGTCATGCAACTCAATGCTGAAGACGGCGGCCACCGCAAATTCATCATGGTACAGTTGCCAGAACCCTGCGGCGAAAAGAGCGAAGCCTATAAGTCAGGTTATAAAAATATCTGCGAGGTCGGCAAGGAACGCATCCGCCGGGCGGGGGACAAAATCAGGGCCGAGCACCTGGATGCCACGCTGGACACCGGTTTCCGGGTCTTCCGGGTGGATGAGAGCAACATGAGGGATGTGTACTACCACCCGGAGGAATACTCCCAAGAGGCCATCGGTGGCATGGTGTCCAACATCAAGGAGGATCGCACCGACCTGGATCTGCTCTACGCCTGCCTGCTGGACTGGGGCGTGGAGATTCACCTGCCCCACACCAGCGAGGTTATTAACGGCTGCACCGTCCACAATGTGGATCACGGCGCCCTCATGGCCTGCTTTGACGCTAATGTGCCTGACACCGTGGTCCGAGCCATGGCCCAGGCCCAGCCCTTCCGGGCCGTCTTCCGGGACAGCGCCTTTGCCAGCGACGACGCCAAGATCAATGTGACTGAGATTTTCAAAAACCTCTCGCCGGAGACGAAAGTGAAGGTGATTTGATATGAGCAGAGGCCTATATTTTCCTATCAGAATTTTAGCTATTGCCAGCGGAATTGATGAAAAACAAATCGCAAAAGATATTAAAAGTGGGATGCTGCGTTCAGCAAATGGTTTTGTCTGGTACAGAGATGCCGCCCAATATGTATATAATGCATGGGACAAAGGGACCGCCATAATGTATCCGCCTTACTCTGATGATGTAGATCAGTCTTTTGCCATGAGAGTTCTCTCGTTGATGGACGACGAAATTGCCGTCGAAAACTTGACCATAGAGTGGAAAGAGAAAAAATGAAACTCCAATTCAAACACCAGCCCTTTCAGGCGGAGGCGGCTGCGGCGGTCTGCGATGTGTTCAACGGCCAGCCCCGGCGCACCATGAGATACCGCCTGGATCTGGGCGATCTGACCGGCGTGCAGCAGACCCTAGACATGACCGACACCGGGTTCCGCAACCACCCTCTGGTGCCGGAGTTGACCCGCACCCGCATTCTGGACAATCTGAAGACGGTCCAGAGGCGAAACGGGCTGCCGCCCTCGGCGGACCTGGCCGGGCCGGGCATCAATTTGTCCATCGAGATGGAGACGGGCACCGGCAAGACCTATACTTATGTCAAAACCATGTACGAGCTCAACGCCCGCTACGGCTGGAGCAAGTTCATCGTCGTGGTGCCGTCGGTGGCTATCCGGGAGGGCGTGTATAAGTCCCTCCAGACCACCCAGGAGCACTTCGCGGAGGAGTACGGCAAGAGACTCCGGTTTTTCATCTACTCCTCCGACCGGCTCGCCGAGGTGGACCGCTTTGCCTCGGACAGCGCCATCCATGTGATGATCATCAATATGCAGGCCTTCAATTCCAGCAAGAACCAGCGGATCATCGACAAGAAGTTGGACACCTTCCGCAGCCGCAAGCCCATTGACATTATCGCAAAGACTAATCCCATTCTCATTATCGACGAGCCCCAGAGTGTGGAGGGCAAACAGACCAAGGAGAGCCTGAAGAAGTTTAACGCCCTGTTTACTTTGCGCTATTCCGCCACCCACAAGGAGAAGTACAACATGGTGTACCGCCTGGACGCCATGGACGCCTATAACCAGCATTTGGTGAAGAAGATCGCTGCCCTGGGGGTGATCCTCACCGGCTCCACCGCCACCAACAGCTATGTCTACCTGGAGGGGATCGACCTCTATAAGAACAAGGCACCCACCGCGCGGCTGGGATTTGAAGTCAAGGGCGTCACCAGCACCCGCACGGTGGTAAAAAAGCTGTCGAGAGAGGCCGACCTGTTTGCAGAGTCCAACGGACTGGACGAGTATGCCGACCGGTACATTATCACCGACATCGACGGCCGGGACAACTCAGTGACCTTCCTCAACGGTCTGAAGCTCTACGCCGGGCAGATCAGCGGCAATGAGCAGATGACTGCTCTCCAGCGCCGGGTGCAGATCCGGGAGACCATCCGCATCCATCTCCAGCGGGAGCGGGAGCTGTATCCCAAGGGCATCAAGGTGCTGTCCCTGTTCTTCATTGACGAGGTGTCCAAGTACCGCCTGTACGACGGGGACAACGACGACGGCCGCAACGGCGAGTACGCCAAGATGTTCGAGGAAGAATACCAGAGCATCGTTGAGGGACTCCAGCGGGAAATCGGTGACGAGGCCTATCTGAACTATCTGGACGGCATCAATGTCCACCGTACCCACCAGGGCTACTTTTCCATCGACAAGAAGAAGGGGAAGAAGGCCCAGTTCGTGGAGGGGAAGATCGACAAGAAAACCCAGACTTCCGATGATGCGGACGCCTATGACCTGATTATGAAGGACAAGGAGCGGCTGCTGAGCCTGGACGAGCCGGTGCGGTTCATTTTCTCCCACTCTGCCCTCCGGGAGGGCTGGGACAACCCCAATGTGTTCCAAATCTGCACCCTGAAGCCTCAGAGCGAGTCAGAGATCCGCAGCCGACAGGAGATTGGCCGGGGCCTGCGCCTGTGCGTCAACCAGCAGGGAGAGCGGATGGACGAGAGCGTCTTGGGCGGCGAGGTACAGGAGCTGAACAAGCTGACACTCATCACTGACCTGGAGTTCGGCAAGTTTGCTGAGGCGCTGCAAAGCGGCCTGGCGGACTCTCTGGCGGACCGTCCCAGAGCGGTGGATATGGGTCTGTTTGTGGACAAGATCCTCACCAACGCCAACGGGGAACAGGTGAAGGTGACCCGGGATCTGGCAGAGGAGATCTATTTTGGCCTGCGGGAGCAGGGATATGTGAAGGACCACAAGCTGACCGACAAATTTTTCGCTGACCGGGATAGCGGCACGGTCCAGGTGGCGGAGGAGGTCAAAGACTGCGTCGCCTCTGTGGTTCAGATTCTATCCAGCGTATATGACCCGAGGGCCATTCCCGCAGAGAATGCCCATGATTCCAATGTAACGGCCAGAGTAGATCTGGACAAGCTGAAAAAGAAAGAGTTTCTGGAGCTGTGGGAGAAAATCAACGCCAAGTCCTTCTATACGGTTTCCTTTGACACCCATGAACTGATCCAAAAGGCCATCGACGCACTGGACGCCCACCTAAATGTCTCCCGCATTTTTGTCCAGAGGGAGTATGGCGAACAGACAGCGCAGATTCAATCCAAGGAACAGTTACTCCAAGGCGAGGCTTTCCAACGTCGGAAGGCAAGCCAGGAGATGGCTGACCGGCCGGCTCTGGGCAGCGTGCGGTACGACCTGATCGGCAAACTGGTGGAAGAGACAGGGTTGACCAGGGCCACGATTGCAGCCATTCTTCAAGGCATGGCCCCGCAAAAGTTTGCCATGTTCCGCGTCAACCCGGAGGATTTTATCCTCAAGACGGCCAAGCTGATCAACAACGAAAAAGCGACCTCTATCATCGAGCACATCACCTACAATAAGTTGGATGCCACCTACGACACCACAATTTTCACCGAGGCGAACCTCCGGGGAAAACTGGATGTTACCGCCATGCCGGCGGAGCGGTCCATCTACGACTATGTAATCTACGACTCCGACGGCGAACAAAAATTTGCGGAGAATCTGGAACTCCACGATGATATTGTCAAGCTGTACATCAAGCTGCCGAAATCCTTCTTCATCTCCACACCTGTGGGGCGGTATAGCCCGGACTGGGCCATTGCTTTTCAGGAGGGGGCGGTCAAACACATCTACTTTGTGGCCGAGACCAAAGGAGCAAGCGGGATCGAGACGCTGCAGCTGCGCGGGGTGGAGGACGCAAAAATTCAATGCGCTAAAGCCCATTTTGCAGCCATCAGCAACAGCAGCGTGATCTACGATGTTGTGAAGGATTTCAATCAACTTTTGAATCTGGTATCCTAAATATTATTATGTTGACTAGTTTGCCAAAGCGAAAGATTGTAGTTCCTATGATTGGATTTACTTTCATACAATTGAGAACGGATTATTATGTGGAGGCTTTAAGATGGCAAAGAATATCGAGCCAAAACTCAAAAAAATCGGTGATTATCTAAAACTTGAAGAAGATACCGTATTCATCATACCAGAATATCAACGTGCCTACTCGTGGAAAATTGAGCATTGTGATAAGCTGTGGCAGGATATCAACGACTTTGTGGAAAGCGAGAGCAAAGACAGATACTTTTTCGGTACAATCATCATCAACTGTCAGGAGAACGACACAAAATACGGACTGATTGATGGGCAACAGCGGACGACAACCTTTTTACTGTTGCTGAAGGCGTTGCTTGTCAGGACGAATATCGCTATCGAGCGGACATTAAATGACGATGACTCTGCTGGCCTGCGACGTGGACTACAGGAGCGCAGAAGACGGATTATGGGTATTTTATATAAGGCAGAGACGGAGGATATATCGGACAAGCCTGATTCAGAAAAAGATGCGGAGATCTGCCATCGTGCCATTATTCTCAAAAACTTCTCGATAAATGAACAATATAAAACTGAGCTGGAAACAATTCTTCAGGCAACGGATTATGAGTCGGCAGAAGCAAGAGTGGTCAAAATTAAATACAAGCAAAAAGACAACAGATATACAAACTTTTTCAGAAACTTCAAATTCTTCTATACCAAAATCAGTGAACTGTCAGATTCACGTCTGAACAAAGGCGATTACAGACAATTGTGAAGTCATCGAAATTAAGAGCTGGCAGGTTGAGCAGGCTATCACTATGTTTAATTCTCTCAATTCCGATGGCTTGCCTCTTTATGATTCGGATATCATCTCCGCAAAATTGTATGCTGCAGCGGAAAGAATTGGAAAAGAGAGCGCATTTTCAAATTCTTGGAAGCAGCTGGGTGATATTATAAGTGAATTGGAAACTTTCGGTATTGCGGATATCAATTCAATTCTGATGCAGTATATGTATTATATCCGTACAATCAATCACGAGACAATCAGCGATACAGGTGCAGTCAATGTTACAACGCCAGGCTTAAGGAGGTATTTTACAGAGATCAACAAAGGCCCCATTTCCGATCCGCTCAAAATGTGTACCGATATGATTAAACTGAGCAAAATTTGGAAAAAAGTTTCAGATTATCCACAAATAAAGGTGTTGCTAAAATTCAACGAAAATTCAAAACTTTTTTTAGCTAGTTATTTTTTTAGGTTTAATGAGGAGGACATCACAGCGGAAATCGTGGAGCCCATTGTTGATTGCTTACTGCGTCTATTCTCGCTTCTTGAACTCGGTGATGCGGGTTACTCGAGTAAATACTTCAAAACATTTTTGTTTAAAGAAGAGGCTAAGTTCTCAGACGAAACGATTCCGGTAGAAGAAATCAAAACTGACTTTTACCAACATATTATCTCTAATTGGGACTACGATACAATAGATGCGGCGTTGCATGATTATGACGGCAATGCTCTTGTGTACCTAAATGAATATCTTTTTGCAAAAGAAACAGCAGTAAGTTTTACGCTCGAAGCAAAATGTGATATCGAACACATTATGCCACATAGCGGAAATAACCTTCAGGAGATTAGGACTGATGCCGAAATTGAGAGTGAAGCTGAATTTATTGGTGTTGTAAATAAGTTGGGTAACAAGATACTTTTAGAAGAAAAGATCAATAGGTCAATCGGAAATGAATGGTTCCGAACGAAAGTTTCAACCAAACTCGAAAATAAAACAGGTTATATTGATAGTAAATATCCGATTGCTCGTGCATTAGTTGTTCAGTACCAGAATAAAAATAAACCATATTGGAAGAAAGGTGACATTGCAACCGCAACAGATACGGCGAGCGAGAGAATCGCTAAGTTTATCTTCGGCAATTAAACTGTTGATTTAGAAGCACCGAAAAAATCACCGCATGGCGTTTTTGGCGCAATGCGGTGATTTTCGTGGGTCAATTCGTCGATTTAAGTAGATTTTGATAACATTTTCTCTGCAATTTTTAAGATGGTGCAGGTACACGCAGGTCGTTGGCCGCTTCCATCTTGAACTTATTCAGAGCCTCGCGGGCATTGGGGACCAGAGACTGCTTGTTGGTAGACATAATTCGTTTCTCCTTTACCTGTTCATTTTGATCTTCTTTGTTTCGTTGGATGGAACATCCGAGCATAGCATTGCCCTGGAGAAGCGGACTATGCAGGAAAAGGCTTTCCTGTTTTTGTTGATTTTCCATCATTTTCAGATCAGGGAAACGGCAGGAAGGAAACCGGCGCAGAGAACGGGGGCCGGGCGGACGGCGGGGCTCATCCGCGGCGGCGGAGACGGCGCAGCAGGCCGCCCAAGGGGCCGGAGGGCAGGGCACGGGCGGCGAATTCCACCTCCCGGCAGCTCCGAACGGCCTCGTCCATGAAGAAGTCCTGAGAGGAGAGGCCGGGGGCGCCCGGGGCGGGCACTTTTTTTTGATAGCTCCCTTCACTGTCCAGGGCCCGGGCCTTCACGGTGTCCCGCAGCAGGATGTCCAGAATGTGATTCAAGCGGGCCTTGGTGTGGGTGGCATAGACGGGACAGATGACCTCCACCCGGCGCTGGGTGTTGCGGGTCATCATGTCCGCCGAACCCAGGAAGAGGCGCTGGTTCTCTCCAGAGCCAAAGCTGTAGATGCGGGAGTGCTCCAAAAAGCGCCCCACCACGCTGGTGACGGAGATGTGCTCCGTGTGGCCGGGGACGCCGGGCCGCAGGCAGCAGATGCCGCGGATGATGAGATCGACCCGAACCCCTGCACGAGAGGCCTCGGCCAGCTTTTCCATGACATCGTAGTCGGTGAGGGAGTTCATCTTCATGATGATGCGGCCGTGGCTGCCCCGGGCGGTCTCTTCCCCGATGAGCAGGAGGATGATCTGCTTCAGGTTGGAGGGGGAGACCAGGAGGTTGTGGTAGCTGCCCTCCAGATTGCCCACAGCCATGTTTTTGAAAAATTCCGCTGCATCCAGGCCGATGCCCTGATCCGCGGTGATGAGGGAGAGGTCTGTGTACTGCTCTGAGGTCTTCTCGTTGTAGTTGCCGGTGCCGATCTGGGTGACGTACTGGATGCCGGATTTGCCTTTCAGGGTGATGAGACACACCTTAGAGTGGATCTTATAGTCGCTGAACCCGTAGATCACCCGGCAGCCCGCGTCCTCCAGGCGCTCGGACCAGTCGATGTTGTTCTGCTCATCAAAGCGGGCCCGCAGCTCAATGACGGCAGTGACCTCCTTACCGTTTTCCGCCGCCGCACACAGATACTCCACGAGCCGGGCCTTCTGGGCCAGGCGGTAGATGGTGATCTGGATGGAGAGGACCGACGGGTCGGAGGCGGCCTCCCGGATCAGGCGGAGGAAGGGCTCCATGCTTTCAAAAGGGTAGCTGAGAAGCAGATCCCGGCGCTGGACCAGGTGGAGATAGGTCTCCCGCTTGGGCTTGGGGGGCGTCTGGGGGGAGAAGGGCGGGTAGAGCAGCGCACTGTGGAGGGGTTCCGGCAGCTTTTTCAGCATGGGGTGGACAAACCCCATGCGCATGGGAGCCCGGGAGAGGAAGATCTGGGCGGGGGCGACGTGGCAGCGCTTGCAGAGAAAGGCGGACAGGGCCTCGCTGAGGGGGGCGGCGCACTCCAGCCGGACCACGGCCATCCGTTTGCGCTTGTGAAGCAGCTTCTGCATTTGGCAGCGGAAGTCATCGTCCACATCAAAGCCCTCGTCCTGGGGGGCGATATCGGCGTTGCGGGTGACGCAGACACAGTTTTTCTCCGCCACGCCGTAGGGGTCAAAGACCCGCTTCAGGTTATCCAGAAGCAGCTGTTCGGTGCGCACATAGCGCAGTCCCTCCCCGGGGAGATAGACCACCTCGGGGGCGGAGGGAGGCACAGGGACGATGCCGAAGAGGCTGCGGTCCTTCCCATGGAGGCGGGCCACCACATAGACGCTCTTGTTCTGGAGGTGAGGGAAGGGGTGGTTGATGTCCACGATCTGAGGGGAGAGGATGGGGAGCAGCTGGGTCTTGAAGTAGGTCTTGAGAAAGTCCTTGTCCTTCCCGGCGAGCTGGCCGGGGGAGACTTCGCAGACCCCATAGGCCTGGAGCTGGGTCTGGAGCTGGGCGTAGACCTGGTCCCGCTGCTCCATCAGAAGGACTGCCCGGCGGTAGATGGCCTCCAGCTGCTGGGAGGGGAGCAGGCCAGTGCGGCTGTCCACCTGGTCGTCCCCCATGACAGCCATGTCATAGAGGCTGCCCACCCGGATCATAAAGAATTCGTCCAGGTTGCTGGTGAAGATGGAGACAAATTTCAGCCGCTCGGCCAGGGGATTGGAGGGATCGCGGGCCTCTTCCAGCACCCGCTCATTGAACGTGAGCCAGGAGAGCTCGCGGTTCTGCATGTAAGGTTGGGGTTCCCGGGCCATCAGACAGTCACGCTCCTTCGTTTCAATACCTCGGTGAGCAGGAAGCCCTCCCGGACACCGTAGCTGCTGACCTCAATGGCGTCGCCCCGGCACCGATGGGCCAGGGTGGAGAGGATGACCAGCCCGGGGAGCAGGGTGTGGACCCGCTCGGGGACGATCTTCAGCAGGATCTGGAGGTCCGCCTTAGCGGGAGCGGAGAAGCGCTCCAGGAGGCCGTCCACCATGTTCAGGGTGATGGTGCGGTTGCCGGCGGGCAGCTTGTAGAGGTAGTTGCACAGCTTCCCGGCCCCGCGGATGGTGCCGCCCACCCCACAGATCACCGGACAGGGAAAGTCGGGCAGGGGGGCGCTGTCCAGCGCCTTTTTCACCTGCTTGCGGATCTTGGCCTGTTCTTTGGGGGAGGGGAGCAGGGTCTCCACACAGCGGTTATACAGGTTCAGGGAGCCCAGGGGGATGGAGGCGGCGTGGCGTATCCTGCCCTGAGAGAAGCAGACCCACTCGGTGGAGCCGCCGCCGATGTCCAGCACCATGCCCTGCTCCCGCTCCTCCATGCCGGAGGTGGCTCCCACATAGTCCAGGATGGCCTCCTCCCGGCCGGAGAGGAGGCGGATCATCAGTCCGGTGCGCTCCTGGAGCTGGAAGACCGCCTCCTCGCTGTTGGTAATGTTGCGCAGAGAGGCGGTGGCGAGGACCGCCCGGTTCTCAATGTGGAGGGCATCCAGGATGGACCGGAAGCGGAGCAGGGCATCTGCGGCCCGGTCGAGGCCCTCCCGGCTCATGGAGCCGTCCTCCTGAACATAGCCGGCCAGGCCGGCCGTCTCCTTGCTTTGAAAAATGCTGTGGATAGCTCCGTCCTCCTCCACCTGATAGACATTCAGGCGGATGGTATTGGAGCCGATGTCGATAATAGCGTACATGCAAGCTCTCCTCTGTGGCTGCGGTCCGCTCGGAAGCGGGACCGGATCATCTGAGTCGTATGATATCAAATGCAGGGGGCTGGGTCCAGAAATAGGATGCAGAATTTTGGTTAAATGTATGTAAAATCACTGGCTGAACAGACAAGACGATGATTTTTGACGGCAGAGTATAGAGATCCCCGGGGAAATGTGGTAAACTTCCTTCATCTGGAGATCTTACAGAGAGGAAGGAACTGAGCATGCTGTCTTTTGTCAACGACTACTCTGAGGGGGCCCACGAGCAGGTGCTCCGGCGGCTGGCGGAGACCAATCGGGAGCAGCATCCCGGATATGGGACCGATCCATACTGCGCCCGGGCAAAGGAGAAGATCCGGCGGGCCTGCGGCTGCCCGGAGGGGGACGTCTTTTTCCTGGTGGGCGGGACCCAGACCAATCAGGCGGTGATCTCCGCCCTGCTGGCCCCCTGGGAGGGGGTGATCACCCCCGCCACGGGACACATCTGTACCCATGAGGCGGGAGCCATCGAGGCAACCGGGCATAAGGTACTGGAGCTGCCCCAGCGGGAGGGGAAGCTGTCAGCGGCGGAGCCGCGGACTTATCTGGAGGGCTTTTACGGGGACGAGAACCACGAACACATGGTCTTTCCGGGCATGGTGTACCTGTCCTGGCCCACCGAGCTGGGCACCCTCTATACCCGGGCGGAGCTGGGGGAGATCCACCAGGTGTGCCGGCAATACAAGATACCGCTGTACCTGGACGGCGCCCGGATGGGCTATGGGCTGGCCAGCCGGGGGAGCGGCATGACCCTGGCGGACCTGGCGGCCAGCTGCGACGTGTTCTACATCGGGGGGACCAAGGTGGGGGCCCTGTTCGGAGAGGCGGTGGTCTTCCCCCGGCACAACGCCCCCGGGCGCTTTATGACCGCCGTGAAGCAGCGGGGCGCCCTGCTGGCCAAGGGCTGGCTGCTGGGGGTGCAGTTCGACGCCCTGTTCACCGATGGACTCTACCAGAAGCTGGGCAAAAATGCCATCGAGACAGCGGAGCGGCTGAGAGAGGGATTCCAGGAAAAGGGGTTCTCCTTCTATTTGGACACCCCCACCAACCAGATATTCCTGGTGGTGGACCGGGCCCAGCGGGAGGACCTGGCCCGGAAGGCCGCATTCAGCTTCTGGGAGCAGCTGGACGAGGAGCGGACGGTGAT
>ENA-ORNG01001758-ORNG01001758.1-human-gut-metagenome-genome-assembly--contig:-NODE-1758-length-14682-cov-3.138238_pt1 | contig 14682 bp, 15 predicted proteins | sample MGYA00242113_ERZ509018 | MGnify/ENA primary metagenome ERZ509018 (study PRJEB26280, sample SAMEA2338711) | human gut metagenome | biome: human gut; feature: human-associated habitat; material: faeces... | reverse complement strand
AGTTCATGGATGTATTCCCCAAAGAGACGTTTCCGGCATTGAAGTTTCCGGAAGAAAAGCCGGAACAGCCATCGTTTGACCGGAAGGTGCGTAAGAATCCGGGCATCCGCCAGAAAGGCAGGGTGAAATTAAAAACAATGGGATGCGATGCGGTCATGATCGGTCATGAGACGATTGATCTGCGGTATGTGGAACAGCTTGTGGACAGCGAACAGCTGATGACTCTTGGTTATCTTTTAAATTATGCGCAGAAGCATCGAATGGATGGACGGCACACAATCCGGCAGATAGTTGATGAATTGATAAAATTTCTTGAAACCGACGGATTAAAGGCAGTTTGCGAAGGAAATTATCTTCCGTCGGGACTGGCGATGCCCAGAAAACAGGAAATTTTTGCATGCCTTAATCGATACAGGAAATTAAAGGTTTGACGAGGTTGTTATATTGACAAAGGCGATGGTTAAGGGATATAATCATAACCAATGAATTTAAACTACAGGAGGATATATTAAAATGGATAAAAAAGTAGCGGCATTAATTAATGATCAGATTAACAAAGAACTTTATTCTGCATATCTTTATCTGGATTTTGCAAATTACTATGGATCCGTAGGTCTGGATGGCTTTGCAAACTGGTATAAGATTCAGGCTCAGGAAGAGCGCGACCATGCGATGCTTTTCTTCCAGTATCTGGAGAATAATGGTGAAAAGATTACTTTAGAAGCCATTGCAAAACCAGATAAAACGCTCGACAGCCATATGGCTCCGCTGGAAGCGGGTCTTGAACACGAGAAGTACGTAACTTCTCTGATCAACAATATCTATGAAGCGGCGCATGAAGTGAAAGATTTCCGTACAATGCAGCTCCTTGACTGGTTTGTTAAAGAACAGGGCGAAGAAGAAAAAAATGCCAGCGATATGATCACAAAAATGGAGCTTTTCGGAACCGATGCAAAGGGCTTATATATGTTGAATTCTGAATTGGGCGCCCGCGTATACTCTGCGCCGTCTTTAACGCTGTAAATGTTATTGAATTGATTTGAAAAAACAAGACGAAATGAACCGGTTGAGGATTCGTTTCGTCTTGTTTTTGTTTTTAGATGATTTTTGTAGACCATTCCTGGCAGTTCCAAACCTGGGTGGCCACATCCTGATAGAATTCTGGCTCATGACAAATTAGCAGGATGCTGCCTTTGTATTCGCGAAGAGCTCGCTTTAATTCATCTTTGGCGTCCGTATCCAGATGGTTGGTCGGTTCGTCAAGAAGAAGAATGTTTGTCTCCCGGTTGATGATTTTACAGAGACGGACTTTGGCCTGTTCGCCGCCGCTTAAAACACGAACCTGACTTTCAATATGCTTTGTCGTCAGACCGCATTTGGCCAGGGCGGAGCGGATTTCGTACTGAGTATAGGAAGGGAAATCTTTCCATAGTTCTTCAATGCAGGTTGTTCGATTGTCTTTTTCACCTTCCTGTTCAAAGTAACCAATATACTGATAATCTCCGAGCTGGACTTTGCCCGAATAAGCCGGGATTAATCCGAGAATGCTCTTTAAGAGGGTTGTTTTACCGATACCATTTGCTCCAGTGAGAGCAATTTTGTCGCCCCGTTCCATTCGGAGGTTTAACGGACAGGTCAAAGGCTCATCGTAACCGATGACGAGATCGTCCGTTTCAAAGATCATTTTACCGGAGGCTCGGGCTGTCTTGAAATTAAATTCCGGTTTCGGTTTTTCCCTGGTCAGCTCGATGACATCCATATTATCAAGCTTTTTCTGACGGGACATGGCCATATTCCGTGTGGAGACCCGCGCCTTGTTGCGGGCGACAAAATCTTTCAGAGCGCTGATTTCCTGCTGTTGGCGGTTATAAGCGGCTTCCAGTTGAGCTTTTTTCATTGCATAAACTTCCTGGAATTTGTCATAATCTCCCGGATAGCGGTCAAGGCTCTGGTTTTCCATATGATAGATCAGATTGATAACACTGTTTAAAAATGGAATGTCATGGGAAATTAGAATAAAAGCATTATCATAATCATTTAGATAGCGTTTCAGCCATTCAATATGCTGTTCATCCAGATAGTTCGTCGGCTCGTCGAGAAGAAGGATGTCCGGCTTTTCCAAAAGTAGTTTTCCGAGAAGAACTTTGGTTCTCTGGCCGCCGGAAAGCTCTGTCACATCTCTGTCAAGACCGATTTCAGTCAGGCCAAGGGCACGGCCGATTTCCTCTACCTTCGTATCGATTTGGTAAAAGTCATGTTGTTCTAGGAGATCCTGGATGGTTCCTGTTTCTTCCAGAAGCTTTTCCATTTCCTCAGGGGAAGCTTCCGCCATGTTTTCAAACATACGATTCATATTGTCTTCCATTTCATATAAAAACTGAAAGGCAGACTGGAGGATATCCCGGATTGTCATACCTTTTTCGAGAACAGCGTGCTGGTCCAGATAGCCGACGCGGACGTTTTTTGCCCATTCGACACTCCCTTCATCCGGCATGAGCTTTCCGGTGATAATATTCATAAACGTGGATTTTCCTTCACCGTTGGCGCCAATCAGGCCAATATGCTCCCCTTTAAGAAGACGAAAGGATACATTACTAAATATAGCCCGGTCACCGAAACCGTGACTTAAGTTTTTTACATTTAAAATCATAGAAACACCTTTTCCTTTGCAGAATTACGGATTTTATTATATCGGATAAGTTCGGGCTTTGCAAGGAAAGAAATGAATGGTATCATGGGGATGATAATACTATTTAGGAGGAGGAAAATCATGGAGCGTTTATTTATTGAATATCCAAAATGTTCGACATGCAGAAAGGCAAAGAAATATTTAGAGGAGCATCAGGTAACTTTCGAGGACAGACATATTGTTGAAAACAATCCGACCGCAGAAGAATTGCAGGAATGGATTCGCCGCAGCGGCCTTCCGGTGAAGAGGTTTTTTAATACAAGCGGAAAAATGTATAAAGAAATGGAATTAAAAAACAAATTGCCAAAGATGAGTGAGGAGGAACAGATCACATTGCTGGCCAATGACGGAATGCTGGTGAAGCGTCCGCTCCTTGTGGAGGATGATCGGGTTTTGATTGGATTTAAAGAAGCGGAATGGACATTTGAAAAATAATTTATCTGGAGGGATTTCATGGAGATTCCGAAAAACGGATTTATAGATCTTCATGTACATTTGGACGGCTCTTTGAGTTTTGATATGGCCAGAGAGCTTGCAAATATACAGGGAATGGAGATAAAATCAGAGAAAGAGTTAAAAAAACTGATGGTGGCGCCAAAGGATTGTCGGGATTTAAATGATTATCTGACAAAGTTTGATTATCCTCTGAAGCTTTTGCAGACAGAAAAGGCGATTACTTATAGTGTATATGAATTATTAAAAATTCAAAAGCTTCAGGGGCTGGTATATTCGGAAATCCGTTTTGCGCCTCAGCTCCACACCCGTAAGGGCCTCAGTCAGGAACAGATTGTGGCCGCTGCGCTGCGAGGAACGCAGGGATTTTCCTGTGGCCTTATTCTGTGTTGTATGCGAGGGGCGAATAATCAGGCCATGAATCTGGAGACACTGGAAGCTGCGGAAAAATATATGGGAAAAGGCGTAGTCGCGTTGGACCTGGCCGGGGCTGAAGCGTTGTTCCCTACAGAAAATTTTGAGGAGTTGTTTCGGAAGGCAGGAAAAAAGGGGATACCATTCACAATCCATGCCGGGGAGGCGGCCGGACCGGAGAGTATATGGAAGGCTCTGGAATTCGGCGCGTCAAGGATTGGTCACGGTGTACGGTGCCTGGAAGATAAAGTGCTTGTTCAGCGTCTGGCACAGGATCAGATTCCTCTGGAATTATGTCCGACAAGCAATATGAATACTAAAGTTTTTGATAATATTACAAGATATCCTATTATGAGATTTCTTGACGAAGGTATAAAAGTGACAATTAATACAGACAACATGACGGTGTCGAATACGACGCTTCGGAAAGAATTTCAATTGGTGGCGGATACCTTTCGTTTGAATAAAACAGAGATTGAGCGTCTTATGAAAAATGCAGCGGAAAGTATTTTTAAATAAAAAATTTTGAATGGATTATTCATTTCCAATCGTATTATAAATAGAAAGGGAGGAAATGACCATGAAAAAAATATTAACGGGTGTTATGACAGCGGCTTTAGTTTTTGCTATTGGTACAGCGGGGGTGTCTGCTTCAGGAAGAAGCTGCGGACGGCGTTTTACAGGCGTGAACGGCGACGGCCTTTGTGACCGTTCGGAGGTTGCCTGTCAATATGTGGATGAAAATGATGATGGTATCTGCGACCATTATGCAGAGAGGATACAACCGAAGAATGGCTCGGGACGGGGACATCATAAGGGATGTCAACGGAGATAATCAGTGAGGATTGACTATGCGGAGTGAAGAAGAGGTTAATGCGGCGGTTGAGCGTTATTCGGATACGATACGCCGAATCTGTATGATTTATTTGAAGAATTATGCGGACACAGAGGATATATTTCAGACGGTATTTTTAAAATATATCCTTAGTGAAGATGCCTTTGAAAATGGAGAGCATGAAAAAGCCTGGTTTATCCGGGTGACAATAAAGGCTTGCAAGGATTTGCTTAAAAATTTTTTTCGCAGTCATTTTGTATCGCTGGAACGGGTGATGGATATGGCGCAGCCGCCGAATATGTCTTCAGAGTACAGAGAGGTTTTAAAGGCCGTCCTGTCGCTGCCGCAAAAATACAGAGATGTGACATATCTCCATTATTATGAGGAATATACGGCTCCGGAAATTAGCAATATTCTTGGGAAAAATGTAAATACAGTCTATACCCTCCTGACGCGCTCCAGACAGATGCTAAAGGAAAGGTTAGGAGGTGATGTGGGTGAATGACCGTTTGAGAAAGGCTTTTGATGAGATTCATGCCGAAGAAGAATTAAAACAAAAAGCAAAACAATTTCTCGGCTGTACGGCGTTTCCTGAAAAAAGACGTATTTTTCATTTGCCCCGATATGCTTTTGCGGTGCTCTGCCTGCTGTTTATATTTGCTGCCTTTGGGAGTTATCAGATGTATTTCATACCGAAATCTGCCATCAGCATCGATATAAATCCGTCCTTTGAATTAGAAATCAATCGATTCGATCAGGTGATTGCTGTTAAAGGATATAATGCAGAAGGAGAGGAGTTGGCCGCGTCTCTGGATGTGAAATTCTTAAAATACATGGATGCTCTGGAGAGGATATTGTGTGATGATAGTATCCGAGCATATTTGTCTTCGGATGAGGAATTATCGATTACTGTTGTCAGTTCGGATGAGGCGCAGTGTGGGAAGATGCTTTCTGCCGTTCAAGCATTTACGGAAGAAAATGCAGGAATTTATTGTTATACGGCCAGCAGCGACGATGCCCATTCGGCCCATGAGATTGGATTATCCTGTGGGAAATACAGAGCTTATCAGGAATTGACGGCCCTTGATTCGGATATAACGCCGGAGGAGGTTCAGGGAATGACGATGAAAGAAATACACAATTGTATCGAAGCTTTGTCGGACGATACCCTGAATGCCGGGGAGGAAAGTGCCGGCAGAGATTATGAAGGGGGACACCATAGTCAAGGGCATGGATATGGACATGGGAACAGTCATGAGTAAAAAAACACGGTATATTGTCGGATAAAAACAATATACCGTGTTTTTTCAGGAATTTTTAGGACGAAAATGTACGGGGATACCGTTGACCTCTACGGCGTCGTTGATTTCAATCACAATACATTGACGGCCGTCAATGATTCGGGTATCGACCAGATCTGCCCGGGCCGGATTTACCTGGACGACCACATCCGGTGTCTTAACTTCAAATTTTCGGGTGTTGGCGATATTGGAAGCCATAAACGGCGTCGGTTCCGGCGCAGATACTTCATAGCGCTTATCAAAGTCTTCCAGTTTTTTCGGTGAAACGCCGCTTCCTGCCAGAAGATTTTTAATATCCGTTTTGTCAAGAATGAGCGGTTCCGGTTCTTCCTTTTTTTCTTCCATCATTTCATGAAGATTATCGTGGATATTCCGGACGGTCTCGTAATCACACTCGGCGCCCAGGGTATCTTCAATGATGCTTTGGAAGGTTTCTTTTTGGGTTTTAGCCGTCAGCGGCCGGACGCAGCCAAGAAGCTGTTCCACCAGTGATGAACGAAGCTCTTCCGGATTTTTTGTGTAATATAAAATATTATGGATATCGGCACATCGGTCATTAAAAGCCGGAAAAAGAAAGCCGACTTCCGGCAGCTCAACAATCCAGTCCCGGATACGGTCGTGAAAGCTGTTTGTTTCTGCCTGATAGGATAATCCCGGCTTGGAGAGCTTCACCGGGCAGATAGCGCATAAAATATGGTCATAAACTTCATCGGAGGCATCTTCCATTTCCATACCGTCCGACGTTTTTCCGGGAACATCATAAACGGAATGAATCAAAAGGATTAAATAATTTTCACCGTAATCATAGGATTCAATAACTTTGTCATAAAATTCATTGAGCAGGTTCGGGGCGTTTAACTGACTTTCTCTGAGAGACATTAAAAAGGCCTGGGCGCCGCCGAAGTCTTCGGCCTCCATAGGAAATTCCATATTTACAAGATTTTTTCCAAGAGTACCGGATAAAGTCTTTCTGAAAATATCAAAATATTTAAACATTTCCTCTTCCGGAAGGGAGAGGAACATTTCTATCATTTGAGCCTTTTTCTCCTTTTCACCGTCCACATAGCAGCCACAGATGCGGGTAATGGCACAGTGGGAGGGGGTAAACTGTTTTTTTATTTCGCTGATTTCTTTTTTATTCATTATGTATTGCCGCCTTTATTTTAGATTATGGCACGAGCCATGTTCATTTATTATACTTGATTTTAATAAAAGTGACAATGTGAAAAAAACTATTGAGAAATTTAATGTAGATGATATAATAAATTATTAGGAATACACATATGTGAATATATAAGCATGTGAACATTTAAAATGAATCTGAGGAAGGGATTGATAAAATGCTTCAAGTAAAAAATCTGTCATATGAAGTTGTTGAAAATGGACAGAAATTAAAGATTATAGATGACATCAGTTTTGATGTGGCGGAGGGTGAGCTGCTTGTGATCACCGGACCAAATGGCGGTGGTAAATCGACGATGGCCTCGCTTCTTATGGGGATCAAGCCTCAGACATCCGGGCAGATTATTTTGGATGGTGAGGATATTACAGATTATGATATCGACCATCGTGCAAAGGCGGGACTTGGTTTTGCTTTTCAGCAGCCGCCGCGTTTCAAAGGTATGACGGTAAAACATTTGATTCAGCTTTCTTCCGGCGGGGAATTATCTGAGGACGAGAGTTGTCAGCTTTTAAGTAATGTGGGCCTGTGCGCCAGAGAATATCTGGAGCGCCAGGTGGATGCGTCTTTATCCGGAGGAGAGATGAAGCGTATAGAAATTGCCACCGCTTTTTCCAGACCGCATAAACTTTGTATTTTTGACGAACCGGAAGCGGGAATCGATCTTTGGAGCTTTTCCATGCTTGTTCAGCAGTTTGAGGAAATTCATAAAGCGAAAAAAGAAAGTATTATTATCATATCGCATCAAGAAAGAATTATCCAGATGGCAGATCGGATTATGGTTATTCGTGACGGACGGATTCGTCAGATGGGAACAAAGGATGAGGTAATGCCGTTGCTGCTTGAGGGTGATGGCGACGGCGGATGCAAATACATGAAGCAGTGAAACGGAGGCTATTAAGATGGAAATTGATAAGATTACACAGGGTGTATTGAATGTCATTGACAATGGCACGTTTAAGCAGGAAGGCGCATATAACCTTCGATATAACGGACAGCCGCTTTGTCATGGAGACAGCGAGCATATTAAAATAAAGAGTAAAACAGATAAAAATGGGATTGATGTCTACATCGACGGTGATACAAAGGGAGAGCAGGTGCATATTCCTGTTGTTGTGACGGCTTCGGGAATGACAGATATTGTTTATAATGATTTTTATATTGAAGATGGCGCGGAAGTAGTCATTATTGCCGGCTGCGGTATTCACAATGCAGGCTGTGACAATGCCCGGCACGACGGCATTCATAGTTTTCATGTGGGAAAAGGCGCCAACGTCCGTTACGAAGAAAAGCATTACGGTGAGGGCGACGGTACAGGAGATCGTATATTAAATCCAGTGACAAATATTTATATGGATGAAAATTCAGTATTTACCCTAGATACGGCACAGATTAAAGGTGTGGATTCCAGTATTCGTGAAACAGAGATTTCTATGGAGGCCGGGGCCAAACTCTTTGTCACAGAACGTCTAATGACCCATGATAAGCAGAATGCGGTATCTAATATGGAAATTCAGATGAACGGAGACGGCAGCTCGGCAAAGATTGCTTCACGTTCCGTGGCGAAGGGAGAATCCTCTCAGACCTTCCATCCAAAAGCAATCGGAAATGCGGCCTGTCACGCCCATGTTCAATGCGACTCCATCATTATGGACAAGGCGGAGGTCTGTTCCATACCGGAAATTAATGCCCGGCATATTGATGCGTCAATTATTCATGAAGCGGCGATTGGACGAATTAATAACGAACAGCTTATTAAGCTTCGGACTTTGGGGCTGACCGAAGAAGAAGCAGAAGCAGTGATCGTTGATGCGTTTTTGGAGTGATTTAAAGGGCACTTTTTGTAAAAACAAGAAAATCCGGATATACAAAATCCCTGTTTCCACAGGAAAGTGCGCGAAGCCTTCAAAGGGGAAACAGGGATTTTGTCGGTTTTATTGAATTTTGTTTCGTATATTCTGCATCTTTAAATCGACGCCAGCGATGATATCTGCACATTCTCTTAGTTCAAGAGCGATCTCTTCAGAATTTTTCAGATTTTGTTTGTAACGGAGCTTGTGGTCAAGACTAGCCCAGAAATCCATGGCGATTGTTCGAAGCTGAACCTCCACCTTCATATTTTTTTTGCCGCTGGCAAGAAAAATCGGGATCTCGATAATGAGATGAAGGCTGCGGTAGCCGTTGGTTTTTGGGTTTTTTATATAATCTTTTCGGGCTACGGTAATGACATCATCCTGATTCGTCAGTAAGTTAGCCACATTATAAATGTCATCAGGAAAAGGACAAATGACACGAATACCGGCGATATCTGTCAGATCATTTTCAAGAGTTTTTACGCAAAGCGGAAGATTCCGGCGGTTTAGCTTTTCAAGAATACTGGCCGGTGTTTTAATCCGCGTCTTGATTGTTTCAATGGGATTTCTCTGATGCATATGGGAAAACTCATTATTTAAGACATGGAGCTTTGTATTTACTTCCATAATTGCACACTCATACTGCATCATCAATTCTTTAAACTTCGGCGCATTGGCCAGAATAACCTCCGGACGCTCAGAGCTTTTGATGTCCTCGAATAAAAAAGGGGTCAAATCTTCTTTAGTTACATCTGCCATGGTTTTTCTCCTGTTAAAAAATACTTCTCACTAAAAGCTTAACAGTTTGTGGCAAAAAGTTCAAGAAAAAGATAATTTTTCATAAAAATTTAAGAATTTTTACCAAAAAATTATTCGAGATATGATAAAATATCTTGTATAGCATGTTAAATCTGGAGAGAGAATTATAATGAAAATAAATGAAGCTTTAGCTCCGGCGCTGCACGAAATTCCGCCGGTCTATGATAAAAATTCGAGAATATTAATCCTTGGCAGCTTTCCGTCGGTAAAATCCCGTGAGATTGGTTTCTTTTACGGTCATCCGCAAAATCGGTTCTGGAGAGTTCTTGCACAAATATTGGAAGTTCCCCTTCCTGAAACGATTGATGAGAAAAGGACGATGCTTTTGGAACATCATATAGCTGTGTGGGACGTCATTGCATCCTGCCGCATCAGCGGCTCCAGCGACAGCAGTATTAAAGATGTGGTTCCAAATGATTTGAATAAAATACTTTCGACAGCCCGGATCGAACGTATTTGTGCCAATGGGACTACGGCTTGGAAGCTTTATGGGAAATATTTGAAATCGTCCACGGGAATGGAAGCGGTCAAACTGCCTTCCACCAGCCCGGCGAATGCAGCCTGGCGCCTGGAACGATTGGTCGAAACCTGGAAGGAATATATTTTCTAAAAAGATTTACAAAAATAGCCTTTGGAAAAACACTGGATGGACTGTTGTCAGTCAGCGGATTTTCCAAAGGCTTTTATGTTTTAATTAGAATAATTTTTCGAAACGTGCCATCGCTTCTTTTGTGCTCTCGTGGGTGCCGAAGGAGGTGAGACGGAAGAAGTTCTGGCCGTTTTTACCAAAACCGGCGCCAGGGGTTCCCACAACCTGAGCGTTGTTCAGAAGGTAATCAAAAAACTCCCAGGAATCCATGCCGTTCGGGCATTCAAACCAGATATATGGTGAATTTGTACCGCCAAAATAGCGGATGCCTTTTTTTGCCAGAACATCGGAGATGATCTGGGCATTTTCCTGATAGTATCCGATATTTTTCCGGCATTGAGCCATGCCTTCTTTGGTGAAGATGGCGGCGGCGCCTTTTTGAACGATATAAGAGGTACCGTTAAACTTGGTTGTCTGACGGCGTTTCCACATGGCGTTGACAGACATTTCCTCACCGTTAGAGGCTTTGAAAACAAGCTCCTGTGGCACAATCGTGTAGCCACAGCGGGTTCCGGTAAATCCGGCTGTTTTTGAAAGAGAGCAGAATTCAATAGCGCATTTTTTTGCTCCTTCAATGGCAAAAATGCTTCGAGGAAGTTCCGGGTCTGTAATAAATGCTTCATAAGCAGAATCGTAGAGAATAACTGCTTCATTTTCAAGGGCATAATCAATCCATGCTTTTAATTGTTCTTTGTTATAGGCAGCGCCGGTAGGATTATTCGGGGAGCAGATATAGATCAAATCCGCATGAATATTTTTATCCGGCATTGGCAGGAAATTGTTTTCTGCATTTGCATCAATATAGAGGATTTCGCGGCCGGTCATAACGTTAGTGTCGACATAAACTGGATAAACTGGATCCGGGATAAGGACAACGTTGTCCTTTGCAAATAAATCGCCAATATTTCCTGTGTCGCTTTTTGCTCCGTCAGAAATAAATACATCGTCGGCCTGAATGGATACACCGTTCTCCGCATAATAGTCCACAACGGCCTGACGAAGAAAATCATAACCTTGTTCTGGACCGTATCCTTTGAAGCTCTCGGTGGAGGTCATGGCGTCTACGCCTTCATGGAGACCTTCAACAGCCAGGGGCTCCAGGGGGAGGGTGACATCGCCGATACCGAGGCGGATGATTTTTTTGTCCGGGTTGGCCTCGGCATATTTGGCCACACGATGGGCAATTTCTACAAACAGATAGCTTTCCTTCAGATTTTGATAGTTTTCATTTAATTTTGGCATGGTGTCGTTCCTTTCTGTAAGCATTGGTTTAATGAAATAATTAGCTATATTCTAGCAAATAAGTTTTTTAGTGTCAATAAAATGAGTTGCCAAACATAAGTATCGATGATATAATTCAGGTGATTAATAAGGAGGAATACTGATGGAAAAGTTATCAATCGAAAAACAGTTGAAAGCGAATGCTTATCCTGGAAGAGGAATTATTATTGGCAAGTCCGCTGACGGTACCTGTGCCGTGACGGCTTATTTTATTATGGGCCGCAGTGAAAACAGCCGTAATCGTGTTTTCGTAGAAGATGGCGACGGTATCCGCACCGAAGCCTTTGACCCGTCCAAGCTGACAGATCCGAGCCTGATCATCTATGCTCCGGTACGGGTTCTCGGTAATAAAACTATTGTGACCAATGGTGATCAGACGGATACCGTATATGATTTGATGGATAAGCAGCAGACCTTTGAACAGTCTTTGAGAACAAGAGAATTTGAGCCGGATGCACCGAACTTTACACCGCGGATTTCTGGGATCATTCATCAGGATAACGGAAGCTTTAATTATGCCTTATCCATTTTAAAAAGCAATAACGGACGTCCGGAGGGCTGCAACCGTTATACATTTGCTTATAATAATCCCTTTGCCGGCGAAGGACATTTTATCCATACTTATATGGGCGATGGCAATCCGCTGCCGAGCTTCGAGGGTGAACCGGAATGGGTAAGTATCGAAGGCGATATTGATACATTTACAGATCAGATTTGGAACAGTCTGAATGAGGAAAATAAGGTATCTCTGTTTGTACGTTACATTAATCTGACAGATGGTACATGGGAAACACGCATTGTAAATAAAAATAAATAGGAGGAACATCATGAAAGAGTTGGAGTTAAAGTATGGTTGTAATCCAAATCAGAAACCGTCTCGTATTTATATGAATGAAGGGGAATTGCCGATTACCGTATTAAATGGAAAGCCAGGATATATTAATTTTTTGGATGCTTTTAACGGATGGCAGCTTGTCAGCGAGCTAAAAAAAGCGACAGGACTTCCGGCAGCGACTTCCTTTAAGCATGTATCTCCGGCCGGCGCCGCTGTCGGTCTGCCGATGGATGATGTGCTGAAGAAAATTTACTGGGTCGATGATTTGGGTGAGCTTTCACCGTTGGCCTGCGCTTATGCGAGAGCCAGAGGCGCGGACCGGATGTCATCCTTTGGCGATTTCATTTCTCTTTCCGACGTTTGTGATGTATCTACCGCAAAAATAATCAAAAGAGAAGTATCCGACGGTGTTATCGCGCCGGGATATGAACCGGAAGCTTTGGAAATTTTAAAGGCTAAGAAAAAGGGAAACTATAATGTGATTCAGATTGATCCGGATTATGTTCCGGCTCCAATCGAGCATAAAGAGGTTTTCGGTATCACCTTTGAGCAGGGACGCAATGAGCTGAAAGTGGATGATGAGCTTCTTGCCGATGTGGTTACAGAAAATAAAGACATTCCTGAACTGGCAAAAATCGATTTGATTATTTCTCTCATTACCTTAAAATATACCCAGTCCAATTCTGTCTGTTATGCTAAGGGCGGGCAGGCCATCGGAATCGGCGCGGGACAGCAGTCCAGAATCCATTGTACCCGTCTGGCTGGTACAAAGGCGGATAATTGGTATCTGCGTCAGTGTCCGAAGGTTTTAAACCTTCAGTTTGTTGATAAGATTGGCCGGGCTGACAGAGATAATGCCATTGATTTGTATATTGGCGAGGATTACATGGATGTTCTAGCTGACGGTGCATGGGAGAAAATCTTCAAAGTGAAACCGGAGGTGTTTACAAGAGAGGAGAAACGGGCCTGGTTGGACGGTATGCAGGACGTTGCTCTCGGTTCCGATGCTTTCTTCCCGTTTGGTGATAATATTGAGCGCGCCTATAAGAGCGGTGTAAAATATGTGGCTCAGCCGGGCGGTTCCATTCGTGACGATAATGTTATTGAGACCTGTAATAAATATGGCATGGCTATGGCCTTTACAGGGATAAGACTTTTCCATCATTAATTGATAAGTGTACCCTCGAACTTTTTCCATTTAGGATTTGGTTCGAGGGCTTTTTTATGGTATTATAATAACAAAGAGTAGGGGGGATTTTATGGAGTACGATGAAAAAAATTCAGGGAGGAGTAAAACTCTGATTTTAGTTTTAGGCGCCGTTGTTATTGTATTAATTGTGATCATCAGTGTGTTGGCTACCTTGCTTGTAACCGGAAACAAAGATTCGATAAAGACGACTGGGGAAGCGTCTACAGAGACAATGCCTGAACAGAAAGAAAGTCATGACGTCGATGAATCAAATGTGGGAACAGATAATTACATAAAAGCTGCTTATATGGTCGTATCGGATGATAAGATTTACTGGGGATATGATGAACGTCTTTGCGAGGCGGATATCGAAAAAGGTGGAGCGCTTTCCAATATTTCTGAATACGGTCGAATGGAAGACGATATTGATTTGCTGGCGATGAAAAACGGAGTACTTTATTTTAATTGTTATGATGGTATCTACCGGGTTGCTCTGGGAGAATCTCTTGAGGCTGCTGAGCAGATTGTGTCTCATAAATCCATTGATGGTTTCTGGCTGACGGAGAATAAAATTTATTTTGATGAAGACGAGATACTGTATTGTACCGATTTGTCCGGCGGAAATATAAAAGAAATTGTGTCCGACGTGGAATCTTATATTCTGTCAGAATCAGGAATTTATTATATTTCTGATCAGGACGAGTTTCTAAAAACGGATTGGGATGGTAAGAGTCGTGATAGACTGGAAAAACTGGAAAATGTGGAAGAGATTGTTATCCATAATCAAGATATTTATGTGGCGGGTGAGAAACTATGGGTGTACCATACGGACAAAGGGACATTAGAAAAAGTACCAATTTCAGAAACTATAGAAGATGACGAGGAAATTCTTGTAACAGACGATTATATTTTGTACGAGGCAAAGAACGGAGATGATTATCAGTATTCATTCAAAGAAGAAAAAGATGAAAATATGAACATTGTTTTGTATGCGGGAAATCCTTATTCCGTTCAATATAAAGGCTATTTATATTATTCTTTCCATTCAGGTAATGTTACCTGCCTTGATCTGGAGACGTTGGATTATGAGACTTATGATGCCGACAACTCTCTTTTTGAAAGCAGTAGGGAAACAAAGTCTGTTGAGAATGAAAAATCAAACAATTCTGTTACGGCAGGGGACG
>ENA-ORNG01001756-ORNG01001756.1-human-gut-metagenome-genome-assembly--contig:-NODE-1756-length-14689-cov-2.832172_pt1 | contig 14689 bp, 9 predicted proteins | sample MGYA00242113_ERZ509018 | MGnify/ENA primary metagenome ERZ509018 (study PRJEB26280, sample SAMEA2338711) | human gut metagenome | biome: human gut; feature: human-associated habitat; material: faeces... | reverse complement strand
AGCCACAGCCCGGTGAGGGCCGTCCCGTCGCTGGCCAGGGTGAGCTCCCCCACCGGGGAAGCGTAGGTGGTGGTCTGGTACATGGGTTCCGCCTCCTCCCGTCCCGCGGCTTTGCGGGACATATCCGGTTTTCTCATCTGTATTATAGGGAGCGGGGGCCGCTTCTGTCAAGAATGGGCCGGAAAAGGCAGACTTTGTTGCTTTTTTTCGCTGGAAACGGTGCGCCTCCCCTTGCGGTTGTTCAGGCGGATATGGTAAAATATATTGTTTTTCTCTTTCCCCCAAACGGGGACTATGGCACAGATTCGGAGGAGCCCTTCACAGGGGTGGTCCTCCTTCTGCCCCCCTGGGTTCCGGCAGCGGCCGGGCCTGCGGAGGGGGCATCCTATTGACTGAGATACGCTGATTGAAGCTGGAGGGAATCACATGTCTTTGGAATCGGAAATCAAGCGCCGGCGCACCTTCGCCATCATCTCCCACCCGGACGCCGGTAAGACCACACTTACCGAGAAGCTGCTGCTCTATACCGGCAGCATCCAGACTGCCGGCCAAAGCCCGTTTCCCACAGAACATCTGGCGCGGAATACGACCCTCCCGTACTGAAAGGAAAATTTCCCATGGGTATCGATTCGGGCTGAGGTATATGGACAGCGGATCCCAAACTGTTCGGGTGCCTCCTCTTGACGGGCGATGATTTTTAAGGTGCCGTCGCTGACCTCCAGATTGTGTGGCGTGTAGTATTGCTGCTCTCTGTTTCCCCAGCCCGGCACAACAGGCTGCCCATCCGAAGACAACTGCCAGTTACCTACCCGTCGATTCCAATTATGTTCATTCAGCGAACATCCGGGAAAGGTTTCTTCCCAAATGAGTGTTTCGTACATATGCTGCGAACCTCCTGATATTGCATGTGGAATTAGTGTAAATAATACAAAGGATAATGTCAACCAAATCCAAAAAATTGGGATATAATCCAAAATTGATGCGTTGTTTCTGACTGGCAGCTCTGCTATCATGTAGACAGAAGGAGGGGGAGCAACGTGAATCAGCAAAAAGCAGAGAAGAAAATGTCAAACTCCAGTCGATTCCAGCGAGGGATAAGAAGCCTCTGGAAACAGCGGGAACTGCAGGCGATGGTATGGCCCGGATTGATTTGGATGGCAGTTTTCAGCTATGTTCCGTTGGTGTTCCTGTATATTGCTTTTACGGACTACCGTATCAGCACACCGCTGTTTGAGAACAATTTCGTCGGACTGAAGCACTTTGCGGCGTTTTTATCGGATGACCGCTTTTGGCGCAGTGTGTACAACACGCTGGGAATGAGCGCGTTACGGATCACGCTGGGATTTTGTATTCCGATTTTCTTTGCGCTTATGCTCAATGAGATCAAGAATGCTAAGTTTAAGAGATTGGTTCAAACGCTGTCTTATATGCCGCATTTCATCTCCTGGGCAATTTTCGGCGGTATCCTGCTTACCTGGCTGTCCCAGTCCGGAATTATCAATCAGCTTATGATGGCTTTGGGTCTGCAGGACAAACCGATCCTGTATAACGGCGACCCAAAGAAGTTCTGGTGGATCGCGTTCCTCTCCGATACATTGAAAGAAATGGGATGGAGCGCCATTATTTATCTGGCTGCGATCTCGGGTATTGACCCGGGGCTGTACGAAGCGGCTGAATTGGACGGGGCCGGGCGCTGGAGCAAAATGTGGAATATCACCATTCAGTGTATCCGTCCGACCATTGCGCTGCTGTTCATTCTTGCCGTAAGCGGCTGCCTGACCAGCAATTTTGACCAGATCTTCTTCCTGAGCAATTCTGCCAACATGGCACGCAGCGAGACCATCGATTTGTATATTTACAATATGGGCATTGTGTCCGGTCGGTTCTCTTTTTCGACGGCCGTGCTGTTTTTCCGCAGTATCATTGCCTATGGACTTCTCCGCCTGTGCAATTTCACCTCTGTGAAATTGACAGGAGAGAGTATCATTTAGGAGGGACAAAAAATGCGCAAGAAACTGCATTCTGTTACGGCATTCGATGTTATCCTGGCGATTATCATGGTGCTTATTTGCTTTGCCTGCGTGTACCCGATGTGGTATATTCTGGCGAATTCACTGGCAGCGCCGGAAATTGCGAACCGGGGGCCGGTTGCGTGGTGGCCAAAGGCTTTGAGCCTGGATGCCTATAAGGTTGTCTTTCAGAATGAATACATCCTCAGCGGTTTCAAAATCACAATTCTTCGAACTGTTGTTGCCACATTTACGCACGTCTTTTTCACCTCCATGGTCGCCTACGGAATGTCCCGGAAGGACCTGATCGGGAAAAAGTTCTACTTGAAGATTGCAATGATCACCATGTTTTTTAACGGCGGGCTGATCCCCAACTTTATTCTGATGATCAAGCTCAAGCTGTACAACACTTTCTGGGTGTATATCCTCCCCGGAATGTTTACCTTCTACAACATGGTCATTTTCATGAGCTTCTTCCGTTCTATTCCGGAATCGCTGATAGAGAGTGCCCGGTTGGATGGCGCATCGGAATTCACGGTTTATTGGAAAATTGTCATGCCAAATGCCAAGCCGGTCATTGCAACGATTGGACTGTTTACGGCGGTCTACCACTGGAACGATTATTACCAGGGCGTTGTTTATATTCGGGATAAGACGTTGGAACCGTTGCAGACGATCCTCTACAAGCTTTTGGCGGAAACCAGTATGACGGCGCAGCAGCAGCAGGCAATGCTTGCGCTGGGCGGGACAACGACATCGGCTACCGTAAAGTACGCCGCAATGTTCGTGGGAGCATTGCCGATCCTGTGCCTGTACCCGTTTATCCAGAAGTACCTGGTAAAAGGCGTTATGCTTGGCGCAATCAAAGGGTAACCAAAGCGGCTGGAGCTGCTTAAAATATGAAACAAGGAGTGCGAACAATGAAAAAAATAGTCAGTGTCCTATTGGCGGCAATTATGATCTTCTCACTTGCTGCCTGCGCAAAGGGAGGCGGAACGGAAACCACATCCGCAGCGCCTGCTCAGACAGAGGCCGCAAAGACCGAGAATACGGAAGCGGCAGAAACGACGGCAAGCGCAGATGCCCCCGCTTGGGAAAAGGATACCAGCCCCATCGATATGGAGTGGTTTGTAGGCGCGTCCTGGTATGGCTATACCTGGGGCGACAGCCTGTCCACAAAGCATATCACGGAGAAAACGGGCGTGAACATCAATATTGTTACGCCTACCGGAGATGTGTCTGAGGAGCTGAACCTGATGATGATCAGTGGAACGCTGCCGGATCTGATTTCTCTGGGTTCCTGGGAAACCTGCTACAATACGCTCTATGAGCAGGGTTATACTTACGCGCTGAATGAATTGGCTGACCAGTACGATCCTTACTTCTGGAAGGTCGTGGATGGCAGCGTTGTCGCATGGCATACCAAGTCCGATGGCAACCTCTACTGTGTTCCCAATGATGCCTACGGTGCCGAACAGATGGCCGAAACCGGTATGACGGCGGCTGTTCAGACTTTCCTGGTGCGCAAGGATCTGTATGAAGATATGGGCAGCCCGGATATGTCCACGCCGGAGGGCTTCCTGAATACGCTTCGGACGCTGAAGAATGAGTACGCAACCTATAAGGGTGTGGATATTACCCCCTTCTATGCACAGGGCGGTAGCGGCTACGGTCTGACCAGCTACTTGCAGAACTTCCTGGCTGTTCCCTATGAGGAAGACGGCAAGATCTATGACCGGATCTCTAACCCGGACTACATCGAGTGGCTGAAAACCTTCCGGCAGGCTTATCAGGAAGGCCTGATCGGGATTGATTACCTGGTTGACTCTGACGATCAGGTTACGGAAAAGAGCAACAACGGCGCTTACTTCTGCATGTTGCGTGAGTGGAGCGGAATGCAGGAAGCGAATGCAATCCTGGCCTCCAGCGAAAATCCGGACAGCTACTATATTGCAATCGATGGCCCCGCAAATTCTAACGGCGATGCTCCTCTGATTTTCCCGGGCTCTCTGGATGGCTGGATGAGCACCTTCATCAGCAAGGACTGCAAGGACCCCGCCAGAGCAATCGCTTTCCTGACCTATATGCTCAGTGAGGAGGGTCAGAAGGATATTTTCCTGGGAGTTGAGGGTGAAACCTACGAAGTTGTAGACGGCAAGCCCCAGCTGACGGATGAAATGATCGAGCTGATGAACAGTGACCCCAATACCTTTGCTACGCAGTATGGCCTGGTAGATACCTACTGGATGCTCCGCAATAGCGTCATTGTGGACCAGTGGCGTCCGGCAAGTCCCTACTACATCACGGCAATGAGCGATTGGGCAGACAAGAACGCATTTGTGAACGGCGGTATTTATAACAATCTGGAGCCGACTGGTGACAGCGAAGAGGCCATTGCGGCGACCAGAATCAATCAGCGCTGGCAGGAGGTAGTTCCTGAACTGATCACGGCTGCAAGTGACGAGGAGTTTGACAAGATTCTGTCTGACTTCCTGGCAGCACGGGACAGCTATGGCTACGAAAAGGTTGTCAGCTATGAGCAGAACCTGCTGGATGTGCGGAAGGCGCTCTTTCAGTAAGTAGAATTTTGGGCGGTGGGCACTTGCCCACCGCCTTTCCCTTGTCGAAACAAGTGTCAACATGCTATAATGATTTACGCAGGAGGTGTTGTATCGTGCCCAAAAAGAGTATGCTTCCAGGGAAAACCAGATTGGCAGCGAAAATCATTAAAATGTTGTCGCTAATATGGATCATTCCATGCGTAATCATTGCCGCACTGTGGATCAAGGGTAGGATCGAGTTTGTCTATGACAGCTTTGAAAAGGATTCTGCCGCAGCGCTCCAGAATTTGCGCATAGAGACAGCGTCCAATGCGGCCAGAATTGATACTAGCGCGTCTTCAGCGCTCAGCCAGAGGGAATTTGTTCGCTTTTGTACGTCCGATATGGATGCGGATGGTTTGCAGCTGGTAAAGTTTTCTCAAAACGAACTCAAGACGATCCGGAGCATTTTTCAGAGCAATGACATCATTGAAGAGGCAAGTTTTTTCTTTGATAATCCGCAGATTCACGAAATCTGGCCGACAATTTATAGACTGGACAGGCTGAAAAATACGCCTTTTGATGAGATCATCCCCTCCGGACAAAGTGCCGTATACGCTGTAGAGGATGGAGAGGTATACGGGTGCTATCGTATTTACCTGGACATTACCCCTGTGGGGTTGCTGCGGCTTCGCTTGGATTCAGACAAATTCTTTTCAGGCTTCTCGAATGCAAATGCTGCATCCTGTTTGCTTGCGGCGAATGGAGAGCTGTTTTCAAATGAAGAGAATCTGTTTTCAGCGGAAGAGTTGCAGGCGGTGCTGACGGATTCGCCGGATACGCCCTCCAGATCAACCTATCAGGCCGTATTGGAAAAGGACGGAAGAAGCTACCTGGTACGTTACAGCTGGTTGGAGCTGCTGAACGCGTGGGCAGTTGTTTATGAGGATCAGGCGGATTTGCTGCAGCCCGTATATCAAATGGGGGCAAGCGTGCTGGCGGTTATGCTGCTGGGAATGTGCGTGATTTGGGTCCTGGTTCAATACGTCTGCCAGTCGATGCTGAAACGGCTTGCGCTATTGGAGAAGAAAATGCTGGCGGTGCAGTCCGGTAATTTGGATATTCGGATTCCCGAAAGAGAAAACGGCGGGGATGAACTGGATACGCTCAGCAAAAGCTTTAACGGTATGCTGGACCGAATGCAGCAGCTGGTGGATGAGAATATTCAGCGTGGACTTGCGGTAAAGCAGGCGGAGTTGGACGCATTGCAGAGCCAGATCAACAGCCATTTCCTATATAACGCACTGGAGAGCATCCGTATGCTGTCAGAAGTACATGGGGATACGGAGGTTGCGGAAACCGTTTTTTCTCTGGGGAGCCTGATGCGGTATCATATGAAGTGGAAAACAAAAACCGTCACGCTTTCCGAAGAACTGGACTGTATTGATCGCTACATCTTCTTCATGTCCGCGTCAAATGGCACAGAAATCCGCCTGGAATCTACGCTTCCGCGGGAAGTTTTGTATACAGAAATTCCCAAACTGAGTATCCAGCCACTGGTGGAAAATGCAATCGTTCATGGAATGCCGGCGGACAGCAGGCGTATTGTCATCACATTGAAATGCCGCCAGGAGGATGGCCTACTGATTTTGTCCGTTACGGACAACGGTATCGGAATTGCCCCGGAGCGGCTTCATGAGATTCAGTGTGCTCTGAATGGAAGCGGGACTGGGAATATCCGCTCCGGAAAGAACGGCATTGGGGTTGTGAATGTGCATCAGCGAATCCAGCTGATGTACGGCGAAGCCTGTGGGCTGCGGTTTATCAGCTGTGAAGGCCTGGGAACGAGCGTCGAAGTTCGGATACCGGCACGGCAGGATGCTCTGGGAGGATGGTAGCATGAAAATTTTGCTTGCGGATGATACGGAGCTGATTCGGGAAGGACTGAAGAGTATGCTGCTTCAGCTGCCGAATCCGGCAATATGCCCGGAGATCCGAACGGCATGCAACGGTGCGGAGGCGCTGAGTCTTATGCGGGAGCATCCTGTGGACCTTCTGATCACGGATATCCGGATGCCTGATGTGGATGGAATCGAATTGATGAGGCAATGCCGGTTACAGTGGGCCAATACATCCATTGTCGTAATCTCTGGATATGACGACTTCAAGTATGCCCAGCAGGCGATAGAATACGGCGCAAGCGCCTACCTTTTGAAGCCGGTGGATAAGCAGGAGCTGTACCGGGTTGTGGAGAAGGCCTGGCAGTCTGCCAACGCAAGGCGGGCGACCATTGTGAATACCTCGTACTCTCTGTTTGTGAATTACTTGCGGGGAGAATCGTCAAACGCGGGAATATTGGAGCAGATGAAGCGAACGTATCCGTTCCTGTCCGGGGCGTGTGCGCTGATGTTGATTGGCTTCCCGGGAACCGGATATATTGGGGAAGAGCAAAATCGGAATGCGTCGCTTCTGTGCAATAGGCTGGGAAGACCATTCCTTTGTATGGAGGACAGGTCAGAAATAATCGTTTTGGCACCGTATCCTGTGGATATTCGGAAGTATTATCCGAATTTGGAGCAGGATTTTCACGGAATATGTATTGCGTATACAATGGTGGGCAGAGAAGCGGATGCGTTCAAAACGGCGTATCAGCAGGTGCGGAATATCTATGTTCACAGGCTGCTTTACCCCGGGAAGAACGTACTCTGCCAGGAAGATATTGCGGGAATGCGAACCGATTTCACGGTTCCGCACCGGAAGATCGAACAGATGACGGAGCTGACGGGAACAGCGGCGGACGAGGCGCTGACAAAGCGGCTGTCGGAGCTGTTTGACCGTCAGAAGCTGGTACAATACAGTATTGGCTATACGCTTGCGCTCTGCGACACCGTCTATAGGGCAATGCGCCAGACGGCGCTCTCCATTCCGGGCGGCGAAGCAGTGGACTTGGAACGGGTAAAGTCACCGCTTACATTCGCAACCATGCGGGAATATCTCGTAAATGTAAATGAGCGTTTATTGTCCCTGAATCAATTGGCACACACCTATATGCAGAGCCGAAATGATACATATGTCATGGAGCTGGCAATTCAATATATCCGGAGAAACTATCCGAAGCCTATTACATTAGCAATGGTTTCCAATGAGGTTTCCCTGAATTATGCATATTTCTCTACCATGTTCAGCAAATACACAGGAAAAACGTTCTCTGAGTATTTGCGGAATACGCGGATGGAGAAGGCCAAAGAGCTGCTTCGTCAACCGGACATCTCAATTGCCGAGGTGGCCGCACAGGTTGGATATGAAAACTATAAGAGCTTTTATCGGGCGTTCAAGGACGCGGTAGGTACAACACCTGTGGAATACCAGCAAAAGAAATACAGGATCCACAGAGAAGATGAAAAACAGTAGCCAGTAAGGGGTGTATGGAATGGGAAGCGGATTTCTGGACGATATGGGGTCCTTTCGGATAGAGCATGGGGAGAAAAACAGGCTGAATTATTTTCCCCTTGCCGCAGAAAACGGCGTTATGGCAAGCATAACGCCGGAATTAAAGGGTGACTTGAAGCGGGACCAAAACAGTTTTGTGCTGCCGCCGGCCAGTGAAGAGGATCTGCGTTCCGGCATGGCGGGGAGAAATTTTTGGTGCAGATTTGAAAACGGCGAATTGTGGTCGGCAGCAGGAATGAGCGCCGCGCAGATTGCGGAGGAATTTACGCCCGCGGAAGAGAAGTGCATAGTGGAAGCGGGGCTGCTGTGGCATAGGACTGTGCGGGAAAACCGGACTCGTCAATTGCGGGCAGCTGTGACCAGCTGGGTCCCCAGCGCAAACGGAACGGTGGAGATCATGCAGGTAATATTGGAGAATTGCGGCGAAGAAACCCTCCGCTTGACACCGACAGCTGCAATCCCACTCTATGGGCGCAGTGCGGATAATCTGAGGGATCACCGCCATGTGACCTCTCTGCTGAATCGAGCGGAAAGCCGGAAGGAAGGCGTAATCCTCACACCGACCTATTCCTTCGATGAGCGTGGGCACACACCCAATCAGCGAAGCTATTTTGTATTTGGCATAACGGAAGACGGGAAATCTGCGGAAGCGGTCTGTGCGGACCTGGATCGTTACACAGGCGAAGGAAGCCTGATCATGCCGGAGTGGGTTGCCAAAGAGCTGCCTGGTGATTCCCTTGGTGGTGAAACGGCAGGAAAAGAAACAATTGGTGCGCTGCGTTTCCCGGAGACGGAGTTACGCCCGGGAGAAAAGCGGGAATACGATATTCTTGTGGGTACAGCGGAAGATAAGGCAGCTGCGGAGCAAATTGCCGCCGTCTGGCTTTCCCTGTACAGAATCCGGATTTCCCTGGAAGAGACAAAGCTCTGGTGGGATCAGGTGAATCCAATCCGCACCCATACGGGTGATTCAGACTTTGACAATATTCTGCGCTGGATCGGAATTCAGCCAACGCTGCGTAGAATTTATGGCTGCTCGTTCCTGCCTCATCACGATTACGGAAAGGGCGGACGAGGCTGGCGTGACTTGTGGCAGGATTCTCTGGGACTGCTTTTGAGCGAGCCTGAGACAGTGGCGGATGACCTGGTCGCCTATTTTGGCGGAGTCCGTTTGGACGGGACGAATGCCACCATCATTGGAAATCGTCCGGGAGAATTCAAGGCGGATCGCAATGGAATTCAGCGAGTCTGGATGGATCACGGTTACTGGCCGGTACTGACTATCTGGCAATACATCCAACAAACAGGCGATATTGAGATCCTTCTGAGAGTGGCACCTTTTTTTCAGGATGGTCTCGGAATGCGGGGGACCCAGAGAGATGCCATCCAGGCAAAAAGAAGCTGCACAGGAACTGTTGCAGAGCATATGCTGTTGGAACAGCTGACCGCATTCTGCGAAGCGGGAGAACATGGTCTGCTTCGGCTTCGGGATGCGGATTGGAACGACGCTTTGGATATGGCACCTCAACGCGGGGAGAGCGGTGCGTTTACATCCGCTTATGCCGGAAGTATGGAGCTGTTGGCGAAAATGCTGGAAACTTTACGGCAGACCGGAAAATGCAGCAGTATTGACCTGCCAAAGCGTTTTGCAATCCTGCTGGGGGAAGAGGACAATTGGGCTTCCATCGCATCGCGCAGGGAGAAGCTGAATCGGTTCTGCACGCAGTGCATCCAAATTCCTGATGATGACCGGATTCAGATCCCGCTGGACAAAATTGTGCGGCATTTGGACTTGTGTGCGGATACGCTGAAAGCAATCATACGGGAAAAGGCATGGATTCAGACGGAGCAGGACGGATGGTTCAACAGCTACTATGATAATTACGGTACTCCACTGGAATGCGGGACGCCGGGGCAAGAACGTATGATGCTGACGGGACAGGTATTTACAATCCTGGGCGGGGTAGCAACGAAATCGGAGATCCCTCAAATCTATCATGCGGCCAGGCGGCTACTGTATGCGCGGCAGGCAGGCGGATTCAGACTGAATACGCGGCTAAATCCAGAAGATTTCCAAATTGGCAGAATGCTGGCCTTTGCCTACGGGCATAAGGAAAACGGCGCGGTGTTCAGCCATATGAGTGTCATGTTTGCATATGCGCTGTACAGCCGGGGGTATGCCAGAGAGGGCTTTTCGGCCATAGAGCCAATTTGGAGACTTGCGCTGGATTCTGAAAAGAGCAGGATCTATCCGGGGATCCCGGAATACTTTGCCCCGGATGGCCGGGGTATGTACCCGTATCTGACGGGCTCCGCAGCCTGGATGATGCTGTGCGTGGTGCAGGAAATGTTTGGCGTCCGCGGGGAAAATGGAGCGCTGTGTCTGCGGCCTCAGCTGCTGCCGGAACAGTTTGATGTGCGGAATCGAACCAGCATTATTTTGAAGTTTGGCGGAAAGGCATTCAAGATTGTATACACATTGTTGGAACGCCTGGAGCCTTCCGAATATACAATTGTGAAGGCAGAGCTGGACAATATGCCAATAGCGGATGGACGTATCCTGCCTTCTGAAATGGGAGCATTGGACAAAGAGAAAATACATATTGTGGAAGCTTGGCTCGGGAGAAAAGTACAATGATCGATATCATAAAAGACTATGACAGTCAACCGGCATTTGCCGATTTTTTACCAGGAATTGCGGGGGAGAATGGTATCCCCGCATGGTGCTTTTTCGTAAATCGGGGGCAAGGCGTTGCGAGTTTTGGCACGCAGGATAAGGATCACCCGATCATGGAATTTCGGCCGGCGCACACAGCGTGGCAGGATGTCCAGACGAAGGGCTTCCGTACTTTCTTGAAGTACCATGGGCATGTGTCGGAGTTGTTTGTGAATGCACGGGACAAACAGATGCTGCTTGGGGCAAACAGCTTGACGCTTCAGTGCCGGGAAACGGATGCCCCGGTTCGTGCCCAGGTCCAGTATTTTATTTTACCGAATGCGTGCGTTGGAGCGCTGGCAAGGACGCTGACAATTGAAAATACTGGCAACGGCGTATTGGATTTGGAGGTACTGGATGGACTTCCGGCAATTGTTCCCCATGGGATCGGAGACTGGCATTTGAAATGCATGACCCAGACCGCAAGGGCCTGGATGGAAACGGTAGGAGGCGAAACAGGCGTCCCCCGATACAGGGTACGGGCAAGCCTGGAGGATAGTGCCCGGGTCGAGCCGATCACCGGTTTTGCGTTTGGATTTTCTTGTGTGGAGGAAGGAAAACGACTGCCTGTCCTGTGGGACCCGGAAGCCGTTTTCGGACAGGATACTTCCTTTGCCCATCCGCATGGATTTGCGCGGATGGATTTGCCGGAGTTGATTTCGGCACACCAGCGCTGCCAAAATCTGTTCCCGTGTTTCTTTTCAGGTGCGCGGCTCCGACTGAATCCGGGAGAGAAGAAAACGGTTTATACACTGCTGGGGCACGGAAAAACCGGCAGCGGCTGCGGGAAACTGCTGGAAGAGGCGGTATCGCCCGAATGGTTTGCAAGAAAGCTTGCGGAAGCGGAAACAATGGTGGATACACTGTGTGCGCCAATTGCATGCGACACGGCAGATCCCCGATTTGATGAGTACTGCAAGAGGACGTATTTGGATAATTTCCTGCGCGGCGGCAAGCCGGTACGCCTGGCTGGACATACCTTTCACCTGTATAGCCGTAAGCATGGGGATCTGGAACGGGATTACAATTACTTCTCTCTGACACAGGAGCCGCTCTCTCAGGGAAACGGGAATTTCCGGGACGTGTGGCAAAACAGACGATGTGATGTATCGTTTGCGCCTTTCGTAGGCGGAAAAAATGTTGCCGACTTCTATTCCCTGATCCAGCCGGACGGATATAACCCCCTGGTCATCAAACCGGATCTGGTACAGAGTGCCAGTGGAGAGACAATGACACCGGGGCAGTATGTGCTGCGCTATGGGAGACAGGAGGGAATGGCCCGCATAGCGCAAGGAACGGTAAAAGCAGATGCGGACTTCGGAGAGGGATATTGGACAGACCATTGGAGCTATGGCCTGGATCTGATTGAAGACTTCCTGCGTATCTGGCCGGAACGGGAGCAGGAACTGATGCAAATGGAACTGCCCTGGTACCGGCCGCAGGCGCAAATACTGCCCAGAGAAAAACGCTATAGTGTGTCGGGGGGAGAACTGCGGCAGTACCACTTTTTGGAAGAGACACCGGGCGAAAAATGGTGTAGGGATGGGGCCGAGAATCTGGTAAAAGCCACTTTGCTGGAAAAGCTGGTCTGTATGTGCGCAATGAAATTTGCGGCGTTGGATGCCTGGGGATGCGGCATTGAAATGGAAGGCGGAAGACCCGGCTGGTATGACGCGCTGAACGGATTGCCCGCACTGTTTGGTTCCAGTGTTACGGAAGCTATGGAGCTGCTGCGGCATTTGCGGTTTCTGAAAGTTTCTCTTCGGCGCTATGGAGGAAAGGTTTCTTTGCCGGGACCCCATTACATGTTACTGATGCGCCTAAAGCAGAGCGTCGAGGATATTCCGGAGTATACGGGAAATACGGTGCTGGTTGATTTTTGGAACAGCAGCAAATCCGCGCTGGAGCACTGCCGGGAAGAAGTCTATACGCAGGGAGCATGGGACTATGCAGATTGCCAGGCGGAACAGCTGGCTGAAATGCTGGACACATGGGCAAATTTCCTTGGTCAGCGGCTTGCTCTATGCCGCGGAGAAAACGGGGTGATGCCGACCTATTGCCGATACCGTGTGAAAATGGATCAAGGAACGCCTTCGTTTGAAAAGTGTGATATGCCGTTGTTCCTGGAATCCAGTGTGCGGGATATGCGCCTATGTGAAAGTGAGCAGAAACGCGAAAAACTGTTCGAGGCAGTACACCGGAGCGAGCTGTTTGACGGCAAGCTTGGAATGTACCGCGTCAATCAGGCACTGGATATATCCGAGCTGGAGCTGGGGCGCGCGGCTGCGTTTACACCGGGATGGCTGGAAAATGGTTCCATCTGGCTGCACATGGAATATAAATATTTGTTGGAACTGCTGCGCGGCGGATTGTATGAACAGTTTTCGGAAACAATGCGGCAGGCTGCGATTCCGTTCTTAGATCCGGCTGTCTACGGAAGGAGTACATTGGAAAACAGCTCCTTCCTGGTGAGCAGTCTGAATCCGGAGGAGGCGCTTCACGGACGTGGATATGTAGCGCGGTTGAGCGGTTCTACGGCGGAGTTTATGAGCATATGGCAAATCATGATGTTCGGCCAAAAACCGTTTCTGCGCACAGAAAACGGTGTGCAAATAAATCTGCAGCCTTGCATTCCGGCATATTTGATAGATGAAGGCCGCACGATCCAGGCGGCATTCCTGGAGAACAGCACCGTGCTCTACCACTTTGCGGAGTGCCGGGACTATTTCCCCGGAAACTACAGTATTCGTATTCGATCTATGGTGGATGTAGATGCGATTCGTCAAGGTGCGGCTACTGAAATAGTGGCGGATATTTTCTGATTTACGGGGCTACTGTAAACGAAAATACCGAAAAGAGCTTGGGAACCATGCGTACTATCCTGTAGGTCAAACAGGCTACTTTGAGTCGCGGGTAGATTTAAGACTCGCTAATGAAAGAACACCCATTTCTGCATGAGCTGTAGCTTCATAGCAGAAATGGGCGTTTTTTAGGCTAGGTTTCCATGCTTGCGAGGCTCGTCAGAGCCACCCTAAGCTGGTGTATACCACCAAATCAGGAAAGAAAAAACAAAGTATTTGACAAAGTAAATAATTTATGTAAATATATTAACAGAAAGGGAGGTATTTATGGCTACTATAAAGGAGATCGCGGAAATTGTCGGTGTATCCAGTGCTGCTGTATCCAGAGTGCTGAACTATGACGAAGGGATTTCTGTCAGTGCGGAAACGCGGGCGGCAATTTTTGCCGCGGCTGAAAAAGTGGGATATAAAAAGAGAATCATTTTTCCCAAAATAGAAAATGTCGCGCTTCTGTACTTCACAGAAGCGGAAGATGAGCTGGAGGATATCTTCTACCAGAATGTTAAGGATGAGCTTCTGAAGCAGGCGCGGAAAATGAATATTCACCTTACGGTATACAGTAAAAAGGATGGGATGGACGCCATACCCAAGGATCTGAACGCATTTGTTGCGGTGGGTTGGCTGAACAGGAAGGAAATCAACAGGCTGTACAGAATATGCAAGAGAGGCGTGTTTATAGGAACTTCTCCGGACGAGAAGCTGTTTGATGCGGTAAGACCCAACATGGATTCTTTTGTGACCCAGATCGTAGACTACTTTATGGAGAAGGGACACCGCACAATAGGCTTTATTGGCGGCCCGGACAGAAACATTGATACCGGGTTGCCCTCTATGGATATCCGTGAGTGGTCCTTCCGGCAAAGCGCCAGCTATTATAATTGCCTGAATGAAGATTATATTCTGATATCCGACAAATTTACTGTGGAAGAAGGCTATCGTTTGGGCAAAGAGCTTCTGACCAAGGAGACGATTCCCACATCGTTATGTGTTGCAAGCGATACTCTGGCCGTAGGCGTCCTTCAGGCATTGAATGAGGCAGGCGTTCAGGTACCGGAACAAGTGGCGGTGTTCAGCATTAACGATGTAAATATCGCAAAGTATCTGTCACCGCCG
>ENA-ORNG01001752-ORNG01001752.1-human-gut-metagenome-genome-assembly--contig:-NODE-1752-length-14718-cov-13.142672_pt1 | contig 14718 bp, 12 predicted proteins | sample MGYA00242113_ERZ509018 | MGnify/ENA primary metagenome ERZ509018 (study PRJEB26280, sample SAMEA2338711) | human gut metagenome | biome: human gut; feature: human-associated habitat; material: faeces... | reverse complement strand
CCGTGGCCTGGAGCATGTACTCGATGCCGTCGGTGCCCATGACGTTGGCGATCTCATGGGGGTCGGTGATGACGGTGGTGGTGCCGTGGGGCAGCACGGCCTTCACGAACTCCTTGGGGGAGACCAGGGAGCTCTCCAGATGGATGTGGGCGTCCAGGAAGCCGGGGAGGACGATCTTGCCGGTGCAGTCCTCCTCCACGGTGCCGGAGTACTGGCCCATGCCCACGATCAGCCCCTCTGCCACGGCGATGTCGGCGTGGCAGAGCTCGTTGGAGAAGACGTTGACATAGGTGGCGTTCTTCAGCACCAGGTCCGCCGGCTCCCGCCCGGCGGCGGCGTTGATGATGCGGCGCTTTTTCAGCAGCTTCCGGTTGATCTTGCCAGCGTAGCTCTCAGACATAGAACCACTCCTTCTGTTGAAAATTGAAAGCATTATTTTAACTTATAGCTGATATAAATTGCAATAATGCTGTATGGTTATAGAGAGTATAAGCCATAAACCGGTATTTGTCCACAGAAAACGGGAGAAAATTTTTGCGGCGGACCAGTCGCGGCTGCAACAGGCATCTGCCGGGCACTTCTGGTAAACTATATATCAAATATATAAAATGGTCACAGAGGATTTTCCGGGGATCGGCGGCCGGAGCCGCCAGAAAGGAAGGCAACATGGATAACAAAGCGTATCAGAAAATGGACTACGCCCTCTGTCTGCTCTCAGCGGCGGCGGATGGCAGGAACCACGGCTGCATCGTCAACTCGTTCCACCAGGTGACTTCCTCTTTCCCGCCCAAGTTCACGGTGGCGGTGAACAAGGACCACGAGACCTGCAAGGCTGTCCAGGCGGCTGGGAGCTTTTCCGTCACGCTGCTGGACGCGGACGCGCCGGCGGAGCTGATCGACACCTTTGGCTACAAGTCCGGCCGGGTGGCGGACAAGTTCGCCGGCCGGGAGGTCCAGACAGACGGCAGCGGCAACCCCTATCTGAAGGAGCATATGGTCTCCCGCATCGCCTGCAAGGTGGTGGACCGGCTGGAGATCGGCAGCTATATCCTGTTTGTGGGTCAGGCTGCGGAGGCGGAGGTCCTGGGGGACGGGAAGGTGCTGACCCTCCAGGCCTACACGGACCGGGGCAAGGCCACGCCGCCTGCCGCCACCGTCTACCGCACCGTGGAGATCAATGGCTACCGCTGCACCGTCTGCGGCTATGTGTACGAGGGGGAGTCCCTGCCGCCGGACTTCCGGTGTCCCCTGTGCGGCGCCCCGGCGGAGAAGTTCTTGAAGATCGAAAAATGAGGACAGGCCCCGCGACGAATGGCGCGGGGCCCGCTGCTGCCGGCTGCGTGCCGGAGGGCAGAGCGCTGTGCGGTCCGAAAGGTCTGTTCCGAAAAACGCTCCGGGGCTTTGCCGCTCCGGAGCGTTTTTTTCGGATGGCGTCAGGCGTCCAGCAAGCCCAGGCTCACCAGGAACTCGCGGGCCACCTCGTCCACGGTGCGGCCTTCCACATCCACCTGATAGGTCAGCTCGGTCATCTGCTGGGTGGAGATCTTCCCGGTCAGCTGCTCCAGGATGCCCTCCACCTCCGGGTATTTCTCCAGCAGGTCGCCCCGGACGATATACATTCCGTAGTAGTCCGGGAAGAAGCTCTGGTCATCCTCCAGGACCTTCAGGCCGGTCTTGATGTTCAGACCGTCTGTGGTGTAGACCACAGATACGTCAAAGGTGCCGTTTTCGATGGCGGAGTATTTCAGGCCCATGTCCACGGATACCGCGTCCTTGAAATTCAGGCCGTAGAACTTCACGAAGGGATCGTACTTCATGCTGCCCTCCAGCGTGAAGAACTCCTGCTCCGCGCCGAAGGTCAGCTGATCCGCGATGGGGATCAGGTCGCTGATGGTCTCCAGACCGTACGTATCTGCCAGCTCCTGAGGCACGCCGATGGCATAGGTGTTCTCAAAGCCGGGCCGGCCCAGTACATGGATGTCATAGTCTGCCAGGGCCTTTTCCTTCACATACTCGTAGATGGTCATGCCCTCCGGCACGTCGGGGGTGTCCTGATGGAAGAAGGTGGTCAGCAGTGTGCCGTCGTAGGAGATCATCAGGTCGCAGGTGTGGCCGTCATCCTTCAGGGCGTTCCAGTTGTTCACCTGGGACATCTGGTCCTGGATGGTGACGGTCAGGTCCGTCTGGTCCTCCACCAGCATCTTCACCATGTGGTGCATCAGCTGGGTCTCGGAGTAGTCGCCGTCATACAGCAGGATGTCGCCGGTGCCGCCCCGTCCATAGGGCAGCAGGGCGATGAAGGCCGCCACGATCAGCGCCACCGGGATCCACATCTTTTTGGAGCCGCCCCGGCTCTTGCGCATCTGGCCTTCGAACCAGCTCATGATGAAGTCCAGCGCCACGGCGATGACCATAAGCACACCGGTGGCCGCCAGGATCAGAGGCATATCCGAGATGCGGATAGCCTGAGTAATGACGCCGCCCAGGCCGCCGCCGCCCACGAAGGCCGCGAACACAGCGGTGCCGATGGCGTTCACCACCGCGATGCGGATGCCGGTGAACACCGTGGGGAAGGCCAGGGGAAACTCCACCATCAGCACGCGGTAGGGCTTGCTCATGCCCATGCCGCGGGCGGCCTCCTTCACGCCGGGGTCCACCTCCTGAAGTCCCAGGCAGGTGTTCCGCACAATGGGGAGCAGGGAGTAGAGGGTGATGCCTGTGATGACCGTCAGCTTGCCCGGATCCAGCACCACCATGATGATGCCCAGCAGCGCCAGGGAGGGGATGGTCTGCAGCAGGTCCACGATCCGCAGGATCACCGGACGAGCCACTTTGGACACATAGGCCCAGATGCCAAGGGGCAGGCCGACGGCGATGGACAGCAGGCTGGCCGCCAGCACGATAAACAGGTGTTGGAAGATCAGATCCCAGCTCATCTGCCCGCCTCCTTCCGCAGGCCACGGGGCGTGACCTTTTTCTGCAGCAGGTCGATCACCAGTCCGAAGAGAATGGCCAAAATGGCCGCCGGGATGGCCCCCAGCAGGATCAGGGTGTTATTGTTGGAATTGGTGCCCCGGTATACGAAGTCCCCCAGGCCCCCCAATCCGATCATGGAGGCCAGCACCGCCCAGGAGACGGTGTAGATGGTGGCCATCCGGAGCCCTGCGATGATGACCGGCATGGCCAGGGGAAGCTCCACCCGCAGCAGCGTCTGAAGAGAGGACATGCCGCAGCCCTTGGCGGCTTCGATGTACTGGCTCTCCACCTCCAGAATGCCGGTGTAGGTGTTTTTCAGCACCGGGAACATGGCGTAGACACTGAGTGCCACGATCACCGTGGGATAGATGTTGCCCCACCAGATGAACAGCACGCCGATGAACACCAGACCCGGGATGGTCTGGAAGATGGAGAGGATGGGGATGATGATGCCGGACAGCCATCGGGGGACCCGGGAGAGCAGGATGCCGAACACCAGCCCCACGGCAAAGCCGATGGCCGCGGAGATCAGCACATACACCGTGTGCTGGCCGATGGCCCGCAGCAGATCCGCTCCGTAGTCCTGGATCAGAGTCATCATTTGGCCTCACCCCACAGATTCTCCGCCACGGAGCGGGCAACGCTGGTCTTGGTGACGATGCCGGCGATGGTGTCGTCCGCGTTCAGCACCACCACGTAGTTGGCGCCGGAGTCCAGCAGATAGTCGAAGCTCTCTTTGGCCTCGTCGCCCACCCGGACGGTCCGGGCGGTCTGGCGGATCAGGGGCTCGATGGTCGTGAGCTCCCGTCCCCAGTGGCGGATGTCACCGATGGAGATCGTGCCTAAGTACCGGTTCTGTTCGTCCGTGACCAGCAGGGTATCCACGCTGCCGCGGGCCATGCGCTCCGCGCACTCCAGCACGCCACGGTCCTTGTGGACGCTGAACACATTGGTGCGCATGAAGCTCTCCACCTTGGAGGGCGCCGTGTCCGGCGTGTGCTTGCCCATAAACGTGCGGACCAGGTCGTTGGCGGGATGCTCCAGCATCTCCTCGGGAGAGGCCATCTGCACCACCTCACCGGCGGACATAAAGATGATGATGTCTGCCAGCTTCAGCGCCTCGCTCATGTCGTGGCTGACGAAGACGATGGTCTTGTTCAGCTTCTGCTGCAGGCTCTTCACCTCATCCTGCAGGGATTCCCGAGTCAGGGGATCCAGGGCGGAGAAGGGCTCATCCATCAGCACGATGGGGGGAGAGGCCGCCAGGGCCCGCAGCACGCCGATGCGCTGCTGCTGGCCGCCGGAGAGCTCAGAGGGGTACTTGTTGGCATACTGCTCCATATGGACCAGCTGCAGCATCTCCTGGACGATCTCGTCGCACCGGGCCTTGTCGTACTTCAGCAGCCTGGGCACCACGCAGATGTTCTGGGCCACAGTCATGTTGGGGAACAGGCCGATCTGCTGGATGACATAGCCGATATGCCGCCGCAGTTCCACCTTGTCCTGGCTGTGGACATCTTTTCCGTCGATGCGGATGGTGCCGGTATCCGGCTCCAGCAGGCGGTTGATCATCTTCATGGTGGTGGTTTTACCGCAGCCGGAGGGGCCGATCAGGACCACGAACTGTCCATCGGGAATGGTGAAATTCAGGTCCTTCAGGACCGGGGTCTTGCCATAGCTTTTGGATACGTGTTCAAACTGGATCATACTGCTGCCTTCACTCCTTTGTCGTTACTAGCCGGTGGGCCGCTTCCGCGGCGCTGGGGCTTCCCACCAGGATGATGACGTCACCGCCGTACAGTTCGGCGTAGGGGCCTGGGGAGAGGATCACCGTCTGGCCCCGCCGGATGGCCACGATGGTGCCGCCGGTGGACTGCCAGAACTGCAGCTCTCCGATGCTTTTCCCGATCAGGGGGGAATCCTTTGGAACAGGGACCTCGTAGTTGGGAAGCGGCTGGCCGGCAGCTGCGAAGGTATCCTGGCTCTTGACCAGGGCCGTCACCGTTTCCGCCATGCGCCGGTTCACCTCTGCGGATTCCGCCAGCAGGTCCTTCAGCTGACAGCGCAGAGAGTGGATGTCCGCGTCCTCGGAGAAGTTGTCGATGTACCGCCTGGCGCTGTCGGCGGAGAGGACTACGGCCCCGCTCTGGGGCTTTACGTCCACCACCTTCATATCCGCCAGCAGCCGCAGGGCCTTGCGGATCGTCTCCGGAGAGACGCCGTACTCCGATGCCAGCACGGACCGGCCGTAGATCCGGCTGCCCTCCGCCAGCTCCCCCTGGGCGATGCGTGTGGCCAGATCCAGCGCAATCTGCAGATACTGGGCCGGGACAACTGCCTGCCTCATGGGATCCATCACCTTCTCTTCTGCGATTGTATGGTCCCTATTATACACTGCCAACTTTAAAAAGTAAATAGAGATGGCAGTTAAAAAACGATAAAAATTTAAGGAAAATTTGCGGAAAAAGGAAAAAGTAGAAATGGGCGGAAAAAGAAGCCCCCTCCCGATTTCACGGGAGGGGGCCTGAGCGGATGAGCTTATTTTCCGAAATGCTCCACGATATCCACCAATTCCGCGCCGATGCGTTTCTGCGCCTCCTTGGTGCCTGCTCCGATATGGGGCGTGCAGGAGACGGCCGGATGCTGGGCCAGAGCCCAGTTGGGATCCTTCTCGCTCATCCACACATCCAGGCCGGCGGCCTTGACCTTGCCGCTGTTCAGCGCCTCCAGCAGGGCCGCCTCATCCACGTTGGAGCCCCGGGAGACGTTGATGATCACCACGCCGTCCTTCATTTTGGCCAGAGACTCTGCATCCACCAGGGGCCTGTCGCCGCCGGGGGCGCAGAGGACGATGATGTCGGACCGGGAGAGCAGCTCGTCCATGGAGACGAAGTGCATGGTCTCGCACTCGCAGCCCTCCGGCTTGTTCCGGTGGACCACGGACAGCACATCCATGCCCAGGGCCTGACCCTTGGCGCCCACCATCTGGCCGATCCGGCCGTAGCCGATGACGCCCATGGTCTTTCCGGCAAGCTCAAAGCCCTTGGAGTAGGCCTTCTTCTCCCACTTGTTTTCCCGCATGGTGTGGCCCGCGATGGAGATGTTCCGGGCGCAGGAGAACAGCAGCGCCAGGGCCAGCTCCGCCACCGCGTTGGAGGAGGCGCGGGGCGTGTTTCTGACCTGGATGCCGTGTTCCTCCGCATATTTCACTGCAATGTTGTCCACGCCCACGCCGGCGCGGATGATGAGCTTCAGGCGGCTGCCCGCAGCGGCATCGATCTGCGGCTCCTTGATCTTGGTGGCGCTGCGGATGATGACCACGTCAAACTCCCGCAGGGCCGTGCCCAGCTGGTCGGGCTCGTAAAACTGCTCAACGACCTCGTACCCATCTTTGCGCAGCTGTTCCATCGCGCCGGCGTCCATGCCGTCGGTGACCAAAACTCTCAATGCCATATTGATATGACCCCTTTCATGCATTTCCGGCACACCCCAGGGGTGCCAACGTCGGAAAATCCCAAACGCCCATTGGGGGACAGGCGTCACCGGCAAACCGGAAGGGGGAGGCGAAGCGTCAGGCTCCGCCAGAGTGAAGAGCGGAGAGTGGAGATATGCCTATGGCATCCCACCAAATGCTCCGCCCCTCAAAAGGAAGGGGGCTAGGGGAAACCATCCGGTTTCCCCAGTTCTTTCGCCTCCGGCGAAAGAATAAATTCTAATCATTTTCGGCAGGGCGTGTACCTGCCGAAAATTCCCCGACCCGTGCGCCCTTGGGGCGCACACACCAGTGACCGACGTCACTGGTGAGGGGGAATAGCGGAGGCAGACCGCAGGTCTGCCGGAGCGTAAAGGGGGGACGCAGTCCCCTCTTTACGCGTGCTCCGCCTCGTACTTCTTCAGGAACTCCACCAGGGCCTCCACGCCCTCCTTGGGCATGGCGTTGTAGATGGACGCCCGCAGGCCGCCCACGCTCTTGTGGCCCTTCAGGTTGTCGAAGCCGGCGGCCTTGGAGGCGGCCACCACATCGGCATCCTGCTCCTTGCTGGGGGTGACGAAGGGCACGTTCATCAGGGAACGGTCCTCCTTGCGGACAGCACCGGTGAAGAACTTGCTCTGGTCCAGGAAATCGTACAGCACCGCGGCCTTTTCCTCGTTGCGCTTGTTCATGGCCTCCAGTCCGCCGTTTGCCAGCAGGTACTTGAAGACCTTGCCGCAGCAGTAGATGGCCCAGCAGTTGGGAGTGTTGTACAGGGAGTCATTGTCCGCATGGGTCTTGTAACTCATGTAAGTGGGCACGAACTGGGGCAGGTCCTCCCGCAACAGGTCCTCCCGGATGATGACCACCGCCATGCCGGCGGGACCCACATTCTTCTGTACGCCCGCCCAGATCAGGCCGTACTTGGTGACATCGCAGGGACGGGAGAGGAACATGGAGGACTGATCCGACACCAGGATCTTGCCCTTGGTGTTGGGCAGATGGAAATAGGTGGTGCCGTTGATGGTCTCGTTCTCGCAGATATAGACGTAATCTGCGTTGTCGGGGATGTCCAGATCGGAGCAGTCAGGGATGTAGGAGAAGTTCTTGTCCGCGGAGGAGGCGACGATCTTCACCTCACCGTACTTCTGGGCCTCCTTGATGGCCTTCTTTGACCAGTTGCCGGTCTCCACATAGCAGGCCACGCCGTTCTTCATCAGATTCATGGGCACCATGGCGAACTGCACGGTGCCGCCGCCCTGAACGAACAGAACCTTGTAGTTGTCGGGAATGCCCATCAGCTGACGCAGGTCCGCCTCGGCCTCGTCCCGGATCTGCTGAAAGACCTTGGAGCGGTGGCTCATCTCCATGACGCACATGCCGCTGCCCCGGTAATTCATCATCTCGGCGGCGATCTCCTCCAAGACCTCCTCCGGCATCATGGCGGGTCCGGCGGAGAAATTATAGGTACGTCCGTATTTCATACTCATTTCCTCCAAACTTTTTTGTTCTGGGGTTTCGCATCGGCGCGCAGACATCTGTCTGTTTCCTCTTCCAGTATAGCACAGAATTGGAAAGAATCAACCGGAAAAGCGGGATGAGTCCGCCTGTGAGAGAGGACGGCGGACAGCCCGTAAAAAGTTTTAGGGGCACAAAAAAACTTGCAGAAAACTTGCTTTTTTGGCAGACTTCGGGTATTCTGAAAAAAATTGCCATTGGTATGACCTCTTGACGGGATCAAGAATTTTGGGAAGGGAGCGCCGCCGCACTGCGGCGGCAGGGAGATAGATGAATCGGACTTGGATTGAATTGGACAGGGAGGCCCTGGCCCACAACATCCGGCGCTACCAGAGCCTTCTGCCAGCGGGCTGCCGGATCATGGGCGTGGTGAAGGCGGACGCTTACGGACACGGGGCGCGGGCGGTGGCCGCCCAGCTGTGGGAGCTGGGCATCCGCCACTTTGCCACTGCCACGCTGGACGAGGCGGTCCAGCTGCGGGAGGCCGGCATCCAGGGGGAGATCCTGATCCTGGGATACAGCGCCCCTGCGTATTTCCACCTGCTGGCAGAGCACGGGCTGACCCAGACCGCCACCTGCCCGGACCACGCCGCCCAGCTGGAGACCTACTGCCGGGAGAACGGCGTGCGCCTCAAGGTACATATCGCAGTGGACACGGGTATGCACCGCATCGGATTCCTGCCGGAGGACCTGGACGCCATCCGGCGGGTGTATGAGAACGGCGTCCTGCAGGTCACCGGCATCTACTCCCACCTCTGCGTGGCGGACACGGACGAGGAGGAACATGTGGACTTTTCCCGCCGGCAGGCGGAGACCTTCAAAAGCGTGGTGGAGTCCCTCCAGGCCCGGGGCGTGGAGCTGGGGACGGTTCACCTTCTGAGCAGCTATGCGGCGGTGAACTACCCGGAGTACGCCTATGACTACGCCCGCCTGGGCATTTTGATGTTTGGCGTCAAGAGCAGCGCGGCGGACTACCTGCGGGAGGACCTGCAGCCCATGCCGGTCATGACCCTGAAGGCCCGGATCACCTCTGTGCGGGAGATCGGACCCGGGGAGACGGTGAGCTACGGCCGGATCTTCCGGGCGGAGCGGCCCACCAAGGTGGCCTCCGTCTCCATCGGCTACGCCGACGGCATCCCCCGCTGCCTCAGCGGCGGAAAGCTGCGGGCCATCGTCCGGGGACAGTACGCCCAGGGCATCGGCCGGATCTGTATGGACCAGCTGATGCTGGACGTCACCGGCATTGAAGATGTCCGGGTGGGGGACGAGGCGGTGTTCATCGGCCGCCAGGGGGACTGTGTCATCTACGCAGAGGAGCTGGCGGAGAACGCCGGCACCATTACCAACGAGCTGTTCAGCCGCCTGGGCGCCCGGGTGGAGGGGCGCTGCTTCCGGCAGGAGGCCTGAGTGAGATGTGAGGCCGCGGAGCGGCTTTGCATAGATCAGAAACCAAGCGGGGGCCGGCCAGCGGAACGGTGCCTGCGGAGAAAGGAGGAAGAGAGATGGAACGGTATGTGGAGTGCGAGAGCCGCGGCCTGACCCTACGGGGGATGCTGCATGTGCCAGACCAGCGGCCGGGGAAAGTACCCTTTGTGATCCTGTTCCACGGCTTCTGCGACGACCGGAACGAGATCAACTTCGTCCACACGGAGCTCTCCCGCAGGCTGTGTGAGCGGGGGATCGCCAGTGTCCGGTTCGACTTTGCCGGCAGCGGCGACAGCGACGGGCGGTTCGAGGACATGACTGTCTCCAGTGAGGTGGAAGACGGCCTTGCCATCTTGGACTATGTCAAGAGTCTGGACTTTGTGGACCAGAGCCGGATCGCGATCCACGGCCTGAGCATGGGGGGATGTGTGGCCTCCATGGTGGCGGGCCTGCGGGATGCGGACGTGTGCGCCCTGAGCCTGTGGTGCCCGGCGCCGGACGTGGTCTACAACATGAAGCACAAGATGCTCTGCGGCGTGGATGTGTCTGACATCGAGGAGAAGGGCTACGCAGACTACGAGGGCCTGCGGGTGGGCCTGGGCTTCTATCAGGATGCCTTGGAGCTGGATCCTTACGCCGTGGCGGCCAAATTCACCAAGCGCGTGAATCTGGTACACGGGGATGAGGACGTGACGGCCTCCATCCACTGTTCGGAGCGGTACAAGGAGATCTATGGAGACCGGGCGGAATTCCTGGTGGTCCATGGCGCGGAGCACCGATTCAAATCCTGTGCGTTTCGGGCCGCCCGGATGGACTCGGCTCTGGCATTCCTGACCCGGGAGCTGCTGGGCTGAACGGAGGACTCCTACGGCGCCGCGGGCGCGGTCCCGCGCCGCCGTACAATCTAGAAGGGAGAAACGAGAATGGATAAGACAAAGACAGTCAAGACGCGGAAGACCCCAACTCCGGCTTTCGCCGTGATCTCCTTCCTGGTGATCGTGGCCGTGCTGGTGGCGCTCATCAACCTGGGCGTGGACACCACTATGTCCGTGTTCATCGCGGCCCTGATCGCCGTGGTAATCGCGCTCCTGCTGGATATCCCTTGGGCGGATGTGGAAAGGACGCTGTTGCGAGTGGTGTCCGACTGCATCCCGACATTTTTGATCGTCATCATGGTGGGCATGCTGGTGGGCATCTGGATGGCCGGCGGCACGGTCCCGGCCCTGATGTACTACGGCATGAAGCTGATCTCCCCGAAAATCCTGGTGCCCCTGGCCTTCGTCCTCAGCGGGCTGACGGCGGAGTTCACCGGAACCTCCTTCGGCAGCGTGGCGACCATGGGCATTGCCCTGGTGGGCGTGGCCTCCACTACTTCCATCCCGGTACCGCTGGTCATTGCTGCGGTGGTCTGCGGTGCCTGGTTCGGCGACAAGATGTCCCCTCTGTCCGACACCACGAACCTGGCCTCCGGTGTCAGCAGGGTTCCCCTGTATGACCACATCGGGTCCATGATGTACACCACTATTCCCGCTGCACTGGTGGCGCTGGTGCTGTTTACCGCCGCCGGCCTGATGCATAGCGGCGGCGAGATGGATACGACTCGCGCCAACCTGATCTGCGACACCCTGGCGGAGCACTTCAACCTCAATCCCATCCTGATCCTGCCCGCCATCCTGGTGCTGCTGGTGTCGGTGTTCAAGCTGCCGGCCCTGCTGGGTATGGGCCTCACTGTGGTGGTCAGCATCGTGTTCGCCATGGTATTTCAGGGAGTGAACTTTGTGGAGCTGATGAACTATGCGGCCAACGGCTTCACACTGTCTACCGGCGTGGACATTGTGGACCCGATGCTCAACCGCGGCGGCATTACCAGCATGACCGGTCTGCTGATCACCTTCATGGTAGCCAGCGTCATGGGCGGCATCATCACCGCCACCGGCATCCTGGACGTGCTGGCCAAGGACGTGCTGCTGAAGTTCATCAAGAGCCGCGGCGTCCTGGTGACCGTCACTCTGATCTACTGCTACATCGTCAACTTCCTCACGGCCGGCGGCCAGACCGTGGCCATCATCGTCACCGAGCAGACCTTCGAGGACGCCTTCGACCGCATGGGCATCCACCGCAGGGTCCTCTCCCGGACGCTGGAGGATGCGGGGACCCTGAGTGCACCCATCGTCCCCTGGGGCGTTGCCACGCTGTATGTGATGGAGGTACTGGGCTGCGGCACGGAGTATATCCCGTATTGCTGGTTCATCTTCATTGTACCCATCTTCTCCATCCTCTGCGCCTTCTCCGGCTTTGGTATATGGGACAAGGACGGCAACAAGATGTGGGGCAGGAAAAAGGCTGCTGCAAAGTGATTGAGTCTGCCTGACAATACGGGCCGGCCCGATTTTCGGACCGGCCCTTTTCGCGTGGCGCACCATGCCTGTTGCAAAGAACGGCCGCCTGCCGTATAATATTTCCATTGCAAGCACGGCCCGCCCTTCGGCGGCGGGGAAGGGAAGTGAACGGATTGGAAAAGGAGCATGGCCACACCCACGTGGGCCTTTACGTCCAGGCCATGGCCAAGTGGCTGGCGGTGGCGCTGGTCACCGGCGTCTGCTGCGGCGTGGTGGGCTCCCTGTTCCACATCGGTGTGGAGCGGGCCACAGAGCTGCGGGAGCAACATCCCTGGCTGTTGTGGTGTCTGCCGGCGGCGGGACTGGTGATCGTGGCCTTCTACAAGCTGACAAAGACGGAGGGCCAGGGTACCAACGACATCATCGACGCGGTACACCACGGAAAGCCCCTGTCCATCTGGCTGCTGCCCGCCATCTTCCTGGGGACAATTCTCACCCACCTGTGCGGCGGCAGCGCCGGACGGGAGGGCGCGGCTCTCCAGATGGGCGGCACCATCGGCCGCCATGCGGGGAACCTTTTCAATCTGGATGACCGGGACCTGCGCACCGCCACCATGGCAGGCATGGCGGCGTTTTTCTCCGCCTTGTTCGGCACACCCCTTACCGCCACGGTGTTCGCCATCGTGGTCATCAGCATCGGCGTGGTGTACCACGTGGCGTTCATTCCATGTCTGACCGCCTCCCTGGTGGCCTACTGGATTTCTGTGGAGTTGGGGGTGGCGCCCACCCGCTTTTCTGTGGCGGCGCCGGAGCTGGAGAAGCTGATGCTGCTGCGGGTGGCGGTGCTGGGCGTAGGCTGCGCCCTGGTGTCCGTTCTGCTGTGCCGGACCCTGCACTTCGCGGAGCATCAGATGAAGAAGCGCCTGCCCAATGCCTGGCTCCGCGTCCTTGTCGGCGGCGGTGCGGTCATCGGCCTGGTGCTTGGCAGAGATGGTGAGCACGCCGTCCTTTACATCCAGATCGATGTCCTCCTTGCGGAAGCCGGGCAGGTCGGCCTGGAGCAGGTAGTGGGCGCCCTCGTCCCGGATATCAGTGCTGAAGACCGGCGTGCGGCGGCCGCTCTCGCCGAACATGCTGCGCTCCAACTCGTCAAACAGATCCATCATGCTGCTGTTGCTGCGGCGGGTGTAGGGGATCATATACATAAGTCAAAACTCCTTTCGGTCCCGGGCGGAGCATCCTCCGGCCCGGGCCTCTCTGAACTTTGGCTTTATTATAGTGAGGGATTATGAATTTTTTGTTACATAGATGTGTCACAAGTGTAAATATTAGCACTCAATAAATAAGAGTGCTAATATTTTGCAGAAAGGCTCCCCTTGTATTGGCGAAAACCGGGTGGTATAATTGTCATACAATTAAAATAAGGAGGGCACCCCATGAAAATATTAGTTTTTGGCCCCAGAGACCGCTATGACGTGTACCGGCCCCCATTTGCGGATGAGATGCCGGTGGAGCTGGTGTTCCGCCGCCCGGACCAGACCTATGTCCAGGCGGCCCAGGAAAATGCGGACGCGAGGATCATTTTTGTGGATGCCATCACGGATGTGGGTCCCGATGTGATGGACCAGCTTCCAGAGCTGAAGATGATCCACTCTGAGGGTGTAGGGTACAACTGCATCGACTGCCAGGCCGCCCGGGAGCGGGGGATCTATGTGTGCAACAATAAGGGGTGCAACGCGGAATCGGTGGCGGAGCACACCATCATGCTGATGCTGATGGCTCTGCGCTTCGGCATCCCTGGACACAACGCGGTCATCCAGGGGCAGCAGATCCAGATGAAGCAGAAGGCCATCGCCGCCCACGCCCCCGGCCTGTTCCAGTGTGCGGTGGGGTTGGTGGGCTTTGGAGACACCGCCCAGGCCACCGCCCGGCGGCCCAACCGTTTTCCGGAGAGTCTCCGCCTCCGGGCCGCCGGGATCATCGCCCCCCTGCGGATGCGGCGCGGTCTTTCCCAACAGCCCCCGCCTCCTGCCCGGGCGGCAAACGAACAGGCCCCGGCCCCCTCCCGGGGGCCAGGGCCCATGCAATGGCCGGTTTACTTCTTGCCGTGCAGCGCCTTCATGCGCTTCTCGTGGTCCAGAATGGCCTTGCGCATCCGCAGGCTCTTGGGGGTGACCTCCAGCAGCTCGTCGTCCGCCAGGAACTCCAGGCACTGCTCCAGGCTCATCTGCTTGGGGGGCACCAGCCGCAGCGCCTCGTCAGAGCCGCTGGCCCGCATGTTGGTCAGCTGCTTCTTCTTGCAGATGTTGACGGTGATGTCCTCGCTCCGGGGGCTGACGCCGATCACCATGCCGCCGTACACCGGCACGCCGGGCCCGATGAACAGGGTGCCCCGCTCCTGGGCGTTGAACAGGCCGTAGGTGACGGACTCGCCGGTCTCAAAGGAGATCATGGAGCCGGTGCCCCGGCGGGAGATGTCGCCCTTGTAGGGGGCGTAGGAGTCGAACACGCTGGCCATGATGCCCTCGCCCTTGGTGTCCGTCAGGAAATCGCTGCGGTAGCCGAAGAGGCCCCGGGCGGGGATCAGGAACTCGATCTTCATCCGCTCGCCCACGGGAGTCATCTCCACCAGATCCGCCTTGCGGGCACCCAGCTTCTCGATGACCGCGCCCACACAGTCGCCGGGCACGTCCACCACCAGCCGCTCAATGGGCTCGCACTTGACGCCGTCGATCTCCTGGTACAGCACGCGGGCGGGGGAAACCTGGAACTCATACCCCTCCCGGCGCATGGTCTCAATGAGGATGGAGAGGGACATCTCGCCCCGGCCCGCCACGTTGAAGGCAGTCTCCTTGTCCGTGTCGGTCACACGCAGGGACACGTCCTTCAACGTCTCCCGGTACAGCCGGTCCCGCAGCTGGCGGGAGGTGACGAACTTGCCCTCCTTGCCGGCAAAGGGGGAGTCGTTGACGGAGAAGGTCATCTCCA
>ENA-ORNG01001751-ORNG01001751.1-human-gut-metagenome-genome-assembly--contig:-NODE-1751-length-14722-cov-2.454353_pt1 | contig 14722 bp, 10 predicted proteins | sample MGYA00242113_ERZ509018 | MGnify/ENA primary metagenome ERZ509018 (study PRJEB26280, sample SAMEA2338711) | human gut metagenome | biome: human gut; feature: human-associated habitat; material: faeces... | reverse complement strand
TGTAAAATAATGGAAAAATCTTATATTCTCTGCTTACAGGAAGTTAAGAGTTTGTCAACAAGAAGTTGGGAGTTTGTCGACAAACTCTTAACTTCTTGTCGACTGGGAATTAATATTTTGTAAGCTTTTGATGATCTGAGAGTAAGCTTCCTTACGCAAAAAAGATATTCGTATACATATATTACTTACGTTCTACACACCTCTTAAATAACCCGTTGACGGAATTCGTTTCAGAACGGCTCCATGCCATCTTCGTATACTCTCCGTGTCATCTCCATACTATCTCCGTATCATCTCCGTAACTACTCCGTAGCCTATTCGGTCAGTGATACCTCTATTATATACGGAGTAAGTACGGAGCAGACACAGAGCAGATACGAAACAAATCTGTGCACAGTTCGGATAGAAGTCATGTAACTCAAGTTTCTTTATTCAGATATTTATCGTACTTTTGTAGCCTGTAAACCAGCTATTACGTTTAAGAAGGAATACAACTATGCGCTATAAACTTTCGGCACCAGCCACTTTGCATACCACTATCCAGCTCCCGGCTTCCAAAAGTATCAGCAACCGGGCTTTGATATTACACGCTTTAGCCCAAGGGCATATCGCGCCAAGCAATTTGAGCGATTGCGATGACACCCGTGTCATGATAAAAGCACTGGACGGGAATCCCGGACATATCGACATTCTTGCCGCCGGAACCGCCATGCGTTTTCTCACGGCTTACCTCAGTGTAACACCGGGTACACGCATCATTACCGGTACCGAACGGATGCAACAACGCCCCATACGTATTCTGGTGGATGCCTTACGTGAACTGGGTGCACAGATAGAGTATGCCGGAAAAGAAGGCTTTCCTCCTTTACGCATCACAGGTACAGAATTAACAGGCGAAGAAATCAGCCTTGCCGGAAATGTCAGTTCACAATATATATCTGCTTTACTGATGATCGGTCCCATCCTGAAAAACGGATTGAGGTTGAATCTTACAGGAGAAATCATTTCCCGCCCTTACATTAATCTAACACTGCAACTAATGAAAGAATTCGGTGCAGACGCTGCCTGGAGTTCTGAAAGTAGTATCACCGTCCGTCCGGAAAAGTACAGAGACATACCTTTCACAGTAGAAAGTGACTGGAGCGGTGCTTCTTACTGGTATCAGATGGTTGCCTTAATTCAGGATAATGAAAAAAAAGAATCTACAAAAACGGAAATAAAATTACCCGGACTTCTCCCACACAGCTATCAGGGCGACAGCCGGGGAGCTGAAATATTTGCCAAACTCGGTGTACACACCACATATACCGACCAAGGAGTGGTACTGACTAAGATGGGAACTCCCGTTACCTGTTTAAAGGAAGATTTAGTGGATATACCCGACTTAGCACAAACTTTCGTTGTGACTTGTTGTTTAATGAACATACCTTTCCGATTTACCGGATTGCAGAGCTTGAAGATAAAGGAAACCGACCGCATTCAGGCGCTTATCACAGAATTGAATAAACTGGGATATGTGGTAAAATCGGAACAGGACAGTATATTAATCTGGAACGGTGAACGCTGCGAACCAGCCTCCCATCCCGTTATTGCGACTTATGAAGACCACCGGATGGCAATGGCATTTGCACCCGCCATCCTTCGGACGCCATCCATACGGATTGCCGATCCGCAAGTGGTGTCCAAGTCTTATCCGGGATACTGGGAAGATTTGAAACAAGTAGGATTTAGGATTGAAATAGAGGAATAAGCTATGTGGATATTAATTATAAGTCTTATTGCACTTGTCTGTATCGCCCTTTTGGCAGGATACATCCGTAACCAACGCTTGCAAAAGAAAATAGAGCGCGGAGAACTGGATGCCATGCCTGAAGTGAAAGAGGCCGACGCAGAATGCTGCGGACAGCACGAAATATGCGAACGGGACAGTCTGTTAGCTGCCGTCAGCAAAAAGATAGAGTACTACGATGATGAAGAACTGGACAAGTACATCGGCATTGCCCCCGAAGATTACACTCCTGAACAGGAAGATGAATTCAGGGATGTATTCTATACGATGCAGGACATCGACGTTGCCGGATGGGTACGCAGTTTGCAACTGCGTGGAATAGCTCTGCCAAACAATATCAAAGATGAAATATTCCTGATTATAGGAGAGAGGAGATTTTAAAGTGGATCTACTGCAATACACCTTCTTTCAACATGCCCTCATCGGCAGTTTGCTGGCAAGCATTGTTTGCGGACTTATCGGTACGTATATCGTAACGAGGCGACTGGTGTTCATTAGTGGCGGACTGACACATGCTTCTTTCGGAGGAATTGGTCTGGGATTATATACAGGAATCTCTCCTATTCTGGCAGCCGGAGTGTTTGCGGTACTGTCGGCTTTTGGCGTGGAATGGCTTAGCAAACGCAATGATATGCGTGAGGACTCAGCTATCGCGGTATTCTGGACGCTGGGGATGGCATTGGGTATCATGTTCACTTTCCTTTCACCCGGGTTTGCACCTGATTTGTCCGCTTATCTGTTCGGTAATATACTGACGATTACATTCGGAGACATCGCCTTGCTGGCAGGACTTGCAGTGATACTGGCTATTTTCTTTATCCTATACCTGCGTCCGATTATTTACGTTGCTTTCGACCGGGAATTTGCACGTTCACAAGGTATTCCCGTACAAATATTCGAATATGTACTGATGATGTTCATTGCACTGACCATTGTGGCATGTCTGCGCATGGTAGGCATTGTGCTGGTTATTTCCCTGCTCACCATCCCACAAATGACTGCGAATTTGTTTACGCATCGTTTCCACCGCATTATCTGGCTATCCATCGGCATCGGTTATCTCAGTTGCCTGGGCGGATTAATGATATCCTACTATCTCAACGTTCCTTCCGGCGCAGCTATCATCTTCTTTTCCATCATTATATACGTAGTATGTAAGCTAGGAAAGAGTTTTTATTTATCTTTACGGCAGAAAACGCAGAACCCGTAAAACTTACTGGCATAGTTGAAACGCAAAGCAATCCTCCTCACTGGCATCTTAGTCACTTTGATGCTCGTTGCCGGATGTTCTACCCGAAAGAATACAGCCGGCACACGCTTCTATCATGCCCTAACCACCCGTTACAACGTCTACTTCAACGGAAACGAAGCTTATAAAGCCGGATTGCAGGCACAGCAACAAGGGAATAAGGATAACTACATGGAAATGCTCCCCCTCTATCCCATCGGCAATAAAGAAACCACAGGAATCGGTACTTCCGACTATGAGCGAGCCATTGAAAAAGCGCAAAAAGCTATTCGTCAACATTCTATCAAGCGACGCCCCATACGTAAACCAGGACGGGCATACACGGACGAATACAAAAAATGGCTGTCACGTCGGGAGTTCAATCCTTTCATACACCGTGCATGGCTGCTATTGGGAAAAGCACAATATCAGAAAGGAGATTTCCCGGAAGCTGCCTCAACCTTTTCTTATATCGTGCGCCTCTATGACGGACAGACGAATATCACTTCCGAAGCTCTGATCTGGCTATCCCGCTGCTACTCAGCACTGGGTTGGCAATACGATGCTGAAGATGCTCTGAACCGGGTAAATAATGATAGTCTGCCACTATCACTGGCAGTCCCTTATGCTTCGGCAACAGGAAACTACCTGTTGGGCAGTCAGCGATACAAAGAAGCCATCCCTCATCTTGAAAAGACAGCCAAAAACGAGAAGAACAAACAGCAAAAAGCGCGATGCTATTATCTCCTGGGACAGACTTACCAGCTATTGCAACAACCGGAACAAGCTTATCAATCATACAGCAAAGTAATTCGTCTCAACCCTCCGTACGAACTGGCATTGAGTGCCCGTATCCGCCAGACGGAAGTGATGCCCACCGCCAATAGCCGTAAGATAACAGGGAAGCTACTGCGGCTGAGCAAAGACGAGAAAAACGAAGAGTATCTGGATCAGATTTACTATGCATTGGGTAATGTTTACCTGGCCGGGAAAGACACGGCGCAGGCTCTTTCCGCATATCACAAAGGAATAGAAAAGAGCACCCGTAATGGTGTGGAGAAAGGAATTCTTCAACTGACATTAGGAAACTTGTACTGGCAGCAGGCACGCTATGCTGAAGCGCAGAAAGCATATGCAGAGGCAATAGGATTGATAGATAAGACACACCGGGAATATGCCGACATTACCACCCGTTCGGAAATATTGGACGAACTGGTACCTCATACCAATACCATACAGTTGCAGGATAGTTTGCAGCACCTTGCCGGGATGCCGGAAGCGGATCGAATGGCCGTCATAGAAAACATCATTGCACAGGTCATCGCCCGGGAGGAAGCAGAACGCAAGGCGGCCGAAGAAGCAGAGCGGGAAACAAACCGCCTGCAGATGCGGGAAGAAGCGGAAAGTCAGTTACCTGCAACTTCGATTATCAGCAAACCAGGGCAAGGGAATACCACTACTCCACAAACTACCCAGCCGGCAATAGGTGGAAAGCAGGATTGGTATTTCTATAATCCACAATTAGTGGAGCAGGGAAAAGCAGAGTTCCAACGTTTGTGGGGACGTAGAAAACTGGAAGACAACTGGCGGAGGAAAAACAAAACTGTGGTTGCACTGGACGATTTTGAAGAAATAGATTACAGTGAATCGGAAGATATTGCCCCCAAAGACAGCATCCCGAACAGTCAGGAAAATGAAGCAACAGAAAGCTCTGTCTCCCCAGAAAAAGATCCTAAAAAGGGAACTACCGACAGTATCGCCAATGATACGCATCGTCCGGAATACTATCTGGCACAGATCCCATTGACAGAAGAGGCCATGCAGGCATCCAACGCATTGCTATCGGAAGCTTTATACGGTGCCGGAATGGTTTTCAAGGATCGTATGCACGATTTCCAACGGGCAGAAGCCATGTTCGAAAGGCTCATACGGCAGTTCCCGGACTTCGCGCAAGCTGATGAAGCCTATTATCAGTTATTCCTGACGGAATTGGCTATAGAATATTATGAGAAAAAAGGTAGTTCCGCTGAAAAATATAAAGCCGAACTTATCGCCCGATTCCCCGAAAGCCGTTATGCCAAGACACTGGCTGACCCGGATTTCGCAGAGAATGCCGTACATGGTAAACAACGTGAAGATTCACTCTATGTCCGTGCTTATGAGCATTTCCAGATGGGCGACACAGCCACTGTGCGGGCTGCCGAACATCTTTCTTCCGAAATATATCCATTAGGGCAACATCGCCCGAAGTTTATGTTCCTCGAAGCCGTCACCCGACTGCAGGGAGGAGAAACAGAAAGGTTCCTCGCCACTCTGAAAGAACTTGTACAGCAATATCCGCAGAACGAAATCACCGATCTGGCCGCCCATATACTGAAAGGCGTACAGGAAGGACGTCTGTTGGCCCGTGACAGCCATACATTCGGTTCTATCTGGCAACGACGGAGTGCCGAACTGGCCGAGGCAGGCAACTTGTTGGGCGACAGTTCGAGCAGTACCGCTATTCTCCCACCGGACAGTGCTTTCAGCACAGAGCGCAATGTACCGTTCCTCTTTATCCTTGCTTATGAAGAAGGAAAAGTAAACGAGAATATGCTTCTGTTTGAAGTGGCACGCTATAATTTCTCCACTTTCCTGGTTAAGAACTTCGACCTTGCATTTGCTCACGAACGGGGTATCGGTATGTTGCAAATTCGTCCGTTCAACAATTACGATGAAACACAGCAGTATTTCCGTCGACTTTATGCAAATCCCGAAATGGCGGCACGGCTCAGTGGTATGCGTGCTATACTCATCTCGGAGGCCAACTATGCGCAATTAATCAAACAATATAGTTTCGATGATTATGATGCCTTCTACCGTACACACTTCTCTTCCATACCGGAACCGGAACTAAAAGGCTATACACTGGATGAACCTCTGCTGACCCTGCCGACAGAGGAAGAAGAACGACAGAGAGAAGAAAATCTGCCTACGGAAGAGGACGACCCGGAAAATGGTGTTATCTTTGGGGACTGAAATAGCTAACAGATATGAAGAGAGATAGATTACTTTGGGTGGACGATGAAATCAGTTTGTTGCGACCGCACATCCTGTTTCTGGAAGGCAAAGGCTACGAAGTAGATACCGTAACCAACGGACAGGATGCACTCGACCGCTGCCGCGCTACAACCTACGACCTAATCTTTCTGGACGAAAACATGCCCGGACTGAGTGGTCTGCAAACTCTGGCATTAATAAAAGAAATCTGCCCCACCGTCCCTATTATCATGATCACCAAGAGTGAAGAAGAGAATATCATGGACATGGCTATCGGACAAAAGATTGCGGATTACCTGATCAAACCCGTCAATCCTAACCAAATATTGTTGTCGCTAAAAAAGAATCTGCATCGTCGGGATATAGTCAGCGAAGCTGCACAAACCGCTTATCAACAAAATTTCGGTAAGATAGGCATGCAAATCAATGACTCACTGACGGCAACCGACTGGATGGAATTATATCGCCGCCTGGTATACTGGGAACTGGAATTGGAAGCTACAGACAGCCCTATGAGCGAGATGCTTGCCATGCAGAAAGCAGAAGCTAATTCTGCCTTTGCCAAATTCATAAAGAAGAACTATGCCAACTGGGTATCGGACGAAAAAGGGGCAACTAACACACGCAAACCCTCTTCGGAAAACACCGACCGCCCTCTGATGAGCCCAGACCTTTTCAAACGCATCCTTTTCCCTCTGCTGGACAAAGGTGAAAAGATTTTCTTTATTGTACTTGATAATTTCCGGTACGACCAATGGCGCGTTCTTGCCAATGAATTATCCGGTTTATTCAACATTGAAGAGCAACTCTATTTCAGCATTCTGCCCACTGCCACACAATACGCCCGCAATGCCATCTTTTCCGGGCTGATGCCTGACCAGATAGCTAAGCTTTTTCCCGAATTATGGATAGATGAGGACGAAGAGGAAAACAAAAATTTGAATGAAGCTCCACTGATACGTACCATTATAGAACGCTATCGCCGCAGTGATACTTTCTCTTACCATAAAATAAACGATGCTTCCAGTGCAGAACGTCTGCTGGCACAACTTCCCGCCTTAGCGCAGAATGACCTCAATGTTGCCGTATTCAATTTCATCGACATGTTGAGTCACAGCCGAACGGAAAGCAAAATGATACGTGAACTCGCCTCTACCGAGGCAGCCTACCGTAGTATCACCCTTTCCTGGTTTCGCCATTCACCGCTGAGCGACTTGCTGAAAGCACTTGCCAGCCGTCAGTATCGGGTTATCATCACCACCGATCACGGCAGCATTCGCGTAGATAACCCGGTAAAGGTGCAAAGCAACAGTAAAGAAATTAATGCCAACCTGCGCTATAAACTGTCACGCAACATGGCATACAATCCCAAACAGGTGTTTGAAATCACCCGCCCTTCTGAGATACACCTCCCCTCACCCAACGTGAGTACACGCTATATCTTCGCCACAGGTCGGGATTTCTTTGCCTATCCCAATAATTACAACCATTACGTCAGCTACTACACCGATACCTTCCAACATGGAGGCATTTCGATGGAAGAGATGATTATCCCACTTATCACACTAAGTGGACGAAACTGAAAGTAAAATCATAATTAAATATAGTATGGAAATTAAAATTCAATCTCTGGAGCACATCCATGAAGCCGCCCGCGAGTTTATCGCTGCTATGGGGGACAATACTGTTTTCGCTCTCTATGGAAAAATGGGAGCCGGTAAAACGACTTTCATCAAGGCACTTTGCCAGGAGTTGGGCGTTGAAGACGTCGTTACATCACCCACCTTTGCCGTTATCAATGAATATCGTTCGGACATAGCAGGAGAATTGATCTACCATTTCGACTTCTATCGGATCAAGAAGCTGGAAGAAGTATATGATATGGGATACGAAGATTACTTCTACAGTGGTGCACTCTGTTTCATTGAATGGCCGGAACTAGTGGAAGAACTGTTGCCTGGCAACACAATTAAAGTGACTATTGAGGAACTGGAAGACGGTTCGCGCAAGTTGACAATGGAAAATCTGGATTAATATCTTATGAGCCAATACATCGTACAAGGTATATTCGTAGTGGCCGGCATCATCTCATTACTGGCGGCTGTGTTTGACTGGGAGTGGTTTTTCACTGCCCGCAACACACAGTTCGCCGTAAAGAGTGTAGGAAGAAAACGTGCCCGGTTATTCTATGGCGTACTGGGAATCATTCTTATCGGGATGTCTGTATTCTTCTTCCTGAATACACCGGAGGTTTAACCCTCCTACTGCCATCCCCCACCGAGTGCCTTATATAACCGCACCAGTGTTATCTGCTTATCCCGTATCGCATTGCTCAATCCGATCTGTGCATCGAAATATCCACGTTGTGCATCCAGCACGTCCAGATATCCGATTACGCCATTAATATACTGTAACTGAGCCAACTCCACATTTGTTTGTGCAGCTTGTTCCAGTTGCAGGCGTGACTCATAGATATCTTTTATCTTATTGAAATCTACAATCGCATTCCGCGCATCCTTGAAAGCCGTCAGCACTGATTTCTCGTAAGAGTAAACCTCCTGTTCGTACGCTGCTTTCTTGGCCTTCAGCATCGCCCGGTTCTTACCCATCGCAAATAACGGCGTCAACAGGGAACCACTCAGGAAATGATAAGGTGATTTCAGGAAATCCGAGAATTCAGCACTCTCCAAACCATAATGTGCTGTCAGAGCCAAACGAGGAAACATATTGGTATACGCAAGGCCTACTGTCGCATTTGCCGCAATCAATTTCTGTTCCGCCTGACGTACATCCGGACGGCGTTCCAGCAATGTGGAAGGAAGCCCTACAGGAAGATTTTCCGGCAATTTAACCTCTTCGGGTAACACCGAGCGTTCTATCTTCCGTGGATATTCACCTGCCAGGAAAGCAATGTCATTTTCTTTAATGGAAATCTTTCGCTCCAGATCCGGTACCAATGTTGCAGTACGTGCAAATTCCACCTGCGCCTGCTGATAAGAGGTTTCGGAAGTGAGTCCACCTTCAAAACGAAGCTTAGCCAACCGCACACCTTCTTTACGGGCATTCAGTGTCTGACGGACAATAGCCAGTTCATTATCCAAAGCTACCAGTTCAAAGTATGCCTGGGCCACTTCTGCCACCAAGCTCATTTTCAGTGCCCGCTGCGCCTCTATCGAACCTAAGAAATCCGCCATACTCTTATCTTTCGCCCAACGTAAGTTTCCCCAAAGATCCACTTCCCATGAAACGATTGCCTTTGCTTCATAGCTCCGGTCTGAATCATAATTGTCTCCGCCATAGTTTTCCGCTTCCTTGTCCGCATACAGCTTTCCACTGACTTGCGGAAAAAGATTAGCAAAATCGATGCGCTTCATTGCTGCCAGTTCCTTCACCCGTGCGGCAGCTATCTTCATATCCTTATTATATTCGAGCGTCCGCTCTATGAGCGCTTGCAGCGTAGTATCGGTGTAGAGTTCCCACCATTGCCGGTCAGCAAGAGAGAGCGTGTCCTGTTCCGTTGAGTCAAGCTGTTGCGGCAGATTCAGTTCCGGACGTACATAATGTTTACCCAACTGGCAGGAACTGAACAATAACACCAACGCCATCATGTAATATATTGTATATTTTCTTTTCATAACTTATCGTTTAAATCGCTTCGTAACTTTCTTAATATTCGTACTCTTCGCTTTTGCCTTCGCCTTATAAATCAGTACAAAGAAGAATGGTACCAAAAGAATACCTATCGTCACAGCTAAAATCATTCCAAAGAATACACCGGTACCAATAGCCTGACGGCTTGCCGAGCCCGGTCCGCTGGCAATAACCATTGGCAACATACCGAGAATAAATGCCAATGACGTCATCAGGATAGGACGGAAGCGCAGCTGCGATGCATGTAAAGCCGCCTTAACCACATTCGCTCCACGATCTACTTGTTCTTTAGCAAATTCTACAATCAAAATTGCATTCTTTGCTGCCAGACCGACCAGCATTACCAATCCGATCTGGAAATAGACGTCGTTCTCCAATCCACACAGCCACACTCCGAGGTAGGCTCCCAGCGCAGCGATGGGCAATGAAAGTAACACCGCAATGGGCACTGTCCAACTTTCGTAAAGTGCTGCCAGGAAGAGGAATACGAATAGGAATACCAATGCCAATACCATTGCTGTCTGTCCTCCGGCCTGTTTCTCCTGATAAGAAAGTCCACTCCATTCTACACCTATATTTTCCGGCAAGTGTTCGCGAGCTATCTGCTCAATGATTTCCATGGCCTGACCGGAACTGTAACCATCCGCCGCTCCACCACGAATTACGGCACTGTTGAACATATTGAAGCGCTTGATGCTACCCGGTCCAGTTGTATAGGAAGTTGTTCCGAGAGAAGTCAACGGTATCATTACATTGTCCGCCCCACGTACAAAAAACAGGTTGATATTTTCTTTGTGTTCCCGATAAGGTGCTTCAGCCTGAATATATACACGATAAATACGATTGAACATATTGAAGTCGTTCACATATACCGAACCTGTATAAGCCTTCATGGTTGAAAAGACATCTGCCAACGGCACTCCCGCCAGTTTTACCTTATCACGATCCACGTCGAAATAGAGTTGCGGAATATCCGCCTGTAAAGATGATGACAGTCCGGATAACTCCTTACGCTGTGATGCATAATACATCAATGTATCCGTAGCTTGCACCAGATTATCAAATGTGGCATCTCCACGTGCCTCAAGCTGCATTTCAAAACCACCCGAGCTTCCCAATCCCGGGATGACCGGTGGCGTGGAAAGATATACTTTACATTCAGGATATTCCTGCAAATCCTTTTTCACTTGTGCCATCACCTCATCAATGGTTTGTCCATCACGTGCCCCCCACGGCTTCATAATAACCGTCAGTTCACTACGTGCCTGGCTGCTGCCTACACGAGGGCTACTACCCACCACGCTCTGCACATACTCTACAGCCGGATTCAACATCAGGTACTCTACTGCACGCTCCGACACAGTACGTGTACGCTCCAGTGTAGCGCCTTCGGGCAGTTCCAGTTCCACTTTGAAGTAACCCTGATCTTCCACAGGTAAGAAACTGGTCGGTATCAAACGATTTATCAGTAAGATAGCTATCAGTACCACACCAAATGCAGCCAGTACTCTGCGAGGATTTCCTATCACACGTGAAATCTGGCGAACATATTTACGGTTGCCCATATTCAGTGCATAGTTGATATAACGGAATACGATATTCTTTCGCTTATGCGATTCCGGTTTCAATATCAACGAACACATTACCGGACTCAAAGTCAATGCAACCACCGTAGAAAGTAATACGGAAACCACAATTGTCACCGTGAATTGACGATAAAGCTGCCCTGTGATACCACCAAGGAAACTAACCGGTACAAACACAGCCGCCAATACCAGAGACGTAGCAATAATCGCTCCCGTCAATCCTTCCATCGCTTTTTTCGTAGCCTCGTAAGGTGGCAGTTTCTCTTCGTGCATAATGCGTTCTACGTTCTCCACTACCACAATAGCATCGTCCACCACAATACCAATGGCAAGTACCAATCCAAGCAAGGTAAGTATATTGATCGAAAAACCGAATATAAGCATGAAGCCGAACGTACCAATCAGGGAAATAGGTACTGCCACAATCGGAATAAGTGTAGCACGCCAGCTTTGCAGTGACAGGAATACCACGATAATTACCAATATCAATGCTTCAAACAAAGTCTTATATACTTCGTGAATAGACTCTGAAATATATGTCGTCATATCAAATGGAATCTCGTAACTCAATCCGTCGGGAAAATTATTACTGATTTCATTCATTGCCTTCTTCACATTCTCTGCCACTTCCATAGCATTGGCACCCGGAAGCATATAAATGCCTAACACCGCTGCATTTTCACCGTTGATACTACTCTCCGTATTGTATGAAGATGCCTCCAGCGAGATGCGTGCCACGTCGCGCAAACGAACAATGGAACCATCCGCATTCGCACGAACTACGATTTCTTCAAACTGCCCTACAGTAGAAAGACGTCCCTGAGTCGTAATAGGAATGGTAATATCCAATCCTTGTACAGGTTGTTGCCCCAGCCCACCGGCTGCAGACTCACGGTTCTGATCTTTCAGAGCATTCTGCAAATCGGCTACGGTCAGTCCGAAGTTTGCCAATTTGTCCGGTTGCACCCAAATCTGCATGGCATAGTAGCGGCTACCAATATTGGAGACACGCCCTACACCCGGAATACGACGAAGCAAATCGAGTACGTTCAGTGTAGCGAAGTTACTCAAATAGATTTCATCAAACTTCGGGTCAGAAGACATCAGACAGATAGTCATTAACTGGCTGGCTGCCTGTTTTTCTACGGATATACCGTTCTGTACCACTTCTGCCGGAAGACGGGACTCCGCCAGTTTCAAACGGTTCTGTATTTCTACTGCCGCCAAATCGGGGTCAGCGGAAATATCAAATGTCACTGTAGCGGAAAAGCCACCGGAATTGGAACTGTTAGACTCCATGTAGAGCATTCCCGGTGTTCCATTCAATTCTTGTTCGATAGGTGTAGCTACCGCCTGTGATACTGTCAGTGCACTGGCACCGGGATACGAAGCACTAATCTTCACCACCGGTGGCGTAATCTGTGGATATTGGTCAATGGGGAGCATCGTCAATCCGATGATACCCACAATGACAATCAGTATGGAGATGACAGCCGAGAATACCGGTCTGTCTATAAAGAAACTTACTTTCATATGCGTCTGTTTTATGTTCGTCAATTACTTTTCAGTCTTAGCCGAATCCGGTGTCTGACTTTGATCTTCGTCTTCTTTCTTCAACAGGGCATTATTAACCTTAACTTTTACACCCGGGCTTAGTTTGTGGTATCCTTCCACCACTATTGTCTCACCCGGCACCAGACCTCTTTCCACTACTACCTGGTTCTGGAATTCAGGGCCTAACTCTATAAAACGACGTTCTACAGTGGAATCACGGCGCATTACAAACACGTAAGCACCACCTTTCTCGATGATAACGGATTTCAGGGGAACTACTGTTGCATTCTCCCGTACATCCAGCAAGAGCTTCACTTTAGTGAACTGTCCCGGAAGTAATACATGTTTTGGATTGGGCATTTCGGCACGAACAGAGAATGTACCAGTACGTGGGTCAACCTGCGGTTCAGCAAAGTCAACCAAACCTTTGAAGGGATAAACAGTGTTATCTGCCAGTGTTATAGAAATATTGGGCTGCCAGGAACGGGTAGAATCCTTTTGTCCCAGATTCACATTACGTTCTTTGGTTTTCAGGTAATCCAATGCTGTCATGCTAAAGTCTACCAGTACTGTATCACTCTTCACAATGGTAGCAAGCAATGATTTTCCTCCGGGACCGACTAACGTACCCAAGTCCTCATTTCTTTCACTAATGTGTCCCGATAAGGGCGAACGAACAATGGTATAACCCAATTCCAGTTCAGCCTGTGCCAAATCCGCCTCGCTCATGGCTACCGTTGCCTCGGCACTTTCATAAGCGGCTTCCGCATTATCCAAGTCCAACTGGCTTGCAGCGTTCTGTTCAAACAACGGACGGATACGTTTTAAATCACGTTCCGCTTTCAAAGCCTGCGCTTCGTCTTTTTTCAATTGCGCTCTGGCTTTATCTGCTTTGGCACGATACTGGTCCTGGTTGATTACAAACAAAACCTGATTCTTATTGACATATGTACCTTCGGCAAAAAGCATATTTTCCAGATAGCCTTCCACACGGGCACGTACTTCGACGAACTGTTGGGCACGAATACGCCCCACATATTCCCCGTATATCTCTACGTCGTCTTTCACTACCGGTTCAACAATGACTGTCGGCATTTCCGGCGCAGCCTTCTGAGGTCGGGTCAGTATCCAGTACACACCCAACACAACTACCATACATATAATAGCAGCAATGGTTCTCTTTCTCCTCAGTTTCAACTCATGTTTCGAAAAGAATAATCTCATATCGAATCTTATTATTTAATTTAACTTATGTTTGTTCTATACTCTATTATGCAATTTATATACCAAAAATGCGCTACACACATTATTCGCTTACAATCAAAGCATTACATTTTTTCCTCTTTTTGTGGAAAGTGTGGAAATCCACCGTATTGTGTAGAAATTATCCACATTTCCGACTTTTGGAACATTTTTTTAGTTCCCATTTCAACAACTAAACAAATTATGCTCTACATTTGTATTATATTAAACATCAACACTAGACCACATCCTAATGAAAAAACAAATCTTTTCAACATTAGTTTTATCAATTGGCATCTTATTGCCTTTTTCTTTGCATTCTCAGGAACAAAGAAAAAAGGTAGGTGTCGTTCTAAGCGGCGGCGGTGCCAAAGGAATGGCACACATCAAAGCACTGCAAGTGATCGAAGAAGCCGGAATTCCTATTGACTATATAGCCGGCACCAGTATGGGAGCTATCGTAGGTGGTCTGTATGCCATCGGTTATACTACGGAACAATTGGACAGCATGGTACGAAAACAAGATTGGACATTCCTATTGAGTGACCGTATCAAAAGAAGTGCCATGTCATTAACAGATCGTGAGCGATCTGAAAAATATACAGTCTCTATCCCTTTCACCAAAACTCCCAA
>ENA-ORNG01001744-ORNG01001744.1-human-gut-metagenome-genome-assembly--contig:-NODE-1744-length-14751-cov-3.605947_pt1 | contig 14751 bp, 11 predicted proteins | sample MGYA00242113_ERZ509018 | MGnify/ENA primary metagenome ERZ509018 (study PRJEB26280, sample SAMEA2338711) | human gut metagenome | biome: human gut; feature: human-associated habitat; material: faeces... | reverse complement strand
AGACGTAAATGTAATTTCCCGATTAATTGGTGCATTACAGCAAAACAGAAATAGGTATCGTTCTGTCGTTCTATCGGGAAAAACCACAACCGGGGAACGTCAACGCCAATATGATCTCTATGAAGAATACTTCAAATATCCCATAAGTGTGAGTGAATATCGGCAAGAAAATGGCCAAAAAATTGAGCGTGAAAAAGCCGAGATTCTCCGAGATTACAGGCTCAATATGATGAATGTATACAATGAATATAAGGACATCATTTTGGCAGTCAGTAATCGTTAACCTGTATGCAGTATAAAGTGAGGAGGTGGACATTATAAAGAACTTTTTCAAAATAACATGTAATGTCTTACCCCTAATTTTTTCTGCGGCTGGGTGCATCTATATTCTTTGCGGTGGTGCCCCTTTGCTGATTGTCGCAGATGATCCGTCGTTTCACTTTAATTTGATAACCGTAAATGCTTTGTTTGGTGGATTTTTATATACAAATTATTCTTTGCTTTTAGGATTGTTAGATAACTCCATTGTTGAAAAAGTTAAGAACACTAAAATTATTAGCAAACGAAACTCGCATATACTCAAAGGCATCATTTATGCTACGGTTTCCGTCATAGCTGGTTTGTATCTGGTGCTTGTCCCGACAAACGGTTCGAAGTTCCTCCACGCAATCTATTGTTTCATGCAAAACGCTGAAATATCATTTATGGCCTTTTTGATCTTTTATTTTCTATTGTCCTTGAAAGAAATGAGTGTATTGGTTGGTGCAATTCACAACGATAAAGGGGCAAAGACTGATAAAGAAATCAAAGAATTAAAAGAATTAAATTACCGGCTGGAATCTATAGCGCCGGCCCAGGTTGTTATAATGGCGGGAAATCATGATTATATGGGTGAGAACTCGAATTACAGAGATTTTTCCTGGGCAGATAATGTTCATTTTTTCAGACGGGAACAGATGGACACTATTTTGATAGAATCATTGAATACGTGGGTTTACGGGCTGAGTTATGAGCATCGTGAGATCAGAGAACCGCTTTACGATCAGGTCCGGCCTTTCGACAGGCCGGGATATCATATTCTGCTGGCCCATGGCGGAGACGAGAAGCATATACCAATCCAGAAGAAGGCGCTTGCGGTTGCCGGCTTTGATTATGTGGCTCTTGGACATATTCATAAGCCGGAGGTCATTTCCGATAAAATGGCTTATGCCGGCGCGTTGGAGCCGATCGACCGGCTGGATATGGGGGCGCATGGTTATATTTACGGTGAAATTACAGAAAGAGGAACCCGGATTCAGTTTTGTCCGGCGGCCAGCAGGGAGTATCGGGAACTGATCCTGGAATCGGATACGGATATGACCAGCGGAGAGATGGAGCAGTGGCTGGAACAGCAGATACATATTGAGGGCGAAAAGAACCTTTATAACGTGATCTTGAAAGGCTACAGGGATACGGATATTGTCTATAATCTGGATAAAATGTCCCGGATAGGCAATGTTGTTTCTATAAAGGATGAGACGCTGCCCTGGTTTGATGTGGAGAAGCTTTATAATGAGAACCCGGATAATCTGATTGGATTGTTTATAAAAAAAGTGTATCAGATGCCGATGGATGAAGATCGGCGGGAGCGGATTTTAAGCTATGGCCTTCAGGCCATGTATCACGGAAGGGGTGGAAGAAATCAATGATAATTGACACGTTAAATATCGGTCATTTTGGCCGCTTCCGTCAGAAAAGCCTTCGGTTTTCGCCGGGGATTAATGTAATTTACGGCGAAAATGAAGCGGGAAAAACCACGCTTCATCAATTTATCCAGTCCATGCTCTTTGGCGTGGAGCGGCTTCGCGGAAAGGCGTCGAAGAAGGATGAATATTCCCGTTTTCAACCATGGGAACAGGGGAAAAATTATGAAGGCTCGATGATTATTGAACATCATGGAGAGATGTATCGTCTGATTCGGAGTTTTTATAAAGAGGATGAATTTTTTCGGGTGGAGCAGCTTCGGACCGGAAGGGAAATACAGCTTGACGGCGGTCAGATGGATGCGCTGGTGAAGGGATTAAATCGGACAAACTTTAAAAATACGCTGAGTATCAGCCAGCTTGAAAGCGTCATTGATGCCCGGTTTGGCCTGACCTTACAAACATATATGGCGAATATTCAGCAGACAAAGCGGCAGGATGTGGATTTGCAGCAGACATTGGATTACTTAAGGAAGGAGAAAAAGGCATGTCTGGATCAAAGTTCCGGAAGGCGTCTTCAGGAATTGAGAAACCAGGCGGAAGCTTTGGAGTCCGGAGAGGAAGAACGTCGTCAGCTTTTAGATGAGATACGCAGGCGCCGGGAGGAATTGGATGAAATCCGCCAAAAACGCCAGTCGGAACAGCTTGCGGGCAGAGAAAACCACAAAAAGGAGCAGCAGGAACGGATGGAGGCAATTCGCCTCATTGAAGAAAATAATCATGTGGCGGACCAGTATCAGCAAAAGAAAGCGGCCTATGATAAATTAAAGAGAGAGGCAGCGGAGTCGGATTTTGATGCGATAAAGGAACAATGGGACGCAGCAAATGAGGAGTATGATGAGCTGTCGGACCATTACGGACAGCTTATGGGGCGAAATTTGGCAATTTTGTTTTCGGTCATGATGTTTGGCCTCATTCCGGTAGTCGCCGTCTTTTTTCTGAGAAGCAGTTTGCCGGTCAGAGCCGGCGTCCTCCTTATATTTGTAGCGATACTGGCGGCGACAGCCGTTTTGCTTCAGGCAGGCAGGAAACGGATGGAGCTTAAAGTTAGTGAAAGCAAAGAGAATCTGGATGCCCTTCATGACGAGATGGAAAAGCACATGTTCGGACGGGGCAGCCGGGAGATACTCAGGCAGATGAAGGAAGAACTGCGGGATTTGAGAGAACAGTATGAGAGGATACAGCTTCCTCTGCAGCCCTATCTTGAAAAATACGGAGAAGATATTTCGCTGGATATGGAATATGATGCGGATCAGGATGTCCTGGAATCCCTTCGTGAACAGGAGGAGAGTGTGACAAAAGCTCTGGAACGGCTTTTTGTCCGTCAGGAAGCTCTGGAACAGCAGGAAACAGACAGGGAGGCTTTGACGACAGAGCTTGAACAGCTTTCCGAGGAAGCCGCGGCCACACAGGAACAGGCTGAAATTATCGATGAGTGTATCACGATTATCCGGGATTTATCTGAGGAGATTCATTCGGACTTTGGGCCGGCTCTGAACAGGGAAGTTTCGAGAATGATGTGGGAGCTTACCGGAGGGAAATATGAGCGGGTCATTGTGGATAATGCGTTGAATCTCAAGGTTGATATGGGCGAAAGATTTGTGGAATGCAGTCAGCTCAGTACAGGGACAAGGGAGCAGCTTTATCTGGCCCTGCGTCTGGCAATGGTAAAGTTGCTTTTTCCGGAAGGAGACATACCGGTTATTTTTGATGACAGCTTTGTATTTTATGATGATCGGAGATTGGCTCGGACACTGGCCTGGATCGGTTCTCAAGGCTTTGCGCAGGTCATTTTATTTACCTGTCAGCACCGGGAAATGGATGCTCTGGAACGGCTTGGAATGGAATATACGCCGGTTTACCTGGATTAAAAGAAAGCCGCGCTAAGGTTTTAGACTTAGCGCGGCAGCTTTAATTTCCGGGTTAAATTTCGTGATTATTGTATTTGAGCAATAATTTATGAATTTTTTCATTCGGATCAAGCAATTCGCTGATGGAATGATCGTGATTCAGAGAGTCAATTAAAAGAGCGATATATTTGCTCAGATCAACATTAACATAATATGGTCTGGAAAGTAATTCTGGTGACTGATAAATACAGTTTGTTGTCAGAATCTTACTAATAAGGCCTTCTTCATAAGCTTTGTCGAAGGCGTCCAGGCCGTTGGTGAACAGGCCAAAGGTAGAAGCGATGAACACCCGGTTCGCTTTACGTTTTTTTAGTTCCTTTGCTGTATCCAGCATACTTTCACCGGAAGAAATCATATCATCGATGATCAGCACATCCTTTCCTTCAACAGAGGTGCCGAGGAATTCATGGGCGACGATAGGATTCCGTCCGTTGACAATACGGGAGTAATCACGACGTTTGTAAAACATACCCATATCGATGCCGAGAACGTTGGCATAATATACGGCGCGGGTCATGCCGCCTTCGTCCGGGCTAATGATCATCATATGGTCTTTATCCACACGTAAATCCTTGACAGAGTGGAACAATGCTTTGATAAACTGATAGTTTGGCTGAATGCTTTCAAAACCACCCATTGGAATGGCGTTCTGAACGCGTGGATCATGGGCGTCGAAGGTGATAATATTTTCGGCACCCATAGCAAGTAATTCCTGGAGAGCCAGTGCGCAGTCCAGAGATTCCCGAGAGGTACGCCGGTGTTGGCGGCTTTCATAGAGGAAAGGCATAATGACGTTGATACGACGGGCCTTGCCGGAAGCGGCGGCGATCATACGTTTTAAATCGGAGTAATGGTCGTCCGGTGACATCCGGTTCACATGTCCGCACAATTTATATTCAATGTTATAATTTGTGACGTCAACAATTAAATATAAATCTTTGCCTCGGATCGATTCGTTAATTGTACCTTTTGCTTCGCCGGAACCAAAGCGGGAACATTTGGCATCAATAATGTAGGTATCCTGTTTGTAATTTTCAAAAAGGATATTTGTGCTGTTTGCGCTTTCTCGGTCGTTACGCCAGGAAACAATATAATCGTTTACTTTTTTTCCGAGGTCCCAGCTACTTTGGAGCGGGATGATTCCCAGTTGGCCGACAGGAATGGTTTCTTTGAAATCAATGTTGAGCTGACTCATGATTTACCTCCGTACTTTATAAGGATTGTTATTAAGTTTGTATTTTATAACCAATAAATTATTATGGACTATCTATGACTTCATTGTCAAGAATTTTGTCGAAAGTCGTTGAATAATATTATAATTTGTACCGATATTATTTTGAACGGGCAATTTTAATACGAATATCTTCCCCGAAGATAAGAAAAATATGATAATAACTGATGATTCGGGATGAGATTCGTTCACTGTAAATATCCTGAATCGATTCCACTGGAAGATTCGTGGATATAATGGTTGACTTGCGGCATTCCTGACGGTGATTAAGGCACAGAAATAACTGAGAAACCGTGAAATTATTGATGGTTTCTGTGCCAAGATCGTCAATGATGAGTGCGTCGCAGTTCATAATGGAGTCAAATAGAGTATCTTCATAAAAACTCTCTTCGCCGTCGTCTGTATTTCCAAAGGTATGCGCCTCGAAGGCTTCGATTAACTCAAAGGCTGTCATGTAAAGAACCGAACGGGAAGCCTTGAGAAGCTCGTTGGCGATACAGTGGGTCAGAAAGCTTTTGCCAACACCGGTATTTCCTGTAATGAAAAGGTTGGCAAACTGGCTGTCAAAATTTTGGATAAAGGACTGACATCTGGAAACAATGGCTTTCATATTGTCAGCCGGACTGATTCCGAAGCGCGGCTCAATGGCTTCGGAATAGTAATTCATATTGAAAGTATTAAAATTTTCTTTTTCCAGGATCGGCGCAATTCGGGATTGACTGTAAATTTTCTGAGCGGCAGCCTGGCGAAAGCAGGCGCATAGATCATTTCCGGAAAAGCCGGTATCTCTGCAGACGGGACAATCATATTTAAGCTCCAGGTAGTTTTCGGGAAAGCCGCTGGAAATCAGCAGGGTCCGCTGCCGGTTTTGTAGCTCTGTAATCCGGTCATGGAGCCGTCCGGCTTCTGCGGCTGTGTTATCCGTCGGTGTGTGCAGAACCCGGGCGCGGGCTTCATCGGCACATAGTGAGACGATGGTTTGCTCTAATGTCTCGTATTCGGGAATTTTTTTGTAAACTTCTTGAATACGGAGATCCTGCTGGTGTTTATGCTCAGCCTGGCGCCGGTCATAATCTCTCATAATCGTTTGATAAAGTGAATTGTTTAACATGGCAATAGCTCCTTTTGCGGCGGTACTCACTGTGTATTGCCGGAATAGAGTTTGTGGACAAATTCCACTTCCATATCGCTATAGTCATAGGTTCTCTGGTTGAAATTATGGAAGCGGGAGGCCGGCTTCTTTCCGGCTGGTGTTTTAACCGTTGGATTTTCCTGAGACTGCCTTTGCTTCGCTGCCTTTGCTTTGTCAAAGGCATCATCCAGACGATGAACATCATCCAGAGTTTTAACCTGATTGTCCCGCCAGCCTCTTAAGATTTTTTCGGAATATTGAAAGCTGGCTGTATGGGCTGTTAAAATGGTTCTCTTACATGCCTCGGTAATTAATTCCTGAGAAAAATGATACTCCTGGTTCCAGCGGCGAATGAAGCAAAGCTCATCTTCTGTGAGATAACGGCCTTTGATACCGAAGGCATTCATTACAGAAGCATTCAGCTGATTAAATGAAGCACAGTAGGATTTTGCGTTTTCTACGGTTTTTATTCCGGCTTCGCTCCAGCCGATGGCTACAGTCTGAATATAATTCATTCTCCGGTGACCGTTGGAAATACAGTATTCAAAAAGATATTCAATTAAATCCTGGGACATGCCAAGCTCATTATAGAAGAATAAAATGGTGTTCATGTCCTTCTGATTCAACGGTTTTCCTGTATATTGCTGAATAATAAAGAAAAGCTGATCGCCGCTCTCATTTTCCATAAAGGACTGGAGATCATTCACAGAATAAGAAGGAACCTCATATGCCCCCTTTTCCGGCGCCATATGTACGTTTTCCTCCGGCGCTGGAGAGATTTTCGGACCTTGTATCGGGGCTGGTTCCCCGGCATACGGCGCTGTGACCGGACGCAGACATATATCCGTAATATTTCCGGTCGGATCCCAGGCGATACGCAGCAGCCGTTCCTGCTCCCAGAAACGCAGGGCCCGCTTCACATCATTCTCTGTCATATTAAAAAAGTCTGCAATAGAGCTTGTCGTGATCTCTGCCTCCGGGAAGCCAGCCCAACGAAGCAGATAAAGATAAATTTTTAAAAACTCGCCATTGGCCCCGGACATGTAATGGTCCAGAAACTCGTTTGGAATCATCGTAATATTCCGTGGCATATCTGTATGTAATTGAATCGATTTCATAAGTCACTCACCCTAAAAATTAAATTACTAACTGTTCACAGTATATCATGTTTTAAAAAGGTTGGGAATAGGGGGGGATTTCAGTGGATAAAGTTGTGGAAAGTGTGAATAATGTGGATAACTTTTCCGTATACATTTGTCGACACGGGAGGAAATGTCGAAAATTCTTGAAAAAACAAGAGGTTTGGAAGGTTTTGCAGGATGCTTGTAAAAAATGTTATGTAAATAGAATTATCCACAGGCCAAAAACGGAAAAAATGTTAATAAACCTGTGGATAATGTGGATAAGTGGTGAAAAGCATAATAAAATCAGGGATAAAAAAGTGGATAAAATTGTGTACCCTTTTTTTATTACTATAATCTGCAGTCTTTGATTATTTTAAAAGCGCTTCCCCCACATTGACAATATCTCCGGCGCCCATGGTGATGATCAGATCACCGTGGGCACAGTTGTTTAACAGGAATTGTTCGATTTCTTCGAAGGAAGGGAAGTAATCGGCCTCGGCGCCATAGTTTTTGATTTCTGCCAGTAAATCTCTGGAATGAATCTCGCCGGTATCGACTTCTCTGGCCGCATAAATGTCCGCCAGGACGACATGATCTGCCAGAGAGAGGGCCTTGGCAAAATCTTTTAATAAAGCCTTGGTCCGTGTATAGGTATGGGGCTGGAAAGCACACCAGATTTTTCGATGCGGATAGTTTTTTGCCGCGGTCAGCGTGGCTTCGATTTCTGTCGGATGGTGGGCGTAATCATCGAGGATGGTAATACCGTTGATTTCGCCCTTATATTCAAACCGTCGGTCCGTGCCCTTGAATTTCAGCAGGCCGGATTTGATAGCGTCCATGGAAATTTCCAGTTCTCTGGCGGCAGCAATGGCAGCAAGGGAGTTGGAAACGTTGTGAAGGCCGGTAACATTCAGGTCAATATGGGTCAACATTTTGCCGTTAATGTATAAATCATAGCTTCCGCAGGCATATTCGTTAAAGGAAATATTTTTTGCGGTATAGCTGTCACCCGCCTCCAGGCCGTAGGTGATCACCTTGCAGGGCAGTTCTTTTGTAAAATAATCCAGGTTCGGAATTTCACCATTGATAATCAAAACGCCATCTTTATCCAGCTTTTCGGAAAATAAGCGGAAGGAATGGCGAATATCATCCAAATCTTTGAAGAAATCCAAATGGTCGGCATCCACATTCAGAATCAGCTCAATGCGCGGGTTAAATTTTAAAAAACTGTTCGTGTACTCACAGGCTTCGGTAATAAAGTTTTGGGAACGGCCGACACGGATGTTGCCGTCAATATCTTTTAAAATACCGCCGACGGAAATGGTTGGGTCGCAGGCGCCCTCCAGCATGATCAGAGAGAGCATGGAGGTTGTCGTTGTCTTCCCGTGGGTACCGGATACGGCGATGGAATTTTTGTAGTTGCTCATGATCTGGCCGAGAAGCTCTGCCCGGTCCATATGAGGAATTCCCTTTTCGACGACGGCCTGAAATTCCGGGTTATCCGGATGGATAGCGGCTGTGTAGACAGCCAGGTCAATATCATCCGTAATATTTTCGGCCTTTTGTCCATAAACGATCGAAGCTCCATGACTTTCAAGTTTCTCTGTGATCGGAGACGCTTTCATATCCGAACCGGTAACGGTAAAGCCCCGTTCCAGAAGAACCTCTGCGAGACCGCTCATGCTGATACCGCCAATACCCATAAAATGAATTTTTATAGGCTGGTTAAAGTTGATTTTATACATATTAAATTGCACTTCCTATTCTACTCATATTGCATCTATTATAGCCCGCTTTTGTAAAAAAATAAAGGTTCTAAAAGTATAAAAATAAAGATGCACAAAAAAAACTGGAAAAATTGTGCAAAAATAACGTGGTTTTGAGTCGGCCTGTCGAAAAAAATCGGAATATTGAACATTTTTCGGGTGGGTACAGGAAAAAAATAGTAAAAAGTGTTCACAATTCATTAACAAAGTGCTATAATTAAGGAATCATACAGAACAACAAGAGGTGATTACGTGGTTAAGAAGGAAATGATAGCCATGCTTCTGGCAGGGGGGCAAGGCAGCAGATTGGGAGTGTTGACGGCACATGTGGCCAAGCCGGCTGTTGCTTTTGGCGGCAAGTACCGTATTATTGACTTTCCGTTAAGCAACTGTATCAATTCAGGCATTGATACTGTCGGCGTATTGACACAGTACCGTCATTTACGGCTGAATACACATATTGGAATTGGTATCCCGTGGGATCTGGATCGGAATTATGGCGGCGTTACGCTCCTGCCACCATATGAGGGCAGTGAGAATGCAGACTGGTATTCGGGAACAGCGAATGCTATTTTCCAGAATCTGGAGTATATTGAAAGCTATAATCCGGAATATGTATTGATTCTCGGAGGAGACCATATTTATAAGATGGATTATGAAGTCATGCTGGATTTCCATAAATCCAGAAAAGCGGATATAACCATCGCATGTATGCCGGTACCGTGGGAAGAAGCCAGCCGCTTTGGCGTTGTTGTGGCCGATGAACAGGGGCATATTAAAGAATTTGAAGAGAAACCGGAGAAGCCGAGCAGTAATCTGGCGTCGATGGGTATTTACATTTTTAACTGGCCGATACTGGAAGAAGCGCTTCTTGCTTTGAAGGATCAGCCGGGCTGTGATTTTGGTATGCACATTATTCCATATGTACATAGCAAGACTCAGAATTGTTATGCCTTTGAATTTAACGGTTATTGGAAGGACGTAGGAACGTTAGGTTCCTATTGGGAGTCCAATATGGAATTGATTGATATTATTCCGGAGTTTAATCTGTATGAGGAGTTCTGGAAGATTTATACGAATAATGATATGATAACACCTCTGTATTTTGCAGACGGTTCAAAGGTTGATCGGTGTATTGTCGGAGAGGGCTCTGAAATATATGGAGAGGCCTATAATAGTGTCATAGGTTCCGGCGTCATTATCGAAGAAGGTACCATTGTGCGTGATTCCATTGTTATGAGTGGTACGCGGATCGGAAGAAATTGCCGGATTGAGAAGGGTATTGTGGCCGAAAACGTTGAAATCGGAGATAATGTTATCTTTAGTGTGGGCGAGTATGCCGAGAGTGCGTTGAATCCAAAGGTTTACGCCTTTGATTTGGTAACGGTTGCAGAAAATTCCGTAATTCCTTCAAATGTGCAGATTGGTAAAAATACGGCCATTGTCGGAATAACAGCAGCAGAAGACTATCCGGATGGCCTTCTTGCCAGTGGACAAGCTATAGTTAAGGCAGGTGAGATGTGATGAAAGCAGTTGGAATTGTATTAGCAGGAGGCAGCAATAACCGGATGGGTCAATTATCCAAAAAGAGAGCAGTTGCTGCGATGCCAGTAGCCGGCAGCTATCGGTGCATCGATTTTGTTTTGAGTAATATGAGTAATTCTCATATTCAAAAAGTAGCCGTATTGACCCAGTATAATTCCCGTTCTTTGAATGAACATTTAAATTCCTCCAAATGGTGGGATTTCGGACGTAAGCAGGGCGGTTTATATGTTCTGACACCGTTTATTACCGAGGAAAACAGTTCCTGGTATCTGGGAACGGCAGATTCGATTTATCAGAATCTGGATTTCCTCAGAAGATGTCATGAACCATACGTCATCATTACATCCGGCGATTGTGTATATAAGATGGATTATGAAAAGATCCTGGACTATCATATCCAGACGAAGGCCGATATCACCGTAGCTGTGAAGGATCTGACGGATCCGTCTGAGGATCTTCATCGTTTTGGTATTATACGCATGGCAGAGGATGGCCGCATTACTAATTTTGAGGAAAAGCCGCTGATTGCACAGACGAATACCGCATCTATCGGTGTCTATGTTATTCGCCGTCGTCTTCTGATTGAGCTTGTTCAGAAAGCTCATGAAGAGGGGCGAAACGATTTTGTACAGGATATTCTGGTAAGATATAAAGATGTGAAGAAGATTTTTGCATATAAACATGACGGATACTGGCAGAACATTTCTACGATTGATTCCTACTATCAGACAAATATGGATTTTCTGCGAAGGGATGTCAGAGAATATTTCTTTAGAGATTATCCGAATGTATATTCAAAAATTGAAGATTTGCCACCGGCAAAATTCAACCCGGGTTCAAATATTAAAAATGCATTGATTTCCAGTGGATGTATTGTGAATGGTGAGGTTCAGAATTCCATTTTATTTAAAAAGGTTTATGTTGGGAATAACTGTGTTATTAAAAATTCCATTATCTTAAATGATGTCTATATTGGAGATAACACTGTCATTGAAAATTGTATCGTAGAGAGCAGGGATACGATTCGAGCAAATTCTTCCTATATTGGTGATGACGGTAAGGTCAAGATTGTAGTGGAGAAAAGCGATAGATATATTTTATAATCAAAGAGCCTGGGGAGGACTTTAACATGCAGATTACAGACGTAAGAGTACGCAAAGTTACAAAAGAAGGAAAGATGAAAGCCGTTGTATCCATAACACTGGATAATGAATTTGTTGTTCATGATATTAATGTGATTGAAGGGGAAAAGGGCTTGTTCATTGCGATGCCGAGCCGTAAAGCGGCCGACGGCGAGTATCGGGATATTGCTCATCCGATTAATTCAGAGACAAGAGAACGCATTCAGAGCATTATTTTAGAAAAATATGAAATAGCGGCTTTGGAGAGCGAGGAAGAAGCGGCAATCTAAGCGTTAAACTTATGGGGTTTAAATGAGACGGGGAGAAAATCCGGGAGGATTTTCTCCCTTAATTTTGGCATAATAAATGCTCATAGAGCTTGACAAAACCTTTACCCCGTGTGTATCCTTTTAAATGCGCATAAGGAGGGGCAGATATGTATTTGATCGCAGGACTGGGAAATCCTTCAAAAAACTATGAAGGTACCCGGCATAATATTGGCTTTACAATGATTGATGCTATAGGGGAAAAATTTGGAATTGACGTGACAACAAAAAAGCATAAAGCGCTGGTTGGCCGTGGGATTATTGACGGTATGCGGGTTATTTTGGCAAAGCCGCAGACGTATATGAATCTGAGCGGCGAGAGTATTCGTGAAATTGCCGACTTCTATAAAATTGAACCGGAAAATATCATTATTATATATGATGATATCAGTCTGGATGTGGGGCGGCTTCGGATACGAAAAAAGGGCAGCGCCGGAGGGCATAATGGAATCAAAAATATTATCGCCCATCTTGGTACGCAGGAGTTTCCGAGGATTAAGGTGGGCATTGGAAATAAGCCGGAGGGCTGGGATTTGGCCGATTATGTTTTGTCGAAATACTCAAAGGCGGAGCAGGAGGCTCTGAAAGAAGCCTCAGACGATGTGATTGGGGCGGTAAGGCTGATGATCATGGATGATATTGATGCTGCAATGAACCGGTATAATGCAAAAAAGAGGGATACGTGATGAATTTATTCAGAGAGCCATTACTCCAGTTAAGCGAATATGAAAGTATTCAAAAAAATTTGTCGGATAATAAAGGGCCGGTTTATGTGGAGGGCTGTGTGGATGCTCAGAAAACCCATTGGATGGCCAGCTTTGCCGAAGAATATCCCTTTAGATTGATTATCACCCACAGTGAAAAAAGGGTGAAGGATATCTATGAGGATTATCGTTTTTTTGATAAAAATGTGTGGGATTATCCGGCCCGGGACATTATTTTTTACAGCGCAGATGTCCATGGTCAGGCGTTGGTCCGAAAACGGCTGGCTGTCATTCAAAAACTTCTTGAACATGAGCCGGTGACGGTGGTGACGACGATTGACGGTCTGATGGACAGTTTATTGCCTCCGGAAAAATTGGCCCAGCAAATTATCCGGCTGAGAGAGGGCGGCATTGTGGACCAGGAGGATTTGGTAAAACGACTCGTCCACATGGGGTTTGAACGGACCGTCCAGGTGGAGGGGCCGGGACAGTTTTCCGTCCGGGGTGGCATTCTGGATGTTTATAATCTGTCGGAAGATTGCCCTTACCGAATTGAATTTTGGGATGATGAAATTGATACGATCCGAAGCTTTGATGTGGACAGTCAGCGTTCCATCGAAAGGCATGAGCAGATTTCCATATATCCGGCGGCAGAGATGGTTTTTACAGACACCCGAATCCAGAAGGGGCTGGCCCGTCTGAAAAAGGATGTGGATAAAGGCGTCCGACTTTTTAAGAAGGAAGGTAAGCCAGAAGAGGCCGGTCATTTGAAATGTATTTATGAAGAGGCGGAGGGAGCCTTTGAATTATCCTTTGCCAGCGCTAATATGGACAGTCTGATTCGTTATTTTTATGAAGAAACTGTGTCATTTCTGGATTATTTTCCAAAGGAAGAAACCTTGATTTTTCTGGATGAACCGGCGAGACTCCAGGAAAAGGCGGAGGGGGTTGCTAGAGAATTTGAGGAAAGTATGAAGGGACGCCTGGAAAAGGGATATATTGTTCCGGGGCAGATGAACATTCTGTATTCGGAAAAGGAATTATTTCATCAGCTGGGGAAATGGCGGAGTCTCCTTTTAAGCACTTTGGATCAGAGGCTTGGTCAATTGACGCCGGCTTATAAATATCATGTTGAGGTTCAGTCAATTCAATCCTACCACCGGAATTTTGAGCTGCTGGTAAAGGATTTAAAACGATGGAAGCAAAGTAAATACCGTATGGTGCTTGTGGCGAATTCAAGGATTAGGGCTGAGCACCTGGCAAAGGACCTTGAAAATTATGAGCTTCCGGCGATCGTGACGGAAAATATGGAGCGGAGGGCGGAGCCGGGACAGCTCATTATATGTCATGGAAATCTTCACAGCGGCGTGGAATATCCGCTCATTAAGTTTGTCATCCTTTCAGAAAGCGATATTTTCGGAGAGGTTAAGAAGCGGCGTAAAAAGAAGCCGGAATACAGCGGGCAGAAGCTGAACGGTTTCATGGATTTGAACATCGGTGATTATGTGGTTCATGAAAATCACGGACTTGGTGTTTATAAGGGGATTGAAAAAATTGAGGTTGATAAAGTCGAGAAGGATTATATAAAAATTGAATATTCCGGCGGGGATAATCTATATATTCTCGCAACCCAGCTGGATATGATTCAGAAATATGCGGGAGCCGATGCAAAACGGCCGAAGCTCAATAAGCTGGGCGGACAGGAGTGGCATCGGACTAAGACTAGAGTCCGGGGCGCGGTCCGGGACCTGGCAGAGGATTTATTAAAGCTTTATGCAGCCCGTCAGTCCCAGGAGGGCTTTGCCTACGGTCCGGATACGATCTGGCAGCGGGAGTTTGAGGAGGCTTTTCCATATGAAGAGACGGAGGATCAGCTGACAGCCATCGAAGCGACAAAGCGGGATATGGAGAGTAAACGAATTATGGACCGGTTGATCTGCGGAGATGTGGGCTACGGAAAGACGGAGGTGGCTATCCGGGCAGCCTTTAAGGCGGTGCAGGATGGCAAGCAGGTGGCGTTACTCGTACCTACGACAATATTGGCTCAACAGCATTATAATACCTTTGTTCAGAGGATGAAGGATTATCCGGTGGTCATTCGCTCCATGTCCCGGTTTCGGACGAAGAGCGAACAGGCCGAAACGGTCAAA
>ENA-ORNG01001742-ORNG01001742.1-human-gut-metagenome-genome-assembly--contig:-NODE-1742-length-14753-cov-2.506668_pt1 | contig 14753 bp, 11 predicted proteins | sample MGYA00242113_ERZ509018 | MGnify/ENA primary metagenome ERZ509018 (study PRJEB26280, sample SAMEA2338711) | human gut metagenome | biome: human gut; feature: human-associated habitat; material: faeces... | reverse complement strand
GATTACTTTGCTGAGAAATTCAATTATTAGTAAAAATTTTACAAAATACTCAGCGGGATAACCGAATGCCAGCCCCCGCAAAAGCCCGAACAACATATTGCCAGCGGTTTTTGTGAGGGCTTTTTTATTAGAAATTTTCGATTGAATTAATAAAATTAAGCGCAAATAAGGCTAATTGTTAAAAATATAGGAATTTGCTTTATAAACTCAAGTTATTTTTGTCTAATTTCATGAAAGTGAGAAAAAACACAAAAATCACTTGCATTTTTAAACAAATCGGGGTATTTTATATTTAGCAATTGCGAAAAGTAAATAATTCAATCTCGATGAGAACAATGGCGTTCGCGAATCATAAGGATTCTCGGGCGCTTTTTACATTTTTTGACCTTCGGGCAGGAATGGCAATTGTCGATGAAAAGGATAAACATGAAAGGATGTAATAATTATGAAAACAGATGTGAAGAAAATTTTTGGTTCCAATGTTTTTAATGACGCAGTAATGAAGGAAAGACTCCCAAAAGCTGCATATAAGAAGATGAAAGCTACAATTGAAGCAGGCGCAGAACTTGATCCAGAAGTAGCAGATATCGTTGCTCATGAGATGAAAGAATGGGCTCTTGAAAAAGGAGCAACACATTTCACTCACTGGTTCCAGCCATTAACTGGTATCACTGCTGAAAAGCATGATGCATTTATTGACCCACAGGGTGATGGAACAACATTACTTCGCTTCTCTGGTAAAGAGTTAATCAAAGGTGAGCCAGATGCTTCTTCTTTCCCATCCGGTGGATTAAGAGCAACATTTGAGGCAAGAGGATATACAGCATGGGATTGCACATCACCAGCATTTATCAAAGAAACACCACATTCTACTATTCTTTGCATTCCGACAGCATTCTGCTCTTACAAAGGTGAGGCACTTGATAAGAAGACTCCGCTTCTTCGTTCTATGCAGGCATTAGACGTACAGGCAATTCGTATCTTAAGATTATTTGGGAATAAGACAGCAAAACATGTAACAACATCTGTTGGACCAGAGCAGGAATATTTCCTTGTTGATAAAGGAAACTTCTTAAAGAGAAAGGATTTAATCTTTACAGGAAGAACATTATTTGGTGCAATGCCTCCAAAAGGACAGGAAATGGATGATCATTACTTCGGCGTTATCCCAGAAAGAGTTCTTGGATTCATGGAGAAATTTAATGAAGAGTTATGGAAACTTGGCATTTCTGCTAAGACACAGCATAACGAAGTCGCTCCAGCACAGCATGAGATCGCTCCTATTTATGACCAGAACAACATTGCTACAGACCACAACCAGTTAGTAATGGAAACAGCACAGAGAGTTGCTGATGAGTTAGGTCTTAAGTGTCTCTTACATGAGAAACCATTCGCAGGAATCAACGGTTCTGGTAAACATAACAACTGGTCTATGTGTACAGATGAGGGAGAGAACCTTTTAGATCCAGGTGAAACACCACATGAAAATATGCAGTTCTTATTATTCTTAGCTGCAATTCTTCGTGCAGTAGATGAACATGCAGACTTGCTTCGCCTTTCTGCTTCCACACCAGGTAATGACCACCGTTTAGGAGCAAACGAAGCACCTCCAGCAATCATCTCCGTATTCTTAGGAGAACAGTTAGAGGACGTAGTAGAACAATTCGTAGATAATGGAGAAGCAACAAGCTCCTTAGAGGGAGAAGAATACATTTCTGGTGTACATTCTCTTCCACATTTCCAGAAAGATGCTACAGACCGTAACAGAACATCACCATTCGCATTCACAGGTAACAAGTTTGAATTCCGTATGGTTGGTTCCACACAGTCTATCGCAGACCCTAACACAGTACTTAACACAATCGTTGCAGAAGTATTATGTGACATGGCAGACAAACTAGAGGCAGCAGAGGACTTACCAATGGCTCTCCATGACATGATCAAAGATACAATCGCAGCACATAAGAGAATCATTTTCAACGGTAACGGATATTCTGATGAATGGGTTGCTGAAGCAGAGAGAAGAGGACTTCCAAACATCAAATGTATGGTAGATGCTGTTCCTGCATTAGTAAAACCAGAAGCAGTTGAAATCTTTGAAAAACACGGTGTATATACAAAAGCCGAGATGGAATCCCGTGCAGAAGTTATGTACGAAACATATTCTAAGACAATCAACATTGAAGCACTTACTATGATTGACATGGCTAAGAAACAGATTGTCCCTGCAACAATCAAATACCAGACCAGCCTTGCAGAATCTGTTAATGCAATCAAAGCAGCAAGCAGCGCAGTAGATACTTCTGTACAGGAAGCATTAATGGCAGACATTTCTACAAACTTAAAAGATATGTATGCAGCACTTGCACACCTCGAAGAAGTAGCAGGCAAGGCAGAAGCTATGGAAGAAGGCGCAGAACAGGGTCACTACTACCATGACGTTGTATTTACAGCAATGGATGAGTTAAGAAAACCTGCAGATAAACTTGAAATGTTAGTAGCCAAATCTGCATGGCCATTCCCAAGCTATGGAGATTTAATCTTCGAAGTATAGGATAGAGAGACAGACTGGGTGTCGCTTTAGTTTTAGATTAAGATAAAAAGAGAGTTCTTATATACATTTTAGACTGCTGATTGGAGTAGGAAGCTGTTGCTCTATTGCAACAGAGGAATATGAATGAAGCAAAAACAGAACAGGAGTATGAATCACAACCATTGAAGAACTTCGCCATGCTTATGTTCGTCTTCAGAGAGACAACTTCATTGTCTTCTGAATTCGGACATAAGCATGACTTGTTCGTCAAATGTTGCAATTCATATCTCCTGTTCTGTTTTTGCTTCAATATTCAGTTTGGCTTATCGCAATAGAGCAACAGCTACCTACTCAACTATTAGCGGCTGATTTTCGTCCGTTTTATGCAAAGAGTTGTATACTTCCCCATTTTATGTTATTATTATCCACGGTTGTATACGCAATAATATGAAGGAGCGTTAGTAATGAATTACATTTCTTTAATAGAAGAGTTAAAAAAGAGAGGCAGTATACCAGGTCTTGATGCAATTCAGGGGTTGCTGGAAGAGTTAGGGCATCCAGAAGATGATTTGAAGATTGTACATATTGCCGGAACGAACGGAAAAGGTTCTGTTTTTGCATATCTTTCTTCTATATTAATGGCAGCAGGTTTTAAGGTGGGAAGATATATTTCCCCGACTATTTCCTGCTATGAGGAAAGATTCCAGATTAATGGAACGTATATTGCAAAGGATAAGTTAGAGAGGCTTTACGGTGTTGTAGAAGAAGCGATGCGAAAAGAGGAGGCGAAAATTGGATTAAGACCTACACTTTTTGAAGTGGAGACAGCGCTTTCTTTCTTATATTTTAAGGAGGAAAAGGTTGATTATGCCTTGGTGGAAGTTGGTATGGGAGGAAGGCTAGATGCCACGAATGTGATTAAGCATCCAGAACTTACTGTAATTTCTTCCATCAGCTATGACCACAAGGCAATTCTTGGAGATACGTTAGAGGAGATTGCCTGCCAGAAAGCAGGAATTATCAAAGAGAGTGCTCCTGTTGTTTTATCGGAGAATCCAGAAGAAGTCTGCAAGGTTGTAAAACACGAAGCAGCAGAGAAAAATGTACATTGCATTGAAGTAAAGCCGCAAGATTATGAGATATTAGCGGAAACTCCATATGGAAGTACTTTTTTATGGAAGGAACAGCGTTATGAGACAAAGCTTCCGGGAAACCACCAGATTTCTAACGCTGTGACAGCCCTTACCGCATCAGAATATCTTTTTGAGAAAGATTATGAGAAGAATGAGGCAAGGAAGAAAATCCCAAAAGAACTAGATACCATGAACATAAAGGCGGCACAGCAAGGTGGTATTATAAGGACAATCTGGCCGGGAAGGCTTGAAGTGTTAAAAAAAGAACCTTTATTTTACAGAGATGGTGCACATAATCCAGATGGCGCACGCAAATTAGCGTCATTTTTGCAAAAACATTTTACAAATAAGAGAATCATTTATATAATGGGAGTGTTAAAGGATAAAGAATATACGAAAATACTCCAGTATCTTATGCCGATGGCAAAGAAAGTTTATGTATTTAGACCGAATAATGAACGGGGGCTTTCAGCAGAAATTTTAGCAAATACAATAAAAGAGAAAGCGGATGTTCCAGTTATGATTGAGCCAGACGTAAATACTGCGGTTTCTAAGGCATTGGAGGCTGCACAGCCGGAAGATATTCTGGTGGCCTGTGGTTCGCTCTCTTTTATGGAAGAAATGGAGGCTATACAGTAATGAAGATAGGAAAATACGAGTTTGACCTTTTACATAAAGGCTATATTATGGGAATTTTAAATGTAACACCCGATTCTTTTTCCGATGGCGGCAAATATCAGTCTGTTGATCTGGCGTTAAAACAGGCGGAGAGAATGATAGAGGAAGGTGCAGCAATTTTAGATATCGGTGGAGAATCTACAAGACCAGGCCATAAGAAGATTACAGACCAGGAAGAAATCGAAAGAGTTGTTCCGGTCATTGAAGCAGTAAAGAAGAATTTTGATATCGCGGTATCTCTTGATACTTACAAATACGAAGTTTCTAAAGCTGGAATTGCTGCCGGAGCAGATATGATTAACGATATCTGGGGATTGAAATGGGATGAGAGACTGGCTCCGTTACTTGCCAAAGAGGACGTTGCCTGTTGTCTGATGCACAACAGAGATAATCAGGAGTATACTAATTTTATTGAGGATTTCTGTTCTGATATGGAAGAGACACTGGCCATTGCGAAAAAGGCAGGAATCAGGGACGAAAGAATTGTTCTTGATCCAGGTGTTGGTGTTGTCTTTGGAAAAACATTTGAGCAGAACCTTTCTATTATGAAGCATATGGATGTATTTTCAAAATGGGGACTTCCTGTGTTACTTGGAACATCAAGAAAGTCTGTGATTGGTCTGGCGTTAAATCTTCCTGTTGATCAGCGAGAGGAAGGAACTGCGGCAACAACAGTACTTGGCCGTATGAAAGGGGCCTCTATTTTCCGTGTGCACGATGTAAAGACAAACTATAGAGAATTGAAGATGATTGAGGCAATTCTGGAGGCAGAGTAAGATGGATGAGATAAGAGTAAAGAATCTGGAAGTATTTTGCCATCACGGTGTATACAAGGAGGAAAATGTTCTCGGTCAGAAGTTTCTCGTCAATATTGTTTCAAAAGTAGACACAAGGGCTGCAGGAAAGACAGATGAACTTGAATTGTCAGTAAGCTACGGAGATATCTGCCGCTGTGTCAAAAAAGAAATGACAAAGCAGAACGACAAACTGTTAGAACGAGTTGCCGAACGCCTTGCAGAGTGTATTCTTTTGCAGTTTCCCCTTATAAAAGAAGTGGAGATTGAAGTGAAAAAGCCGTGGGCACCTGTCTTAATGCATGTGGATTACACTTCTGTTAAGATTAAGAGAAGCTGGCATAAAGTATATATTGGTGTTGGTTCTAATCTTGGAGAGCGGGAAGAATATATGAAACTTGCAAAGGAGAAAGTGAGTGCTTTGCCGGATACAAAGAACTTCAAATCTGCTTCAATTATTGAGACAGAACCATACGGTTATACGGAACAGGGCAAGTTTTTAAACACAGTATATTCGATTGAAACATTAGATACACCAGCAGAATTTCTTGACAAACTGCATCAGATTGAAAATGAGGCAGAGCGAAAGAGAGAGATTCACTGGGGACCAAGAACATTAGATTTGGATATTCTTTTATATGATGATTTAGTGACAGAAGATGAGGAGATTACGATTCCTCATCCAGAACTGACAAAAAGGCTTTTTGTATTAGAGCCATTGTGTGAGTTGGCTCCAAGAGGAATTCATCCGTTAGAGAGAAGAAGATATTCAGATATTTTAGAGGATTTAAAAGAAAAAGAGAAATAAAGGAAGCAGTAGTGGAATGGATAAAGAAATAAGAAAAGTAGATGATGTACGAGATGATATTACAAAAATAGATTATGAGATTGCAGAGTTATTTGAAAAAAGAATGGGATTTGCCGCAGAATTAGCGCTTTCTAAAAAGCAGGCAGGAGAATCCATTTACAATAAAAATAAAGAAGACGAAAAGTTATCAGATATTACAAAGAACCGATCCAATCCATTTGTCATAAAGGGATTAGAGGAAGTTTTTATTCAGATGATGTCCATAAGCCGCAAATATCAGTATCATATGGTTCACCAGAGAGACCGCTATATTGAGAATTATTTTACCGAAGTACCAGAGTTAGTCATGTTCCCAGATACAAGAATTGTTTATCCGGGAGTGCCAGGATCTTTTTCAGAGATGGCATGTGAAAAGTTCTTTGGAGCGGATGTAGATCATTATGCCGTTGTTAACTTTAAAGACGTTGCGATGGCATTGAATAATGGAGATGCCGATTACGGCGTACTTCCGATTGAGAACTCTTCTGCCGGAGATGTTACAGGTGTTTATGACATTTTACTGGAGAATGATGTCTGTATGGTAGGAGAAGTTTTTGTAAAAGTAGAACATTGTCTGCTAGGCTGTCCGGGAAGTAAGATTGAGGATTTAGAAGTTGTTCTTTCACATCCACAGGGATTAATGCAGTGTGCTCCATATTTAGAAAACCTGGATGTCAAAAAGGTTAGTGTGGAAAATACAGCCATTGCTGCTGAGAGAGTAGCAAGAGAAAAAATAATGACACAGGGAGCCATTGCAAGCCGCAGAGCCGCAGAACTTTACGGTCTTGATATTTTAGATGCAGGTATCAACTTTGACAAAAATAATGTAACTCGTTTTGTAATCCTCTCTAAGAAGAGACAGTACACAGAGAATGCGAATAAGATCAGCATTTCTTTCTCTCTGCTTCATGAAAGCGGAACTCTTTATAACATATTATCTCATTTCTTATATAATGACTTAAACTTAAGCCATATTGAATCTGTTCCTCTGCCAGACCAGCAGTGGGAATACCGCTTCTATATTGATATCAACGGAAATCTGCATGATCCGGCAGTAAAAAATGCCCTGCAAGGTGTTCGTACAGAAGTAGCGGATTTTAAAATTTTAGGAAACTATTAAACGGTCTACAAAAGGAGCGTAGAGTACATGAGTGAAACAGTAAAAAATAAGCATGTGAAAAAGAAAAATTTGGCGGTTTTATTATTAAAGACAGTGATTACAGCGGTTCTTCTTTTCTTTACCTGGTATTTATGCAGTCACTTTATGGAATATCAGAAAAATGCAACAAATCAGGTAAATAAGTATCGAATTGATCAGGTCTGCCAGTTATCGGCAGGATCTGCTGTAAGCCAGAAGTTTGTTGCAAAACATACACATTTAAAAACGGTAAAAGTTTATTTTGGCAATGACTATTCTGGACAGGCAAGTGGAAAGGTTATTCTTAATATTATAGATTTAGAAACCGGAAAAAGCATACAGAGACTTACAAAAAATATCAGTGATATTGTAAATAATGATTATACAGAATTTAAGACAAATCTGCAGCTGACGAAAAAGAAAGAGTACAGCATTCAGCTTACAACAAGTGGAGCAGAATCCGGCAAGGAACCTCTTATTTTCCAGTGGACAACAAAGGAAACTGGTTTCCGTGGCAAGTTAAAGATTAATCAGGAAGAGCAGGGTAAGTATCTTGTATCTAAGCTCTATTATCCAGTAACAATCTATCAGCAGTGGGCAGGCATCTGTATGATGATGGCACTTGTCCTTCTTCTTTTATGGTTTGCACTGCCGGCACCGGAGATGGTAAAGAAAGCACTTGGCCAGATTCTGTTTTTTGCAGCACCGTTATTTACATTCTGGTTTGTGGAACGGTTTACTGACAATCCAATTTTTAGAATGCGTGCTGCAGAATTTTGGCTTAACATATTAGTTTATTATATGTTCTTTGGATTATTGTATCTGATTTTCAATTCCAGGAGAGTATCTGTAACAATAGGAAGTATTTTGTGGTGCATTATTGGAATTGCAAACTATTATGTTTTAAGTTTTAAAGGTGCACCGATCGTTCCTTCAGATATTATGTCCGCAAGAACAGCTGCGAATGTTGCAGAGAACTATACTTACAGCATTCAGCCGGTATTTGTATGGAATGTCTTATTCCTGCTGTTATATTTAGCCATAATGTGGCGCTGTCCGGTTCCTAAAAAAATGGGCTGGAAAAAGCGGGTAATTATGCTTGTTGTTATCGGCCTGCTAGGTTCAGTGCTCGGACATTTTGTCGTAGAACAAAAAACATTAAAGAACTTTGGCATTAAGAATAACGTGTGGGATCAGAAAAAAGGCTATGCCAAGAATGGACTGTTCTTTGGTTTTGTTCTTAACATGAATTCTCTGGTGCAGGAAAAACCATCTGATTATTCTGTAGAGGCGGCCAAAGACATTGCCGAGAAATATGAAGAAAAGTTTGCGAATGAAGATTCCGATAAAAAGAAAAAAGGGCGGTTAGAAACTGCAGATGGTACGAAACCAAATGTAATCGGCATTATGAACGAGGCATTTTCTGATTTAAGTGTTATCAATGAATTTTCCACAAATGAAGATTATATGCCATTTATTCATAGTTTAAAGAAGAATACATTAAGCGGTCAGATGTTTGTATCAGTTTTTGCAGGAGGAACAGCATCAACTGAGTTTGAAGCCTTAACTTCTAACTCAATGGCATACATTCCTAATGGCATAACAGCATATACTACATATATCAACTCACCTATGACTTCTCTTGCGTCAACTTTAAAGGCACAAGGATATGGTGGAATAATAGCAATGCACCCTTACAAGGGAACAGGATACAAGCGTAACAAGGTTTATCCTTTATTGGGATTCAACAAATTCCTTACAATGGATGATTTTGCAAAAGACACAGAAACATACGGACTTCATATTTCTGACAAAGCAGATATGGAACGAATTATTTCAGAATATGAAAACTATAAGAAGAACAACGATAAACCGTTTTTTATGTTTAATGTAACAATGCAGAACCATAGTCCTTTTGATGCAGCAGGAGTATCTAAAGATATAAAACTTGGTTACAATATTAATGCACCACAGGCAGTTCAGTACTTAAATATGTTAAGAAAGTCAGATGATGCATTAAAAGAACTTGTTACATATTTTAAAAATGTAAAAGAGCCAACATTAATAATCTTCTTTGGTGACCATGAGCCTAAGATAGAAGAATCATTCTATGAGGAAATAGAAAAAGACTATAAGCTTGATGAAATTTATGAGAACCTAATGAAGAGAAACACTCAGTTCGTTATATGGGCAAACTATGACATGAAATCAGATAACAATATGTATATAAGTGCAAACAGAATGAGTTCACTTGTACTGGAAACAGCAGGACTTGCACAAAACGGATATCAGCAGTTCGTATCAGAGTTTAGCAAAAAAGTGCCAATCATAACAAAAAAAGGCTACATTGGTGAAGATGGAAACTTCTACAAAGCAGGAGACAAAACATCACCATACTATGAATGGATACATAATTACGACATCATACAGTACAACAACATTTTTGATACAAAAAACAGAGTACAGGATCTATACAAAATAGCACAATAATAAAAAACAGAGTTCTTAAAAACAAAAAGAACTCTGTTTTTTGTCACATATATAGTAATTGTCAATAGACGTAAAATTATACTTGTGATACAATGTGGAACTATAGCACAAAAAAACATACAAAACAAAATAAAAGTATAAGAATCAACTGAAAAAGAGATTGTGATATTATATAAAAAAAATACTCTTATTACGAAGCTATTTATTTAAATAATGAAGAAAAAGGAGAGTTTTAACATGAAAAAATCCTTCCAGATTTTTAAACGTGACATAGGCAGATTATCCAAAAACATAGTTGCACTAATAGTTGTAATCGGCGTGTGCATAATCCCTTCGTTGTATGCATGGTTTAACATAGCTGCCAACAAGGACCCATATGGCAACACAGCTAACATAAAAATAGCCGTGGCTAATAATGATGTCGGAACAGAAAATGATATGCTTGGAAACCTTGATGTAGGTGGTCAGATAGTTGATACATTAAAAGAGAATGACAGTTTAGGCTGGGTTTTTGTAAGTGAAGACAAGGCAATATCAGGGGTTAAGTCAGGAGAATACTATGCAGCAATAGTTATTCCTGATAATTTTAGTGAATCAATGGTAAGTTTTTTGTCAGGAAAAATAGAACAGCCGGAGTTTGATTATTATCTTAATGAAAAGAAGAATGCCATTGCACCAAAGATAACTGACACAGGTGCAAATACAATTCAGCAACAGGTTAATACAGAGTTTGTGTCAGCGGCGGCAGGCACAGTTGCGGACATACTTAACGGTTCAGTTTCAGAAATTGGAACTAAGCTTGATGACGTTCAAAATGACATTTTAACAAAGATTAGCACAGTGTCTGATAATCTTAAAGAATATGAAAAGGCACTGGATTCTTTTAACAAAACAGTGGATAGCAGTAACAAGCTAATTGAAAAATCAAAAAAATCCGTTGGAAATAAATCGGACAGCCAGGCAAATAAAAAATACTGGAAAAAGCTTAAATATATTAATGAAGATATGTCCCATCAAATCAGCCGTAAAATTGTGAATTTTGGCCGGGAGCATGGCGCGGAAGAAATCGTGTTGTCAAAGTATGAAAGTGAGTACTGCAATGGCATGGAGGTAACGGGGAAATGGCCGTTACTTCAGTTAAATTATTGTGTGCGTACACAGTTAAAATATAAGGCGTGGCAGGATGGAATCTTTATTCTGGAAACGCCGGCTGCAGATATTGGAAAGAATTGCGCCCTGTGCGGTGCAGCCGTACATAAGGACGGAGAGCAGTTTGTCTGTAATAACGGGCATAAAGGAAACCGGTGGTTAAATTCAGCCCGCAATCTCGGAAAAAGGACGTATAAAAGTTTGAATAAACGTATATAATGCTGTACTGCAGTATTATATAGTTTATATAACAGGAAACTGAAAAGGGAGCTTTGGCCAGGGGCCAGGGTTTTTCGGCCGGATGCCGCCGGCCGGCCCGTATAGGGTCGACGAAGAATTGCTGAAAGAACATTGCTTTTGGCAGAGAGTATCCGAAGTTATTATATAAAAATTTCTTGCCGCAGGCAGACGAAGTGTGCTAGTATGAATTCAAAGGCAGGGAAGAAGGATTATGTCAGAAAAAACATTTTTTATTGCGGATACGCATTTTGGCGATGAAGCCATTATACGATATGAAAATCGGCCTTTTCAAGATATTCAAGTTATGGAGTGCCAGCTTGTAAAAAACTGGAATGAGGTTGTAAGGCCGGAGGATCGTATCTTTGTTCTCGGTGATTTTGCAAAGGGAGATAAGGCGGAACTGACGCGGCTTTGCAGGTGTCTGAACGGAAAAAAAACACTGGTCCTCGGAAACCATGATACTCAGACGCCGGAGTGGTATCGGGAGTGCGGTTTTGACGAGGCCAGTGCATGGCCGATTATTTTTGAAGGCTTTTGGATTCTGTCCCATGAACCGCTGTATGTCAATGAAAATATGCCTTATGCCAATATTTACGGGCATGTTCATGGAAACTCCATCTACAAAGACTTTAGTCGCCAATCCATGTGTGTTTGTGTTGAACGTATCGGCTATCGGCCAGTTACCTTTGAAGATATACGGAGAAAAGTGTTGGGCGGTTAAGTGATGATGCGCCTATACGAAAGAGGTCAATTTTCTGTGTCCGTATCTTTCGCCGCAGGCTGAACTGTCTCAGTTTGAGAGACGGTGCGGTCGACGGAACCGGAGGTTTTGTTTCCGGAGGGTTTATTATTTTCAACTAATTCCCGGGCAACATCGAAAGGATGCTGTTTCCGGTAAATACGCTCTCTCTGGGCTTCAATTTTAGCCGAATGGGCGCGTTCAATAGCCTCGTATTCCGGGCTTCCGGGACGCGGGGCATTTGATTTTTCACGGTAGGCCATGAAAAACATAACTGTGGCCAGGGCGGCAATGATCAAAGGTAGAAAATCAACCTTGCCCTGATAGGAAAAATAACCTAAAATCGCTGTGATAATGAGACATAGAACTGTTAAGATCTTTAAGGTCAGAAGCCATTGCTCATATTTTTTTAATTTGGTTTCAGTATCCATAGTATATCGAACCTGCTTTCCTGTAACGTTAGATAATATTATAAGCCATTAAAACGAAATCTTCAATAGATAAATATTTGACAAATATGTAGGAAAAGTATTCCATGAATGGCTCCCGGATGTTAAAATAGTTCTATATGAAATGGGGTAGGCGTATGAAGATGGAGATTCCAAAAAAGGCGGCCGAGATTATTGAGGAATTGATGGCGAAGGGTTTTGAAGCATATGCTGTGGGAGGCTGTGTCCGGGACAGTGTTCTTGGGCGGATCCCTGAAGACTGGGATATTACCACATCCGCCCGGCCGGAACAGGTAAAGCAGATTTTTCCGAGAACTGTGGACACCGGCATCGAGCATGGAACTGTCACTGTGTTAATGGATCAAGAGATGTTTGAGGTGACAACCTATCGGGTAGATGGGGAATATGAGGATCATCGTCATCCGAAGGAAGTGACCTTTACGGCCAGTCTGGAGGAGGATTTAAAGCGACGGGACTTTACGATCAATGCCATGGCTTATAATCCACAAACAGGACTGGTGGATATTTTTCATGGCATGGAGGATTTAAAGCGTCAGGTTATTCGCTGCGTAGGCGATCCGGGAGAAAGGTTTGATGAGGATGCTTTGAGGATTCTCCGGGCTATCCGGTTTTCGGCCCAGCTTGGTTTTTCAATTGACGAGGCGACAAAGGCGGCCATGTCAGAACGGGCAGAATCCCTGCGTCAGGTCAGCGCCGAGCGGATTCGGGTGGAGTTTGTGAAGCTTCTCATATCGGATCACCCAGAGCGGATTCGGGAGGCCTGCGTCCTTGGTATTACCCGGGTTATTATGCCGGAGTATGATGCGATTGTCGGAGTGGCTCAGCATACGCCGAATCATATTTATGACGTGGAGGAGCATACGCTGATCGCGGTGAAAAATATTGCAGCGGAGCCGGCGCTTCGCCTGACGATGCTGTTTCATGATTTTGGAAAGCCTGTGGTTAAAAAGACGGATGGGGACAGGGATATTTTTTACCGTCATCCGGAGGTCAGCGCCAAGATGTGCCGAGAGATCATGCGGCGGCTGAAATTTGATAATCATACGCTGGAAAAGGTGTATCGTCTGGTGAAATGGCATGGGTTAAAGTATCTGCCGAATGATATTAGTGTGCGCCGGGCGCTTAACCGGGTTGGCCGGGATATATTTGAAGAGTTTATTAAAGTGCAGAGGGCGGATATTTCGGCAAAGAATCCGGCGGTCGTGCCGAAAAAGATGAGACAGCTGTCAGAGAAAGAGGACATATATAGGAAAATCCTGCGGCGGGGCGACTGCTTTGAAGTAAAAGCACTGGCTGTCAATGGCAAAGATTTGATTGAAGCCGGGATTTCCCAGGGGCCAATTTTAGGCGCAGTGCTGGAGCGGTTGGTGGAGCTTGTTATTGACACGCCGGAATTTAATGAAAAAGAAAAGCTTCTGGAGCTTGCCAATCAGGTAAAATCAGATCCGACGATTTTTAACGAAAAAGAATATTTCTTTGAACATTGAGAAATAAGCAGGAAGATAAATAAAAATAAGATGGTATCGAAGAGATCAATACCATCTTTTTTATTTCTCTTGAAATCGATAATTCTGTATTTCTGTTTTGCACCACCGCCGTGATGTCTCACTGTGATTTTTCCCTGATTATTACGTCCGGCTGTTTTTTTCTTTTTTGCAACTAAGGATTTCATCGGTGTGGATTTTGTAATCTCCGCGAAATCAGAACCGGTCATATGTCTTCTGGAAGGTGTATATGGGTTAAATGTCTTAATACCCATTTTGTTCACTCCTTTCAAGTGTCTGATTTATTGTCACGCTTATTTGCGTATATTTATTGGTTTCAGCAAGTCTTATAACCCGGCGAAGATTTCGATATCTTTGCTGTCTTCTGTTAATTTGACGATTGCTTTCTTTGTTTTTGCTGTTTTTCCATAAACCATACCGCGACGTTTGTTTTTACCTTCGCAGTTCATGGTGTTTACGCTGGCAACCTTTGTGCCTTCGAACATTTTTTCAACAGCTTCTTTTACCTGGCTCTTTGTAGCCTGTGGATGCACTAAGAAAGTGTATTTTTTCTCAGCCATCTGGTTCATACTTTTTTCTGTAATCACTGGTTTAAGGATTACGTCATAATATTTAATATCAGCCATTATGCGTACACCTCCTGGATTGTAGCAACTGCATCCTGAGTAACCACTAATGTGTCATATTTCAGAATATCGTATACGTTAATTGTGCTTGTGGAAGCTGTCTTAACTTCTGGAATATTTCTTGCGGATAATACAACATTGTTATTATTATCAACAACTACCAGCGCTTTGGAAACCTTTAAAGCATCCATAACAGCTTTGAATTTCTTTGTCTTAACTTCTTCCATATTGAAAGCATCTAAAACGATGATTTTGTTTTCTGCAACTTTACTGGATAAAGCAGATTTAAGAGCAGCTCTTCTTTCTTTCTTGTTCAGTTTGAAAGAGTAATCTCTTGGCTTCGGAGCAAACACAACACCGCCGCCTGTCCACTGTGGAGCTCTTGTTGAACCCTGTCTTGCATGACCAGTT
>ENA-ORNG01001729-ORNG01001729.1-human-gut-metagenome-genome-assembly--contig:-NODE-1729-length-14848-cov-3.282296_pt1 | contig 14848 bp, 18 predicted proteins | sample MGYA00242113_ERZ509018 | MGnify/ENA primary metagenome ERZ509018 (study PRJEB26280, sample SAMEA2338711) | human gut metagenome | biome: human gut; feature: human-associated habitat; material: faeces... | reverse complement strand
CCACTATGGCCGCCGAAGACTGGAGCAGCATGGCCAGCGTCCACGGGATGCAGTAACGCAAAAAGGTCCGCACCAAAGGGCCGTGGAGCATGAGATCCAATCCGTGCATAAACTTCCTTCAAAGAGAAAAAGATTGCGGCATGTCGAATTCCGGAAAGTGGAGCCCCTTCAGAAAAGGATGCCCTCCCCCTCCAAAACGTTCCGACGCCGGAGACACCGTACAGCAAGAAGCCCGTTCCGCTATGAGGCAGCTTACCCGGCTCCCCATTGCCCCCATGAAGGGAACAAAGGGGTTATCCGAGGCTGTCCTCCCGCGGCGATATGTGCCTTGCAAAGGCTCAAGCTATTTTCCGAATACGCCATTTTTTACGGGACAGAAACCGTGCCATGCCCTGAGAGCGACATGGCACGCTTCATTAGTACGTATAAGGATTATCCTTACACGGACTAATTGGCAAGAAAAATTTCTCTGCGCCAAGATAAAAGATGCCAGCCCATAAAAAAGCCTCCGGTGTACACACGGAGGCCCTCTCTCAAAACATGCCCGTCCCGGCACAGCGTCAGGCTATGCCGTAACGCACCATATACCAAAGCGTCTTGACGTATTCCGAAAAAATATACCCCATCTCATAGATGCGGAACCGTGCCGTGAATGTTGCCCCCGCATAGACGGGGTGCACCCCGAACGTCACTTCGGGCCAGACGTCCCGGAACACCGCAAGCGCCCGCCTGCTGTGGAACCAGCTCGTCACCAGCATGACGGAACGGGGATGCGAGGCTTCCAGCGCCTTTTTGGTCAGAACGGCGTTTTCATACGTGCTGCGGGATTGGCTCTCACAGGCCGCATCCGGCACTCCCGCCATGCCGAGCCGCCGGACGATAAGCCCACCGTCGCCGGAGCCCGTCACAAAGACTTTCGGGGCAACGCCCTGATGATACAGCTCCGCCGCACCGATCACGCGCTGCCCGGATTCACCTCCGAGCACTACAATGACATCCGCATGTTCCAACGGCACGTCAACATGCAGCCACGCTTCCGCCCGCCAGATCAGCACAGCCCCGATCAGCAAAGCGGCGATCGCCAGCTTGCCGATCGCCCCATACCATCCCTGCCCCATCCCCCGCTCTCCGCCGAGCTCCGGATATGCCTTTCCTTTCCCAAACATGCTCCCCCACAAAAAAACAACCCCCATCCAGCCCATACCGCTCCCCTTGAACAGGGGATCGATAACGACAAACGTCTTTGGAGGAGAGGGGGAAGGTTGAGGGGAGAGGCCCCCTTCCGGAAAAAGGTTCCCCTCCCAATGCAATCTTCATCAGCCCGGCCGCAATCAGTCTCCGGCCTTGAGCTGTTCCCAATACTTTTCGTACAGTTCACGGGCTTTGCCCACGTTGACGGTCACTTCACCCTTGGCGAGCTCTTCCGGATCCAGCACAATGACCTTGCTCTCGGCGTATTCGGGCTCAAGGATCTTCTCGGCGGCCTTGTTCGGCGTGGAGTAGTTGAACTCTTCCACGCACAGCTTGGCGACCTCGGGACGCATCAGGTAACTGATGAACTTGTAGGCGTTTTCCTTGTGCTCGGCCCCGGCGGGGATGGCGAAGTTGTCGAGCCAGATCAGCATCCCCTCTTCGGGCACGATGAATTCGAGGTCGGGGTTTTCCTGCATGGCGATGAAGGCGTCGCCGTTCCACGCCAGCCCGGCCACCACTTCCTCGCTGATGAAGGCCTGCTTGGTGGCGGTCACGTCGAACACGCGCACGGACGGCTTGAGGGCCTTCAGCCACTCGTAGGCGGCCTTGATCTCGTCGGGGTTGGTGCTGTTGATGGAGTAGCCGCACGCCTTCAAGCCCACGCCGAACGTATCGCGCAGGTCATCGGAAAGCAGCACCCTGCCCTTGAATTCGGGCCGGGCGAGATCCTTCCAGCTCTTGATGGTGGAGACGTCCACGGCCTTCTTGTTCACGAGCAGCCCCACCGTGCCCCACATATAGGGGATGGTCAGGGCATTGCCCTTGTCGAAAGGCTGATTCAGCGAGGCGGGATCAAGGTTGTCGAGGCCCTTGATCTTGCTCTTGTCCAGCTTGGCGAGCAGGTTGTCCTGCGCCATCACTTCCACGAAGTATCCGGAAGGGACGACCAGATCATACCCTTTGGCCCCGAGCAGTTTGAGCTTCGCGTACATGGCCTCGTTGGATTCATAGGTGGAAAGCACCACCTTGATGCCTGTCTCTTTCGTGAAGCCATTGACGACTTCCTGCGGAATGTATTCCGACCAGCTGAACACGTTCAGTTCCTTCGCCTCTTCCGCAAAAGCCGGAGAAGCGGCGATCAGCAGCGCGACAAGCGCAACGAGGAGTTTTTTCACGCGAGTTCCTTATAAAGTTGAAGGTACTTAGGAATGTGGGGGAGGGGAGAGGGAACCTTTCTGAAGAAAGGTTCCCTCCCCCTTCCCCGATTATTCTATCCCAACCCGTTAACGGGCTTCATACTTCCCGTCGGGGAGCAGGGTGATCTGGCCGGCCTTGTTCAGAGGCACGCCGATCCACGTCATGGTTTCGCCGGCCTTGTTGGTGACTTTGACGTCCCAGGCTTCGGCCTTTTCGGTACGGCTGACTTCAACGTCCACCTTGTCGCCGTTGGGGAGGGTTTCCTGCTTCAGCAGGTTTTCTTCCCAGTCGTTGGCATTGGTGGGAGAGAGGTACAGCGTATAAATATCATACTGAGCACCGTTGAAAATGTTGATCTTCTTGTCCATGGCAAGAGCATGCCCGGCCATGCCGAGCGAAGCGACGAGCGCAAGAGCGACGATGAGACGTTTCATGGCGTTTCTCCTCTTCCTCCGGGCAGGTTGTACCGACCGCTTCCTGAAAAGGCCCGCAGTCCCGGACTCTGCTGCGGCCCTCGGACACAGGAACGTAATCTATACGTTCAGGGTACGATGAGGAGAAAATGATGCCATGATAATCAATAGGTTGCCGGAATGATTCTACTCCACGCCTACTTTGGGGCAAAACGGAGCCATCTCGCATTCGTCGCACAGGGGCTTCCGCGCATCACAGACATGGCGGCCGAACCAGACCATCCGGTGGTTGACCTTGCCCCATTCGGATTGCGGGAACAGTTTGACCAGATCCTTTTCGATGTCCACGGGATCGGTATGCTTGGTGAGCCCGAGGCGCCCGGAGATGCGCTTGACGTGCGTGTCCACGGCAAGGCCCTCGTTGATGCCGAATCCGCCCCACAGGACCACGTTGGCCGTCTTGCGGGCCACGCCGGGCAGTTTGATGAGGTCCTTCATGGTGTTGGGCGTTTCGCCGTTGAATTCCTTCACGACGAGCTGCGCGGCGGCGATGAGGTGTTTCGCCTTGCTGTGATAGAACCCGACGGAGTGGATGACTTCCTCGAGCTCGGGGATGGTGGCTTGGGCGAGGGCCGCCGGATCGGGCCAGCGGCGGAAGAGTTCGGGCGTGACCTGGTTCACGCGCTTGTCCGTGCATTGGGCGGCGAGCACCGTGGCGACGAGCAGTTCCCACGGGCTTTCGGCTATGAGATGGGTTTCGAGATCGGGATAGCGTTCGGCGAGCAGCTCAAGGACTTTTGCAGCCCGTTGTTTGTCTGTCATGGTCGTTTCCTTCATTCGGGGTGGCGCGCCGTGGAGCGCGGCAACGCGTCCCGGACGGATATTCCGCCCGGAACGCCGGAAACAAACCATAAGATCGGGAGGCCGAAAAGCCAAGCGGTGGGGCCGATGCCGGGGCCGGTGAGTGAAGAGACCTCCCGCCCATGCGGAAGCGCTGTTCACTCACCGGATGCTTACATAAGCGTTTCGATTTCGTCGAATTCGGGAGAGACGAAAATGACCGGCTCCGGGCCCTGTTCCACAGGGGCCTGCATGGTGGGCTTTTCGGTTTCACAAAGGGGTTCGCACACTTCAACGACGGTTTCCAGTTCGTCGAATTCGGGCGAAGTGTAGGTAACGGTATCCAGCCTGCACCGCGTGCCGCCCTTGACCATGACATCGGAAACAGTGCTTCCATAGGCAGACATGGCTCTCCTCCAGAGAAAAGGGTTATAAAACAGTCACCTCTATGTTTTTGATAGTCCCCCGCACCGGGGGCGTCAACCTGTTCTGTTCAACCAAACAACAAAAAAAAGCCCTTTTTCTCAAAAAGGCCCGTGCTTGGGGCTGGGCGGCTCGATTGCCAGAACGGTACGAAACGGCTATCGTTTCGACCCAACGCACTGTGAAGGGAGGGAATATGGCGCTTCTCGTCTACATGACGGCGGCTTCGGCGGACGAGGCGGAACGCATCGCCGGGGATTTGGTGGAAAGCCGCCTTGCGGCCTGCGTGAACGTCATGGCCCCGATCCGCTCGATATACTCGTGGAAGGGAGAGCTTTGCCGTTCCGAAGAGATCCCCTTCATCGCCAAGACGGACGACGATCGTTTTGAAGCGCTGGCCGCCCGTGTGCGTGCCTTGCACAGTTATGAAACCCCCTGCATCGTAGCCCTGCCCGTGGCCCGGGGGGATGCGGATTTTCTCGCTTGGATCACCGAATCAACACATCCGGAGGAATGATGTCCATTTATGTCGCCGGCTCGCTGGCTTTCGACCGTATCATGTCCTTTAACGGCGCGTTCGCCGACCACATCCTCGCCGATAAGCTGCATATTTTGAATGTAAGCTTCCTCATCGACGGGCTGGTGGAAAAGCGCGGCGGCTGCGCGGGGAACATCGCCTATACGCTGGCGTTGATGGGCGAAAAGCCGCTTATCCTCGCCACGGCGGGCAAGAATTTTTCCGAATACGGCGCGTTCCTCGAATCGAAGGGGATTTCTCTTGAAGGCGTCCGCGTCATGAAGGACGAATTCACCGCGAGCTGCACGCTGATCACCGACAAGAACAACAACCAGATCAACGGATTCCACCCCGCCGCGATGGGGTTCCCGTGCGAGTACGCGTTTCCGCATCCCGACGCTTCCGCCGACTGGGGCATCGTATCCCCCGGCAACCTCGACGACATGAAGGCGCTTCCCCGCTTGTTCCGCGAAAAGGGCATCCGGTACATCTACGACCCCGGCCAGCAGATCCCGGCGCTTTCCGGGGACGATCTGCTCGACGCAATCACCGGTTCGGCCCTGCTTGTGACCAACGACTATGAGCTGGAGATGATCAGCAAGGCCACGCAGCGCACCCGCGCCGAACTGCGCGCCCTGACCGGCGGCGTGATCACCACGCTCGGCGAACAGGGCTCGGTCATCGACAACGGCGAGCGGGGGAGCGTGGGCATCGCCGCGCCCAAAACCGTGGCCGACCCCACCGGTGCGGGCGATTCGTTCCGCTCCGGCCTGCTCAAGGGCCTCCTGCACGGACTTGACGTGCCCGCTTCCGCCCGGCTCGGCGCGACGTGCGCCAGCTACTGCATCGAGCATCAGGGCACGCAGGAGCATGTGTTTACCTATGAGGATTTCGCCGCCCGCCATCGCGCCGCGTTCCACGAGGAACCGGGCGTGAAGTGGTAAGGCAGCAGAGGGAAGAGCCTTTCCGAACGGCGGAGAGGCTTGCTCCCGTGTGTCCCGCAACGCCTTCCCCTGACGCTTTTGGGGCGTGAGTGGCAATACCGCACCGGCGGGGCCCTCTGCGGCGTTTGGAAACAGGCGGCTTGCCTGACGGCGAAGCGGCATGATCCGTTTCGGCATTTCTGAGTGGAGACAGCAGATGTTCAAAATCATCATTCCCATTTTGGTCATCGCGTTGGCGGCCTTTGTCGGCATGAACGCCAAAAGCGGGCTTATCCGGGGCGTGGCCGACGGTATGCTGGTATCGCCCGCCCGTCCCGCCGTGGCCGTGAAGCCCGCCGCCGATTTTGCCTCCGTCGACGCCCGGCGCGTGGATCTTTCGCCTTCGGTGCAGAACAGTATGCTCCAGGCGACATCGGTACAGGCCGTGTATGCCCTGTACAACCATGAGGGCCCGCAGGCCGCTCCGGCGCATCTTGCAGCGCTCCTGGCGGTTTCCCAGAACGACGAGACGTGGCCCGTGGAACCGGAGCTCGGTTTCCCCGCGATCAGGCACAAGAAGCAGGATATCGACGGTTTTTCCGGATTCGCGGACACCTATGTTTTGGACGCGAAGGATGACCCGTGGGCTTCCGGCACAGTGGGAGAACGGCAGCCTTGTCCGCCGCTTTACCTTTATACTCTGGTTCTACAAGGCCAAGCTCATCGTCGAGTACCGCGAGCCCCTCCCCGCGCCCTCCGATATGCCGCTTGAGGACAATATCCCCCTGCTGACGGACTTTGAGGCCCGGGCGCTGGAATCCTTCCGCCTGCTGAACGGCGATCCAAAAAACGGCGGCGTGGAGCTCCCACGGCCCAAGGAAAAGCTCCCTTATCCGCCCGCGGGCATCAATCGGCAGGCGCTCACCAATTTTATCGGCACGCTCTGGGATATGAAGAAATAGGAGGCCGCCTCATGCCTTACGTCAATATCAGGGTGACGCGGGAAAACGGCACGCCGACCGCCGAGCAGAAAGCGGAACTCATCAAGGGGGCGACGGAACTGCTTGTGCGCGTCTTGGGGAAAAATCCGGCTACCACGGTCGTCGTCATCGACGAGGTGGATACGGACAACTGGGGCGTGGGCGGCGAAACGGTTACCCGGAGGCGTCGGCAAGGGAAGTAGCCTGCCTCCCACAGGGGCTGGAACTGGATGATTCCTGACAAGTAGCCCAAGCATAGTGGGCCGACGGGCAGGGCGTGGAAAAGCGGCAGTGCTCGATCTGGAAGATCTGGAATGACCGAGATACAAAAAAAGACTCTTATTGGATGCGTATGTGCCGTGTCATGCGAAATCCTTTTTGGCCTTAGTTATTTATTTACAAAGAAAATAACATCAGACGTCGATGCCGTAACATTATTGGGGTGGCGCTTTTTATTGGCGTTCATCATGATGAATATTTTATTGATTGCAGGATATATAAATATAAACATAAAGAAAAAACACTTGCCATCTTTGCTAAAGATAGCCGTTCTCCAACCAATAGCCTATTTTACATGTGAGACGTTTGGGATACAGATGACGACGGCTTCAGAGAGTGGATCTATAATTGCTTGTATTCCAATAGCATCGCTCGTTGCATCAATTCTTTTTTTACAGAAAAAACCAACAAGGTTTCAAACTTCCGGTATTTGCTTAACAGTAGTTGGAGTGATTGTTTGTGTAACGGCAAAAGGATTCGAGTCTTCTTTCAACGGGATTGGCTATATAATGCTATGTATGGCCGTATTATCTTATAGTTTATACTGCGTTTCTGCTGAAAAAGCGTATAAAACAACAAGTATTGAAAAGACATACGTCATGATCGCGTGTGGAGCCTGCTTTTTTGCTACTATGGCGATAGCAAGAAGTATAGCTGCAGGTACTGTCGTTGATTTGTTTATGTTGCCATTTCAAAATACGGTTTTCCTGTTTTCCATTCTTTATCTTGGGATCGCATCTTCTGTTCTATCTTTTGTATTGTTTAATATATCAATATCATCTATTGGAACGAACAAAGCCTCATCGTTTGTAGGCATATCAACAGCTGTATCTGTATTGGCTGGAGTTTTTATACTCGATGAAAAATTTTCAGCTATGCAATGTTATGGAACGCTCATAATACTACTCGGCGTCTATATAGCAAATATGAAAAGCAGATTTTTTTGGCGTTAGCGTTTTTTACCTTTGTGAAGGCATACACGCGAGAAAACGGTTTCGCATCGGGCACGTCCGGTGCGAAACCGTTTTTTACAAGGAACAGCGTTTCTTGTGAAGCGCTCCTACCAGCGGCGGAACCGGCGCGGTTCGGGCGGGAACAGGTGGACGAGGTGCGTCTTGACGGTGCTGGGCGCGATGCAGAGCCGCTCGGCGATGGCGGGGGCGTTGCGGACAGGCCCGCTGTCGAACCCGTGGGTCCGGGCCGCGGTAAAAAGCCCTTCAAGCAGCAGGCAATAGGTATCGGCAAGCTGGTCGGGGTCGGAAGCTTCCGCCTTGACCAGCTGGTTCCGCACGTCCGCCCGCCAGGAAGCCCGCTGTTCGCGCACGCGCACGCAGATGTGATGCTCCGGGTCGGTATAATCGGTCATCAGGTGCATGAACACGTTGCCGCTGTATCCGGGCTGGGAAACCAGTTCGTAAATGGACTGGAAAAACGCCAGAAGCTGCCGGGCGGATTCATTGGGATATTGATCCTGCGCCTGATCCCAAATCCGCCGGAATGCGGCTTCCCACTGGTCCATGCAGGCCATGACCAGTTCTTCCTTGGAAGGGAAGCAGCGGTAAAGTGTCATTTTTTTGATGCCTGCGGCCTGTGCGATGGCGTCGACGCTTACGGCCTGAACACCGCTTTGGCGGAACATCTGTTCCGCGATGCCGAGAACCCGTTCGCGGGTAACGGCGAGAGGCGTGCGCTGGCGGGAGTGGCGGGGGCAATCCCTTTTGTTTCCATGACTTCTCCTATACGACGACTCCGGCGGAAGGCTTGCCGGTGTTGCAGAGGACGTCGCCGGACGCGGCCCGGAAACGTTGTTTTCCGGACCGCGTCATGGGCGGTTACAGGACTTTTTTCTTTGTCCAGCCATGTTCCGTGGCCGCGTTTTCGGCTGCGGAGCCGCCGAGGACGCATACCGTCCCGGCTTTGGCCGCTTCAGCCATGACGTCGGCGAATTCCGTGAAGTGGCGGCGGGTCGTGCCGAGTATTTCCTCACGCATCTGCTGGCGCAGATCGTCGCGGTCGTCCGTCAGGTGGCGGGACAGCGACGCGGCTCCCCGTGCGTCGGGCAGGAGATAAGTGTCGAGATCTCCGATGGCCCCCACGATGGCAAGCGTCAGGTCGCGGTCGGAAAGATCCAGCTTCCGCAGGTAATCGGCGGTCGCGTCGTAGGTGGCGAGGGTCTTTTCGACATTGGGATCGCGGTAGGAGACCAGCGCCAATGAGCCGCTCATGCGATCGAGCGCGCAGAACGCGCCGTATGCGCCGCCCTGCACGCGGACCTGATCCCACAGCCAGCCCATGCGCAGATGCCGGGTGATGACGTGTGCGGAACCGTGCCACGTATAGCCGAGATCATAGATGTTGCAACCCTTCCCGACGTAGTTGACCTGTGCGGGCACGATAAGGGCTTCGTTGGTCGCGGCCCTGAGCGGCTCGCGTTCCAGCGGCACGGAGAAAGCCGTGGGCAGGGCGCGGCCGAGCGCGGCGGCGTAAGGCTGTACCGCGGCGAGGGTGCCCGCGTCGGCGGTGAGGTTGAGGATGGCGTCCTGACGGTTCAGGATGAGGCCGCGCAGGATTTCGAGATCCGCGCGCACGCTGTCCCAGTCGCTGACCACGCGCTCGGACAGGGCCCGGATGGCTTCAAGGTAGGTGATGCCGCCGATGGCTTCGCTGATCTGCCCGGCAAGGCTGTAGGCCGCGCGCAGGCGGGCGATGACCGTGCCGTGCCCGGCGGGGATGAGCGACTGCTCGAGGCGGGCGCGTTCCTCCAGCACCATCTGGGTGAAACGCTGCGGGTTGTCGAAGTTGGTGTCGGTGAGGACTTCGGCCATGAGCGAGAACAGGTCGTCGGCCTTGTCCGCCGTTGCCTTGCCGCCGAGGCATAGCTTGGCGACGGGCATCCGGGTGCCGCGCATGGTGGCGACGAGGGGCGCGGCGTCCATGCCGCCGGTCTTGGAGGCCAGCAGGGTGCCGAGTTCCACGAAATCGCGCTTGGAGGTGCCCATTTCCGTGAGGCTGCGGCCCATGAGCGGGACGAGGGGCAGGAGTTCGGTGGGCACGGCGTCCAGCGGGAAGAGGATTTCCGCATACAGGATGCCGGACGTGTCGATGTCATGGGCGAGGATGGCCAGATCGCCCGCCTTGCCTTCTTCCTTGGGCAGGATCACGTTTTCGCGGGGCAGATCCGCGAGGGTCAGGCTCGGAATGGCGGCGAGGGCTTCGGGGCTGTCCGGGGCCTGCTGGCTGGCGCGCAGGGCTTCGGTGCAGGCCACGATTTCCTTGTGGTCTTCGTCGGAAAGGGCGTCGTAGATGCGCTGGAGCTTGGCGGCTTCGGCGGCTTCGCGCTCGGCGGCGAGGCCGGAGTCCGGGGTCAGGATGACCGTGGAGCGGTGCTCGTTGCCGAGGAACCAGCGCTTGATGGCGCCTTCAAAGACCTTTTCGCCGGAAGCGAGGCGGGCCTTGAGGGTATGCAGGTCACGATGCCGGGGGCAATGTTATAATACTCGCGGATAAGCGCTTCGCCGTCCGGCTGCGCGGCAAGATAGCCGTCGCGGAAGGCGCGGAAAGCGGTAAGCTCCGCGCAGTCATCCGGCTTGTCGAGTTCCTGACAAACGGCGGTCGTGATGAAGCACAGTCCGAGGAATTTTTTGCGGAAGCCGCCGGAAATGGACTCGTAGTCGCCCAGATAAAACGGGGATTTGGGATACCGTTCGACCCATTTTTTCTGCAGCAGCGACACAAATTCCTCGCTGACCGGCAGCTGCAGCTTGCGCACCATCGGCACAAAGAAGATCGCCAGAATGACCTTTTCGTCCTCCATATCGTTTTTCCCCGTCCAGCCTGCCGCCAACTCGTCCAGCATGGCCTCGGCGGCCCGGTCAAGCAGCTCTGTCTGCCGCTCGGGGCGCACGCCGCTGTTCAGCTCCTGAATGACCGGGGCACAGCCAGTCTCATATGTCTCAAACGCCTCAAAAAACGCGTCGCGCAGGATCTTTTTCTGGTAGCCGCGGAAGTTTTGCACGCACCAGCCCAGCCTCGACACGGCATGGTCAAAGCTCACCGCGCAGTCCTCCTCCGAACAAGACGCTTCCTCCGGCTGCGTAAGGAGCTGCCGCTTCGTCAGCCGTTCGCCGCAGTACATACACGAAAAGCGCTCCAGCTCCGCCGGAATTTGCAGCGTATGCCCGCATTTCGGGCACAGACCGGTCGTCATTTCTTCCATCAAAGGCACCTGCTTTCGTTGTGTTGCGTTTATTCTTTCATATTTTCGGGCTTCTGTCAAGCCCGGTCACGGCAGCACCAGCACGTATGCCGCTTCCTTTTCCGGCAGATCGGAGAATACGTCGTCGGGCGAATAGGCTGCCGTGATGTATCCGTCCAGAATTGCCTGTGCCAGCTGGCCGGTCACGCGGTACAGCCGTGCGCCGTTCTGCGCCGCTTCATACGGCGTTGTTTCCAATTCGGCCGGAACGCCGCTGTTCCACACCAGCAGCACGTCCAGCCCTGTCTCGGCGGAAAGCTCCGCCGCCTGCTGTGCGGCGGCTTCGTCCGGTGCTTCCGCACCGGTCTGCGCAAAGATCTGCTCGACCGCCGAGCCGATATTGACCGAGATCACGTCGGTCTGCTCAAAGCCCGGCAGCGCGATCAGCCCCACCTTGCCCGCCAGCAGCACGAGCGCTGCGGCCGCCGCAATGGCCGCAGCGGGAAGCCAGGCGCGGCGCGGCTTCCTTTTCTGCTCCTGCCGGATCGCCCGCATCACGCCGTCGTGCAGCGCCGCAGGCGGCTCCAGCTCGCTTTCCTGCAGCAGCGCGTCCAGCTCGTGCAGCTGCCGCCATGTTTCCCGGCAGTCCGGACAGGCGTCCAGATGGGCCTGCAGCGCCGCCGATTCTGCCTCCGTCAGTGCTCCGTCCAGCTCCCGGTTCATAAGCTCCAGCGCGTTTTCACAGTTCATGGCGCACCCACCTCCTGTTTATTCCGTGCATTTAGACGCGCCGGTTTCAAAAAAGTTCCCGGCGTCCAATCTTTTTTTCAATTGGAGCCGCGCACGCGCCAGACGCGACTTGACCGTCCCGACTGGAAGATCCATGATCTGCGCGATCTGCTCATACGGCAGCTGCTGCACCACACGAAGTTCCAGAATCTCACGGAAATCGACTGGCAGTGCGTTCATGGCGGCCCGGATGGCCTCTTGTTTTTCGTTGAAGATCACGCGTTCCTCCGGCAGCGGTTCAGGGTCTGGAACGGACAGCTCCTTCCCCTCGTCCTCATCATCGGAAAACGTGAGCGAAACGTGCTGCTGCCGCTTCTGCTTGCGCAGGAAGTCGATGCAGACGTTCTGCGTCATCCGGTAGAGCCAGGTGGAGAACGCCGCGTCAAACTGATACTGCGCCAGCGTCCGCCACAGCTTCAGAAACACCTCCTGCGACAGGTCGAGCGCGTCCTCGGCGTTTCCCGCCATGCGCCAGCAAATATTATAGACCGGTTTCTGATGCAGCAGCATCAGCTGCTCAAACGCAGCCGCGTCCTGCGCGGCCGCTCTGCGGATCAGGCTGTCATCCTGCAAGAGCTTCACCCCAAATCTCTCTTGATCCCGTCTGCGATCCGTTCGATCTCGTCCATCGTCGAGATCGCCGAAATTTTTTCCTTATAATAGCCGCTGTGCGCAACGCCGCGCAGGTACCACGCGAAATGCTTCCGCGCCTCCAGACAGGCGATGTGTTCGCCCTTATCCTGCGCCGCAAGGCGGAACTGCCGCAGAGCCGTATTGACGCGGTCGCATAGAGGCGGCGTTTCCGGCACGGCCTCGCCGCGCAGCGCGGCCTGCGCCTGTTCGAACACCCAAGGGTCGCCGAACGTCGTCCGGCCCAGCATGAGCAGATCCGCTCCCGTGCGCGCCTTGCACTTCACCGCGTCCTCCGCCGTAAAAATATCGCCGTTGGCGATCACGGGGATCTTCACGGCCTCCTTGACCGCGCGGATGCAGTCCCAGTCGGCAACGCCGGAATAGAGCATGGTCTTCGTCCTGCCGTGGACGGCGATCGCCGACGCGCCCGCCTGCTCGAGCATTGCGGCCAGCTCCGGCGCGTTGCATGAGCTCTTGTCCCAACCCTTGCGCATCTTGACCGTGACCGGCACCGGCACAGCTTTCACAACGGCCTCGACGATCCGCGCAGCCTTTTCCTGGTCCTTCATCAGCGCGCTCCCGTCGCCGTTGTTCGCGATCTTCGGCATGGGGCAGCCCATGTTGATATCGATAAAATCCGCGCCCGACGCCTCCAGCGCCAGCGCCGCGCCGTCCGCCATGACGGACGGGTCATTGCCGAAGATCTGCGCGCCGCAGACACCGAGCGGCGTTTTGTGCAGCAGACTTCTGCTCTTTTTATCCTGATAGATCAGCGCACGGGACGAGACCATTTCCGTCACCGTCACCGCCGCGCCCAATTCCGCGCAGATCGTGCGGAACGCCAGATCCGTTACCCCCGCCATCGGTGCAAGCACCAGATCGCCCGTGATTTCCAAATTTCCCAGTTTCATGCTTACAGTTCCAAGGTATCGTCCTGATCGATCCAGTCCTGCACCGGAACGACCGTAAATTCTGTCTCTGTGTTGCGGATGACCACACGCCGCAGTCCCGCGTTGATGATCATGCGCCTGCACATCGAGCAGGAGGTCGCGTCGGACAAGATCGCGCCTGTCTTCGCATCGTGGCCGACGAGATAAATGTCGCCCCCGATGCACTCGTTGCGGGAGGCGGAAATAATGGCGTTCGCCTCGGCATGGACGCTGCGGCACAGCTCATAGCGCTCTCCGCGCGGCACACGCATCTGCTCGCGCACGCAATAGCCGAGATCGGAGCAGTTTTTCCGTCCGCGCGGCGCGCCGTTATATCCGGTCGCGACAATCTCATCGTTGCGTACGATGATCGCGCCGTATTGCCGGCGCAGGCACGTCGAGCGTTCGAGCACCGTCTCGGCGATGTCCAGATAATAATTCTCCTTTACGATCCGTTCCATGGCGCGTCCCTCCCGAATGTTCTGGTTTCTGATTAGTATATCATACTCTTTTTTCCGGAGCAACTGAAATCCTTGCTCTTATCCGCGATTTATGGTATACTGTGTAGGAATCTCAGGAGGAAAGGCGGCGAGGGAATGAAGCTGCGCAGATGGATCTGTTTTCTGTTGTGTCTTGTGCTGACCGTGTGCCTGTGCGCGCCTGCGCTGGCCGACAGCGAGCTGTTCTTCGTCGCCGTCAACGACACCATTCCCCTGACGCTGAGCGTCTTCCCGACCTACTCCGGCGGCACGCTCTATGTGCCCTATCAGGTTTTCGACAGCCAGCCGTGCGGCGTTACGCCGTCGTACAATCAGGCCAAGCAGACCTATGTTCTGCTCAGCCGCACCCGGCAGATGATCTTCGATCTGGCTGCCGGGACCGTCAGCGACGAAAGCGGCAGCGTCTCGACCGCGAACGTGCTGTACCGCAGCGGCATCCTCTATCTGCCGCTCACGTTCTGCGCCTCGCATTTCGGCCTCAAGACCACAATGCTCGAATCCGCAGGCGGCTATCAGATCCTGCGCTTCACCGACGGCAGCGAGGTCTATGACGATTCGCTGTTTGTAGAAAAGGCCGAAAATCTGATCGCCTACCGCGTCCGGCAGAACCAGAGCGGCTCGCAGTCCCCGGAAAGGCCCACCGACCGCCCCAACAGCGGCTCACAGGGCACGCAGGAGCCGCCCGCCGCAGAAAAAAAGCCGGCAACCGTCTACCTCGCCTTCACCGGCAGCGAGACCATGCGCGCCAGTATGGCTGCACTGGAAACCTACAAGCTGCACGGAACGTTCTTCCTGACGGAGGCGGAAATTCTCGCCGACCCGTCGCTGGTCTTTGAGCTGCTCGCCGCAGGCCACTCCATTGGCATCACAGCAGGAGAAGACGATGAGGATCTCTCCGACGCGCTCACGCGCGCAAACGACGCGCTCTGCGCCCTCACCTGCCAGAAAACGCTTCTCGCGCTCCTGCCCGCCGAGGCAGAGGCTCCAGACAGCTACTGCGTCTTCCACGCGCCGTCCTCCCCCGTCTCTGCGGCGG
>ENA-ORNG01001726-ORNG01001726.1-human-gut-metagenome-genome-assembly--contig:-NODE-1726-length-14866-cov-14.151306_pt1 | contig 14866 bp, 13 predicted proteins | sample MGYA00242113_ERZ509018 | MGnify/ENA primary metagenome ERZ509018 (study PRJEB26280, sample SAMEA2338711) | human gut metagenome | biome: human gut; feature: human-associated habitat; material: faeces... | reverse complement strand
CAATTCTCCCAGCGCCTTCTCCACGTCCCCAGCCGCCTGCTCAGCAGCGGTTATCGCATCGTTCAACTCATCCAGTTTTGTCTGCAAATTCTGTCCGGCTTCGGAGTCGCTTAAATCTTTCAGAATGCCGTCCACCTCTGTCTGTGCGTCCGAAAGCTGCTGGGACGCCGCCTGCAATCTGTTATAGGCGGCGGTCAGATCGGGCTCCTGCCCGGGGGCGGCATCTGCCAGCGCCTGGGCCAGCTCCGTACCGGCCTCTCCAAACGCCTGACCGGCGGCCAGAAGGTTCCCGGCAGCGGTTTGCAAACGTACCAGTGTGTCCGGATCGTCCGCGCCGGTCCGGATCACCTGGGCGAGCGCGTCGCTGACCTCCCGCAGGCAGCCCGGCAGCGCGCCGCAGGCCGCCTGAAATGCCTCCAGCTTTTCCAGAAATGCATCCCACTCCGGCGTCCCCTGGAGCTCGCTCTCCGTCTCCTGCAGGATCTGCCGCATCCGCGCAAAGCAGTTTGAAATGTCCGATAGTGCCGTGGACAGTTCAAAGACCGCCGTCTGAATCTCCGACAGGGCCGTTTCCACGTCCGGTTTGCCCAGTACGTTCCGCAGGTGGGCCAAAGCCGCTTTGAGGTGTTCGGCACAGTCCCGCCCGTGCCGGACGGCGGCGTCCAAGTCCCCCACAGCATCTTCAAACTGGTCCGCTGCGTCTGGGATCCGGTCGCCGGCCTCTTGGACCTCGTCCATCACATCATGCATCTGGCCGGCTAATTCGTCCATCAGATCCATCGCCTCTGCGGCGTCATCCAGGATAGGGATCAGCTCATCGACGAGCCAGGATATCCGGGCAGACATGTCATTGATCTCGTCGATGTTTTCGTTGGCCCAGTCTGTGGTCGTGTCCATCAAATTGCCGATGGCCTCCTGGGCCTCCGCCGCCCGGTCAGAGATGGCCTGCATCCGCTCCGAGATCTCATCGGAGGCCCCGCGGACGTCATCCCCCGTCTGGTCAATGAGGCTCCGCAGCACATCCAATTCGTCCAGCAGGTCCCCCAGCTGGCCCTCGTTGTAGAGCAGCCGCACCTCCGGCACCAGCTGCCCGGCGATGCCGCCCACATCCTTCCGGCCCAAGATCGTCCCGGAATTGGCGCAGCCGTTCAGATAGCCGGACTGCCGCCCCGCGATGCCGCCGATGTTGTATCCCACGTGGGCATACCCCACCGCTCCGGTGTTGACGCAGCTCTGCAGGATGCCGGAGGAAAACCCGGTGATGCCGCCGATATCGGTGCAGACCGGCACATTCTCCGCGGCGTTGAGTTGTTCTTGATTCAAATTGTCCAGGTTTAACTCCGCGTCCACCTCTGTGGTGTTGATGCTGCCGCTGTTGGCGCACCGGATGATGGAGCCGCCGTTCTGCCCGGCGATGCCGCCCACATAGTGCTCCCCGGTGACTGCGCCGGAGAAGGTGCAGTTGATGATCTGTCCAGAGCTCTCGTTGGTCCCAACAAGGCCGCCGATGTAGTCCGCCCCCCGCACGGTCCCGTGGAACGAACAGTTTGAGAGAAGCCCCTGGTTGCTGCCGGCGATACCGCCCAGCGTATTCTTCCGGTCCGTGGGATCGATCCACCCCTCCACCGACAGATCCCGCACCACACCGGAGGGCTGTATGTACCGGAACAGGCCCCGCACATTGCCGCTGCCGGTGAGAGACAGCCCGGAGATGGTGTGGCCCTGCCCCTCAAAGGTCCCGCCGAAGGTGGGGATTGGGGTGAAGTCCGCGCCGGTCAGGTCGATGTCCGCCTCCAGATAAACGGTCTTTCCCCGGGACCAGCTGTCCAGGGTGCAGTTTTGGGAAAGCTCCGCCAGATCCTCCGCCGTGCGCAGATGGATGGCAACGGGGTCCTCCGCCGCCAGGGCGGCGGGGGCTATGAGGGAAAGGCACATGACGGCCGCCAGCAGGAGGCACAATGCCCTACGGATGCTCTGTTTCATTGCTCTGTGGAACCTCCTCGGTTTGATAGCTGCCGGTCTCCAGCATTCCGGAGACATCGCCGTAGATCACGCCCTGGATATGGGCGTCCACCACGCCGGAGATCCGGCCACGGACCCGGCCATTTATGTAGACGGTTCCGCTGGCACTGTGACTGACCTCCGGCACCTTGATATTGAACCGGGTCCGCTCCACGATCTTGTCCCCCAGGTACAGGATCTGAGGCAGGATGAACATGACCAGGAACATGGAGATCAGCGTCCCCCGGCACAGGCACTCGCCGATGCCCACGATGGCGGGCTCCGTGGTGATCCGGCCGATCAGGAACCCGGCGGCAGACAGAATGCTCCCGGAGGTGAGCACCGTGGGAAAGGACAGGTCCAGCGCCTGGATGATGGCCTCCCGCCGGGACATCTTCTCTTTCAGCTCGCTGTACCAGGAGGAGATGACGATGGCGTAATCGATGTTGGCGCCCATCTGGATGGAGGTGACGATCAGATAGCTCAGGAAGAAGATGGGTTCCCGGGTCACGCCGGGGAAGGAGAAATTGATCCAGATGCTGCCCTGGATCACCAGGATCAGCAGGATGGGCAGACCAACGGACTGGAAGGTGAACAGCAGGACGAGGATGACGAACACCACTGACAGAACACTGATCATGATGTTGTCCCGGGCAAAGGACACGGACAGGTCATAGTCGCTGGTGGAGTCCCCCACCAGATAGACGCTGTCCGCGTCATAGTACCGCTCCGCCTCCTGGTGGATGGTCTGGAGGAAGGCGAAAGTCTCCTCCCCCTCCTCCGGCAGGTCCAAACTGACCAGCATCCGTGTGTCGTGTTCTCCCAACAGCTGGGCCCGGGCGTCGGACAACTGCGCATGGAGGTCGTCCAGATCCGCCTGGTCCTCCTCGTCCAGATCCACATAGCCCTCCTCCGCCTTGTCGTAGGCAAAGAAAAACATATCCATCAGCGGGACCGTATAGTCGTCTATGCCGCTCACGATCCGGCCGTACTCCTCCTGTTCCGCCGCGTAGGCGGTGTACACCAGGCACACCAGCTCGTAGTCCATATCGGTGGCCTCGGCAAACTGACGGGGCGTCAGTGGATCGGTGAGCATATAGCCGTCCATGGCCTCCACGTTGGACAGCCCCATGGCGTAGTCCACTTGGTCGTAACGCTCCAGCCGTTCCAGCAGGGCTTTTTCGCTGGCGTAGTCCCCCTTGGGCACGATCAGCGCCATGACGTTCTGGGCGCCGAAGGTCTCGTTGACCCGTGTCTCGGCGATCTGGGACTCGTTCTGCCGGGCGGTCTCGATCTGGCTGTAGCCGTAGACATAGGGGCACTGGTTGGACAGCAGGAAGCCCGCCACGATGGCCACCGCGAACAGGGGAATCCCCACATAGCGCAGCTTCAGGGCGAACTTTCCCCAGCGGTCGATCCTGGGGATGAAGCTGCGGTGCCGGGTCTTTGCCATGGCCTTGGAAAAGAGCATCAGAAGTCCCGGCATCAGGGTGAATACCGAGAGCATACTGAACAGGATGGCCTTGATGAGCACCATGCCCATGTCAAAGCCGATCCGGAACTGCATGAACATCATGGCGGCCAGCCCCGAGATGGTGGTGAGGCTGCTGGCGGAGATGGAGGGGATGGCGGCGCTCACCGCCGCGATGCAGGCCTCCCGGTCCCCGGCGTGCTCCCGCTCCTCCAGAAAGCGGTGGAGCATGATGATGGCGTAGTCGATAGCCAGTGCCAGCTGCAGCACCACAGTCACCGAGTTGGAGACGAAGGAGATCTCATCAAAAATAAAATTCGTGCCCAGGTTCAGCAGGGCCGCCGCGATAAAGGTGAGGAGCAGCACCGGGATCTCCGCGTAGGAGCGGGAGGTGAGCAGCAGCACCAGCACGATGATGACCGCCGCCACCGCCAGAATGACGCCCATCTCGCTGGCGAGAGAGTCCGCCTGAGAACTGCCCACGGCGCTGTCGATGTAGGCATCATAGGGCTCCAGCAGTTCCCGGATGGCCTCCATGGCGGCCAGGCTGCTCTCGTCTGTCTCCTCCCCTTCAAAGGTCACGGAGATGAGGGCGTCCGCCCCCTTGAAATACGCCGCGATGTCCTCCGGCGTCTCCGGTTCGCTGTCCTCTGAGTCCACGCCGGTGGTGCCGCTCCCAAAGGTGGCTGAAGTAACTCCCTCGATCTGCTCCATCTGCTCCGCCAGCTCCTCCGCCATCTCATAGGTCACATGGGAGACCATGACTCGGGCGGTGCCGAAGGTGGTAAACTCCTCCTCCATGAGGGTCAGGCCCTGGCGGGTCTCTGTAGTCTCCGGCAGATACTCCGTAATGTCGTTGCAGACGCTGACCCAGTTCCGGGAGAACAGGCAAAAAATCAGGGCGCAGGCATAGAGGAAGAAGATCAGATTCCGCTTGTCGACGATGACCGTGGCCAGCTTCTCAAAAAAAGTTGGCTTTCCCGTTCCCTTGCTCACAGCGCTGATTCCTCCTGGGATTCTGGATGGATGAGAGTGCCCTCCCACCGCATCCGGGCGGATTTTGAGGTGGATGTGCCCCGCAGGTTTCCCGCCCGCAGGTTCAAAACAGTCTCGCAGGGAATGGTGCTCACCGCCGTCTGGATGGGATGGAAGAGATGAAGCGTCCCATCCTCCGCCAGCACGCCCTGCACCGTGTTGACATAGCCCACCAGATCCAGTGAGCCGGTGATGTAGCTCCCCTGATAGCTGAGGGTCAGAACGCCCTCCCGCGGACCCATCTGGCTCTGGATCGTGACTTGATACTGCTCTGTCATAGCGCCGCGCCCCTTTCCATTTGCTCATTCCAGCATAGAAAATCTGCCCGGGCAAAACAAGATGCAGATTGGGGCTGCATGTCAGATTTCTGACACTTGACCCCAATCTGCATCTATGCTGCTTTGCAAAACCTGTGCTAAAATAGAGAAAACGTCTGAACGGAAGGGCGTGTGAAACTCGGGATGAGGAAACGGACGTATGAGGCCAGCGAGGCGGCCAAGCGGGAGATCTGTGCCGCATTGAAAGCGCTGATGGCGCAAAAGCCTCTGAACAAAATCACCGTGGCGGAGATCATGCAGTCCTGCGGCATGGCCCGGCAGCACTTTTACTACCACTTTGAGGATCTCTACGACGCGGTGCGCTGGATGTTCAACCAGGAGGCTGTGGCGCTTCTGCGGGAGCATGACGGGGTCATGCTGTGGCAGGACGGCCTGCTCCAGCTGTTCCAGTACCTTCAGGAGAACCGGGCCGTCTGCCTGTGCGCCCTGCATTCCATCAGCCGGGAGCACCTGAAGCGATTTTTCCAGACGGACGTGCATGTGATCATACAGGGCACGATCCAAAGGATCGCCGAAGAGCTGAACTACCAGGTATCCGAGGAGGAAGTCGATCTGCTGACAAAGTTTTATGCGGGGGCGCTGGCCAGCATCATGGAGGAGTGGCTTCTGGGGAATATCCGCGAAACGCCCGAGGAACTGATCCGGTTTGCCGATCAGCTTTTGAAGGACCACGTCCGGGGAGCGGCCCTGCGGATGGCGGAAACGCCCCCGGCCGCGGAACAGACCTGCAGGGAGGGATCGTAACATGAAGGCGCCGATCATCGCCTTGGGCCGCCAGTTCGGCAGCGGCGGCCGGGAAATCGGGAAGCGGCTGGCGGAGAAGCTGCAGGTCAGGTGCTATGACCGGGAACTGATCACGCTGGCGGCACAGAAGGCGGAAGTGCGGGAGGAGCTGTTCGCGGGCAGGGAAGAAAAGGCTCCGAACCCGTGGCTGTTCACCGGCATCTATGAGGGCGGCCGCCTGGGAAAAGGCCCGGTCCGGCTTCCATGCCCGGGCCATTCCGGTTTCAAGGAAGGTTCCAGGGGGCAGCGCGGCGCTGAGTCAAGTGCCATGCCATCTCGTTCTCCCCGTTCTAAAAATGCCCACTGTCTATTTTTCAGAATAGAAAATAGGTATTCTACATTTAAAACCCGTTGTGCTATGCTGAATACAGAGGAAGGAAGGCACGGTCCTCCTCCGGGGCATGCGCGGGAGAGCCATCCGCACCGTCCGGAAGGCCCACGCCATGGTGCCTTTGACTGCGAGTACTCCGTCTGGTATCGGGAGGCGGAGAAGGAGCCGGTCCCCTCTCTGGAAGGACCGGACATCGGGCTGGTCTGCCCCTGTCCCCTGGGGCGGGGCGATCTGACGGGGACACTGAACCGGGACCGCCGGAGAGATGCAGCGGCTCGGCAGAAAACCGGAGCAGATCGCCGTGACAGGCGGCCGATATCATGCAGCAGAACCGTTTGACCGAGAAGAAAAGAATGGAGGATCCTGATGAAATACACACAGCTGGGCAGCTCAGACCTAAAGGTATCCCGGATCTGCATGGGGTGCATGGGCTTTGGCGATGCACACCACGGGCAGCATACCTGGACCATCGACGAGGCGCATTCCAGAGAGATCATCCGGCGGGGGCTGGAGCTGGGGGTCAACTTCTTCGACACCGCCATCGGCTATCAGAGCGGCACCAGCGAGCAGTACCTGGGCCGGGCCCTGCGGGACTTTGCCAAACGGGATGAAGTCGTGGTGGCCACCAAGTTCCTCCCCCGGACCAATGAGGAGATCGCCGCCGGCGTGTCCGGACAGGAGCATATCCGCCGTCTGTTGGAGAAGAGCCTGCAGAACCTGGGCATGGACCATGTAGACCTGTATATCTACCATATGTGGGACTACCAGACGCCTCTCTATGACATCATGGATGGTCTGAACCAAATGGTGAAGGAGGGCAAGACCCGATATATCGGCATCTCCAACTGCTTTGCCTGGCAGCTGTGCAAGGCAAACGCTCTGGCGGAGCGGGAGGGCTTTGCCAAGTTCGTGTCGGTACAGAGCCACTACAACCTGATCTTCCGGGAGGAGGAGCGGGAGATGGCCCCCTTCTGCCGGGAGGAAAACATCGCCATGACGCCGTACAGCTCCCTGGCCGGCGGGCGCCTCTCCAAACACCCCGGCGAGACCTCCAAGCGGCTTCAGGAGGACAGCTACGCCCAGCTGAAGTACAGCGGCATGGCGGATCAGGACGCGCCCATTCTCCAGCGGGTGGCGGAGCTGGCGGACCGGCGGGGCGTCTCCATGACCGAGGTCTCCCTGGCCTGGCTGCTGACCAAGGTGACGGCCCCGGTGGTGGGGGCCACCAAGCTCCACCACATCGAGGGTGCCGCGAAAGCGGTGGATCTGGAGCTGACGGCGGAGGAGTGCGCCTATCTGGAGGAGCCCTATGTCCCCCATCCTCTGGTGGGCGTCATGGCCCAGAACACGCCGGCCGCGGCGAAAGAGAGCCACGTCTGGTCCACCGGAGATCAGAAGATCTGAATACCCGAAAGATCCGCCGGGGCCTTGCCCCGGCGGATCTTTTCGCCTAATGTTCCGAGAGGCTCTGTGCCAGCCACCGCTCTTTCAGCAGGCGCGCCAAAAACAGCACTCCGCGCACACACAGCTCCAGACACATGGCCAGCCAGACGCCTGCCAGTCCCAGCCGGGGCGCAAGAAATGCGGCGGCGGAAATGCGCACGCCCCACATGCTGATCAGATTGAGGATGCTGGGGATCAGCGTATCTCCAGCCCCCCGCATGGCCCCGGCCGCGGCAATCGAAACGGCATACAGGGGTTCCGCAAACACTTCGATCCGGAGCACACGGACGCCGAGCTGCTGAACAGCCGCATCCGGCGTTAAAAGGGAAAAGATCAGCGGGGCCAGAAAGAACATGAGAAGAGCCATTCCCGTCATCACCATCACGGCCAGCAGGACCGCCAGCCTTGCATACCTTCGGGCAAGATCCCGCCTGCCGGCGCCGATGCTCTGTCCCACCAGGGTCGTCGCTGCCGTGGCGATGCCATAGCCCGGCATATAACACAGGCTCTCAGCGGTGACTGCCAGAGAATTCGCAGCGATCGATACGGTCCCGAGGGGGGCGACGATGCGGGTCGAGGCGATCTGCGCCCCGCACATCACGCTGTGCTCAAAGGCCATCGGCACCGCGATCCGGGCAGCCCGCGCCATGCAGGCCCGGCGCAGGCGCCAGGACCCGCCGCTGCGGAGCCGCAGCAGCGGAGAGCCGAAGCAGACGGCAGAAACCATCAGACAAGCGGTCACATATTCTGCCAAGGCAGTCCCGAATGCCGCGCCGGCAACACCAAGGCCCATTCCGGGGATCTTGATCCCGAGCAGCGGGATGGAAAGCTGATCAAAAATCAGGAGACCGTTGAAAACAACGTCCAGGCCGCACATCAGTGCATTCAGGATGCTTGGTGTCCGCATATTGCCGCTGCACTGAAGCATGCTCCCGCTCAGCTGCCGCATCTGCACAGCGGGCATCGCGCAGGCGTAGATCAAAAAATAGCGGGAAGCATCCGCCCGGATGGACGGGTCGCCTCCCAGCCAAACCGGGAGCGCGGCGCTGATGAAGACGCCGAGCGCCATGAGCGTCATTCCAAACAGCAGTGCGACCACAAAGGACTGGCGCAGCACATCTCTTGCCTCCGCCTCCCGTTTGGCGCCGATGAGCTGCGCAGTCTGGACGGAGAAGCCGCTGGCGATCGAAATGCAAAGTCCACTGAGGAGCCAGGTCGAAGTCGATACAAGGCCGATGGAAGCCGAAGCCTGCGCCCCCAAGCTCCCCACCATGGCCGAATCGATGTATTGCATCGCCATGGAGCTGAGCTCCGCCAGGATCGCCGGAACACTGAGGGCGATCACCTTTCCCATCTGCACGCTCCACAAAGTGAGCCGGTGGGGATCCTTTTGCAAGTACGCTTTCTCTGCCATGTACCCTTCCACGCTTTTCTGAACTTCAAATCATTATAAGCGCAGACCTGCGGAAAGCGCAAATGCCTGTTCTACATGGCCAAAGATGCTTTTTTGCTATTTCTGCAGCCGGAAGCCCGTTCCGGCCCGCCGGAGGCGGGGCGCAAATACCGCGCAGGTCCCCCCCCCTCTCGTTCAGCCGCTTACAGAAACGACGCCATCTCCTTCATACAGGCGGGCACGTCCAGGCCCTGGGGACAGTGGGCGGTACACGCGCCGCAGCCGATGCAGGCGGAGGGCCGCTTGTCCTTCGGCAGGGCGCCCAGCCGGGCCAGACGCCAGGAGGACAGGTCCTTTTCTCCCCCAGTCTTGTACTCGTTGAAGGCGGCAAGCAGGAAGGGAATGTCCAGCTGCTGGGGACAGTCGGCGCAGCAGTAGCGGCAGCCCGTACAGGGCACCGCATAGAGGCCGTGGAGCACGTCGCTGACCTGCCGCACCAGGGAGATCTCCTCCTCAGACAGAAGCTTGTCGTCCGAGAAGGTCTGAATATTGTCCTTGACCTGCCCCAGCTCCGACATCCCGCTCAGAATCACGGCGATCCCCGGCAGCGTCCGCAGGAACCGGAAGGCCCACGAGGCTGCCGCAGCGCCGGGCTTGGCGGTCAGCAGAAGATCCCGGCCCGCCTCGGGCAGGTCGGCCAGCATCCCGCCGTGGGCCGGCTCCATCACCATGATGGGGATGCCGTGTTCCCGGAGGATCTCATACTGCTCCCGGGCTGTTCCGTGGAACCAGTCGTAGTAGTTCAGCTGGATCTGCACAAAGTCCCAGGGACCGCGGGCAAGCATCTGCCGCAGGGCATCGGGGGAACCGTGGAAGGAGAAGCCGAAATACCGGATCTTCCCCAGCCGCTTCTGCTCCCGAAAATACTCCGGCGCGCCGTGGTCCAGGTAGTCAGAGATCAGCTTGTCCGTCACGCCGTGGAGCAGGTAGAAGTCGATGCGGTCCATCTGGAGCCGCTCCAGCTGCCGGGCAAACTGCTTTTCGTAGTCCGGCTCCGCCTGCACATTGAATTTGTCCGCCACGCAGAAGCTGTCCCGGGGATATCGCTTCAACGCCTTGCCCAGGAGCACCTCGGACTGCCCCATGTGGTAGATGTACGCCGTATCAAAGTAGTTGACCCCGTGGGAGATACAGCAGTCGATCAGCTCCATGGCTTTCGGCTCATCAATGGGCTTTGCAAACCCCGGCTCTGTCTGGGGCAGACGCATTGCCCCCATGCCCAGCTGAGACAGCTGGATCCCGTCAAATTCGTGATACTGCATACTTGCTGACCCGTCCTCTCATCGTATTTCCGGCTGTGGAACAGCCCCTTTTCAGCGTCAGTATAAGGGTAAAGTAAGCTTGAGAGTCAATCCCCTTTTCTTGACGGAGCCCTCCTTTTTTCGCTATACTGCACCCAAAGGGGCGATCTGTATGAACTACACCATCAAGCAGGTCTCAGAGATGACCGGCCTGTCCATTCCAACCATCCGGTACTACGACAAAGAGGGGCTTCTGCCGGACCTTCAGCGCAAGGAGTCCGGCTACCGGATCTTTTCAGACCGGGACCTGGAGGCCATCGACCTCATCGGGTGCTTCAAGGAGTCCGGGCTGACGATCCGGGAGATCCGGCACTTCATGTCCCTGGTCAGGCAGGGGGACGTCACCTTGTCCGAGCGCCTTGCCTTCTTCCAGACAAATGTTGCCCGGCTGGAGGAGAAGCTGGCCGCTGTGCAGAATGCGCTGGAGCACTCGCGGCGCACCCTGGCGTTTTATGAAATCGCGGCCAAAACCGGATCAGAGGAGACCGCGAAAGATCTCTACCTCGCCCGGTATGGAGAGGAGAACGGATAAGCTCCTGTCCGACGGCAGTTCCTCTCCGTCATCGCCTGCCGCAGCATGCGGACAGGACCGCGCCGATGTCCTCCGGGATGCAGATGGCCTGTCTTCTCAGCTCCGCGGGAGCAGACGCCTCCTTTTGATTGACGCAGACATAGACCGCCCGCCGGTTCTCCAGCGTCATCCTCCAGAAGGGGTATTTGATGATGACCGGCGTGTTGCCGCCCACGCCCAGCTCCAGGAACAGCACCCGCCCGCCCCTGTGCCGCCGCAGGAAGTCCTCATACCGTCGGGCGGCGGCATGCCAGCCCGCATCCTGGACAAAGGTATCGTCGCAACGGAGGTTCATGGTCATGGGCCGGCCGCACCTGGGGCAGCGGGGCACCAGCTCTGCGGGGACCCGCATGTCCCGCTGCTCCGCGAACATTTTGCGGACGGTCTCCTCGTTGTCATAGGTCTCCTGATGGCAGGGCCCGGAGCACTGCCACAATCCGTAGTCCCCCTGGGTGTAGAACAGCCGCTGCTTGTCAAAGCCCGCCAGCTGGAACTGGTGGTCCACATTGGTGGTGAGGACAAAGCAGTCCCTGTCCCGCACCAGGGCCAAAAGGTCCTCATACACGGGCTTCGGCGCCTTCGTATATCGGTTCACCATGATCTGCCGGCTCCACCAGGCCCAGTACTCCTCCAGGGTCTCAAAGGGATAGAAACCGCCGGCGTACATGTCCCGGATGCCGTACCTGGCCTGAAAATCGCCGAAATACCGTTCGAACCGCTCCCCGGAGTAGGTGAGACCGGCGGAGGCGGACAGGCCCGCGCCGGCCCCGACCACCACCGCGTCCGCCGCGTCCAGCGCATCACACAGCCGCCCGGTCAGGTCCGAGGAGGCCGCGGTAGATGTCCCTGTCCAGATCCTTGAAAACATTGAAGATCACCCTTTCGATGGAAGCCGCCTGCCGGTCCAGAAACTCCCGGACCGTTTTCACGGCGATCTCAGCTGCCTCCTGATTGGGAAAATGGAATTCCCCCGTGGAAATGCAGCAGAAGGCCACGGACCGGAGGCCGTGCTCCGCCGCCAGCTCCAGGCAGGCGCGGTAGCAGGAGGTCAGCTCCCGCCGGTCCTTCCAGGTCACCCATCTGCCCACGACGGGTCCCACGGTGTGGAGCACGTACCGGGCCGGCAGGTTATAGCCTCCTGTCAGCTTGGCCCGGCCGGCGGGCTCAGGATGCCCCTGGGCCCGCATGATTTCTGCGCACGCGTCCCGGAGCTGGAGCCCCGCCGCCGAGTGGATGGCGTTGTCGATGCAGCCGTGGCAGGGAGCGAAGCACCCCAGCAGGGCGGAGTTGTCCGCATCCACAATGGCGTCCGCCCGCAGCCGGGTGATGTCCCCCTGCCAAAGGATCAGGCGGGGATCTCCTGCAGTGGGCGGCAGGGCATCCCCGTCCACCACGCCCTTTTCCTCCCGCTCGGTGGACAGGAGGGCATCCTGGACTTCCAAAAATTCAGGGGCTAGGGGCATGGGCGGCCGGACATTCATCAGGGAGCGGAGCAGCCGCCGCTGTGAGAATGCATCCACCGGAAATGCTTCCGCCTGCTCCCGGTACTGAGGCATTTCCGCCAGAAGGGTTTGATTCAAATATTGTACCTGTTCCCTGCGATCCATGGGTCTCCTCCAAAGGAAAGATTCATTGTACGGTCTGATACCGGAAATGCCAGAGCGGAGATCGGCACAGAGCCCGCTTCCCGGCACTTGCAGAGGGCGTCCCCTTCTGCGGGAAAGCGCAGGCTGCTTCACCCCTCGCTTTCTATTGTACGGCGGGATTCACCACTCGTAAAGTACGCACAATGCTGTGACATAGGCACCGGGAGGTAACCAAGGGGCTGCGGGGCTTTCCACGGGGCGAAATTTTTCATCGCCGCCCCATGGGAGCTTGACAATCGCTCTGCAGGTACCATAAAATATGGATGATATCAGAGGATTTGAAGTGATCGGTATACAGGAGGGACCTGCAGATGGCAGCCGCGGCAAAAGAACTTCCGGCCTGTCCGGTGGAAACCACGCTGACGCTGATCAGTGACAAGTGGAAGGTGCTCATTCTCCGGGATCTGATGCCGGGGACAAAGCGTTTTGGAGAATTGAAGAAGTCCATCGGCTCGGTCAGCCAGAAAGTGCTGACGGCCCAGCTCCGGGAGATGGAGCGGAGCGGCCTGCTGACCCGTACGGTCTATCCGGAGGTCCCGCCCCGCGTGGAATACACGCTGACCGACCTGGGGTACAGCCTGAAACCCATTCTGGACGCCATGAGGAACTGGGGCGAGGCGTATAAGGCCCAAAAACAGGGGTAGCCCTCCCTCAGCGTCAAGCCGCCTGCTTTGGCAGCCTTTGCGGGGCGGTCCCGAAAGAGCCCCGACCCAGCAAAAAACAGACTGCTCGTGCAGTCTGTTTTTTGGATCCCGCCGTCCCGCAGCGGCAGGGCCCGCAAGGGTGCAGGCTTCCTCAAAGGGGAAACGACTCCATTACCAGAGTCAGGAGCGGGATCGTCAGGATCGAACACAGGGTGGAGGCAAACGCGATCTGCGAGGCAAAGACGGCGTCGCAGTCATACTTGTCCGCCAGAATAGAGCCCGTGCTGCCGGCGGGCATCCCCGTCATCAGGATACAGACATTGGTCAGCGTCGTGTCCAGGTGGAGCGGTTTGAGCAGTACGCACAGCAGAAGCGGGTACAGGACCAGCCGCAGGCAGGTGTACCACAGAACAGGCTTTGAGAACATGGAGCGGATGGGGGCGTCCGCCAGGATTGTCCCGATGACGAACATGGAGACCGGGACGGTGCAGCTGCTGACCGAGGCGACGGCGCTGTCCAGGAAGCCCGGCAGGGACACCGGAGCGGCCATCAGGAGCAGCCCCGCGAAAACGGCGATGATGCAGGGGTGGCGGACCAGCTTGCGGAAGGCGTCCTTCCTGCTGACGCTGGTGAAGAGGGACAGCCCCGCCGTCCACATGGTGAAGCGGAGCGGGATCTGGAACATGGACGTGTAGATCACGCCCAGATCCCCAAACAGCAGGCGGGCCACCGGCAACCCCACAAAGCTGGAGTTGGAACAGATGATGCCGTAGGAGAGAACGCTCCTCTGCTCCCGAGGGTACTTTCGGAATAGCAGCTTGCTGCCGTATATGGACATCAGCTGGATGACTGCGGAAAGTCCAACCGCCAGCAGGCAGTTCCGGGCGAAGCCGTCTGGGAACGCCATCCCGCCTAAAAAAGACTCGACGATATTGCAGGGCAGGATCACATCGATCAGCAGGTCGGAGAGCATCTTCCGCCCCGCCGCGTCGATGATCTTCAGCTTTTTGATGAGTACGCCCGTCAGGATCAGAAGGAACATCGTCTCCTGCAGGGACAGCATCTCCCAGAAAAACTCCATCCGCACGCCTCCTGTCCGGTCCCCCGCAGGCCCCGGTCTGCATTGTTATTCATTATATACCACCCAGACGGGATTGCAAGCGCCGGACACTTCTGTGCTTTTGTCACAGAAATCCCGGTCGGCGTGTGGTATACTCTTTTTAAAAGAGCCGCCGGACGGCCCGGCTCCCGGTGCCGGGAGCCTCGCCGCAGCAGCGGCGCGGACAGAAAGGATGCGTATGATGGGATTCTTTGGATTTCTGCAGCGGCCGGACCTGGGACAGGGGCTGGAGCGGTTTGCCGCCACGCCGAACGCCCTGCTGCTGGACGTGCGCACACAGGAGGAATATGCGGACGGTCATATTCCGGAGAGCCGGAATCTGCCGCTGCAGACGTTGGGGCGGACAGAGCTTCTGCCCCCTGCCCGGGAGACGCCCCTCTTCGTCTACTGTCTCAGCGGCGTCAGGAGCCGTCAGGCGGCCGGCCTGCTGCGGCGCATGGGGTATACTGATGTGACGGATCTGGGCGGCATCTGCAACTATCGTGGAAAGGTGGTCAAGTGAGATGAAAGTCATCATTGTAGGCGGCGTGGCCGGAGGCGCCACCGCCGCGGCCCGGCTCCGCCGGCTGGACGAGACCGCGGAAATCGTGGTATTTGAGCGGTCCGGATATGTATCCTACGCCAACTGTGGTCTGCCCTATTACATCGGCGGCGTCATCACCGACAAAGAGGAGCTGACGCTTCAGACGCCGGAGAGCTTCTGGCGGCGCTTCCGGGTGGACATGCGGG
>ENA-ORNG01001718-ORNG01001718.1-human-gut-metagenome-genome-assembly--contig:-NODE-1718-length-14915-cov-3.489906_pt1 | contig 14915 bp, 12 predicted proteins | sample MGYA00242113_ERZ509018 | MGnify/ENA primary metagenome ERZ509018 (study PRJEB26280, sample SAMEA2338711) | human gut metagenome | biome: human gut; feature: human-associated habitat; material: faeces... | reverse complement strand
CAAGTTCATAGGAAATCGATGGATAAGGACTGCTGGCCAGCTTTTTATTATATTCTTTTTTGCTGAGCCGGGCATCTTCCTTCGAGATGGCGCCTTCGGCCACAGCCAGAATGGAAAACCTCTTCCCAGCCTTATGGCGACGCTCGATCGCTGCCAGAACACACTCCAGATCATACGGAAGCTCCGGAATCAGAATAATATCGGCCCCGCCGGCGATACCCGCATGAAGAGTGAGCCAGCCGACCTTATGACCCATAACCTCCACAATGAACACCCGTCCGTGGGATGCCGCCGTTGTATGAATACAGTCAATGGCATTCGTTGCAATATCTGCCGCGCTCTGGAAGCCAAAGGTCATATCCGTTCCGTAAATATCATTATCGATAGTCTTTGGAAGAGAAACAACATTCAGCCCTTCCTCCAGCAAAAGATTGGCCGTCTTCTGGGAGCCGTTGCCGCCAAGGACAACAAGGCATTCAAGTCCCAGCTCCCGGTAAGTTTTTTTCATGGCCGCTACTTTATCAAAGCCGTCCTGCTCAATAACCCGCATCTTTTTAAACGGTTGACGGGAAGAGCCCAAAATCGTACCGCCCATCGTTAATATACCTGAAAAATCCGAAGGCCGCATCACCCGGTAATCATTATACATTAACCCGCGGTAACCATCCATGAATCCAAGGATTTCCACATCATCCAGTTTATTATAGAGAACCTTTGCGACGCCGCGCATCGTTGCGTTTAACGCCTGACAATCGCCGCCGCTGGTCAACATACCAATTCTTCTCATAGTCCCTTTCTCTTCCTTTCTGTCTTGCCCATTTCTCCGGCAAAACTCCACTATCTATGATAAATGATAGATGAAATAAATGCAATATACAAAAGCTCTGATGAAAATGTAAAATTAAAAAAGCCCCCGTATAAAACGAGAACTTTTTTTAATATGTTTAAATCCGTGCATCCTGCTTCGAATCACTCCCCCAGACGTTACCTGTACAGTTAACTCTGCCCAGGCGCCCTCGCGGCACACAGAAGTTCCCGCTTAGTGCTGCTCCATTCCTGACCTGACACGGTTCACAGGTTTCTGTTGCGCAAGACCCAGGCTTCAACGCCACTTACACAGGGCAGCTCTACAAGATATGACCCTCAGACAGGATATCACCCCTGCTGTAGCGGATTGCAGGTACAAGGCACCGCTATCTCCCCGGCTGCACGGAAAAGTTATAACATTGTTGCGTTATCCAGTATATCTTGTTTTCATTCTTCTGTCAAGAACCGTCCGTCCCGCTTTTTTCAGGCATCGTCTCTGCCTCCTGCTTTTTTCGAAGCTTTTTTAGTTTCCGCAATTCTCTGAAAAAGCTGCTGAGCATTTCCGAACACGCTTCCCCCAGAACTCCGGTTTCCACGATTGCCTGATGATTAAAGCCTTCCGTCTGCAAAACATTCAAAACCGAACCGGCACAGCCTGCCTTCGGGTTCATGGAGCCAATCACCACCCGGGGAATCCTTGCCTGCACAATGGCTCCGGCGCACATCGGACAAGGTTCCAACGTCACATACATGGTACAATCCTCCAGCCGCCAATCACCAATCACCTTACTGGCTTTATTCATGGCAATGATTTCGGCATGGGCCAGCGTGTTTTTTTTCAAGTTTCGTTTATTATATCCTCTGGCAATGATTTTATCCTTATAGACAATAACGCAGCCAATCGGCACTTCCTCAATGTCCTCCGCCTTTTTTGCCTGCTTCATGGCCTCCTTCATATATTTCTCATCCTGCGTCATGAACTATTCCCCATTCAATAAATATTTGCCCGAATATGGCCTGGAACACAGCCGCCCCGAATGAATTCCCCATGCAATACCAAGACCTACAATAATTAAAATGGCTGACAGCAGCTGTGAAACCCGAATTCCCGGAACGAGATAAAGACTGTCCGCCCGAAGTCCTTCGATAAAACATCGAATCGCGCCATATCCCACCAGATAAAGCACCGTCATCCAGCCATCCTTTTTAACCTTTCGGGCTACAAGCATCATGATGATAAAAAGGGCAAGATTTGAGGCGCTCTCATAGAAAAATGTGGCCTGATGCCATTCCTGAAGCTCATCAATAAACACACCATAAGGGAAAAACTGTAACTTCGGATCGGTGATTAGGTTGCCGAAGGCCTCCTGATTGGCAAAATTACCCCACCGTCCGATAATCTGGCCGAGCAAAAGACTCGGCATGGCAAAATCCAGAAGCTTTAACAGCGGAAATTTCTGAACCCGACAAAAAACAATCGCCGTAGCTATACCGCCGATCACGCCGCCGTAAATGGCCAGTCCCCCGGCCCGGGTATTAAAAATCTGAATTAAATCCTGGCTGTAATATTCCCACTCAAAAATCACATAATAGATTCGGGCACAAATAATCGCTATCGGAATGGCGAATAACACAAAATCAATAATCAAATCCTCTTTATAACCCGCCCTTCTGGCCCGCCAGGCCGCCACGCCGGCAGACAAAACCATACTAAAGGCAATGATCGCCCCATACCAGGCAATATTAAAGCCTTCAATTCCAAACAGGTTATGGACAATAAAACGATCCATAGCTCAGACCTCCATCCTATTTTCAAAAATAAATACGGTTAGAGAGTATATTACTACACTTTTTTCAATAATTCAAATTTAATTTCATTGTGCCCGATTTCGTTTTATGCTAGAATAAACAAGAACAAATGATTTAAAAATTGGAAGAGGGGTATACGCATGGAAATCAAAGGACTTGCAAAAACAACTTTATTAGACTATCCCGGACATGTAGCCGCCACATTATTTGTCGGCAACTGCCAGTTTAAATGTCCGTTCTGTCATAATGGTTCTCTTGTCACAGGGGCATCCCAGCTTCCAAACATTTCTTTGGAAGAAGTCTACGCCTTTCTTGAGAAGCGCCGTGGCGTACTGGACGGCGTATGTATCACCGGGGGTGAACCGACTTTCCAGCCGGATTTGAAAGAATTGCTTTTCGATATAAAGAGCATGGGATATCTTGTCAAGCTGGACACCAATGGCTACGACCCTATTCAACTTGACCATCTATTTAATGAAGGCCTCGTTGACTATATCGCCATGGATATCAAAAACAGCCAAGAAAAATACGCAAAAACTGCCGGGCTTCCAAATCTGGATCTCACCCGAATCAAGCTTTCTGTAGACCTGATTCGTGATAGCGGACTGGATTATGAATTCCGCACTACCGTTGTCCGTGAGCTTCATTCAATCGATGATATGTATGAAATCGCCCGCTGGCTGGAAGGCTCCATGGCTTACTATATCCAGTCCTACGTGGCTTCTGAAGATGTGATTATGCCGATTTTCTCCAGTTATTCGAAGGATGAACTGCTGGCTATACAGGCGCTGATGAAAGCTTATATTCCCCGTGTTTTTCTCCGGGGCATTGATTAACAAGCAAAAAATAAGCAATACCTCGCAGAAACGCAGTCCTTTGGCAACAGCATTTTTGCGGGGTATTGCTATTTTTCATGTCTATCCTATCTGCGATCTCCCATATAAAACAGCGCAATGGTTCCCGGTCCGGAATGGGCGCCGATGGTTGGGCTGACCGGATGAATCAAAAAGTTCTCAATGCCAAACCGCTCTTTTACAAGACCGGCCACATACTCCGCTTCTTCCAGAGCATCTCCATGGCTAATAAATACGATATCATTTTTATCCCGGTAGCTACCAATGGTCCGCTCCATGTTATCCACAAGCGCCATGAGAGATTTTTTCCGTCCCCGCACTTTACCAATCGGAATTAATTTTCCCTCATCGTTCACATGAAGAATCGGCTTCACCTGAATCAGCGTTCCAGCCACAGCTGTCAATTTAGAAACTCTTCCGCCCCGATACAAATGATTTAAATCATCCACAGTAAACTGATGACAAAAATGCAGTCTATTTTCCTCGACCCACCTGGCCACTTCGTCAATACTCCATCCGTCCTCCCGAAGCTGCACCGCTTTATAAATGACAAGTCCCTGTCCGAGGGACGCGGATAATGTATCAATCACGACCACCTTGTTATCTGTATACTCCTCATTCAGCTCTCTGGCAACCACCGCCGCATTACTGTAGCTGCTGCTCAATTCTGAAGAAAATGCCAGATGAAGAACATCCTTCCCTGCTTTTAAGTATTTTTCAAACATTTCCCTCAGTTCCTCTGGATTTGCCGCCATAGTAGTTGGCATCTCCCCGGCCCGCATCATATCATAAAACGCTTTTACCTCAAGCTCAACATCCTTGCCATAGGCGACGCCCTTCATGTTATAGTATAATGTGACCACGTCAAGCCCATTTTCTTTAATATAGCTCTTCGGCAGATCACAGCAGGTATCTGTCGTTATAATAAAATTAAAATCGCCCATTTCTTTTCCTCCATCTTTATTTTTTCCAAATCAATTCTGCAAACTGTAGAACACCATATCTACGGTGCAGATCAACACATCTCTGTCATCCCGGATTTCTATCAGGAAACTCCGGATTTTCCGGCCAAGCTTTTTCGGCTTCGCCTCGGCAATTAAATACTTCGGACCGAAGGCCGCGTTTAAAAACTGAATATTACTGTTGACCGTCGTACATATGCCTCCCATAGATGAGGCGGCAATACCGCAGACCGCATCCGCCAGGGTAAATAGACAGCCCCCGTGGACGGTTCCAATCGGATTCATATGCTCCGGGCGAATATCCAGCCGCGCTTTACAGGTTCCCTCTCCCCGTTCCAGAAAATGTACTCCGATAAATTTTCCGAAATCATGATTTTTCAGAAGTACCCCTGTCGCGCAGGCAATAGACATACCAGTTTTTTCCGGAAACAGCTTCAAATTAAGAAATTCCTGTTTATTAACTTCAACGATAATCGCGCTGCCCGGCTCACATTCAAGTTTCTTCCCGTCCCATTCCAGCTCAAATCCGGCATCGAGTCCCAGCAACGCCACAACCGAGGCCGCCATCGCTTCGCCGACCCGCATCCTCTTTTCCTTTTCAATAGACATTTTGCGGACAAAGCCCCGAACACCGCCGGCCATAAACATATTAAACAGCCGTCCGTCCCCTGAAAACTCTATCCGCTCCTTCTCCTCACAGAAAAAGGCTTCTCCGGCTCTCACCGTGCGAATCGCAGAGCCGTCCTTTGAAAATTCTCCCCAGCCCTCTAAAAGCATATGATAGCTGGACACATCGTCCCTTCCAAAAGGTATTTTTTCTGCCAATGAGCTCACTGAAAAGCCGATTTTAAAGGCCTTATTCTCCGAATCTGTATTTTCCGGATACGAATAAAACATTGTTTCTTCAATATTGTTCATAAAAAACTTTGTAATTTTCATCCTTATCACATCCCACACCATTATATATGCTAATTATCGAAAAAACAATGGTAAGACTGGTCATTTTATTTTTTTGTGATATACTATTTAAGAACATTTTTCTGAAAGGCAGGTGGTTTTTATGAAACATCATATAGAAAGTTTTCTCGACGTTCCCGGGCCCGAGCCCTCTGATTTTGTAAAAACTGCATACCGAAAAGGAGAATGGCAATGTTTAATAAGATTAAAGAATTATTAGAAAACAAGCTGTACCTGGAAGCTCGCCGGGAAATTGCCGAGATGAATCCGGTGGATATCGCCGCATTGATTGAAGAATTTCCGGAAGAGGAGCGCACCAAAATCTTCCGACTGCTGCCAAAATCGCTGGCCGCCGACGTATTTTCCTATCTTCCCATTGAACTGGAACAGGACATTATCGTCGCCCTGTCTGACAAAGAAGCCGGACATATTCTGGATAATCTGAACGCCGATGATGCGGCGGATTTGATTGACGAAATGCCGGCCAATGTGGTCAAAAAACTCTTAGCCAACGCCGACCCTGAAACCCGGCGGGATATCAACCACCTTCTCCAATATCCGGACGACTCGGCCGGAAGTATTATGACTGTAGAGTTCATGGATTTAAAGGAAGCTTATACGGTAGAACAGTCTCTCCGTAAAATCCGTATGGAAGGCATCGACAAGGAGACCATTAATACCTGCTACATTTTAAATCCGCACCGGCGTCTGCTCGGCGCTATTTCTCTGCGCCGTCTGCTCTTAAGCGATCCGGTGGAAAAAATGAGCAATATTATGGAAGATCATGTCATTTCCGTAAGTACTCGGACCGACCAGGAGGAAGTCGCCCAGCTTTTCCAGAAATACGACTTCACTTCCATTCCCGTTGTCGACAGCGAGAACCGACTCGTCGGTATTATTACCGTCGATGATATCGTAGATATCTTACAGCAGGAAGCAACGGAAGATATTGAAAAAATGGCGGCCATCACACCGACAGACAAACCTTATATGAAAACAGGTGTTCTGGAAACATGGAAAAAGCGCATTCCATGGCTGCTAATCTTGATGATATCCGCCACATTCACTGGAAAAATCATTTCTCACTATGAGGCCGCATTAGCCTCCTACGTGGTTTTAACCGCGTTTATTCCAATGCTCATGGACACCGGCGGTAATGCTGGAAGCCAGGCCTCCGTATCGATCATCCGTGGTCTTTCTCTGAATGAAATCGATTATGGCGATACTTTGAAAATTCTTATGAAAGAATGGCTTGTCGGTGTTCTCATCGGCGCTACCCTCGCCGCAGCCAATTTTGTCAAACTGCTTATTATCGACCGGGTGACCATAACCATCGCGGCGGTTGTCTGCATGACGTTGATCGTCACCGTCATATTCGCCAAGCTGGTCGGCTGTTCCCTGCCGATTCTGGCGAAACGTCTCGGATTCGACCCGGCGGTCATGGCCAGCCCGTTTATTACGACGATCGTCGACGCATTATCGCTCATGATGTACTTTAAAATCGCCGGTGTAATTCTTCATATTTAACGAAAACAATCCCTCAGTCACCGAATATACCCATGACTGAGGGACTTTTTTTACTTTTGGAATTTAAGCAAAGTACAATTCTTGCAATTTTCTTAATTCGTTCTTCCAAATCTTGGTTTTAATAATTCCCCGTGCTAAAATGAAATCACTTGGCAAAAAATAAGGTTGGTGAGTTCATGTATACGATAGCCGTTGTCGACGATGATTGTTATATAGGAAATATGCTGGAGGAAATTTTGAACCGGTCTGGATATTCAGTCATACGGGCCTATTCGGGAACCGAAGCCCTGCTGCTGTTTGAGCAAACTCGACCGGATTTAATTCTGCTGGATTTAATGCTTCCGGGCCAGTCCGGCGAAAAAGTATTGGAAAAAATCCAAGATATTCCCGTCATTGTCATCAGCGCCAAGGTAGATATTGAAGATAAAGTGAATGTTCTTTTGGGCGGCGCTGCCGATTATCTAACAAAACCCTTTGAAATCGAAGAGCTGCTCGCCCGAATTACCGTACAGCTCAGGCGTGGGAAGTCATCCGCCGAGAATCTCAAACTCGTTTTTGAAGAAATAAGTCTTGATACAACCGAGCATACAGTTCATGTGAAACCGACACTGGAATCGATATCGGATTCCGCCGGTTCGACGATGCCTTGGCAACCGGTTCACTTGACAAAAACCGAATTTGCCATTTTAAAGCTTCTGATGCAAAATCCATCTCAGGTAATCACCAAATCGGTTATGCTGGACAGAATCAGCGCCGACACACCGGACTGCATGGAAAGCTCACTGAAGGTGCATATCAGCAATCTCCGGAAGAAGCTGCGGGCCGTCAACGGAAAGGAGTACATCGAAGCAGTCTGGGGTATCGGATTTAAATTAAGAGGGGACTATGAAAAATCTTAATAGTTTCTTTACGCTTTTCTTTACCAATTGCTTTACTTCTGCCTTCTATACTATGGGTATCAATTTAAAGGAGGCTGATTTATGGAATATGTACTGACAACCCGAGCCCTGTCCAAGCATTATGGGAATTTTAAAGCTTTGGATCATTTGTCCATGAAAGTTCCCAAAGGTTCAATTTACGGTTTTATCGGTAAAAACGGCGCCGGAAAAACAACACTTATCCGCCTGATCTGCGGACTTCAAATCCCTTCCGGCGGAGAATATACGTTATATGGTATCAAAAATTCATCGAAGGAGCTTCATGAGGCCCAGCGCCGGATGGGCGCTGTGGTAGAAACCCCTTCCATTTATCTGGATATGACCGCTTCGGAAAATCTGAAACAGCAATATATTCTTTTAGGCAAGCCGTCCTATGAAGGCGTTGAAGAACTCCTCGCTTTGGTCGGCCTTGACCATACCGGCTCAAAAAAAGCCAAAAACTTTTCTCTCGGCATGCGCCAACGCCTCGGCATCGCTATCGCTCTGGCGGGAGATCCGGATTTTCTTGTCCTTGACGAACCGGTCAACGGCCTGGACCCCCAAGGAATTATCGAAATCCGTGAACTGATTCTGAAACTGAACCGGGAACGACAAATCACATTTCTTATCTCCAGCCATATTTTGGATGAGCTTTCCAAACTGGCTACCCATTACGGCTTTATCGATAAAGGACGCATCGTAAAGGAGATGAGCGCAGACGCTCTGGAAACGGCCTGCCGGAAATGTATCCGTATTGAGGTGTCCGACACCCGGCGTCTGGCTCGGTTGCTAGACAGTGAAAATCTGGAATATACCATTATTTCTCAAACTGAAGCCGAGATTTACGGCCACATCGATATTACAGATATGGCTCTGAAGCTGTCTAAAGAGAATGTAAAAATTATTACAATGAATGAAAAAGATGAAAGTCTGGAGAGCTATTATATCCGTCTGGTGGGAGGTGACATTCATGAATAAGCTACTGCATACTAATTTCATCCGTATGAGGAAATCCATAGCCTTCTGTCTCAGTATTGCTTTCATACTCGGCTGGAACGCTGTACTGCTGTTTTCAAATTACGAGGTTATGACAAAATACGAAGAAAATATACCGCTGGACAGTATGCTGTTTTCCTTTCTGATCATAATCGGCGTTGTACTGTCGATCGTCATCAGCTTTTTAATAGGCACCGACTACAGTGACGGGACGATCCGAAACAAAATCGTTATCGGCCACAAACGACGGAATATTTATATGTCCAATTTTATCATCAGCGCCCTCGTTGCTGTAATTCTCTGCCTCTGGGGAAAAGTCATCGTCCTGGCTATCGGCATTCCGATGTTTGGATTGCCGGAAATGTCATTGGGAAGTCTTATAATGCTTTTTGCAAACAGTTTTCTGCTGTGCATTGCCTATGCTTCTATTTATAATATGATTAGCATGCTCTGTTCCAATAAGGCCCACACAGCAGCTATTTGTATTCTTAGTGCAGTAATTTTACTTTTTTTAAGTATTTATTTCTATTCCGCCCTGAACCAGCCGGCAATGATCGACCAGGTCACTTCCATTAACGGCGAATGGTCAACTGCACAGGTTCCGAATCCCCACTATCTGACGGGCATTAAACGGGATATTTTCCAGTTTTTACAGGATCTCCTTCCGAGCGGCCAGGCTGCCCAGCTTGCGAATCTGGAGGTTGTCCATCCGCTCCGGCTTTGTTTGTATTCAATCATCGTCATTGCGGCCACAAATTTTTTCGGTCTATTGCTTTTCAACCGGAAGGATATCAAATAAAAAGGAGTTTTTTCAATGCCGTTTCTTCACATAATATGCGCCCTATCCGTCGCCGCGTTAATCCTGTGCCTTTGGAAAATCCATGACCTGCGCCGGGGTGCTGAGGAACTTCGCACAGAATTCGCGGCCCGTCTTTCAGCCGATACCAATGTGGGCATTGATATTTCCACCTCCGACAAAAAAATGCGGGCCTTGGCTGCGGATATGGACCGGCAGCTAAAGCTGCTTCGCCGTGAGCATCTCCGCTATGCCCTGGGCGATTCTGAATTAAAAAATGCCGTCGCCGGCATCTCCCACGATCTGCGCACTCCGCTGACAGCCATCTGCGGCTATATGGACTTGCTGGCCCGCGAAGAAACCTCCGATGACGTGCGGGAATATCTTTCAATTATTGACGGCCGGATTCAGGCTCTGAAGGATTTAACGGAAGAATTGTTCCGCTATTCAGTCATCACCACCGTCGATAATTACGAAATCCGAGAAAACGTCTCCCTTAAACGCACTTTAGAGGACGGCATTGCCGCCTACTATGGCGCCTTTAAAAAGGCCGGAATCAATCCGAACATTCGGCTTCCGGAAACGGATGTGATACGACGCCTGAACAGCGCCGCACTTACCCGGATTCTTTCAAATATTTTCAGTAATGCGGTCAAATACAGCGATGGAGGCTTTTCTGTCTCCCTCGATGCGAAAGGCATTTTCCAATTCAAAAATCAGGCCTCCGGTCTGGACGAAGTTCAGACCGGTCATCTGTTTGACCGTTTTTATACAGTGAACAGCGGAAGCCATTCTACCGGCCTCGGCCTTTCTATCGCAAAGACACTGACCGAGGAAATGCATGGGCATATTGACGCCACCTACCATGAGGGCTGCCTCACCATCACCCTCAGTTTTCCGCCAGACTAAATTCATACCCTATTGCCGGGACAGAAAAACTCCCGATGAAGCATTTTCAAAGCTCTCTCATCGGGAGTTTTTTATCAAAACATTAAATGGTTACCTGAATTTTTTTAAGATGCCAGATATCTCGGACATATTCTTCAATCGTTCTGTCGGAAGTGAATTTGCCCGAATTCGCCGTATTGAGCATGGCCATCCTTGCCCAGCTTGCTTTATCCTGATAAGCCTTATTTACACGCGCCTGCGCTTCGGCGTAGGAGCGGAAATCCTTCAGTATGAAATACTGATCTGCCCGGCCATAGGAAGGATTCAGGAAAGAATTATAGATTTCCCGGAACATTTCCCGGTCGCCGTGGCTGAAGGTGCCGTCCACCAGCTGGTCAAGAATCTTATGAATATCCGGATCATTATGATAAATCTCCGCCGGATGATAGCCGCCATTTGCTTCATAGCCCATGACTTCCTCGGAGGACATACCAAAAATAAAGGCATTTTCCGCACCGACCTCTTCAACAATTTCCACATTAGCGCCATCCATCGTTCCCAGTGTCACCGCGCCGTTCAGCATGAATTTCATATTCCCTGTACCTGACGCTTCCTTACTTGCCGTGGAAATCTGCTCAGATACATCACTGGCCGCGAAGATAATTTCCGCATTGGAAACCCGATAGTTTTCAATAAAGACAACTTTAATCCGTCCGCGGATATCGGGATCATTATTGACCACCTCAGCGACCGAATTGATCAGCTTGATGGTCTCCTTTGCCCGTTTATAGCCGGCCGCCGCTTTAGCGCCGAAAATAAAGGTGGTCGGATAGAAATCCATTCCCGGATCGGCCTTCATTTGATTATACAGATACATCACATGAAGAATATTTAACAGCTGACGCTTGTATTCATGTAAACGTTTTACCTGAACGTCAAAAATAGAATTCGGATCCACATCAATGCCATTATTCTCTTTAATATATTTGGCAAGACGAAGCTTATTCTGATACTTAATATCCATAAACTCCCTCTGAGCCTTAGCATCATCGGCATAAGCTTCCAACCCCTTAATCAGAGGAAGATCTGTCACCCACTGAGCCGTTCCGATTTTTTCTGTAACCCAGGAAGCCAGCAGCGGATTTCCGTGAAGCAGGAAACGTCTCTGGGTAATACCATTCGTCTTATTATTAAATTTCTGCGGCATCATTTCATAGAAATCTCTCAGCTCGCGCTTTTCAAGAATTTCCGTATGAAGACGGGCTACACCGTTGACCGAGAAGCCGGCCACAATCGCCATATTCGCCATCCGTACCTGACCTTCATACAAAACGGCCATATTCCGTACTTTGCTGTACTGATTCGGATACTGCTCCTCCACCTGAATGAGAAACCGGCGGTTAATCTCCTGGACAATCTGATAGATTCTCGGAAGCAGACGCATAAACAAATCTACCGGCCATTTTTCCAGGGCCTCCGCCATAATCGTATGATTTGTATACGCGCAGCACCGGGTTGTAATATCCCATGCTTCATCCCATTCCATACCCTCTTCGTCGAGAAGAATACGCATTAATTCCGGTACAGTCACCGTCGGATGGGTATCATTTAACTGGAAACAGACCTTCTCAGGCAGCTTGTGTAAATCCGAATGACTTTCTTTATATTTTTTAATTGCCTGCTGAACGCTGGCGGAAACAAAGAAATACTGCTGTTTCAGACGCAGTTCCTTACCGCTGTAGTGATTATCGTTTGGATAAAGCACTTCAACGATATTTTTTGCCAGATTCTCCTGTTCCACGGCATGGGTATAATCCCCCTTATCAAAGGAAGCCCGATTAAATTCCTGAACCGGCTGGGCATCCCAGATTCGAAGCGCGTTAACGACATTATTGCCATAACCGACAACCGGAATATCGTATGGCACCGCATGAACAGCATCATAGCCGTCATGGATAAACCGGTTCCTCCGGCGCTCCGCATCCCATTCAATACGAACATAGCCGCCAAATTTAACGGTCTGGGTGTATTCCGGGCGTTTAATCTCAAAAGGATTGCCGTTTTCCAGCCAGTTATCCGGAACCTCTACCTGATAACCGTCGCGGATCTCCTGCTTGAACATACCGTATTTATAGCGGATACCACAGCCATAAACCGGATAATTCAAAGTAGACAGAGACTCGATGAAACAGGCGGCCAAACGCCCCAGGCCACCGTTGCCAAGAGCTGCATCCGGCTCCTGGTCTTCAATCACGTTAATATCCAAACCAAGCTCCTCAAGAACCTCTGCCACCTCTTTGTAGCAGCAGAGATTGATCAGATTGTTTCCTAAAGCTCTTCCCATGAGAAACTCCATGGATAAATAATAAACAAATTTAGGATCCTGTTCTTTAAATGACTTTTGTGTGGCAAGCCAACGGTCAATAATTAAATCCTTTGCCGAAAAAGCTACAGCCTGGAAAATTTCCTGCTGGCTGGCTGTATCCATTGTCTTACGGAAAATAAATTTCAGGTTATCTAAAATACTTTTTTTGAAAATTTCTTTGTCAAAACCAATTGCTGTCGGGCTATTTACTACTGTTTCCATATTTGTTTCCAATAATATCCCCTCCATTTTTTGTATTCTTAAGCTTTCTTTACGCCGAGTGTCACCTGTTCGCCATTAATATTCCATTCTTTGACATAGCCGTCCGTACTTCCAAAAACAATTTCTTCTGCAAGAACATCCTTTTTCACACCGTCGCTATTTTTCTCAATGATGGCTCTCAGCTTATCATTGCCATCCATCGAAAGAACGATATGGTCTGTCACTTCAAAATCCGCTTCTTTACGCATCGTCTGGATCTTGGAAATAATTTCCCGCACAAAGCCTTCCTCGACCAATTCCTCTGTAAGACGGGTATCTAAAACAACGATAACATTTTTATCAGTCACAGAAGCATAGCCTTCCGTCTGGGCCGAATCAATGAGCAAATCCTCTTCCAGAAGAGCAACGGTTTCACCATTCACATCAAAGGTCAGCCGACCGTCGGCCTTTAATTCAGCCATGGCTTTATTACCGTCCACGTTGCCGAGATACTGCTTAATACCGCCGAGAAGCTTTCCATATTTCGGGCCGACCGTGCGAAGCTGCGGCTTGAAGGTATAGGAAGTAAAGGCGCTCACATCGTGAGCAAAGGACATTTTCTTCACATTCAGCTCTTCTTCCACGATTTCTTGATAGAATTCCGGAAGCTCAAAGTCCGCTTTCACATACATCTGGCCGATCGGCTGACGGTTTTTAATGTTGGCTGTATTCCGGCAGGCCCGGCCCGCCCCAACGATCTGCCGCACCAGATCCATATTTGCTTCCAACTCCCAATCGATAAAGTTTTCATTTTCCTCCGGGAAGTCACACAAATGGATGCTTTCCGGCGCCGTTTTATCCACACTGCGCACCAGATTCTGATAAATATCCTCTGTCATAAACGGAATCATCGGCGCGGCCAGCTTCGCTACCGTCACCAGGGCCGTATATAACGTCATGTAGGCGTTGACCTTATCCTGCGGCATTTCTTTGGCCCAGAAACGTTCACGGCTACGGCGGACATACCAGTTACTCATATCGTCTACAAATTCCTGAAGAGCGCGGCCAGCATCCGGAATCCGATAGTTTCCGAGATCGTCATCCACCTCTTTAATTAATGTATTCAATTTGGACAGAAGCCATTTATCCATGACGGATAATTTTTCATAATCTAACGTATATTTTGCAGCATCAAAGTCATCAATATTCGCATAAAGTACAAAAAAGGCATAGGTATTCCACAATGTTCCCATAAATTTACGCTGGCCTTCCACAACGGCCTTCCCATGGAAACGATTCGGCAGCCATGGCGCTGAATTTACATAGAAATACCATCGGATCGCATCGGCGCCATAGGTCTCCAGCGCTTCAAAAGGATCCACCGCATTCCCTTTAGATTTACTCATCTTCTGACCGTTTTCATCCTGAACATGACCAAGAACGATAACGTTCTTATAAGGCGCTTCATTGAAAATCAATGTGGAGATAGCCAGAAGCGAATAGAACCAGCCGCGAGTCTGGTCAACCGCCTCAGAGATAAAGTCTGCCGGGAACTGGGCCTTAAATACATCCTCGTTTTCAAACGGATAGTGATGCTGGGCAAATGGCATTGAGCCGGAATCAAACCAGCAGTCAATAACCTCCGGAACGCGCTTCATCGGCTTGCCGCACTTCGGACAGGTAATAGTAATCTCATCAATATACGGACGGTGGAACTCGACAGTTTTCGCCGCTTCGTTGCCGCTCATCTCAAATAATTCCTGACGGCTTCCGATGGAATGCTGGTGACCGCACTCACATTCCCAGATATTTAACGGCGTTCCCCAGTAACGGTTA
>ENA-ORNG01001716-ORNG01001716.1-human-gut-metagenome-genome-assembly--contig:-NODE-1716-length-14924-cov-2.613088_pt1 | contig 14924 bp, 12 predicted proteins | sample MGYA00242113_ERZ509018 | MGnify/ENA primary metagenome ERZ509018 (study PRJEB26280, sample SAMEA2338711) | human gut metagenome | biome: human gut; feature: human-associated habitat; material: faeces... | reverse complement strand
CGCCACGGCGGTCATCCGCATGGGCAAGCAGATGGTGCTGCAGCACCCCGACAGCCTCATGTACGACCTGTGCGGCGGCGACGTGAGCAAGCTGACGGCCAAGATGGTCTTTGACGCGGCCAAGGAGCTGGACGACGTGGCCATGAAGGTCTTTAACCACTACGTGGACTATCTGTGCAAGGCCATCTACACCATCATCGCCTTCCTGGACCCGGAGATGATCGTGCTGGGCGGCGGCATCAGCAAATCGGGCGACTTTTTGCTAAACGCCGTGCGCGAGCGCATCCCCCGCTACCTTTTGTTCAAAACGCTCCCCTACTCGCGCGTGGAGATCGCGCGCCTGGGCGCGGACGCGGGCATGATCGGCGCGGCCATGCTGGGCCGCCACGCCTGAGGGCTTATCGGGACAGACCGCCGACTGAACCTGCTTTCTGGCGGAAAAGGCCGGCGCGGCCGGGCTTTCCTGTCAAAAACCCATTTAAGAGGTTTGGAGGGCCGCAGCCCTCCAAGTGAAATCCGAATCCAGCGACATGTGCGGTGGATTCGGAAGCCTTGCGCAGCAAGGTTTCCCTGCGCGTTTCCCCGGCCGCGCTGAAAGCGCAGGGGAAACGCGTTCTGTCGGAAAAGATCGCCGCAGGCGAGCTTTTTCGACAAGCTGAGGCGGCCCATCCGGGCACGCCTTCCCGCTTCCTATTCCCATTTGCAAAGGCTGACGCGCACGCCGCCGTTCTCCGCCACACGGATGTCCGCATAGGCCACGCCGTAGCGGTCGCACACCGCGCCGGGATTGACCAGGTACATGCCGCGTTCCAGATCCACCTGTGCGTGGTGCGTATGGCCATAAAGAGCCACCTGAGCCTGGCATTCCACAGGCGGTCCAGCCCATACTTGACGTGCCACTCATGGCCATGGCAGGCGTAAAAGCGCACGCCGTTAACCAGAAAGGATACGGCGAGCTCTTCGCGGCTGCCCCAGTCATTGTTGCCGCGCACCGCGTGGCACAGCGCGCCCGCCTCCATCAAAAGCGGCTGTACGGCGGCAAAGTCCGAAAGCCCGTCGCCCAGAAAGGCCGCCGCGTAGACGGGTCCCACGCGCAGGGCCTGCTCCACCGCAGCGTCCTTTTGAAGCGCAACGGCCATTTTGTCCAGCTCGCTAAGATTCAGTTCAATATCATAACTGATCTTTTCAATGTATTGCGCAGTGTACATGCTTGCCTGATGTTTCATAATACCGTAAAATTTGCCCTGAATAAAAAGAATCAGGACACATACCGGGCCCAATAGCAGCAGAAACATCAAAAAGAGCCGCCAGCGAATACTTACCGTTTTCATATTGTGATTATACCATACGCTGTCAAACATAGAAATGAACGAAATGCGGTTTTCACAGCATTTCGTTCACAGGCAGTTCAAGGGGTTTCTGCAACAAGATGGCATGCCACCAGGCGTCCCGGCCGTACCTGGCGCAGCGGCGGCTCTTCAATTCTGCAACGGTCACATACGCAGCAACAGCGCGTTTGAAACCGGCACCCTTTGGGCAGATGAACGGGACTTGGCACATCGCCGCTGAGCACGGTACGCTTGGAAACCCGGTCGGGATCGGCTACGGGGATGGCGCTCATCAGGGCCTTGGTATAGGGGTGCAGCTGCTCCTCAAACAGTGCCTCGCCATCAGCAACCTCCACCAGTTTGCCAAGATACATTACGCCAATTCTGTCGGACATGAACCGCACCGCGGGCATGCCGTGCGCTACAAACAGATAGGCCATTCCCAGCTGCTCTTGCAGATCCTTTAGCAAATTGAGAATCTGTGCCTGTACGGATACATCCAGCGCGGAAACCGGTTCGTCGCAGACTATCAATTTGGGCTGAACGGCCAGCGCGCGTGCTATGACGATACGCTGGCGCTGTCCACCGGAAAACTCATGCGGATATTTGGACATATCCTTGCCGTTTAGGCCCACCATGTCCAGCAGCTTGCAGACGCGGCCGTTTACCTGGCTTTCATCAACCAGCCTGTGCCAGCGCAAAGGTTCGGCAACGATATCGCCGATGTTCATCCGCGGATTCAGCGAGCCGTACGGGTCCTGAAAAATGATTTGCATTTCCTTGCGCAGGGCACGCAATTCCTTCTTGTCCAAATCGCGAATGTTGCGTCCCTGAAAGCGGATATCGCCGGACGTGGCCTCAATAAGCCGCAACACCAGTTTGCCAACCGTGGTTTTTCCGCAGCCGGATTCTCCGACAAGGCCGAAGGTTTCCCCGGTGCCAATAGTCAAATCCACGCCATCTACCGCTTTGACCCATCCCACGGTCTTTTTGAGGAAGCCGCCGGTCACGGGAAAGTATTTTTTGAGGTCTCGTACCTCCAGCAACTCAGGCATGCTCATTTCTCCCTTCCGCGTAAAAGCACCGCACCTGATGCGTTTCATCTCCTGTCAGAGGCGGCATTTCCTGCCGGCACCTTTCCCCGGCATAGGGACACCGGGGATGAAAGGGGCATCCGACCGGCATGTCTGTAAAATGCGGAACGCTGCCCTCTATGCTGGGCAGCCGGCCGCTGACCTTGGCTCCGGCCTTAGGAATGGAGGCAATCAACCCTTTTGTGTATGGATGAAGCGGTTGATGAAACAGCGTTCTAACCGGCGCACTTTCCATAACCGATCCCGCGTACAACACGACAACGCGATGACAGGTTTCAGCAATCACGCCCAGGTCATGGGAGATAAAGAGTACCGACATTCCGCGTTTTTGTTGCAAGTCCTTTATCAGCTCGATGATTTGCGCCTGAATGGTAGGGTCCAGAGCCGTGGTAGGCTCGTCGGCAATGAGCAGATGGGGATTGCAGCAAAGCGCCATGGCAATCATCACGCGCTGGCGCATGCCGCCGGACATTTCGTGAGGGTAGTTTTTCATGCGGGTTTGAGGCCCAGAAATCCCGCCCTGCCGCAGCATTTCGATGCCTGCCTCCCAGGCCTGATCGCGGCTGAGGGACTGGTGCAGACGAATGGCTTCCACCAGCTGATTGCCGCAGGTATAGACAGGATTGAGGCTGGTCATGGGTTCCTGAAAAATCATGGCGGCCTGCTTGCCGCGAAGCCCGCAGAATTCTTTTGGGGTTAGCTTGGTAACGTCCCGGCCCTCCAGGACGACTCTTCCGGATACGATCTTTGACGAGCCTCGCGGCAAGAGGCCCATGATAACTTTGGCTGTTACACTTTTTCCCGATCCCGATTCACCTACCAACCCAAGGATTTCGCCGGAGCGAACCTGGAAGCTCACATCATGGGTAACGGGTATATAGCGGCGCTCGTACTTGAAGGCAACGCTCAGGTTTTCGACGTTTAGCAGCACGTCATTCACATCCGTTCCTCCTTTCACTCCGCTTTCAGGCGTACGTCAAGAGCATCTCTCAGGCCGTCGCCCAGAAAATTGAGCGCCAATACAATCAGCAAAATCAGCAGTCCGGGATAGATGCTCAGCCAGGGTGCCACCCAAAGATAGGGATATCCGGATTTAAGCATATAGCCCCAGCTTGCCTCCGGCGGCTGAATTCCCAAGCCCATGAAGCTAAGGGATGCCTCGGAGATAATGGCTTGCGCCGCATTGAGGCTGGCCTGCACGATGATAACGGGAAAGACGTTGGGCAGGATGTAGCGCACGATGATGCGAAAATCCGACAGGCCAATTGCCTTGGCTCCCTGCACATATTCCATTTCGCGCACGGACAGCACCATGGAGCGAACCACGCGGGTAAAGGCCGGCGTAAACACAATGCCGATAGCAATCAAAACGTTGGTCAATCCCGGCCCCAAAGCCGTTGTGATGGCAAGCGCCAGAATGATGGTCGGAAACGACCACACGGCATCCGTGATGGATGAAATAACGGTGTCAATGCGCCCCTTGTAGTAGCCCGCGAGCAGCCCGAGCGTTGTACCCAGCGTCATGGCGATAAGCACGGCCACGACCCCCACCACGATGGTGATGCGTGTACCGTAAATCACGCGGCTGTAGACGCAGCGGCCCAGATTGTCCGTGCCCATGGGGTATTCGGCGCTGGGTTTTTGCAGAATATCGGAAAAGGTTTGATAGTTGGGGTCATGGGGAGCAAAGAAGGGCGCAAAAATGGCAATGATCATCATGGCCAGACATATGACGATACCCGCGGCCGCCAGCTTGTTATGCAGCAGCTTGCGTAGGGTTTTGCAAAATCGTTTCATGCTGAATCTATGCTCCCCGCTTTTAGGATTTGGATGCCGTGCTGATTCTGGGATCAATCAGAATGTAGAGCACATCCACCAGCGTATTGGTTACCACTACCAATGCGGCCACGACCAGAATCATCCCCATGACAACGGGGTAATCTCTGGAAAGAATGGCGTCCACGATCTCCCTGCCGATGCCCGGAAGGGCAAAAACTGTTTCCGTAACGACCGCGCCGCCAATGAGACGGCCGATTTGCATTGTGATTACGGTGACGACGGGAATCAGCGCGTTTCGCAGCGCATGCTTCCAAATAACAATCCGCCCTTTGAGGCCCTTGGCGTAGGCGGTGGTCACATAGTCCTGCTGCATAACCTCCAACAGCGCCGAGCGCGTTTGCCGCATCACGGTAGCGGCAAAGGCCACGCCGATGCTGGCAGCCGGCATGATCACGCAACGCAGGTTTTGCAGCGGGTCTTGCGCAAAGGATACAAATCCCGATGCCGGAAGTGCGTTTAGCGTTACGCTGAAGAGCAGCACCAGCAGCATACCCAGCCAAAACGGCGGCATGGCAATTCCCAGCATGGAAACAAAGCTGCCGATGGTGTCAAAAATGCTGCCGCGCCGCACGGCCGATAAAATACCCAAGGGAACCGCGATGAGAATGGAAATCACCATGGCTACAAAGGTAATTTCCAGGGTTACGGGCAATCGTTGGGCAATCTTAACGCTGACCAGCTGGTTGGATATAAGCGATTTTCCAAGATCACCCCTAAAGATGCCGATTAGCCAGTCAAAATACCGGGTTACAGGAGGTTTATCCAGTCCCATCTCCGCGCGGACCCGGTTTACATAGTCCTCGCTGGCGCCCTCGGTAACCATTCCCATGGCTGCGTCGCCGGGGAGCAGGTTGATCAGCACAAATAAAATAACGCTCACCAATAGCAACAGCGGAATGATGGACAAGACCTTTTTCAAAATCATATATGCCATTGAATCAACGCTCCCCAAACGTACGTCGGCAAAAAAACTCTTTATTGGGACAGGACGCTTGACCGTTGTAAAGCGCCCTGTCCCGAAAAACCAGGATTATTATTCAGCCAGCCACATGGTAGCCAGTTTCCAGTGGCCCAGGGAATAGGTGCCGTAGTTTTGCAGCCTGTTGGAATAGGCAACATAACGGGGCAGCTCATAGAGGAAAATAGTGGCGCAGTCATCAAGGTACACCTTTTGAGCCTGCTTTAGCAGCTCCTTGCGGGCTTCCATGTCGTATTCCATCTTGATCTGGTCCAGCAGCTTGTTGAACTCCTCGCCCTTGTACTGGGAATAGTTGTTGCTGGAGGTCCCGCCCATGTTGGTGTTAAGCTGCACATAAGCGTCTACACGAGGATAGGTCATCTTGGCAAGGCCCAGCTGGCCGCCAAGCTGCTTGGTATACAGGTCTACCCAGGCGAGCCTCTCCATGGATTCAAGCTTTACATTGATGCCCACGGCCGCCAGCTGCTGCTGTACGATTTGCATGATGGTGTTGTCAGGCTCACGCGAGATGCACTGCAGCGTAATATCAAAGCCATCGGGATATCCGGCTTCCGCCAGAAGCGACTTGGCCTTTTCGGGATCATAGCTGTAAGGGGTGTAATCCGAATAGAACCACTGGTTTACGCCGACCGGCCAAATGGACCTGCTGCCAAGCCCCTGGGTCATGGCCGCCAACGTCATCCACTGGCCGATGCCGTAATAGCTGTATACGGCGATGCCGAAAGAGCCGAGGTATTCGGCGATAAAGCCGTCCCGGGCGAAGCTATAGGCAATGGCCTGGCGCACCCTGACATCCTGCAGCATGTCGTAGTTTACATTGGGGAAAAGGCAATAAACGTCGGCGGTGGGCAGCCGGGAAACGGATACGGAGCTGTTGGCCTGCAGCATCTGAATGTTCACAGCCGTTTTCAGATAATCGGTCAGCTGTACGTCGCCGCTGATCAGGTTGGTGGCCTTAACTGTTTCATCGTCGATAATCTTGATAACGACTTCGTCCAGATAAGGCAGTGGCAGGCCATCCTCGCCAAGGCCCCAATAATCCTCGTTGCGTACCAGGGTATAGTGGTCGCCTTCCACAGCCTCCTTGAGCTTGAAGGCACCCGTGCCTACTGCGTTGAGCGAAAGCTCGTCTCCGTAGGTTTTGATGGCCTCGGGGGAGATCATCAGCGATGTATAGTTGCTCATGGAGGTGAGGAATACCGCAGAGGGCTCGGAAAGCGTCATCTTTACGGTATAGTCGTCAATGACCTCGACGCTCTCAAGCTCCACAATCTGCGAGGCAAACCAGGGGGAGCATTCTTCGGACTTATACCAGTCCATTACAAACTTCACTGCCTCGGCGTTGAATGGGGTACCGTCGTGAAACACAACGCCCTGCTTGAGCTTGAAGACGATGGTGGTTTCATCCTGTACATCCCAGCTTTCGGCCAGGCACGGGATGAGATTGCCGCTGGCGTCCATGCTGATAAGCGGCTCGTATATTTGTGCGTAGAGATCGTAGTCCGAGTCCTGCGCGTTGGCCTTGGTGGGGTCCAGGGTAGATTGTTTTATGCCCTTTGCCACAACCAGGGTGCCGCCGCGCACCGGCCCGCCGCAAATCCCACGCATGCGATGGCCAGAATCAGTGTCAGGATACCCGCCAGTACTTTTTTCACCGTTTTCTCCTCCTTTTTTCTGGTTACGTTTTTCAATTCTGAAAGGCCAAGCTTTCAAATTGCACTGGAAAGCATGCGGCTCGCAAGAGACAAAGTTGCCCCGGCTAAGGGTAACCGTTTCCATGCGGCCATGCATGTTCAAAGATGATAAACGCCTTTTACTGCAAATTATTATAGCCGTTTCACCGAAAAAGCGGAATGCCATAATTTTTATGTTTGGTGCATATTTTTCAGTTCCACCCAAAGAAGGCAAAAACGATCGCGATATTGCATTTGTATCTTTGACAATCGGTTGGATTTATACTATCATGGTGCAGACACAAATGCGAAGCAACCTGAGCGCCTGCCCATACAACAAAAAGGAGTCGCCATGAACCAAAAAGCTCCCTACCTGCTTTGGGTCACGGAGGATATGATCTGTGAACAAAGTGAGCCGCGTGCGTGTCTGCTGCGGCTGAGGCGGTTGCGTGCCGCACCCTGTGTGCGCGAACCCCAGAATCATTTTCATCCAGAAATCGAAATATCGCTTTTTTTGCAGGGCCATGGTTCCTACATTGTCAACAAAAAATGTTATCCTATCACTCCCGGCGATATTTTTTTGTGCAGGAGCATGGATCAGCATTGCTTTTCTGAAATTGATGGGCCGGATGGCCTCACCTTTTTAACCATTCATTTTGAGCCGCGGTTCATCTGGTCCCCCGGAAACGATATGTTTGATGCCAAATACCTGCAGGTGTTTGAAAACGTCGGCAGGACCATTGAACACCGCCTGCCCAAATGCTCCCGAACGGAGCAGATCAGCCGCAATATCCTGAACATGGAGCAGGAGTTTATCGGACATGAGGCCGATTATGAAGCCATGGTAAAGGCGCTGCTTCTGAGAATGCTGGTTTTGCTCAACCGGCTGCTTCCGGCGGATGCTCAAAGCGGCGCTGCTCCGGCGTCGGGCAGCAACATGGAACAAATTGAGGAGGCCATGGCCTATATTCAGGCGCATTTGACCGAACCCATTTTGCTATCGGATCTGGCAAAGGCGGCCCATATGAGCCCATGCTATTTTTCCGCTATTTTCAAACGTCTCAATGGCGTTTCACCCTGGCGCTACATTACCGCCAAGCGCATCGAACTGGCGCAGGATTTGCTTACCCGCAACAGGATGAGCATTACCGAGGTATCGCAGATTGCAGGCTACAACAACGCAGCCAATTTTAACCGCGCTTTCCGGCAAATTACCGGCACATCCCCCAGCGCTTACCGAAAGCATCCGCAAAGCATACAAAAATAATTGTAAAAGGATTTGCCGCTCAGGCTCCTAAAAAAGTGTGCCGCACGCAGCTGAAATCCTTATATTTCCTTGAATGTAGCCATTTTGTGCCGCTTGGTATTTGTATCTTTGACCGCCAAAGGCTTTTTTATATCAAAAGATATTTGAACAATTTCAAAAGATAGTTGTTGATTCTCTTCCGTGCTATCCACTATGATGATATACAGATAAACGCCTTATGAACTTCACACAACGAGGAACTCCCTTGCGGATGGGGGCTTTATAAAGGAGCCTTGCTTTATGGATCATGAATGGATGATTATGCGCACGGGCGCGGGCCGCTACATTCAGGGTGAAAATACATCGTCCCTCGTGGGGCAGGAACTGAAACGACTGGGATTTCACAAAGTGGGGATCATTGCCGGCAAGCGCGCGTTTGAAGCGGCCAAGCAACCCCTGATAACAGGACTGGACCAAGCGGGGCTTGTCTACGATGTATCCATCTATCCGGGGTACTGCACCGCTGGCGACATTGATTTTTACGTGCACTGGGCGCGCCAGCAGAGCTACGACTGCGTTCTGGGTGTTGGTGGTGGCAAGTTGATGGACTTGAGCAAGGCCGTGGGTGCCCTGGCCCGGCTGCCGGTATTTACCCTGCCGACCATTGCCGCGACCTGTGCCGCATTTGCGCCCCTTTCCGTTATTTATGACGAAACCGGCCACCAGGAGACGATTCGTTACCATGAGGACAGTGTTTCAGGCGTATTTGTGGATCTGACTGTGCTCGCCAATGCGCCCCAAAGGTATCTGGCCGCCGGCATTGCCGACGCGTTTGCCAAATACTGCGAATATACCAGCATGCGGGCATCGGTGGAATACGGAGATATTGATTTCGGCCGTTTTATGGGGGCGCGCCTGGCCCATGAAGGCGACGAAGTGCTTTTTTGCTGCGCACGGCAGGCGTATGAGGACAATCAGGCCCATCGCCCCAGCACCGCCTTTAGCGACGCCGTTACCTGTCTGATTGGCGTTACTGGGGTCATCAGCGGCTTCGGCGCCTATGCTGCCAAGGGTAGCGCACGCTTTGCCATTGCCCACGGATTTAACGAGATTATTCGGGCCCGTTACGTACCAGATCCCCGCAAATACCTGCATGGCGAGGTAGTGGCTGTTGGAATTATGGCGCAGGTGCGGGCTAACGGCATTCCTGCGCAGGAAGTGCAACGGCTGGAAGCACTGTTTCAAGACCTGAACGTTCCCACGCGCCTGTCGCAAATTGACATGGATTATGACGATGCTCACCTTAAGCGTTTTACGGACGAGCTGCTTGTGCATTCCAAGGTTGAAAGCGTATATCACCAGCGGGTTATCCAGGCCGTGCGGGCCATTCGCTGAAATCAACAGACATACGGTCTGTGTTTTGGTTGACCCAATAGACAAAAAGGAGGTATCCCCTATGAAAAAGACTCTGGTATGGCTGCTGACGATTTCTTTGGTACTGGCCTGCATGCCTGCAATGGGTATGGCGGAATCGCTGGGGACCATCAAAGTATGGTATTCCGGCGACAACGAGGGCACAAGGGTGGAGTTGTTTGAAAAGGCGAAAGCGGAAATCGAGGCCGAATATCCCGGCACTACCGTAGAAATTGAAACCATCGCCTACAGTGAGCTCAATGCAAAGCAGCTTACAGCCTGCCGCGCAGGTGTAGGCGTGCCGGATGTGATGAGCCAGTCGGCAACGGCCACCAACGGCTTTATGGTTGAGGGGCTGCTGCTTCCGCTGGAAGATCTGATGGCCGACCTGGGCCGCGACCTGAAGGCCGAATTTAACCCGGCATTCTTCTCCCTGATGGAGGATGAGGAGCATATTTATGGTGTTCCTCAAAGCAAGACGGCGCTGGTGCTGGTGTACAACAAAACCCTGTTTGAAGAAGCCGGCATTGAGGAGCCTCCCACCACCTGGGACGAGCTGTATGAATGCGCCAAAAAGCTGACCCTGACCAAGGAGGACGGTACCAAGCAATACGGCTTTGCCTACCCGGGCACGAACGCCGGTAACATCTGGTTCCGCATTGTGCCCGCGATTTGGAGCGCCGGTGGAGAAATTTACTCCGAGGACGGCAAGACCAGCCTCGTGGATTCCGAGGCAACCCGTGAGGCTGTGCGCCATTACACCAGCTTCTACCTTGACGGGCTGGCCCCCGAAAGCACCCTGGAGCTTGACGCGGCTACCATTTGTCAGATGGTGGCTTCTGGCACAGTGGCTATGTATATGGACAACATCGGTGCCGTAACCTCCAACCTGGAAGGCGTTATTGATGTAGGTACCGCCCTGTATCCCGGCAAGGATGGCATCGCCGATGTAGGTATGGGCGGCTGGAACCTGGCCATTCCCGCGACAGCCGAAAATCCCAAGGGAGCGGCGATCTTTATCGACAAGGTTACCAACGCCGAGGCGATGGAACTGCAGCTGAAGCTGCCCGCGCTGGCCGCCTCCCTCCAGGATGAACAGTGGACCCAGGGTATTAACGCCGCTTATTCAGAGATGCTTTCCAGCCATGTACGTGAGCTGCCGCCGTTTGTGAACCTGGCCGGCGCACAAAACGCCATGATGACCATGCTCCAGTCCGTGATGACCGGCATGTCCACGGTGGAGCAGGCCGTAAGCGATTGCAGCTATGAAATTCAGATGATTCTGGATGAGCAAAACGCCGAGTGATAGCGGCCGTATTGGGGTAGTCAAGGGAGCCTCCACTCATGCAGGGGAGGCTCCCCCTTCTTCCAGGATAACCCCATCCCCTTATCTTATAAGGAAAGCAGGTGAACACGTATATGCCAAAAATCCGCATCAAAGAACGGCCCATATACTACTTTATTCCCGCACTGATTGTACTGACCATTTTGGCGGTTTATCCCATTCTCAACAACGTAAGCCTGAGTCTGACCAACAAGTCCGGCGCTTTTTCGTTGGCAAACTATCAGCGTCTGTTTAAGGACAAGTGGTTTTGGAACGCTATGCTGAATACCGGCAAATGGGCGCTTTTTACGGTATCCATGGAAATGGTTGTGGGCATGACCATGGCCTTTTTGATGAATATGCGTCTCAAGGGTCAGTCATTGTTTCGTTCGCTGTTAATCATCCCCTGGATGACGCCGGTGATTGCCATCTGTGCGGTGTGGAAATGGATGTACAACAACGATTTCGGCATTTTAACCTATGCCATCAACACCGCCTTTGGCACGCATTTGACCTTTTTGAGCGATTACAACATTGCCCTGTACTGTCTTGGCATCATCTATGTATGGAAGCGTGCGCCGTTTATCATGCTGATGTACCTTAGCGGCATGCAGTCCATTTCCGAGGATGTATACGAGGCAGCCGAACTGGACGGGTGCCGTGGCTTCAAAAGATTGACGCAGATTACGCTTCCGCTGTTGTTTCCCATCATCCGTTCGTTGATGCTGATATCGTTAATCTCGTCGTTCAATCAGTTTACCATCGTTCACACCATAACGGGCGGCGGACCGGCCCGTTCCACCATGATTATTCAAAATTATATTTACAACAATGGTATTGCGGCCAACAACTTTAACTTTGGCGCTGCGGCATCCACTGCTTTTTTGGTCATTATCGTTGTGCTGGCTTTGATTTATATCAGTGCCACCGAAAAGGCCGAGGAGGGAATCTACTGATGAAACGGCGAAAAATCATCCGGCATTCGGCAGCGTATCTGGCGCTGGGCGTGTTGATCATCATTGCGCTGTTTCCTTATTTTTGGATGATCACCTGCGCCATTCGTGATCAGAACGAAATCTTTATCTCCCCGCCAAAATTGTGGTCCAGCAATGTAAGCCTGGACAGCTTTGAGCGCATTCTGACGGAAACCAAGCTTCCCCGGTATATGCTCAATTCTTTGATTACTTCCCTGATGGCCACGGCCATGTGTATTTTTTGCGCCATTCCCGCGGGATACGCGCTGGCGCGCTTCCAGTTCAAAGGCAAAAATACCGTAACAACGGGAATACTGCTTGTAAAGCTGCTGCCGCAAACCGCCACGCTGATACCGCTTTACATTATGCTGGTCAATGTCAGGTTGATTAACAACAGCTTTGGACTGGCCTTTACCCATTTGTTCATTATGGTACCCTATACCATATGGATGTCCAGAGGATTCATCAAAACCATCCCCTTTACTGTGGAAGAGGCGGCTCTCATTGACGGATGCAATAAAATGCAGGCCATCGTGAAGGTGGTGTTGCCCATGATTTCGTCGGGGTTATTTGCCGTTGGCCTGTATGCGTTTATGCTTTCGTGGGAGGAATTTCTCTTCGCCTATACCTTCACCGGGTCGGAAGCATCCAAGACCATTACCGTTGGCCTCTCTACGCTGATCGGCGAGGATACCAGCGACTGGGGAGGCATTATGGCCGCTTCCATCATGATGGGTCTGCCCGTGCTGATTTTCTTTTTCAGCGTTCAGGATACATTTATCAAGGGAATTGTGGGCGGCGCTGTGAAGGGCTGAGGTACCTGCCTGCGGACAGGCCGGCTGCCGCAGGGCTTGGAGATTTTGCACCTTTGAAAGCGCATTAGATTGTTGCACCCCAAAATTTTTGGATGAAATCTGAGAATTTTCATCACTCACAGGCAAAGCGGCCTGCTATAATCAAAACCAAAAGTGCCATTTTCAAATTCAAGGAGGGCAACCCATGCAAAACATCCGCACTACGCCCCTTAGCGCCCAGGAACGTGAAAACCTGAAAATTACCGATATGCGTTTTTGCGATATCGACGGGATGCCAAAGCGCTGTACGCTTCTCAAACTTTATACCAACGCGGGCATCGTTGGCTATGGGGAGGTACGGGACGCTGCAACCAAAACCTATGCCGCCCTTTTGAAAAGCCGGCTGCTGGGTGAAAATCCTCTGAATGTGGATAAGATCTTTCATCGAATAAAGCAGTTTGGCTTTCATTCCCGCCAGGGTGGCGGAGTTTCCGGCGTGGAGGTGGCGCTGTGGGACCTGGCCGGAAAGGCCTGGGGCGTTCCGTGCTGGCAGCTGCTGGGTGGCAAGTTTCGTGATCGTGTGCGGGTATATTGTGATACCGATGTAGAGGGCAAGCACAGCGGAACCGATATGGGCCGGGCGCTGAAAAAACGCATGGAGATGGGCTTTACCTTCCTCAAAATGGATTTGGGCATAGGCATGCTTATCGACGAGCCCGGTGCGCTGACGGCACCGCTGGGATTTCTTGAGGAAATGAAAACCTATGCAAGCCACTCCCTCAATGCGCCGCATGGCTCCATGGACTTTTCGCAAATGACCCAAAAGTCCTATGAAATCAATACCATCGCCCATCCCTTTACCGGTATCCACCTCACCGAAAAGGGACTGGACATCCTGGAAAACTACGTAAAGGAGGTCCGTAACGTCATCGGTTATGACGTTCCTCTGGCGGTAGATCATTTTGGCCATGTTTGCGTTGAGGATACTATCCGTTTCGCCCGGCGCATTGAAAAATACAACCTGGCCTGGATGGAGGATGTGGCGCCATGGCATTACACGGACCATTATGTGCGCCTGCGCAACAGCACCACCGTGCCCATTTGCACCGGCGAGGATATCTATTTGAAAGAAGAATTTGCTAAACTCATGTCCGCTGGCGGAGTATCGGTCATTCATCCCGACGTGCTTACTGCCGGAGGCATGCTGGAAACCAAAAAAATTGGTGAACTGGCCTATGAAAAGGGCGTGATGGTGGCCCTCCACATGGCGGAAAGCCCCATCGGTGCCATGGCGGCAGTGCATGTGGCAGCAGCCATGCCCCAGGTGATGGCGATGGAATTCCATTCCGTGGATGTACCCTATTGGCAGGACATCGTCTACGGCCTGCCCACCCCCCTGATTCAGGATGGGTTTATCACCGTTCCCAATACGCCTGGGCTGGGCATCGAATCGCTGAATGAAGAGCTCATTGCCAAGCTCATTTGCAGCAGCATTCCGGGCCAGTGGGAAAGCACAGATCAATGGGACAACGACATTTGCAACGATCGGCTGTGGAGCTGATAAAACGCCATACTGAAGGAGGAAGGAACCTATGTTGTTTACTACGCGTGAAGAAATCATCGCCATGACCCCGCTGTGGAAAGGGGAGCGGTTTGAGGATGGCCGACCCAAGGTGGCGGATAAATACCTTGACGCCCTGTATGGCATGACGCTGGAAGAACTGTGGAAGCCGATTTTTGTTAAGGGATATGAAAGCAACTTTATCGCCATGAAATCGCTGCATCCTGAGTTTAAGGAGAACGGCGAACTGAACCGCAAAATGGTTGGCCGCGCGGTAACGGCCATATATGCACCTACCCGACCCGACTATGCGCAGGCCATGTTTGCCATGGCCAAGGAACAGGGCCTGTCCGGCACGCCCAATCAATGGGTGATTGACCATTTGCAAAGCCGCGACATTATCGTTGCTGACATGTACGACAAGGTATACAAGGGAACGTTCCTCGGGGGCAACCTTACCACCGCCCTGCACAACAAAACGGGCAACGGCGGCGCTGTGATCTGGGGCGGTATCCGTGACATTGAGCAAATGAACAAGGTACCGCAGGTACAGGTATACTACCGCGGTATAGATCCTACCCCCATTCGTGATTTTGTTATGACGGGATACAACCAGCCTGCGCGCTTGGGCAATGGGCGCGACGCCGCTATCTGCCTGCCGGGCGACGTAGTATATGGCTGTTCTGGAGGCGTGCTGTT
>ENA-ORNG01001712-ORNG01001712.1-human-gut-metagenome-genome-assembly--contig:-NODE-1712-length-15002-cov-4.260320_pt1 | contig 15002 bp, 28 predicted proteins | sample MGYA00242113_ERZ509018 | MGnify/ENA primary metagenome ERZ509018 (study PRJEB26280, sample SAMEA2338711) | human gut metagenome | biome: human gut; feature: human-associated habitat; material: faeces... | reverse complement strand
GTGTTCGGCACCTACGCCACCTACGTCATCATGAGCATCATGATGATGGTCATGAAGGCCGGGAAGCCTTCGGTAAAGTCATTGAAGTCGATGTTCATCACTTCCATCATCATGAGCGCGCCCACGATGAGCAACGCCGGAGCCGTGGCGAAAGCGGGCACAAGGCCGATGAGCGGGGCGAACACCAGAGAGGCGGCGAACAGGACCGCCACGGTCAACGCGGTCAGGCCGGTGCGGCCGCCCTGCGAAATGCCCGCGGCGCTTTCCACATAGCTGGTGACGGTGGACGTACCGAGGAAGCTGCTGACCACCGTGCCGACGGAGTCGGTGACCAGCGCCTTGTCGAGGTTCTCGATGTGGCCCTTGTCATCCATCAGCCGGGCTTTGCGGGAGAGGCCGATGAGCGTCCCCATGTTGTCGAACAGCTCGACGATGGTGAAGGTGAAGATGATCGAAATGATACCGTACTTGAGCGCGCCCATGATGTCGAGCTGCATGAGCGTGGGGGCGAGGCTCGGGAGGGAGAAACTCATAACGCTGTCGATCCCGGAAGGGGCCGGAGATACGCCGAATACCATGCCGAGCACGGCGGTCACGAGGATGCCGATGAGCAGGCTCCCCTGGACGTTACGGGCCATGAGCCCCGCCGTGAGCATGAGGCCGCAACAGGCCAGCAACGGGCCGGGTTGGGTGACATGGCCGAGGGCGACCACTGTAGCGTCGTTCTTTACCACGATGCCCGCGTTCTGGAGCCCGATGAAGGCGATGAACATGCCGATGCCGACGACGATGGCATACTTGAGGTTCATGGGCACGGCATCAATGAGCAGCTGGCGGACGTGCGTAACCGTCAGCAGCAGGAACACGATGCCGGAGAAGAACACCGCACCGAGGGCCACGGTCCAGTGCAGGCCGAGGACGCCGCAGACGTAGTAGGCGAAGAAGGCGTTCAACCCCATGCCGGGGGCCACGGCCACAGGGAAATTGGCCCAGAGGCCCATGGCGGCGCTGCCGATGACCGCGGACCAGACGGTTGCTGCAATGGCGGCTTCCTTGGGGATACCCGCGTCCGCGAGGATGCTCGGATTGACGAAAATGATGTAAGCCATAGCGACGAAGGTGGTCAGGCCGGCGAGGATTTCCGTTTTGACGGTCGTTCCTTTTTCGCTCAGCTTGAAAACCCGTTCCAGTATGCCTTTTGTCTGGGCCATGGGCGTTCCCCGGTGGTTGAATGGTTTCGGATGATTCCCCCTAAAACAGACAACCCCTGTACATGGGAATCATGCTTAAAACAACAGTGTGTAAAAGTTGTTTGTTAACCATTGGTTATTGACGAACTGAACATCCATCTTTAAGTTGCCACATATTTTCTGCCACATATTTAGGTTCAGGGATAGCCTCAATTGCGGCAATTTTTTGAGAGTTGAGGACGTGCTGATAGTGTTTCAAAACCATTGTAAGGCTGGCGTGCCCCATGAGCTTTGCAACCGTCCCGATGTCTGCACCTGCGGCGATAGCTTCGGTAGCAAAGGCATGTCTTAGATCGTAGGGACGTATCTTTCTTGATATTCCAGCACGCCTGAGAGCGGCTTTCCAACCCTCATGTATGGTTCTAATGGGCTTTCCTCTGAAATGGATAACTTGATTGACTCCTAATTCTTTATCAGCATCACGCCACGACCGCAATTCATCTATCAATGTTTTTCTTATCGGGATATCACGGATGGGTTCTTTTCTATTTTTCTTTGCAGCATGTAGATGAATCACACTATTTTCAATGTCTACATCGGACCATTTTAAACTGAAAAGCTCTGATGGACCTACTCTAATACCCATTTGTGAACCAAGTATGATCACGCGCCGCACATGCTCATTGGCGTGTGCGAATATCAAGGCAATTTCATGTTGTGTCGGTGGTACAAAATGTTCATATTCAACATGCGGCAAAGTTGGGATTCTTGGCATTTCTCTGATGAGTTCATTTTGATATGCCCATCTAATTATGGAAATAACCGGACTTACATAACGCCTGATAGTTGCTGTTTTGATTCTGCGTGATAGAAAATACTCGACGAGGGTTTTAAGTTTTGTACTATCAATCTCATGAATGGGTATATCACACATGAATGGCATAGCCGGTTTCATATTTGCCAAATGTCTGTTTAATGCCTTTTCCGAAAAGTGTTTTTCTTTTAGAAATAAATAATATACGGACTCAAATGTGTGTTCCTGATTCGTCTCAGAAACTTCGTCCTTACGGAATGAATCTCTTTCATACTTAAGCTGATACTTCTTGAGGGCATCTTGCTTCTTTGCTTCCTCCTCCGTTTCGACGTAAAGTGATTCTCGCTTGAGGGTGAACGGGTTGTTCCAGTACACTTCCCACGGCTTTCTACGGCCTTTCCTCTGTCTGATAGCCATACTGAATAGCTCCTGAGCAAAGGAGGCCGCTCCAGCTGCTACTGGACGGCCCCCATATTGAACTCTGCTAAAAGTTCCTTGGCGGATTTTCCGATGACGCACCCTGATGTTTTGGTCTGTCTTCGTCGCCTTGGAACTCCTGCCTTTGCCTGAGCCTCAGCATGTAATGTGTCGATCACCGTCATAACGGCCCGACGATGCCAGCGCAAGCCGTTTCCGCGTCCACGTCCCAGATCGACAGGCTGCACGCCGTGGGAGCGTAGCAAGTTGAGTGAACGTGTAATCCCCATTCCCATGAGTTCGGATGCCTGTTCTGTAGTCAAAAGTGTTGGCTCCATTTTCTTTCCTCCTACGCGGCCCGCTCGTACACCCGTGTCCCGATCTCAGCTATCTGCGGGTCGACCTTTTCGAGCGCATTGCACAGCGTGGTCAGCGTTTTGAGCAGGTTGTGCCAATGAAGGCCCCGGAAGTAGGCGGGGCAGGTGTTCCGGCAGTCCTCAAGGAAGGTCAGCCCGGCCCACATCCCGGCGCCCCATTGCGTCCAACGGGAAGCGTCCCCGGCAGCGGCCTGAACATCCCCGACGTGCCCGGCAAGGATATGGAACCGGGCATCCAGATCTCGCTTCGCGCCTGCGGAGAGCCTGCGTTTCTGCGTGTCGTCCGCGCATCGGTCGATCCAGCGGTTGACCTTCTCGACTTGTCTGCCAAGGTCGCCAAGCTGCGCCAGCATTTCCGGCTTGAGGAAAGAAATCGCCACGGTGATCATGGACAGGGCCAGAACACAGCGGGTGTGCTGGATGGCCTCGTTTGGGTACGGGATTACGGGGTTGGTGGGTCTTCGCATGTTCTTCTCCAGAAAAAGAAAAGCCCCTTTCGGGGCTACTTCGGTTCGCGGGGTTCGGGTATATACCTCATATTCCATGCGTCGCGCATATCTTTGGCGCTATGCCATCCGATAGATCTGACAATATGCGATGCTATGCCCAGCCATTCTGCATGGTATGGTGGAGCCCCGATATATCGACCATGGTAGATTACAGTCGGAAGTTTCCCGGTGAAGGGGCATGGAAGCAAGCCAAGGTCGCCCCATACGACGCCCTTTTCACCTTCGGGCTCATCTGGCAACGCAACACGCCATTCTAGTCCTTTGGGTATATGCCATTTCCACCCGTCCCATTTCGCACAACTCGGACAATAAATATCAGGTTGGCATAGGGGGGAAAAGATTTTATCCGACCATTCCGGCTGCATAACCAGCCCCAGAATCTCCTGTGCGGGGATACGCCAGCGGTATACTATCTTGGCATCCGTAGGGCGCTGTTCGCTCCACAACGTCCAGCTATCCATCATGTCCTCCTTGTTCCTTCGGTTCGCGTGGTTCGGGGATGGGGCCAGCCCATTGGTCATATCCGTCTGGTACTCCGAATTCTGCCCACACCTCAGGCCACACCTTCCTGACAACGGCATATTCCGGATAGGATTTATGTCTGCACCAATACCATCCCGGCACCTTCGGCGGCTCGGTCGTCCACGTCAGCGCTCGGGGGATGGAATTCCATTGCCTGATCGCATATTCCGCGTCGACCTTTGGAGCGCAAGGGCCGCACATCCCGCACGCGTGACAGAATCCGTAGGCTCTCGTATCTACTCTCATGACCACATCGGAAGCCCCACACGCCGGGCACGGTAGCAACGTCAGTTCTTCGGACATGATTCCTCCAGCTTGACACGTGGAATTAAAATATCTGCGCTGATTCCCAGAAGTTCACGGAGTATTGCGATTTCTCTCTTGGACGGGCATCTCTTTCCTGTCAGCAGATCAGAAGCGGTTCCCCGACTTTTCAGATACTTTGCCAGTTCAGACTGAGAAACGCCGAGATGTACCATCGCAGTTCTGATGAGTCTTGCTGTGAACAAGGCGTCCTCGTTCATCTCCCTTCCTCCATGGCCTCGCGTGCGGCTTCCCGTACATCTTCAGGCAACGGCGGATTCATAGCACCGGAATCGATCTCGGGCAGTAAATCAATGTCGATATATGCGTTTGCAAGCCATATGCTGAGGACATCCGCCTCCAGCTCCAGCCTTTCTTTCTCCGCCTCGACTTCTTCCAGTGCATCAAGTAACCGAATGGTGAAGTCCGCATGGGCCGCATCAAAGCATGTGTATGGTGATGCCAATCTTTCGCGCCATTGGTCGCGCTCCGTTTTTGTTGGGTTCATATCATTTTTCTCCCTTTAGTGCCTTGTAAATACGGACGACAACTTCTTGCAGTTCTGTTTTTTCATTCTGGGCATGTTCCAATTCCCGGCACAGCCTGAAAACCGTAACCGCAGGCCCCATCTCGTCGAGCGCCCCGGGATCTCCGAGCATGTCGCCAATGGCGGCGGAACGGATGCGGGCGAGTTCTTCGGTGGTGATCATTCTTTCGGCTCCGTAGCTTGATATGCGTCTTGAAGGACTTCTTCCGCCGCCCTTATCACCCATTCTCCTGAGCAAGAAACCTCACCGCTTGCCTCTTCGGATAAGTATTTCACCATCTCGATCAGCCTCGGCACGGCGTTGCACGCGGCGACGATGTATGCGGCGTTATCCGGTTCTGTGGACATGTATTTCATCCTGCAGATGATGCGCTCTTCTTTATCGGTGATGTAGTATTCTTCTTCATCCTCTCCAAAAAAGAGTTTCTTCCTGAGATAATAGGGCGGCATGATCGCCGCCTTCCTCAGCCGTTCAAGCTCGTCAAGCCATTCTTGTGCGGTCATCCGCTATGTCCTCCCACATTTGATCAGTAACAAGACAACACCACCCGTCTGGTGTAGGCCAAAACGGGCAACAGCCATTTTCCACTGGGCACGCACCACGGCGGCATCGCTCGGCAAGCTGTGTTGGGGTGAAGTCTTTGTACTCTGGCAGTACGTCCTCATTATACCAATCAGCTGGAGTGATTTTTCGGCATCCCTTCATCATCTTGCAGTGCTCACCGCCTCCCGCAGGACACCCGGACTGTCCCTCGCTGTGCGCGCATAGATAAGCGCGTATCAGAGCCCGCTTGGAATACTTTTCAAGATCTTCTATCTTCATCCTCTTTTCTCCCGCTCACTGTTCAGCACTTCTTCCCAAGCTTGAGGCGTTACGTCTGAACACCACACTTCTTTCATCGGGCAATTTTCTGTTTCTTCGCCATATAGTAGCGGGCATCGAGTATAAACCGATGCACTGATTTTGCACATATACGCCCGCGCGATTGCCTCTTTTGAGCACTGCATAATGGATTCAAGGGAGGTTTCACTCATTGTCCATCTCCTTCTCAGCTTGCAAATGTGCCATTCTCATTCTGCACCAGTCCCCGCAGCCTTTGCCCTTGAAATGCTTGGCAGGACAGAACATCGTCATCCCGTGGGCACACGGTACGTCTTCAATGTCGAGATGGAGTGCAATCATCTTTGCTCTCGCCTCGAACTCGGCGGCGTCGCGGTAGTCAGATGCAAGTGTGTACGCGCTCGTTTCAAATTTCTCCCTATCGGCGCACCAAAAGCAGATGCCTCCAACGCCGCTGACTTCATAATGTACGCAACGGCTGCATCTAATTTTTCGGTTCTCCAGCCACTTCCTTTCCTTATCCGTCAGCATATTTTACCCCGCGCGTTGTTCATGCAGCCGCGCCCCTGCACACCATCCAGACCACCCACACGAAGAAGGCGACCCACACCCACGTGAGCCGCCTTTCCCATTTCGTCATTCCGCCTTTTCCAGTAGCGCAACATGAGGTCGGTAGAACTTTCCTACGCCACCAGTTTTTGATGGGACGCGAACGATATAGGACACATGATCCCGAGGGTAGCCAAGATGAGGTGCCTTTCTCCCATATTTCTCAGCTACCCTCGTGGCATATATCTGAGGATTCCCGCCCGCAGGTATGACGGATTCAACAATCCCCTTTTTTTCTTTCCAAAAGCCATTTGCGGAAGAAGCCCACTGTACCGTATCGCCAACCTTGAAGTTTTCCATATTACTCTGCCTTTTCCGTCCATTTATCGCAGATTGCCAGAGCACCAGTCTTCCAGCCATTGAGCGTACAGCGGGAACCGTCAAAGTACGATGTACCGTAGTATCCCTTTTTCTCAATGCGCTCGACATGCTTGCAATTCGCGCAATTCTTTGTCGGCGCATGTTTCTGCCAGTTTACGCTATTTTTTGTGATTCTTGGCATATCATCCCGCGTGATTCGTATGCGCGGCCCACGGTTTGGGGTATGAAAAGCCCCGCCGGGGGAGGGCGGGGCGGGGTGGTTAGAAGGGTGGTTCATCATAGGGAAAAGGCTGACCGTAGGTATTGGCTTCCGGTGGGGTCTGATTCTTCCCCTTTTCCGCTTCTCCGGTTACAGGGCCGTCAGTGATAAATTCCTTACCTGATTTGATCTGTACATATTCTTCTTTGTCCGGGGTGATGATCGATGTGATATAGTTGTTCCAGTACTTTTTCCCGTCCTTTTCGTAAAACTCTTTGCTGATACCGAGTTTTGCGGGAAATTCCATATCTTGCATATCCGTCCACTCGGCAAGCTGACGTCCTCGTATCGAACGATCGTCAGTGGCTTTTGGGTTGATTCCCCGATGGGCTTCAATAATGGCTCGTATCTGTGCTCCTGAGCGATTGCAGGTGGTGGTTTGCCCCTCGTTCAAGCGGATGTTCTGATACCCTGCGGGAAGCCACAGATTATCGTACCATTCCACACCATCATAAAGTCCGCCTACAACGGTAAACTTGCACCACAGGCCAAGAAGCCCTGACTTTGCCTGAGCCACCCACGGAGTATCTTGGAGCCCATATTTGGGCGTTTCTACGCTGATGCGAACCATGACCTTGCTCCCGGCAGGAACAGGCCCGTAATTGCGGTTTTTTTGTTCAGATTCCATATTGAGATCAAGCATGGTAGGCGCCCTCCGTGGCGGTTAAGAGTTGTTCATGGAATGCGGCCCATGTCGGGTCGTTTCCGATAAAGATTTCCGGTTCCAGAGGCCAGCGGCTTTTGGCCTGATATGCCGGGCGCTCTGCCGTGTAGATGACGCGGTCGCCGCTTCCGGTGGCCTTTGCCTTTTCTCCTTCCCTCTTTGTGACGCGGGCCTTGTAGTTCAGGAACAGGAGCATTTCAGCCCATTCCATCCAGAGTGCCGCACCACGCTTGTGGAGCTTGAGGGAATACCGCTGATACGGATCGGAGTCCGGCGGATCGATGGTCACAGGCACGGCATGAGCGATGGTAACAATGTTCATGTCGCGCAAGGTACGAAGCTTTTCGAGCTTGGCTTGAATTGCCCGCCACACGTCATCAACCTTGACGTATCCCTTACCGTATCCAAAATCCTCAATGTTTTCCTTTCCTTCCTTGGTGCATACGTACTGCCATACAAGCGGCTCCATCCAGTCGAGAGAGTCGATGATCAATGTCTTGAACTGGTGAATCCCGCGCAGTGCGGCTATTGCAGCGTCAAGGTCTTGAAGACTGGTGATGAGATTTGGAAACGTGGGGATGTCCAGTGCGGCGGCCCCGTTCTCCGTCCTGAGTAGGATGGGAGAAGGGAACGTCCCTGCGAACGTTGTCTTTCCGATGCCGGGAACCCCGTAGAGGACAATCTTCATCGGCTGGAATCCTTTGCTGCTTACGATAGCGGAAAGGTCAAAGGGGTTCACGAGTTCGCTTGCGTCGCATCCCAGGAAGCTCGCTGCCTGCACCGCCTGTTCTTGGGTTGTCTGTGCCATTGTTTTTCTCCGGTTAAAGTAAGGCCCCGGAACAACCGGGGCCTTCATTGCATTCTTCGACATCATCTTGCCAACAAGCGGCATCATGCGCCTTGATGAACTCGATTGCCGCCTTGTACGATTTCCCATGTTGAGAATCACCGTGTTCTTTTTCAACCTTCGCGGCAAATTCTTCGAGCGTACCGTAGAAGCAACCACAACGGACGTGGACAGTCCGTTCGGTCTTGGTCACATATGTGATTCCCTGTCGGGAACCGATAGGACCAAAGGATAGAATTTTACCTGCGGCACCCCGCAGGTCGGCACCCCGCAGGTCGGCACCCCACAGGTCGGCCTTTTCACCGCCTTCTTCATTTTGCAGCCATTTTGCATGACGCTGTAAAACTTCTATTTCTTTTTTCGTGAGTTCGCGCATAGTCCCACCTCAATATGTTATTAAAAATGCCCCTTTCCGGGGCCGTAGTATTCGGGTTCATCGGGAATCGTGCGGTCTACGCCTTCGCGTTCATCGGGGAACATGTCTACTTCTGGTTTCATCACATCCCCCTCACCCATTCGCATGAGCCGATGAAGATCGCCACAACCACGAGGACCACGCCCAACGCCCACGGAGGGGGCGCCAAACGCTCGCGCTGAGGTGGCATTGGGAACCGCTTCTTGCCGGGAGGGGTTACGTACACTTCCTTGATCATGCCGCCACCTCCATCTTTCTCAGCCATTGTTCCGCTGCCTCGCGCACGCTGGCCTTTTTTGACTTGTCACAAATGCGTTCAAGACGTTCCCGGAGCGTTGTGCCTTTGCGCTTCCCGGTGAGCACAGGATGGCTACGGGTAAAGTCGTCTGCGTGAGATATGGTCATAGTCATATTCATCTCTTTCTCTCCTGCGTTGAAGTCTGGATCGGCGTCCCAATCCCGTTTCCTGCCCCGGAATCCGGGGCAAGTGCGGGGCTAGGCTCCATACTTTTTTATGTAGCAATCTCTACATAAATATGGAGAATTGTAGGTTATCGCGATGTTCGATTCATCAATATACTGTACGGGGTTCGGTTCTTTGCATCCGCATTCTTCGCATCTTCCGGCATAGTTCCGTGGCTTGCCGTACTTGTTCAGCAATCGCAGCTGTTTTTGCTGGTCACGAAAAATACGCCGCTGCATCCTTTCCATCGCGTTCATTTATTTATCCTTTCCGGTTCGTGCTTTTTGAGAGGCTAGCCGTCTTCACTAGTGCATGTTCAAAGCCGGGCTTGAATCGGCTCTTCCCGTTGTCCGCCCAATACCACCCGCGCGGTGCAGTCATCGCCTTTTCGTTCCTTCTCCAGCCCTCTGGAAGTTTTTCAAGCTTTGCAACTTTTGGGTCGCCTAGCAGCGAAAAAACGTCATGGTTCTTCATGTTGTTTCTCTCCTTTGATTTCCTTGTCTCAACAAAACCCCGGCAGAATCCGGGGTTCAATGAACCAAGGCTATCCATTCCTTCTTCCTTCTCTTCCCCGGCTTGCTTTATCCGCCGGGGGCTCAGGCTTGCCGCTGGTGTCCAGCTTGGGGCCTTCATCGCGCTGATTGTCAAAGAACCGTGCGTCGCTATGAGCTACCAAGCCCTACACAGCGTCGCCGGGAAATCGATTCCGGGGCGCACGCCGAAGTATTCCGGCGTCCATTCGGCATCGTCATCATCCCAAGGTTCAGCCTGAGCCTCTTCTTCGCCGGGAAAGTCGCTGATGTACTGGCGGGCATCTTCGAGGCAGTCGAGATGTTCGACTTCGATTGCTCCGGTTGATGTCACGGTCAGAACCGTGCAGGGCGTAGAAAAAGCGGTCATGGCGTTCTCCTTTGGTCTTGCCGGGCTTGAATCCCAATCCCGGTTGCTACCCCGAAGAATCGGGGCAGGGGCCGGGGCTAGGCGGCTAGTTCGTATCCGTGTTTCTTCATCCAGCGTTCAGCACCTTTCACGCTTGAAAAGTATTTCCAGTTTCCGGGGTATTCAGCGCAAACCTCGCCATAGCCGTTGATGCTCCAGATGCGCCCTTGGTTGTCTCCGTTCGTCCAATGCTGTTCGATTCTTTCCATTTCCTGAGCGTTCATTCTGCTTTCTCCTTTGTGGCGGGGTTCGTTCCCCGTCTCGTTGAAAACAGAATGCATGAATTTCATTCTATCGTCAAGCATAAAAATGCATGAATTTCATTTTTTATCACCCAACAAAAAAGCCCGTTTACCGGGCTATACTGGGAAAAGTTTGCTCAGGGCATGAAAAAAGCCCGCTGGTGAGCGGGCTAAGAGAGCGAGGGGGTATGTTGATTGCTACGACTCATATGGGATGAAATCAATAACCTCAAGAATCGTTCTCTCTGTCGTTGCCCTCTGCGTTTGTCGACGTTGTACCGTTCTCAAAGTCACAAATAAGCAATCTCCGCTACCGAAACGGTATTTGTGGTCTTTAACATCTTGCAGAAAGGTTTCATCTTCAATGGTTGCGGAAAATTCGAGGCCGCCATCGCCTTCGTAAAACCTCCAGTTCTTGGCAGAACCGTTATTACTGGAAGTAATAACCTCAAGTTGAACCTGTGCTGTATTATCGCTAATGACCGTACCCGACTCAATTTTCATATATCTTCGGTCATCTTTTGTTATTGTTTCTTGCAACGACTTATTACCAATCAATATTTTGTCGAAACCTTCATCATCCAATACTGATGTTAGTCTGTCCACACTATTTTTTATTCCCTTGTTGGCAAACAGATTGATGGTGCAATTGTTGAATGTGTTCCGTTCTCCCATCGTATTTTGGATAAAACTTTCCTGTTCACCCGGTTTGACAATCTCAACATCTTTACCTTTCGCCCAACGGTAAAGCTGAACAGTGTTCACTACAGAAGATAGAACACTTCCACATGAGCCTGATACAATAGGCAACACGGCAGCTGCAGACTGCTGCATATATTCGAGAACCAATTCAATCTCAAAACTTCCAGCGTGGAAGCCTCCTCTTACTCGCATGTCAAGATCTACAGTCCGACCATTGGCAATCTTGTTTGTTTGCTCTGCCAGTGATTTGAAGGCAATCAACGCTTCGGCAACTGCCCCAATATGCATCTCATGCCTTTCGACTGCAGCTCCGTCAAAGTCGATCTTGAATGACTCATGCATTACTTCCATATTTACTTCCCCGTCGCTTTGACCGCCTTCAACCGTTCTGACGCACGCTTAAGAGTTTCATTAAGCGTCCAGCCCAACGCCTCACTTAAATTCATGATATCGGGCAGTCTAAGCTTCTGCTTATTTCGATATTTTCCGGTTCCTTGCCCTACGAATATAGCTTGAACTTTCGTACGTTTGCCGACCATGAAGCTGAACGCAATCTTTCCGACAGCTTCATCAGTCAGCCCAAGCTTGTCCTTTTGTTCCTTGAGAACGTCCCGAATCGCTTCCTCAAAATCGTCCATTTCCTGCTGAGATGTGAACATAGGGCTTTTCTCCTTATGCTCTCTGTCTAGCATGGAAATTTCATTTTGTTTCGTTTGGTGTAATTTCATGCTTGACAATTAGAATGAATTTCATACATAGTCAACCCACAGGGCACGCCCAACCGCCCCGCGAAGAAGCGAACAGGAGGGAGTAGGCCACCGCTCAAGGGGCGGTATCACTGGACGGTATTCAGACGGTGGCGGTGATGTCTCATGAAATCCCCCGGAACCACGTAGCGAGTGCCGGGGTGTCCAGAGACGAAAGTGGAGAAGGGACAATCTCGCAAGACGGCGCATCAGCCGGAAAGCTCCAAGGTCACAGCGTGATGTCCGCGTGTGGCTGCCGAAGCGATAGGGACGGCTCCATACCGGAACCTGTCGAGGCAATGTCCTGCCCACGTGTGATAGCGGGTAAGGGCGAGACTTTGCCTTTGCTCCTGAGACTCACCACCCGGAACTCAGGGAAAGCTCAGATGCCTTTCTGCCTTCTGGCTCTAGGCACTTCCTGAACTCTTCGCCTACCGAGAACTAGGGTCAGGGCGGTTCCCGCCCTCTTGCCGGAATGGGGAGGGTGGGAAAGATGAAAAAAGGGGAACGGAATCTCAAAAGACGTTTTCAATTCTTTTTGAGATTCCGTGAAGTATGAAAAACAACGCTGAAACAGGACATTTTACTCTGTGCGTAGCCTGTCCACGAAGTTTATGGGCAATTTATAAGCGATTTATGGGATTTTATGAGTTTTAAGAATATCAACTTTTTCAATATGATACACTGTTTTATCTTCTAAATAAGCTCATTTTAATAATCGTTCTTTGACAATCAGCCCCCATAACCCGCCCAGTCCGGTGGTAGTGTCATCGGTGGCATGGCGGATAGGGAAACGCGTTTGCAAGGCTGTTTGGACCGGAGCGCGAAACTTAACTTGAATAGGCGCTGCACATAGCAAAATGTCCTTCTGTTGCGTCCTTGGCATTTGAGTATGTCCTGTATTTGAGGCCTTCCCCACTGTGCTGAGGACATCCACAATCCATATAACCATCTACTTCAAAAACAATAGTTTCAAAAAAGCTGTCTTTATTAGCCCCTAAAGTCTCCCGTTCTCCTTTAGCCCCGAATGGGTAATAGTCTCCTACAGTGCTAATAAGCATTTCTTTACCATCATGAACAACTACCGTACTCAAATGAAACAAACATTTATTCCCGACTATGAGATGACAAGCATGACCGTAATGCTTCCATTTTTTCACATTTCACCTCCAAACTTCATGGGCGGGCGGCATCGAACCACCCGCCCACATGCGGTTACTGCCCAGAGGAGAGGTCTGGGACTTCACAGGTTACATTAACGGCTCGGCTATGACCGATGCATAGGGAACACCGGGAGTCGCCAAGTCCTAGACCTGCGGCTAGACGCAAACAACCTTATCCACGCTCTAGCATGGTTCGGGAGTACGATTTCTCGCGCTCCCTTTCATGCTGGCGGTCGAACTGTCGAAAGGTCAGCTTACCGCATCTTATTCTTCATTTTTCTTCAACAGAGGCCAGAGCATGACGAACACGCCAGACACGAAGAACAGGTCACTGACTACGGACATGAGCATGTTCGTAAAGTCGATGCCCACGGCGCACAGCCCACAAGCAATTGCTCCAGCAACGCGCCAGTTAAGCATTTTCAAGCCCGTAATCACGCAGGTTAATGCCAAGCATGGATGCGACTTCCTTGAGCACCTTGACCTCTTCGGGCTCGATCTCGCCGTCAGATTCGGCAATGGTCACCATGACATTGAAGCACAAGAGCTTTTCGTCAGGGCTCGCCTTGAGGTCTTCGATTTCCTTCATGGCCTTCTGGCGACCGATGCGGAACCCGGTTTCAAACTGCATCCTGAACATGTTGATGGTTTCGCTGATCTCGCTTCCGAAGTGTTGCAGCTCAGGCAGCGCATTGATGGTCTTGTCGAGCTTGGCAAGTTCCGCGTCCTCGCATTCACCATCAGCATAGGCCACCAAGAGAGCACCTCCGACAATGGCTTGCATGAGATCGCGGTTTTCGACCTTGGCGAGTTCAGCCTTGCCCTTCTGAACATTCTTGCCGAACATTTTGCTAAAGAATCCCATTGAATCCTCCCTTATGCTTTAAATTTATGCTGCTATGGTCGGTCAACAGCTACCTTGCGCCCTTTCGGGGTACGTCACGCATGACGCCTTTTCTCGCACCATACCCCCGAAGGGCACCTTGTCCTTTGCCTTCTGAATCGGAACGCCGTTCCGTGTTGATGCAGGGAAATGAAGTTGGCTGACATCTCACCATCTTGACGGCTAATGGTTATCCCCGCATCACAGGGAACGGCGATAGTTGAACTTGGCAGCCGGGGACGGGATCGAACCGCCGATCACAGGGTCAAAGCCTGTTGCCGTAACCGCTTGGCTACCCGGCTGTGTGTCACTGTTTCGAGTGGATGGAACCGCATTTGCTTGCCATGCCGAATCTGGCAAACGCACCGCAGATATTCGGCTCTCTCTACGCGAGGTTTTTTATGCGCGTGCACCACTAGCTGGACACGGGCACCTCTGCGAATCCATCCCTCGAAACAACGACTCTTCACTTTTCAATCTGGCGGACGGGGTGGGATTCGAACCCACGGATGCTTTCACATCGGCGGTTTTCAAGACCGCTGCCTTCATCCTCTCGGCAATCCGTCCATGAGCGGTTTGCCCGCTCCTAACATGCCTAATCAGGAGGGAAGGAAAGGGATTTGAACCCTTGGAGGAGCTTATCCCTCTACGGTTTTCACCGCCGCAATCGGCCTCTCTGCCATCCTTCCCGCTCTACTACTTCTTCGTCTCACCAGTCTCACGGGCCTCTTTCGAGCTTTCCGGGCGGCCTCTTGCTCCGCCCACCGTATCGCTACGGCCTTCATGCCGCCCAAACTGGCTTCCTCCGCCCGGGGCTTGTGGCTACTTTCCGGCTGGTGTGCCGGGCGTGTTCGCCTTCCCCGGGCGTCGTGAAAACAGTGTGCGATACTTCGAACAGTATGTCAAGAAAATCGTTCGATACATCGAATGATAAGATCAAAAAAAATCCCTACTCGGTGGAGTAGGGAAATATTTTCAACATCCTATAGAGTCCAAGTAAGCAAATGGGTCTAATTCTTGGGGAACCTCACCGTAACAGAATAAGGCTTTCCGTAATAAGCGGTAACAATGCGTTAAAACAAAATCTTTTTTCTCCCCAACAAGTAGTGATTCAGATACTCTTTTGAAAATTTTTTTATAAATTTTAGCTATTTTCCGTTCAACATCCTTTTTGGCACGCGCAATGCTCTCTCTCTCTCTCTCTCTCTCTCTCTCTCTCTCTCTCTCTC
>ENA-ORNG01001711-ORNG01001711.1-human-gut-metagenome-genome-assembly--contig:-NODE-1711-length-15003-cov-2.557466_pt1 | contig 15003 bp, 13 predicted proteins | sample MGYA00242113_ERZ509018 | MGnify/ENA primary metagenome ERZ509018 (study PRJEB26280, sample SAMEA2338711) | human gut metagenome | biome: human gut; feature: human-associated habitat; material: faeces... | reverse complement strand
CAGTTATAGCGGTGATTGTTTCTTTTTCGTGGGACAACTTAAAGGGTTGGACTGCAATAATTCGATGAATTTTATAGAAATATTGGAAACCATAGACCGGGATTTGGGATTAGGACTGGCAACAGGTAACCCGATACCTGTTACCCGTAATTCTTACCGTGTGGTGGATAATACATTGGAAGAAACACCTGAAAAAGAAAGTAAGCCTTACCAGTTCAGGGAACAGAAATTTCCTCTTGCCGAATTAATGTACTGGCAACAGTATGGTATCACACCGGAAATATTGGAACTGTACAAGGTCTGTTCCCTACGGGATTTTCAGAGTGTAACGGCAGATGGAACACCATTCACATATACTTCATCCGTAACAGAACCAATGTACGGATATAAAAGTAAACGATATATAAAACTGTATCGTCCATTCTCAAAAACTCGTTTCCTCTATGGGGGTAATTTCGGAGATAATTATTGTTTCGGATTGGAACAACTACCCGCAAAAGGTGATACACTGTTTATTACGGGCGGAGAAAAAGATGTCATGTCATTGGCTGCACATGGTTTCCATGCTATCTGCTTCAACAGTGAAACGGTGACTGTTCCCCCTACCCTGATTTATAAACTGACTTTCCGGTTTAAACACATCATCTTATTGTATGATACCGATAAAACGGGAAAGGAAAGCGCACGCAAACAGGAAAAACAGTTGGAAGAATTTTCAGTAAAACGGCTGCTTTTACCGCTTTCCGGCACAAAAGAAGAAAAGGATATTTCCGACTATTTTAAAGCGGGTAATACCCGTGAAGATTTCCTGAAATTGTTTATTGAATTTTTAGACAACCTATATAGTGATACATTGATTATGCTTAAATCGTGCGAAATAGACTTCAACAATCCCCCGGCAAAAGCACAGGTGATAATCTCTGCCGGGGACGTTCCACTGGGAACACAAGGCAACCTGTTCGGCATCACTGGTGGCGAGGGAACAGGAAAGAGTAATTATATAGCTGCCATGTTAGCGGGCTGTATCTGCCAACCGGATAAGGAAGTAGATACGCTCGGCATACAGATAGCCGCTAACAGTAAACATAAAGCGGTATTGCTATATGATACGGAACAGTCCGAAGTACAACTGTTCAAGAATGTAAGTAACCTGTTGGCACGTGCGAAGCAACCGGACAAACCGGAAGAACTGAAAGCATTTTGTCTGACGGGGATGTCCCGCAAAGAACGTCTGCACGCCATTGTTCAGAGTATGGATAAGTTCTATTACCAATATGGGGGCATACAGTTAGTAGTGATAGACGGTATCGCCGACCTTGTAAAAAGTGCCAATGATGAAGCGGAAAGTGTGGCGGTGATAGATGAACTATACCGACTGGCAGGAATTTATAATACCTGTATTCTCTGCGTACTGCATTTCGTACCCAACGGATTGAAGCTGCGGGGGCATTTAGGTTCGGAATTACAACGTAAGGCGGCAACTATCCTTTCCATCGAAAAGGATGAAGACCCTACGCAATCAGTAGTAAAAGCTCTGAAAGTAAGGGATGGTAGCCCATTGGATGTTCCTTTGATGCTGTTCGCATGGGATAAAACAGCCGGAATGCACCTTTACAAAGGAGAAAAGCCACGAGAGGAAAAAGAGAAACGCAAGGAAAAGGAACTGGTCGGGGTTGCCCGTGACGTGTTCGGCAGGCAGGAGCATATCACCTACATAGACCTGTGCGAACAGATACAGCAAATCTTGGACGTGAAAGAACGTACCGCAAAAAGCTATATCCGCTTCATGCGGGAAAAGGATATTATCGTCAAAGATCCGTCCAACCAAAGTTATTTTATGATTGGTTTAATTTAATCAGGTAGCCTTATGTATATAGATAAAGACGATTTTACCGCATGGATGGAGCGTATCATGGATAGGTTCGATATGCAGGACAAGAAAATAGACCGGGTGATAAAAGGACGTAATTGTTTGGATGGGGAAGAACTGTTGGATAATCAGGACTTGTGCCTGTTACTTAAAGTAGCCCCCCGAACGCTGACCCGTTACCGGAAAAAGGGAATACTCCCTTTCCTTATGCTGGATGGCAGGTGTTATTACCGTGCTACGGACGTACACAAGTTAATCCGTGAGAAAACCGACTAATTTTTTCTTTTCTAATGGCTTTTAATCCTGTTTTGTCGTGAGATAAGGCAGGATTTTCTTTTATTGTATGCCGGACTTTTCAGGGATTTGGCTAACTTTGCAAAAGTTACATAAGAAAATAACGGCGATTGAACGGTAACCTGTGATTTCGCCTTTATATATAACATATTCGTTCGCAGATGTCTTAACGTAGAAAACTGGCACTTTTCAAAGAATAGAGGCTTTTGCGCAATGCTTATGCTATGTTTTGTCATAGCGTGGGCTTGCGTGCTTCTATTCTTGGGTATGCCAGTACCTCTACGTTGAAGTTCCGTGAGTTCACGCTTCTTTTTTGGCGTACTGGCGAACAGTTTATAAAAAGCAACTGTTAAATACTCAATTATGAAACATTTAAAGACTTGTATTGCCGTATCTCTCGATGGCTTCATTGCCCGAAAAGATAATGATTTGGGCTGGATGCCGGAAAACGTTAAAAAGGAAATTTCGGCAGCTTATGAACACCCCCGTATATTTCTTGCCGGAGTGAATACCTATAACATGATTTTTAAACGTTGGGGCGGATGGCCGTACAAATGTAAAAAGACTTTTGTAGTGTCCCACTACGATACCAATGTTACCCGTAAAGAAGATGTAACCTTTCTTACCGATATGCCGTTACGTGCGGTCAATGAACTTAAATCAAGTTCGGAAACCGATATTCAGGTTATCGGCGGCGGCAAGTTCATAACCTCCCTGATTGAAGCGTCCCTGCTGGATGAAATTACCCTGTACATTGTCCCGGTCATGTTGGGGGACGGTATCAGGTTCATAGGAAAGACATTCGGGTCGAAGTGGGAACTGACCCAAAACAAGATACTGGATAATCAGGTGGTTTGCCTGACCTACCAATATAAAGGAGAGTAATTAAAAAGCACCCGGTATCCCTCCGGGTGCTTCAACCACAAAAATTTCAATTATAAGTATATCTATAACGAAACTTTCTGTGGCAAATATAACGATTTTCATCTTATTTCTTCAGTTTGCCTTTCTTTTCAGGGAACACGAAAGTAACATTAAACTGCCCGTCAAAGGCAAGTGAAGCGTCAAAGACTTTGCCGTTTTTGCTTTTAAAGCCTTTGATTAGCCCGGTTTTCCCGGTAGTCACCAGTTCGGTAATCTGTTTGTCCGTTAGCTGCTTGTCGCTCTTGTTGCGGAAGATGGTAACGGAACAATCCACATTGGAACATTTGGCGACTTTCGGATAGAAAAGGATGCGTCCGGTCTTGCATTTGGGGCAAATGCAACCACTACCCGAAGCGAAAGAAAGCTGAACGTCCAACAGTTCAGCCGTGATTTGCCGTGCATACACTTCGATACCTTTACGGAACGTGTCGGGGTTCATTTCCCCGCTTTCTATTTTGGCAAGCGTATTTTCCCACATGCCCGTCATTTCTACGTCCGCTATTTTCTTGTCCCGGATGATATTGTAAACAGCAAGCCCTTTCTCGGTCGGGACAAGGTTCTTTTTCTCCCGGACGATATACTGGCGGGAAAACAGCGTCTCGATAATGGCTGCCCGTGTTGCGGGTGTGCCTATGCCCGTATCTTTCATGCTGGCTTTCAGGTCGGCGTTTTCCAGTTCCTTACCCGCCGTCTCCATTGAAGAAAGCAAACTGCTTTCCGTGTGTAACGGTTTGGGCTTCGTCTGCTTCTCCAACAGTTCAATACCGGAAAGCGGCAGACTGTTACCGTCCTGCATCACGGGTAAAGCGGTGTTATCTTCCCCGTCCTCTTTCTCGCCGAATACGGCACGCCATCCGGCGGACTTGATTACAGACCCTTTGACTGTGAAAAGCGACCCTGCACATTCCAGCGTTACACAGGTAACGTCTTTGACGCATTTTTCAGAAAAGGCTTCCAACATCCGTCCGGCTATCAGTTCATAGATTGCCTGTTCGTCTGTTTCCAGTTTACCGGGCAGGTTTTCCGTTACTATTAGGGCGTGGTGGTCTGTTACCTTGCTATCGTTCACGGAACGGGAATTTAATATTTTGCCTTTCATCCCGGCAGCATATCCGGCAAAGCGGGCGTACTGTTCCAAATTAACAAGACGTTCCGGGATTTCCTCGAACACGTCCTGTGAGATATAACGGCTTCCGGTTCGGGGGTAACTGATTAGTTTACCCTCGTATAACTTTTGTGCGATGGATAGGGTTTTGTCTGCGGAAAAATTCAGTTTGGTATTCGCTTCTTTTTGGAGCGTGGTTAGGTCATAGAGCAACGGCGGTTCTTGGTTCACTTCCTTACGTTCTACGGTTTTCACCTGTACCGTTTCCGCTTCCTTTATCTTTTGCAGCGTGTCGATGGCGGGCTGCTGCTTATCGTATTTGTCTGCGGACAGTGCAGCAAAGGAAACATTGTCTTTTGCCGCCTGTAATTTCAGTTGCCAATACTTTTGTGGGACAAAGTTCTTGTTCTCCAAAAAGCGGGTACATATCATTGCCAACGTGGGCGACTGTACCCGTCCCAAAGAAAAAATGCCTTGTCCGGCTGCCACACTTAAAGCCTGTGTACCATTTATGCCAATTAAATAATCCGCTTCGCTGCGTGCCTGTGCCGAAAGGAAAAGGTTATCATAAAGGCTACCGGCTTTCAGGTTTTGCAGTCCCTCACGGATTGACTTGTCGGTAAGGCTGCTTATCCATAAACGGACAAAAGGCTTGTTGCATCCGATATACTGGTAGATGTAGCGAAAGATAAGTTCTCCCTCTCTCCCTGCATCGGTGGCGACAATTATCTTATCCGACTGGTCGAATACTTCTTTGATTACCTTTAGTTGTTTCAATGCGCCGGGGTCTGCCTTGTACCCTTTTTCCGCTTTCACTTGTCGGGGTGTAAGTTGAAAACTATCCGGGATAATAGGCAGACTTTCCCGGCGGAAACTCTGTATGCCGTAGGCTTCCGGCATTGCCAAACCTACAAGATGGCCGAACGCCCAGGTAACGAGATACCCGTTACCTGAAAGATAGCCATCCTGTTTTTCACTCGCTCCTAAAATACGGGCAATGTCCCTTGCCACACTTGGTTTTTCTCCGATTACTGCAATCATTCTAATTTTGATTTTAATTGTTCCACTTCTTTTTGTCTTAGGATTTTCCGGTCATAATAGATGTGATAGCCATCTACATAAAATTGTCGGTTCTGCTCGTCTATGGCTTTCCAGTCTGTTTTGAAACAGGCACGAACGAACAGGACGAAACCGACAACCGGGATAAGGATTAATACCGCTATCATCTTTTGCGTCCCCTGCTTTGTTTGGGTTTGTCCGTCTGCTCCTGCTTCTCCTTTTTATCCTGCTTGGTCTTTTGTTTTTCAGTGGGCTTGTCCTGACCCTTTTTCAAGGGTTCTTTCACTTTCTTGGTGGCTTCGTTGGTCTTGCCTTCCGAATTGACCGCTACCTGTGTGCGGTTCTTGCTTGCCGGAGTAATCTCTTTTACGGCGGAACGGTCAAAGCTGGGATTGTCACTGTAAAAGCCTAACTTCTTCTTATCATGGTTTACCTGAATATAAGCATCGTATTCGACCCCCCGCTTGTCTTTCAGCCCGGCAACAAAGATGGTCTTGTCATTGACTAAATCCTGCTGTTGCTGGCGGGATAGCTCTATTCCTGAAATGCTTTTGGGAATGGTTACACCGTCACTGGTGACAAGGCTGTTCTGCTGCGTCTGTTTCTGCCCTTGCTCCTGTGACTGCTTGGCATTGGGATAGATAAATTCCAGACTTTTCTTGTCCGCATTGACCTGAACAGTTGCGGAAAAGGGATTTTTACGGTTGGAAATCATATTTTCAAGGAATACCCCTTTTCCTTCCCGTAAGGCTTGCAGCTGTTCCTTGTTCAGTTTGACACCCTTTATTTCATCCGGTATTTGGACGCTGCTTGCACGCATGGAAACCAATTCGTTTGTTACCTTATCCACGCTGACGAAAGAGGGTATCATTTCTCCCGTGATATAGTTTTTCAGGTTTACTATCCGTCCCATGTTCCCCGTTTCAAGAAGATTGGCTTTATCCTCTTTGGAAAATTCATGTCCGAAGAACGGGCGTTCAAGTTCCGGCTTTTGTCGGATGCCGTGTATCGCCAAAACTATATTCCCGTCTTTGTCGTGCCGGAAAGATAAACGTGCGTCCAGTTTCATAATGGCTGAATTGTAGTTTCCAGCAATGGTAAACGCTCCGGGGGATTTGTAGCCCCTTAACATGGGTTCTAAAGCCTTTGCCTTTTCAAGCTGTTCTTTGGATAGACCAAAATTCTTCAAGGCTTCCCAGTCCACTTTATCCGGGTCAAGCAAATACTTGCTTTTGTCGGGTTGCTGCGGTGCTTGCGCCGTTGCTCCCGTTTCTTTGGTCGGTTGTTGTGCCTGTGGTTGTTGGGCTTGGGTTTCCTGCTGTTCTTTATTCGTTTCCTGCTGTTCTTTCTTCGCTTCCTGCTTCACGGTTTCAGGTGTTACCCGATAACGCTCTATGCCCGCTTCGTTTTCAGGTGTCGGATGATTGAAGTTATCCCTGATTATCGGCTCGATTTTGGGAAGTTCAATCTTAGGGATTTTGAAGAAGTTAAAATGGGTCGGGTTCTTCAACTGGTTCATCATATTGGAAAAGAAGTTGGAAAAGAAATCACCGTGACGGTCGAATTTCAAAAGTTCGCTGTTGTTCTCCGATGGGACGGTTTGGAGTTCTCCGTTTTCATCCACGCCTTTTACTGCGCTGATTGTCTTTTTCTCCTTATCCAGTACAAGAAGAATATCCATCATCTGTTCGTCAGTGGTGGACTGGTTGGCTGTGTTTACATCCATAATGTTTTGAATTTTAATGAGTAAATAAAGTTTTAGGAAGTAAAAGTAAGGATGAAATAGAGTATATTTAAGGATTAGGGAACGGGTGGCTTTATTAGTCCTCGTTTGGCTTCATTTGTCCCAATCGGATAAAAAAGAGAGTGATATTTGAAATCATTCTCTTTCCATGAGCCATTTGTGAGCCATTTGGTTATTTCTTTTTCATTTGTAATCAGTGATTTATCAAATCGCGCCCTATCTTGGTAAAACGTTTGTGAGCCATTTAGGTATATAATAAGTTCCTTTGCCTACTTTACCCTGCATTTCCAGCCAGTCATTCATTTGTTGGAGTATGCGGGATGCAGTCGGTTTACTTACTCCTAAAATATTCTGTACGTCTGAATTTGTGCCCCGTCCATTTTCAGCCACATATTCAATAACAGAAATATACCTTTCATCTATCCGTTGCGCCAACAACTGCGAACGCACATCGGTATAATAGGTAATCATCAGACCGCTTAACATTTTAAGTTTGGGTGGCAACAATCTGTATGCACTGACCGCTTCCAAGATACGTGTGTAACCACGTCCCCAACTCTCAATATCCCCGCTTCTGAAAAAAGTGTTGGCGATTAGCGGATTATAGGGAGAGGACGGGTGGCTTTATTTGGCTTACATAATGTTAAAATACAGATAGATAGTATATTTAAAAGGTATAATTCACCTTACTATGGATGAAAGTATTTAATTTTGCCTAAAAACTTACGAAATATGAAGTTACCTAAGAGAGTTCCACAACATATATCTGAAACTGCTTCTTTTAAGCTATTTTCTTCCAAAATACCAGATAATTGGATAATACGAGATATTACAGAAAGAGATTATGGAATTGATTGTTATTTAGAACTTGTAAATGATAACAACGAATTATCAGGAGAATTAGCTTTGATTCAACTGAAATCAAGACAAACTATTCCATGGACTAAAGAAGATTACTACACCCTTACAGGTGTTGATATAACAACATCTAATTATTGGTTCAAATTTGCTGTTTTTATATTTCTAACTGATATTGATAATCAGGAATTATATTTTGTGTCTGTAAATCATAAGATTAAAAGGAATTTCGATGAATTTGTTAAACAAGATACTTTTAACTACAAAATCAAAAAGACAGATAAATTTGAAGGCAAGGATGGTGTTTTTGCATTCAAGTTTCATTTTTACTATGAATATTACAGACAGCAATTTGAAAATGAATTCCTATTTTTCCTTTCTAATATTCAGCATTTTCAAGACTTTCAAATGGAACATGATAATAGAGATTTTCACATGGGAATTGAAGATGCTGATATGATTTATTTTGAAGCTATGCACAGAAATTACAGTTTTTTATGTACATATCTTAATATTGATAATCCAATCCCATCATTGAGGAAAATAAAACAAGGAAGTCGAGAAAAGTTTAAAGGCGAACATCATTATACATTGTATGAGCATGATTTGACTGAATGGATGGGGGAATTTCAAAAATTAACTTTGCAGATTACAAAAGGACTAAAGGATTTTTTAGATGGTGAATTGAACTATTGGTTAAGGATAAATCCTACTGTTTACAATTATGTAAATAACATTGGAGAAGATGGACAACTCCCACAATGGTGACCAAAACATTATTTATTGAAAACCAATTAATTATATGAGTTATACACCCGAATATTTTTGGAAAAACTTTCGACTTGGCACAGAATTACAGGTTTCTGGTTCGTTTATTTATAATGCACTCTATTTTTTCGACCAAATGGAATGCTTCAATAACGAAGAAGAAATATTTGAATTTTTGTACAGCTTATCCGTTGGGATTGAAAGATTAGAAAAGATTGCTATCATATTATTAGAACATGATAAATCAACAAATCAAGAAGAGTTTGAAAAAACACTTATAACACATAGTCATTCAGATTTGATTGATAGAATAAAGAAGAACAGGCAGTTAAATTTAGGTAAGTGCCATAATAAGTTTATACAATTATTATCTAATTTCTATAAATCAATGCGGTACGGTAGGTTTAATATTACATCTGTTTATGAACCTAATCAAGATGCTTTAAAATTTATAGAATTTCTTCAAGATGAACTTAATATTGAGATAAAAACCAATATGATATTGGCAACAGCTAATAATGATAGGATTAAAAACTTTATTGGAAAGACAGTCGGTAAAATAGCTACTCAATTATATGAGATAGTAAAAGATGAAGCAGGAAGATTAGGGACTTTCACGCATGAACTCCGTTATGGCTCTAAACCTTATAAAATATTCATGTGCGAAGAATTTACATTTCACAAAGAAAACTCATTGAAAAAGGAAATTATTGTTAGTCTTATAAATGGGAATGAAGATGATAGATTTATCAAATTCGCAAAACAAATAGAACCCCTTCCTTTTGATGATGTAACGCATGAGTATGTCAAATACTTAATTAATCCTCAAGGTAATCTTTCTTTAACAGAAGAGTTAGAAAGCATATATGAAGATAATTTTGACAAAGAAAGAATGTCTATGGTGGAAGTTATAGGGAATGTAAATGTTTCCTTTGGAGAGGATGATGAAGACGAAGATTTTTTTTACTGTATTAAGAGTTGATAATTTATATAAAAATGGCAAATCTCACATTCAACGAAAAACAATTAATCGAATCCGTTTTTGGTATGAGTTCTGGATATATTCTTGATTTTTCAAATAGGGATTTTGAAGAATTTATGAAGGACGTTGTACAATACAATATATATACAAAATATCCGGGTCTGTCAAAAGCTAAAATGTATCGGGAATTTCTCAAAGATGAAACAGAGCCATATGTTGGTAAGTCTATCGTTATGCTATTAAACTATATGAAGGATAATGGTATGATTACTGAAGATATAAAAAATAGAACAGATAGATTGTATGAATTTGGAAAGAAGTTATTAGGTAAGAATCAGGCTCAACCCAAATCAAAGCAGCAAAGTCCCCAACCTGAAAATAAAGTAGATGTTGATTTTGATAGCTTAAATGTGGCATTGTTGGCAATAGAAAGCATATCCAGCCCTCAAGCTAAAGGTTATGCTTTTGAAAAATATCTTAACAAATTATTCAAGGATTTTGGTTTAGACCCACACGCTTCATATCGTACAGAGTATGACCAAATAGATGGAAGCTTTGTTCTTGATGGAAATACTGTACTAATTGAAGCAAAATACCGAACGAATGCAATCCCCAAAGATGATTTAATACTATTCTCCAATAAAATAAAAGCAAAATCACATTTCCCTAAAGGATTATTCGTTACTTATTCCCCTGTGGATGCAAAAGCAATAGAGTATTTTACGGATAGGAGTGCAAGATTTGTGATTCTAACCGTGGAAGAATTATTTCTTTTATGTCAAAACAAATATTCATTACCCAAAGTATTACAAACGAAATTTAGAGTACTGGATGAGCAAGGTGTAATATATAAACATATAATGACTATAATCTAACGATGGAGAATATAGACATAAAAACAGTCGTAATTGAAATAAATACCATATTGAGTAAATATGGTATATCAGAATATATAACAGAATTTGATATTACTTGTATGGGGAGATTTATATGGAATTATAGATTTATTAGAAATGGTGATGATTGTACTCTTGAAGCTATCCCCAAACTATCTTAAATTATTTTTAATCATTATTCTCCAATCCCCAATAGAGAAGAGACATTTTATCATTATACGACTTGGGATGCTTTTGAAAATATTGTAAAAACTAAGGAAATTTATTTATTCAACTTATTAAACCGATTTTCTCAAGGAGAATACCATGGTTTTTATTTAGACCACAATCTAACTGGCTATCAAGAAGACGACTATTTTAAGAATTTAATGAAAGATATATATTACATTTCATTGGCGCGTTCTAAAGAATTAACTTCTGATAATGAATATGATTTAGAAACATCATTTTGTAATGGACGAGGTGCCAGATTGGAATTTGCAATTAATTCACATATACCTGATTTTAGAAATGTTTATTATTACGAGGGAGAAAAGTCTCTTTATGAAGAATTATTGGAATTTATAAAAAACAAATATAACAAATTATTCGTAATAAATGGATTGTCAAAACTTGGAGCTTTTTATCTTCAAGGGGATTTTTCAACAGAACATGAAACACGCCTGATTATCAAAAAGGATACGGACGATTATTTATTTGACTTTGTACCAGTGCAATATAATGGGGACATTCAGTGTATAAAATTAAACATGTATGAAAATAACAATTATGCTAATTTTCATCTAAAATCAGTAAAAGCAATACACGTCCAACATGATTTAGTAAATAACCTTTTAGAAACCTATCCTTTCGTTGAAAAACCTATAATATTAGGGTAAATCTCTGCAACTTTCTAAAGATTGCAGAGATTAAGCTTTTTATTCTTCACTCTTCACCAAATGCTGCAACTCCGGGTCATTCTTGATGCGTTCCATTTCGTCCGTGACAATCTGCTGAACTTCCTGCTTGACCCGGTTGTAATTTGCCTGTATTTCTTCCTGCATCCGGTTGTTCCCGTCCTCGTCCCTGAAATCTATAATTTGGGGTAGTTTCTTGTAGTTGGCAGTTTCCCGCTTCACTTGCTCGTTATCCACCACAATTTCCGCATGGAATATTTTCTGCTCTATCCGTTCATCGAAATTGTCACTGACCGCACCCACAAACATACCCTGTGTTAAGTTGGATATTTTACTGGGCGGTATCAGGCTATCCATCTGCGTACTGATTGAGGTTGATTTGTCATTCCTATTGATAGTCATGCTTTGGCGTTTTTGCAGTACCTTTCCGAAACGGTCTGAAAGCGTTTTAGCCGTTTCAGAAACCACCTGACCGGAAAAGATATTACCTACCGTATTTTCGATAACTTTGCTTTCCTTGTCTCCATAGTCCCGGCGTAACTGGCTGAAATCCTGAAAGCCCAAACAGACCGCTACCTTGTTGCTTCGTGCCGTTGCTATCAGGTTATCCAGTCCCCGAAAATAGATGGTCGGTAATTCATCTATGATTACGGAACTTTTGAGTTGGTGCTTCTTGTTTATCAGCTTCACGATACGGGAATTATACAGTCCCAAAGCACAGGAATAGATATTTTGGCGGTCGGGATTATTGCCTACCACCAATATCTTAGGTTCTTCCGGATTGTTTATATCCAGTGAAAAATCATCCCCTGTCATTACCCAATACAAGGCAGGTGAGATCATCCTCGAAAGCGGAATTTTAGCACTTGCAAGCTGCCCCTGTAACTGGTCTTGCGCATTGGATTCCCATGCGTCCATGAACGGTGAAAGATAGTTTTCCAGTTCGGGATAACTCGTTAATATCGTGAATGTATCGGCATACTTCTTGTTCAGAAACTCGATGGCGTGCGGGAATGTACAGTACTTACCACCCTGATAGATGCGCAAATACCAAATGATAGAAGCGAGCAGGATAATCGGGCTTTCTACGAAAAAATCCCCCTGCTTCGTGATCCAACTGCGATTCAAATTTAACATTATCGTATAACTGGCTTCGTATGCGTCCGATATGTCCGTCATAAATGCCGGATTTATCGGGTTGCATCGGTGGCTTTTGCGTGGGTCGTCAAAGTTAATGATATAAAATTTAGGCTTTACCTTATATCCGTCCAAATGGTTAAGCAAATGGTTATAAGCTATTTCCGATAAATCGGGAAATTTGTAGTCATACAGATACATTGCGAAGCCTTTTTCAATTTGCTGTTTGATAAATTGATTGATAACACAAAAAGACTTGCCACTGCCCGGATTTCCAACAACGATGGACGCACGTTGGGGCGATACAACGTTTATCCATCCATCGTTCCACTTCTTTTTATAGTAGAAACGGGTCGGCAGGTTGATAGAATATTCGTTTTCAATCAGGCGTGTTTCTTGTGCGAAACTTTCATTCTCCAAATTAAACACATCATCCATCAGGTTATTTTTCAACAGGCGGGAAATCCACACTCCGGCTGCCAATAACGAAAGATACCCGGCTGTCATGGTAAAGATATACAATGCCGTGTTTGCCGCCAATGGTAACAGCAAAACCAATAACCACCAGTTCAGGAAGAACAGGATAAAACCGATTGTCAGGAATACATAAATCTTGTTCCATGTGATTTTTTCCTCTTTCACTCCCTTTGTTCCCAAACAGGAAAGCGCAAGAAATACCACTGAAAAAAGTTTGGTATATAGAATATGGGAGAACAGCCCGGCGGTACGCTGGAAGTTCAGCAGGATTTTATCGACTACCCCGATATTGATACCCCATTCCCGGAACGACTGGTAACAAAACCAGTAGATGTTTATCACTACAAATAAAATACTGATTGCCCGCATAAAGTCCATGACCTTTGCAAGTCCTCTTAAATCATCTTCATTCTGCATAATTGAAATTTTTATAGTTATTAAATACGTCTTTGTTTCTTCTTCTTTCTCTTCTTGGGTGGCGGAACTTGGTTGTTATCGGGTGGCATATCGTCCACACCGGATAACAGGTTGAACAGTCCCGCAATGACTTTGCCTGTATTTGAAAAGTGTCCGGTCTGGTTAAATTCCGGTACGTGTTCCTGCGTTTCCTGTTTACTGTTTCCCGTCAAACTGCGGGAGCCAGTAAACAGATCATTGAACACATTGGCGGAAAAGTCCTTTCCCAAACGAGAACCGTTCAGGACGGTACGGTTTTCGTGGTCGATGAACGTTACCCCGTATATCCTGCCTGTATCGTTCTGCCGGAACAGCACATCTATTCCTTTCGCTTTCAACTCCTTAATAAACTGTTCCCGGCTGCGGATGGATTTCATCACTGCACCAACCGTCCGGCGGGTACGCTCTTTCAGGTTCTTGTCCTGAATGTCCTTTGTGGATTTCTTGATGTGTCGCTGGATTGCTTCGTAACCTACCGACTTACCCAAAGAGGAAGATTTGAACGGGTTTCCCTGCTTTTCTCCTTTGTCATCGGTCGCCGAATAGACAATACCGTTATAAGGTTTGCCGTTCACTTCCCCTTTCACTTCTTCCGCCTGTACATTATATATAGATAGCAACGCTTTGTATTCCGTGAAACTTTGGAAACGGTAGCTGCTGGCAAGGGCTTTCACCGTATTGGATAACTGGTGCTTTACGTCCCCTGCCCGGTAGTCCACCTTTTTAAGTTCGGGACGGTCGGCTACCTGTTTCTTCTCCGCCGGATGCAGCCCGTACTTCTGTTCCAGTTCACGGGTGATTTGTTTGCTGCGGATATGCTCGAACTTGTCGTTTATCTTTTTGCCCGTTTCATCTACCCGGATGGAAACGATATGTATATGATGCCTTGCAATATCGCAGTGCTTGTACACCATATACGGCTGATTGCCGTACCCCAACTTATCCATATACTCTTTGGCAATATCCGCAAGCTGGCTGTCGGAAAGCACATCGTCAGGGTGCGGGTTCAGGGAGATATGGATAATCGGCTTTTCCGTTTTCAGGTCTGCGGGCAGGTGCATATCGAAACATTCCATACATCGCCGGATGCTGAAATTTCCGTCCTCGCTTTCAAACATCCGGTTGCTTAAAAGTACCTTTCCCTGTTCTTCATCCACCTTGTTTTGGTTGTAGGAAAGCGCACCGAACAGGGAACTACCCACACTTATTTTTGCAACCATCTTTCCTCAAATTCACGGGTCAATTCAATAATTTGGCGGTTCAGGTCGGCAAGTTCTATCGTTGCCTTTTCCAGTTTATAGAGAAATGCGAGTGCTTTCTTCTCTGAAAAATTGGTATTGAGAGCCTTTACCACCTGATTATAATTCACGGCGACACCCCTGTACTGGGAATATAAGGCGGTCAGCCGGGTATAATATTCTACCGCCGCCTTGTCGATTTTAATCACTTTGAACGGTTCGCCGAAGATACGGGCGGTGATAAAATGCGCTTTGGTGCGCATACCGGACTGGTCGAACAATGCCAAAAAGCGGGCGTG
>ENA-ORNG01001708-ORNG01001708.1-human-gut-metagenome-genome-assembly--contig:-NODE-1708-length-15036-cov-3.709832_pt1 | contig 15036 bp, 15 predicted proteins | sample MGYA00242113_ERZ509018 | MGnify/ENA primary metagenome ERZ509018 (study PRJEB26280, sample SAMEA2338711) | human gut metagenome | biome: human gut; feature: human-associated habitat; material: faeces... | reverse complement strand
CAACAACTATCGTCCACAGTTCTACTTCAGAACAACAGACGTAACAGGTGTTTGCAACCTTCCAGAAGGAACAGAAATGTGCATGCCTGGAGATAACATCGAAATGACAATCGAACTGATCCACCCAATCGCTATGAGCCAGGGTCTTACTTTCGCTATCCGTGAAGGTGGACGTACTGTTGGATCAGGCCGTGTTGCTTCTATCATTGAATAATCAATAAGGTCTAAATAAAATTGCCCGGAAAACTCAGGTTTTCCGGGCTTTTTGTGTACATAGAGCTTCAATTAAAATAAAGCCTAAAAATTTTCTTTAATTCATTTGGATTATAGTGCCGTGTTTTTAGAATGCTTCCATCATCACATCAGAATGCTCAATCATAGCCTGAACGGCACCATGAACATCACCAGAGCATACGGCATTCAGAATCTTTTTATGCAGGTCATAAATGACCTTTCTTTCAATCTTCTTATCTGTCAGTTGCAATTCCGGATGATCATAGAAACCATTCGGGGAATTTTTCAGATTTGAAAAATACACATTGTCTACAGAGTCAATAATGGCTGCATGGAATTCCTGATCCAGTATGAAATATTCAGCAAACGGTGTATCTTCGGTGAGAGTCTTCTCCATATCGGACGTAAGCTGCTGCATACGTGCCACATGAACATTATCTGGATCTTTCATGTAATCCTGCGTTAATTTCTGAATACAATAACACTCAATAGCATTGCTGAAGTGGCGATGAAATTGCAGTTCCTCCTGAGTCATAACATGAAGGCAAAAACCCCGGCTGGCCATCACATCAATACGTCTTTCCTCCCCCAGTTTTTGGATTGCATCTCTGACAGGTGTTCGGGACATTTCCATTTCCGCAGTCAATGCATTTAAAGAATAGATCTTTCCATATTCGAATTTGCCCTGAGCAATCATTTTGCGTAATTTATCATAAGCGATATCTTTTAATAAGTCTGCCATCGTTCATCTTGTATGATGTTCATAGAAATAAGAACATCTACATTCCTTTCTATAGTTAATATTGTAGTTTATCATCAAATCGTCAAATACTTATGAATCGACTTCATTATTCATTCTAACGCATACCCAGACAGAACACAAGAATATTGTAAAAATATAACAATTTTTATTGACATACCAGTATATCGGTTGTATAATACCAACATACCGGTATATTAATTAGAAAAAATTCGATTAGGTTTAAAGAAAGAGGGGGTTACATTATGTTAAACATTTTATATCAGATGAATAGAGATCAGGTTAAGGCACTTTCAGAGAGAACAAATCTGGCATTTCTTCCTGTGAGCCCTTGCGAAGCACATGGCCCACATCTTCCGGTAAGTGCTGACGTTATCACAGCATTTACGATGGCTAAAGACTGTGCAAGAAAATTAGAGGATCAGGGCATTGAATCTCTCATTGCAACACCAATCACATACTGTATCGCTGATTTATGTAAATTTCCTGGCACCATTACCATCCGCTATGAAACAATGGTCAATATTGTTGAAGATGTTTGTTTAGGTCTGGCTAAGACAGGATTCACAAAAGTTGTACTTCTCAGCGGTCATGCAGAACCATCCAGCATGGATGCAATCAAAGAAGGTGCCGACAATGTTAAGAAAGTTATTCCGGAGTTTGAGTTTATGTTCTCAGATTGGTTTGCCAAAGCTCTTCCACTTACATATAAGGACATCTGCAAAGGTGAGCATCCTGAATTCGATATCCATGCAGGTGAAATTGAGACAGCTCAGCTTATGTATGTCTGCCCTGAATGGGTTGATATGGATGTAACAAAAACACTTCCGGCGAACCATGCTGCTGAATTCTTCTTTGCTAAATTAGAAGCCGGTGCTCAGAGCTTTGCAGAAGCCGGCGCACCAAACACATACTTTGGTAGCCCTGCAGCTGCTACAGCAGAAACCGGGCGTAAGATTTTTGATGTTGTCAGCGATTTCATCCTTGATGAAATGAAAGAAAATCTTAAATAAGTTACACATACTCATACGTAAGAAAAATCAGGTTACACAGTTACATAGGTGAAAACAAGGAGTTGTAATTATGAAAATTTTTGTTCCATTCGATTTTGGCCGAACTCTTGAAACAGGTATGGGCATAGTAATGTCCTTCGTATTGAATTCATCCGCTATGTTTCTTCTTGGCGCGCCTCTGACACCATTTACGATTCTTCAAGGATGGGTTGGTGCTTTTGCCATTGCAGTGGCCATTAACTATCTGTTCCCTTGTATGGACTGGGCAGCAGCAATTACTAAGAATATTTCGAATAAAACTGTTGAATACGTTGTAAGAGTTGCCGTTTTCTCATTCTTCGAAATCTTCCTCAACAGTGTTTGGTGTATGGCAAATGCCAATGTGATTCAATTTTGGCCGCAGAAGTTTCCAATCCTGCTTGTTGTGGGGACCATTACAATTTTCATCTGCTTACCAATCATGATGCGTATTGCGGGTGCATTAAACAAAGAGGCTTAATTCAGCATAGTTGCTGTTTTACAAATAACAATTGTACATAATGTATAGGTCAATCTAATTGCCCGGTCTGAATCTTCAGACTGGGCAATTGCATTTCCTTTATATGGACAGATATAATGAAGAGATGCAGATAGACAACAGCCTTGCTATTCCGTAAAAATAAAAGGTATAGAATAATGGTAGGAAATATGATATATTTAACCCAAGTAACCGAGAGGTAAATCGAAATTTTTAATTAGAAGAGGTATACATTGATGACTGAAAAAGAAAAAATGCTTGCAGGGTTACTTTATGATCCGTCTGATCCTGAGTTGGAGCGATTACGCTTGAAGGCACGAAAACTGGCAAGACGTTATAATTTGACTGATGAAGATGAAAGCGAAAAACAATATGAAATCCTTAAAGAATTGCTTCCGAATACACGAGAAATCCCCGGATTACAGGCACCTGTTTATTTTGATTATGGATGCAATACATATTTTGGAAAATATAGTGGGGCAAATTTCAATTTTACTTGTCTGGACGTTTGCCCTGTTCACATTGGAAATAATGTGCTGATTGGTCCAAATGTTACCATTGCTACACCTATGCATCCGCTGCTTCCCAAAGAGCGGAATTTTAGGCTGCGTGAAGATGGCAGCTTGTATAATCTTGAATATGCGAAACCTATCACTATTGAGGATAATTGTTGGTTAGCTTCTAATGTGGTTGTTTGCGGCGGTGTAACAATCGGCGAGGGTTCTGTTATCGGAGCAGGCAGTGTTGTAACAAAGGATATTCCGCCACACAGTCTTGCTGCCGGTAATCCATGCAGGGTGCTTAGAGAAATTACGGAAAAAGACAGAATGGAATTTAATTAAGACATTCCACATGAACATACTGCGAAGGGAGGGCTGCACTATGGCGAATATCCTGATTGTTGAAGATGAAAAGAATATGCAGGAAATTATTGCTGAATATATGCGGCGAGGCGGTCATACCTGTTTTATGGCGGATGACGGCGTGGATGCGCTGATGGTATTGAAAAACAATCCGATGGATTTGATGATACTGGATATTATGATGCCCCACCTTGACGGCTTTTCTGTCTGCAAAATGGCAAGAGAAATGAGCAGTCTTCCCATTATCATGCTGACGGCCAAAAGCGGCGAGGACGATAAGCTCAAAGGCTATAATCTGGGGGCTGACGACTATATGACAAAACCATTTAGCCCCAAAGTGCTGCTGGCAAAAGCAAACGCCCTGCTGCGCCGTTCTTCCCCACTTCCGGCAGATACTGTGAACGCCGGAAAAATTTCTATCATTCCTGCCGCCCATCAAGTCTTTTTGGATGGGCATGAAATCGTGCTGACTCATAAAGAGTATGAATTACTTTCCTTTTTTATGGCAAATCCCGGGCAGATTTTCAGCAGAGAGCAGTTGCTGAATCGGATATGGGGCTATGACTTTGAGGGTACGAACAGAACAGTAGATACACATATTAAAACCCTGCGGCAAAAGCTGGGAAGTGAGGGCAAGCACATTGTTACGCTCATTCGTTCCGGCTACAAATTTGAGGTGACGGTATGAAGATCAGCGATAGCATGAATGTTTTTACGATACGGAAGAAAATCCTGCTGGCCTCTAAACTGATCGGCCTTTTACTGGTCGTTTCCTATGTGCTGTCTGCAAAGCTGCCGGTTAACCCAAGCTATTCTTATGTGCTTTGGATGACGTTTGTCGTTGTTCTGATTTTAGCCATTGACTTACTTATGGCCCGCTTCATTTCAAAACCTGTTGCTGAACTGAATGAAGCAGCCAGTAAGATGGCAGAATTGGATTTTTCCCAACCCTGTGGGGTAACAAGCCTGGATGAATTCGGGGAACTCTCGAAAAATATGAATATCATGGCTGAAAATCTGCAGCAGGCATTTGAAAAGCTGGAAGAAGCCAACGATAAATTAGAACAGGAGGTAGAGCGAAAGCGGCGTTTATTGGCTGAACGGAAAGAACTGGCAGACAACCTTTCCCATGAAATGTAAACTCCGCTGGGAGTAATCCGGGCCTATGCCGAGGGCTTACAGGATGAAGCAGACGAAGCAAAGAGGCAGAAATATTCCGAGGTCATCATTTCGGAAACGGAGCGCATGAGCCGCCTGATTACCACTTTGCTTGACCTGTCCGCACTGGAAAATGGAGCCGTACAGCTTCATCCGGAACGCTTTGACTTTGTTGAATTTCTCGAAACAGTTGCCGGAAGATTATTGATTGATACCCCGGATGCGGATTTTGACCTGAAATACGAATTGCCGGAACATCCCGTTTATGTCGATACGGATAAGAGCCGTATGGAGCAGGTGCTGGACAATTTGATTGTCAACGCAAAAAGAAATGTCCGGCCCGGCGGTGTTTTAAAATTATCCTTGAAAGAAAACAGCGGTGTGCTGGATTTCTCTGTCTTTAATCAAGGGCCAACGATTCCGCAGGAGAGCTTATCAAAAATCTGGACGAAATTCTATCGTGACAGAAACTCTAAATACAACGGTTCAGGATTGGGGCTTGCGATTGTCTCGCAGATTTTGTCTATGCAGCATTTGAACTACGGCGTTGAAAACAAATGCGGAGGCGTGGCGTTCTATTTCTCTGTCCCCGTTGTAAAATGACAATTTGATAGTTAGGAAAAGGCTTCTGTTTCTAAAAAGAAACGGGAGCCTTTTTTGTACCTGTTAAAAGATTTCACATAGGCTTCACATTGATCTCACACCGATTTCAACGCATTTTTTTATTTTTATCCCATCAAGAGGGGCAACCCCCTCAAAATAAGGAGCAGCACAGAAAATGGGGTGATGATGAATGATTGAGGTGAAAAATTTGACCTTTTCTTACGGGAAAGACAAGCAGGCATTACATGGCTTGAACTTTACCGTAGGGGATGGAGAAGTCTTCGGCTTTTTGGGGCCAAACGGTTCCGGCAAATCTACGACTCAAAAGATTTTGACGGGCATTTTGAAAGGGCATGGGGGTAAGGTGTCGCTGTTCGGAGAAGATATTTCTTCCGCACACACGCAGGAGTTTTTTCAGAAGATTGGCGTTTTATTTGAGTTTCCCTATCTGTATGCCAATTTAAGTGTCCTTGACAATCTGCGCTACTTTGCTTCGTTCTATCCGAAAGAACAGTTGCGGGACGCATATGAACTGCTCGACGATCTGGAATTTAAGCGGGACTTCCTGAAGAAGCCGGTTTCCGCCTACTCAAAGGGAATGCGCCAGCGTGCCAGCATGGCAAGGGCTTTAATCAGCAATCCCAAACTCTTGTTTTTGGACGAGCCGACCAGTGGCCTCGACCCTGCCGGAGCCGTCCTTTTTCGCAAGATTATCGAAAAAGAGCGGAAAAAGGGAACAACGGTATTTCTGACGACCCACAATATGCTGGATGCTGACCTGCTCTGCGACAGAGTAGCGTTTATCGTGGGCGGAAGCATTGTCGCGCTTGATACGCCGAGAAACTTAAAGGAGGAGAACGGTAATCACAGTATTATCATTGATTATCTGTATCAGGGCAGGCGGGAGGAACAAACGATTGAAGCCCGGTCGCTGAAAGTCGGTATCCCTTTTGCGTATGATGAAATTATCAGCGTTCATTCCCAGGAGCCGACTTTGGAGGATATTTTCATCCAGTATACGGGAAGGAGGCTGTCTTGATGTGGAAAAGTCTTTGTTCTCTGTTCAAAAAGGATTGCCGGATGATGGCGTCTGGAAAATTTTTCTTTGTGGCGCTGGGGTCGTTCCTGCTTTATACACTATTCATCAACTTCGGCTACCTGAATTTTATGCACGCGGAGATTTATAATGTATATCTCTATGACCCGGCAGAAACCCAGACCGGGGCTTCTCCGCTCGTCCATCCGGTGTCCTCTATGGAAGAACTGGACGCGGCACTTGCCAGAGATATAAACGGTGTGGGGATTAATGTCAGCGACGGCAAGCCCGGTGTTGTACTCTATACGGCGGCGGAAAAGGCTGACCGGCATAGGGCAGATTATGCGTTGTCGCTTCTGTACCCCGGCGAAGAATATAGGCCGAAAACAGTGGACGGAAATACCCCGGAAATGAAGCAGCGCAAAGATATTACCTGTGAATTGCTGTTTATTGAGATTGTTGCCGTGGGATTTTTGGGAATTGCATCTGTCCTGTTCAAAGAAAAGCAGATGGGCGTGATTCGTGTCCATGCTATTATGCCGCTGAAAAAGAGCCTGTTTGTATTCTCCAAAGTTCTTCTCTTTCTGCTGACGGATTTAGTGTTTGCTGCCCTGATGATTTTGTTCAATATCGGGCTGGCAGAGGCGGGAGGAATTTTGCCGGGTGTATTGCTGCAGACGGCAATTCTGTCGCTGATTATGGCGTTGGCAGGCTTTGGCTGTACGATGTTGCTGAGAGACTTTAAGCAATTCTCACTGGCCTATTTGGTGATCGCCCTCTTTGCGGCAACCCCCGTCTTTCTGGCGGCCAACACCTCGGTCAAAATGGCATGGATCAATTATCATCCGTTTTACCATGTGTATATGGGGCTGAAAAACGCATTTTTCAGTATGCCTGTCACAAGCCCCGCTTATTACATCTGCGCAGCGTGTGTGATCATTCTGCTCTTTGGCATTGTTGAGGCGGCGTTCCGCAAAGAAATGGGAAGGGAGGGCTGACAATGAGAGGTTTACTTTATCAGTTGAAAAGTGTATGGAAAGATAAGTTTTGTATCATGTCATTTTTACTGCCTGTCGTGGCTGCCCTGACACTCAATTTTGTCGGCTCTGTTGACCTTTCCTCTTTGGGAGAATTTCAGTTCGGGGTAGTTGCTCGCGGTGTTGCGTTGGAAACAGAAAAATGGCTGGAAGAGTATGGAACAGTTACGGTTTATCCGACAAGGGATGAATTGATTGAGGCAATCAATGAACCTTCTACGAATCTGATTGGTGTGGAAATGGACGGAAACAGCATGAAAACGCTTTTATCCGGCGACGAGTTAGAAATGTGGCAGCAGACGGCGGGAACGCTCCCGGCCCTCTATCGGCAGCGGGAAACAGCGGCACAGGCCAGTGTGCAGATTTTGGAGCGGCCTGACATACTGGCGGGCTATCAGTACATTTTCTCTGCCATTACTTTAATCGTTGCTATGTTCATGGGATGTACCTTTAACGCTATGAACATCATTTCCGAAAAAGAGGATGGCGTTGCGTTTATCAATGAGATATTGCCTATGACTGCCAGACAGTATGTGGTTCAAAAAATATTTATCGGCTTTGTGTTTGGAAGTTTATCCGCAATTTTTACGGCGGCAATCTGTTTCAGGCTGCCTCCGGCCGGGGCGGCAGTCATGCTGGTGCTGATTGTGTTGTCGGCATTTGTGTCTGCCCTGATTGGCCTGTTTGTTGGCCGGATTTCGGATGGGCTGATGGCAGGCGTCGTTTACATCAAAATTGTGATGATCGTGTTTATGGCGGTTCCGATTTTGTACTACTTGGTGGGGAACGGAAGTAAAATCCTGGCATACATTTGCTATCTGATTCCATCCAGTGCCACCTTTGAGGGAATTATGGATTTGGCAAATGGCGGAACAGGGCTCATAGGCAAAGACATTGTTATCCTTGCCGCTCATTGCGTGGTTTGGCTTTTATGCGGATCCCTTTTGACAAAAATGCAGAAAAAATAAATGTGGTGATTTAAAGGAATCCATGGAAAAGGCAAAAACCGAACAAATAAGTTTCTGTGAAATAGGCAAAACCGGCCTGTGAGGGTGGACGTACTGCTGGCTCAGGCCGTGTTGCTGTAATTATTGAAGCTTGTTTAACGGCAATGTGTGATATTTCAATATGTTTTATCCGGAGCTTGACCGTCATGCGCCAGCCATTTGCATTCAGTGAGTTCCATATTGGTAAAAGTGGCCAAAAAGGAGGAATCTTCCGGGCTGCAGGCATAGACGCCAAAGGAGATTTCATCTTTGTCTTCTAATAGATGGCAAATCCGCATTTGACGGTAGGTAATACCGTCTTCTGAACATTCGATGCGAAAATCATCTTCCCGTCGGCTTAACCGATACCACATAGATTTTATATTGGCATCAATTTCTGTTGTGGCCCAGTCAGAATAGCCGTGATTGGTTACAACGCTTCCAAGGTGCTGGAATTGGTCGTTTTCATATTCGATAGAACCTTTGATCCAGTTTTCGCTGTCCAGATAAACAACAACTCCGCACTGGTCAAACCGGTGTTGACTGGCAAATTCCGTTTTAACAACAAAAGAAAAAAATGGATCGCTGGTTTTCATCTGAAGTACGGGGGCATTGTCATTGCGGAAATGGTAATAGGTTCTTTGCCACAAATCCGTATTTGGCTTTGTGATAATCTCGATTTTCTCCGGGGAAATTCGGTAATTTTCCGGTTCTCTTGTCCATTGTAATTTTGAAACATCGAATTTCATTTTGCATTCTCCTGTTCTTAATTTGCATCTTTCCACTTTCGTCCATCTGTGGGTACACCTATTTCTGTTTGCAGGTATAATTATATATTACAGGAGCAATAATGCAAGTACAGTTTGTTTAAAATAATTCGTTAAAAAACTTTTAATTTTTGGGTTGGCAAGTGTATAATGAAATAAAATCCGGCAACGGAGAGTTTGATAAGGATAGATCGGGGGAAAATACTGTGAAAGAAAGTAGAGGACAGCCAATAAATGGCGCACTTTAACAAGCTGTCATATGGTAGCATTTGAAAAAGTATTAGTTTGGGAGAGCTAAGAAGCTAGTTGCGATTCGGAAATAATTCCTTCTCGAATGAGCAGTTTCTTAGCCTGTTTGATAGCCTTTTCCTTCTGTTTTTCTTTCAGAAGTTCAGGCATATCAACCTTGTATAAATCGGTCGGATTCCACTCTTCTCCAGTAGACAGCATCTGGTAGATAGCAGTGAGAATCATCCGGGCGATAGCAATAATGGCTCTTTTCTTGCCGCGGCGTTTTGCAATACGTTCATATTTGGCCTTGTAGTAAGGAGATTTATCAGATTTCACGGCTGCATGAGCAATTTGTACTAATGCAGGTTTGAGGTAGACACCGGCACGTGTTATTCTGACAGATTTCTTCTTACCAGCGGATTCGTTATTACCGGGCGTTAATCCTGCCCAACAGCATAAACGTTTGGAATTAGAAAATTGAGCCATGTCGGTACCAATTTCAGAGATAATAGTGATGGCACTATTACGGTCAACACCTGGAATGGTACACAGTAACTGGACAGCATTTTCATGAGGTGCAATCAAAGAATCAATCATAGTGTCTATATCATTTATCGTAGATGTGATATAATCCATATGTGCGCGGACGAGGCGCATACGATATTTTTGGGAATCAGTCATCTGGTACCCTTCGATGGATTCAATGACACTGTCAGACTTCTTCTTTAAGGAACGAAGCAGTCTGGAAGCTATTTCTTCGTGGTTGATGGAATTGTCGGATTGCTCGATCAGGTAATCAATAACGGAAGTGGCTGATTTTCCAAAGATATCGGAAACAACCGAATCTAATGCAACATTACAAACAGTAAGTGCATTCTGATATCTGTTCTTTTCACTGGAACGGCAGGAAGTCAGCTTGTAACGGTATCTTGTGAATTCACGCAGGATACGGATTGGTTTAGAAGGGATATAACTTCCGGGAACCAGTCCTAGTCGAAACAAATTCCCAATCCATTTGGAATCCTTGGTATCGTCCTTGTTGCCTTTGACAGCTTTCACCCATTTGGGATTAGCGATGGTGACGTTGATTTCGTCTTCCAAAAGGTTGAATACAGGAACCCAGTATTTTCCAGTAGATTCCATACAAACATCACGGCATTGGTTTTTAATCAACCATTCTTTGAATTGCAGGATAGAATTGTTGAAGGTGGAAAAGCGCTTTTTGTGGTAAGAAGGTTCGACTCCGGAAGTAGTTTTAATGATTGTGGCAACGAGAAAAGATTTGTGTACATCGAGACCACAACAGGTTTGATAAACAACTTTCATGGACAAAAACTCCTTTCAAATTAAAATGATAAGAAGCCATTGACTGTTCCATCACACATTTAACAGAGAAGTTAAAACAATTCTTACTGTACGGTCTTGCGAGCCACTTATTTGTGCTTGAAAGATAGTATGCTGTCTAAAACGAAGAAAGTCTTTACGACTTACCTCCCCGTGCTTTGTAGTGTAGCTTCTTAAGAATTATTTTATCAGAAATGTGGAGGTTTTGGAGACTTTCATTACTATTTGTGCCGCCGACTTGGCGGCGGAATGGAGATTAGTATGAATGAAGTAATCCGTCAGCTTTTTGAAAGAAAATCCGTCAGGGCATTTACGGAACAGGAGATATCCGGCGAGGACAGGCAGTTAATTTTGGAGGCGGCTGCTATGGCGCCTACGGCGGGAAACCAGCAGTTGTATACGATTCTGGATATTACCGATGCTGCGCTGAAGGAGAAGCTGGCAGAAAGCTGCGACCATCAGCCGTTTATTGCAAAGGGAAAAATGGTGCTGATTTTTTGCGCGGACTGCCGGAAGTGGTATGAGGCTTTTCAGGCAGCAGGCTGTAAGCCGAGGCTTCCGGGGGCAGGAGATTTGATGCTGGCTGTTTCGGATGCGATGATTGCCGCTCAGAATGCGGTGACAGCGGCGTGGAGCCTGGGGATTGGTTCCTGCTATATTGGGGATATTATGGAAAATGTGGAAATACATCGTGATATTTTGACGCTTCCGTCTTATGTTTTTCCGGTGGGGATGCTGGTTTTTGGCTATCCTACACAGCAGCAGATGGAGCGGGTAAAGCCGGAACGGGTGGCGCTTAAGCATTTGGTGCATGAAAACGGATACCGGCAGATGGCAGAGGAAGACTACCGGGAAATGTTTGCAATAAAGACAGGAAACCAGTCGTATGAAGCGTGGATGGAGGCATTTTGCAAGAGAAAATACAACTCGGATTTTTCGAGGGAAATGACGCGGTCAGTCGCTGTTTATCTGGAAGATTTTCAATAATATGAAAGGAATCACCAAGAGAATAATTTGCTAAAAAGCTTTGATTTCCGGGCTTTTTCGTGTATAATGAAATTTACAGATTATGGAAAATACCCCCCGTTAGGCTCCAAGGGCTTGACGGAGGGACATTTTTTCATATAAATTTCAGGGGGATTAAACGGAATGAGTAAACAGGAGGGGAAAAGAAGCAGTTTTTCGGGGAAAATCGGCTTCGTATTGGCGGCGGCCGGCGCCTCTGTAGGGTTGGGAAACATATGGCGTTTTCCATATCTTGCAGCAAAATACGGCGGGGGTATTTTTTTACTGGTATATATTATACTGGCGCTGACCTTTGGATACACGATGATTATGGCGGAGACTGCTATAGGGCGTATGACGAAAAAAAGCCCGGTGGGAGCATTTGGCGCATTTGGACGTACATGGCATTTGCGTTTTGGGGGATGGATGAATGCCATTATTCCGATGCTGATTGTGCCGTACTATTCGACCATCGGCGGATGGGTCATTAAGTATATGTTTGAATATATACGGGGAAATGGCGGCGCATTGGCGGCAGATGGCTATTTTGACGGATTTATTTCCGGTGGGTTTTCAGCGGAAATATGGTTTTTGATTTTTGCAGTTGTGACATTGGTTATCATTTATGCCGGTGTGGAAAATGGAATTGAACGTGTGTCAAAGTTTATGATGCCGGTATTGGTTGTACTGGCGGTCATTATTGCAGCCTATTCGATGACACGGGAAGGCGCTATGGCAGGCGTGAAATATTTTCTTGTTCCTGAGTTTGAAAACTTTTCCTGGATGACGGTGGTATCTGCCATGGGGCAAATGTTTTACTCCCTGTCGATTGCTATGGGGATTTTGATTACCTTTGGTTCCTATATGAAGAAGGACGTGTCTATCGAAGGAGCCACGAAAAATGTGGAAATTTTTGACACGGCCATTGCCATCATGGCAGGACTGATGATAATCCCGGCGGTTTTTGCCTTTTCCGGCGGCAATCCGGAAGCGCTGCAAGCCGGGCCGGCGCTTATGTTTATGACAATTCCTAAGGTATTTGAAAGTATGGGTTTTGGAAGTGCCATGGGAATTTTGTTTTTTATGCTGGTTCTTTTTGCCGCGCTAACCAGCGCGATTGCATTGACAGAAAGTGCGGTGGCTACTTTTGAAGATGAACTAAACTGGGACCGGAACAAGGCGACGGCGGTTGTCGGCTTGATTATTCTTGTACTGGGAACGCTCTCATCTCTTGGCTACGGTCCACTGGCCTTCATAAAGATTATCGGGATGCCGTTTCTCGACTTTTTTGATTTCCTAACCAACTCGGTGATGATGCCGATTGCGGCTCTGGCCACATGTCTGCTGGTGGTTCGTGTTATTGGAACGGACCAGATTGCTGAAGAGGTTCAAAAAAATGGCGCGGCATTTAAACGAAGAAAAGTCTTTAATTTTATGATAAAATACCTTTGTCCGATATTTGTAGTTATCATATTAATCAGTTCAGTGGCCAATGTATTTGGCTGGATTTCTATGTAAATGTGCGCTATATTAGCAATAACTAAATGTAAAATAAAAGATGGAGAGAAAAAGAGTGAAGCAGGCAATATTGGTTGTAAGTTTTGGGACGAGCTATAATGAAAGCCGGGAACTGACGATCGGCGCGATTGAAAATGCGATAGGGGAGGCTTATCCGGATTATGAGGTGCGCCGGGCGTTTACCAGTCAGATGATTATTAACAAATTGAAGAAGCGGGACGGAATAGAAATTGATAATGTGAAAGAGGCGGCGGCGAAGGCGGTGGCTGACGGGGTTCAAACATTGATTGTACAGCCGACACATTTAATGGATGGATTTGAATATATGGAGTTGATAAGGGATCTGGAAGGTTATCGGAATAAGTTTGGACGGTTTAAGATCGCGGCGCCGCTGCTGTCATCGGATGAAGATTTTCGGGCAGCTATTAAAGCGATTGTCTCAATGACGGCGGAATATGATGACGGGAATACGGCGATCTGCTTTATGGGACATGGAACCGGAGCGGATGCAAATGCCGTTTATCCCAGACTTCAGAAAGAAATGATGGAGGCGGGCTACAGAAATTATTATATCGGAACCGTCGAAGCGGCGCCGACCCTGGAAGATTTGATTGTTCAGACCTCGGAAAAGAAGGATTATAAAAGGGTGGTACTTCAGCCGTTGATGGTGGTAGCCGGAGACCATGCCCACAATGATATGGCCGGAGAGGAGGAAGATTCCTGGAAGCAGCGTTTTGAAGCGGAGGGATACGAGGTTGAATGTGTGATTCGGGGGCTTGGAGAGTTTCCGGCGATTCGGGAAATCTATGTGGCACATACAAAAAGCGCCATAGATGATTAAAAATAGCTGCAAGTTAAAGGCAAAACCTATAACTAGCTCACAGTATTTCTTATTAGACGGGGGTATAGAAGTGTGCTATAATTACCTTGTAATTAGGTAGGAATTATATAATATCAATATAGCAGAAAACAGACTGCGGAAAGAGGTAAGTTATGGCAAAGAAATCCTATGCAGAAAGAAATTTAAAATTTGAAACGTTACAGTTACATGTTGGACAGGAACAGCCGGATCCGGTAACCGATGCGCGGGCCGTACCGATTTATCAGACATCCTCCTATGTGTTTAGAAACTGCGATCATGCGGCGGCACGTTTCTGTTTAGCCGATGCAGGAAACATTTACGGGCGTCTGACAAATCCGACGGAGGATGTATTTGAACAGCGTGTTGCAGCTCTGGAGGGTGGCGTCGCAGTCCTGGCGGTAGCTTCCGGTGCAGCGGCCATTTCCTATACTATTCAGAATCTGGCTCAGGCAGGCGATCATATTGTGGCTGCAAAAAATATTTACGGCGGTACATATAATCTTCTGGCCCATACTCTGCCGCAGTACGGTATTACAACAACTTTTGTTGATCCATTTAATTATGAAGAAATTGAAGCGGCTATTCAGGAAAATACGAAGGGGATTCATATAGAAACTTTGGGAAATCCGAATTCAGATGTGGTCGATATTGAGAAAATTGCAAATATTGCCCATGCCCATAACATTCCATTAGTTGTGGACAATACCTTTGCCACACCGTATCTTGTTCGGCCGATTGAATACGGCGCAGATATTGTCGTTCATTCTGCAACAAAGTTTATCGGCGGTCATGGAACGACCATCGGCGGCGTCATTATTGATAGTGGAAAGTTTGATTGGGAAGCCAGTGGAAAATTTCCTTCATTAACTGAACCAAATCCAAGTTATCATGGAATTAGCTTTACAAAAGCTGTCGGAGCGGCGGCCTTTGTCACAAAAATCCGTGCGATTTTGCTTCGTGACACCGGCGCAACACTTTCGCCGTTTCATGCTTTTATCTTCCTTCAGGGACTTGAAACACTGTCTCTTCGTGTAGAGCGTCATGTAGAGAATGCACTGAAAGTTGTTCAGTACCTCAACAATCATCCGCAGGTTGAAAAAGT